>Ga0182004_10005520_pt1 | contig 10299 bp, 7 predicted proteins | sample Sormic07211540_1_FD_120479 | JGI IMG/M metagenome (GOLD analysis project Ga0182004, IMG submission 120479) | Endophyte microbial communities from Sorghum bicolor roots, Mead, Nebraska, USA - 072115-40_1 MetaG | ecosystem: Host-associated > Plants > Roots > Unclassified | place: USA: Nebraska...
ATATGTTTCTTCTAGCCTTGTCCACACTTCACTTGCTCTCTCAAGATCTTTGACTTGTTCAAATACCTTTGAATCAATGCCATTATAGATTGTGTTGAGAGCCATAGTATTGCATTGCTTGTTTGCTCTCTCATTGTCGGTGGGGTTAGCTAGATCAAGAATCACAAAGTCATTTTCGGTGACTTCCCACACTCTATCATTTATTAGTTCCAAGATACATTTTCATCTTTCTCTTCCAATAGTCAAAAGAACTTAATTGTGCCGTCAAAGAACAGTGGTTTGCCCCCAACATGGCTGAACACTATTTGAGCCATAATTTGAGCACCGAGGTTGTTAAGCCTTCACAAACGGTGACCATGGCTCCGATACCACTTGAAAGGTCCTAATATGGCTAGAGGGGGTGAGTAGCCTATTTAAAAATTATACAAACTCACTAGAGCAAGTGGTTAGTAAATAACAAAGCGATGCTTTTTGCTCTAGCTCTAAAAGGGGTATTTGCAAGCCACCTACCCAACAATTCTAGTTGCTACAATCACTATGCACACAAGAGCTAAGTCTCTACAAGTCACACTAGTGAACTATGCTACACAAGGCAAAGTAAGCAACTAAACTAATTACACTAGTTCGCGGTAAGTAAAGATAGGATGAGATATTTATACCGCCGTGTAGGGGATAAACCAATCACCAATATAGACAATCAAGCTCCGGGAGAATGCCAATCAAACACTATTGAGACACCAATTTTTCTCCCGAGGTTCACGTGCATGCCGGCACGCTACGTCCCCATTGTGTCGACCAACACTTGGTGGTTCGGTGGCTAAGAGGTGTAACACGAACCTCGTCCTCACAAGGACACCACAAGAACCTACCCACAAGTGAGGTAACTCAATGACATGAGCAATCCACTAGAGTTACCTTTCGGCTCTCCGCCGGGGAAGGTACAAGATCCCTCACAATCACCGGGAGATGGCCACGAACAATCACTAACTCGTGCTAATGCTCCTTCGCTGCTCCAAGCCGTGGAAAGACACCTTCCGATCCTGGCCCAAAACCACCAAGGGATGGAAAAATTGGTTCGTGAGGGTTAGTGGATCAAATGAGTGTACTAGGCAGAACAAAAACTAGACTAGTGTATCAGGCTATCCATTGCCGATATGTAGAAGAACAAGTCTATGATGATAGCAGCCGCATACTTCTGGTCAGACACCACCAACACCTTTATGTTTTGACACAGCCCAGCCACTCCCACACTTGCCAATGTATACATGCTTACGGGCTTAGACATCTCCGCTGCCGATGACCCCTTGGTTTATAATAGAAAAGCTGAGTGTAAAGTGAACACCTGAAACATCGGCGGTTGGACAGGATATATCTAGGAATATTAGAAAACCGGATCGGTTGGCCAAAGGGAACACGCCATATTCCTGAATATATGGCAAGATAAGTTTATCTTATGCGGCCGATCGGTAGGGCCAACTTGTGTCTACCTTGCAGCAGCGGAGTTATTAGCCAATGGCACTAGATTTCCCTTTGGCCGATACCTGCTGAGCTCTGCCTACCACCTCTTACACCAAGTATCAGAGAAACTTCTGCTTGGTGAACCTATCGGCAATCTAGGTGGCCCATGGCGGTTTATCAACAAGTGGCTAAACGCCCACATGCACAAACACCTGTAGTTTGATTTCTTTACTCAGCAGTTCCCTCGAGATATTGCCGAATACTATGAGCTTGGGAACGATGAATCGGCAACACGCTCACACCATAAATTTGGCGAGGCAATCATAGTACTTCCTCGGACTAAAGCCAATGAGAACCAAATTGACAGATTCTTTTAGACTTTCTACAATGGCCTCTCCCATGAGCATCGGGCCTGGGCACCCTACATTGACGAAGAATCTAGATTTCCTCTCCTCGTCAACCTTATCGAGGAGGCACTGAATAAAGATAATGATCCGATGATGGCTATTATCACTCCCTGAGCAATTCTGGTCAACACATTCAGTAGTGGGAAGAATACTATCATCACTTATGAGTTTTACAACCCATCGATAGTAGCACGTCAGTTAGCCTTTGGACAGTTACCGATGAGGCTCTGTTATGCTGACGTGATCAAGCCAAGAGAAGCCATCACCTATGGTTTTGATTGGGACAAAGTGGTCCAACTGCCTCCCGATGCCGATACCACAGATATCAATCTGTCTACCTGGGTACCAACCTCCTTCATCACCAAGTCCTACAAGTCATGGTGGAAAGAATGAAGAGAGCAACTATTTGCTGCATCAGCTCACACATATCGACACCTTATCGACCCCGAACATGTTATCCTCGATGACGCGGTATGTTTTCTCCCAACACTTAGTCCTTTCTATATTTTTAACTTCATTGGTAACGAACTCTTTCATTTGATAGATCGCGGATCCAGTACCAGCAATGAGAAAAGTGGGCATCCTTTCGATCTCCGACCAGTATCTCTGATTTCACCAATCGGTTATAATGCCCCCACTTTGGTAGCCTTGACTCATTGGGGAGCCCATTTTAAGAACATGACTACCAAGCGCTCAAACGCCACTCCATCGGTTGCTGCCGCTACCTTTACGCAAGCTTTTAAGGTAACAACCTTAATTATTTTAATCATGCCGATTTCAGTTTATACTTACACCATCTTTTTAGGGCATAACGACCATAACTAGGACATCATCGGTAACTCCCCCCGCGCCAGATACTATTACTCTTGATGAACCTTTGGAGGTATTTTCCTGTCTTCATGTTAAACTTATAAGCATTATGCCTCACATGCGTTTTGCAACAACAAACTGGCGCATTGGCAAGAGTTTAAGATGTTCAATAATTGGGTGCTGATGCTCCCCAGCCAGCGGCCACCAAGTCAAGCACTATGTCTCAAATTCTTCACAGTACAAATATTCCAGAGGTTTGCAAGTTTTTGAAATAAAGCTTAGAGCATGATTGTATGACACCCTCAAGTCTCTTATTATGTAGTATTTATGGATCTCACTGAGGCATTAATGAGGTTATGCCTTCCTACGACTAAGGATATATATAGTGGAGCTTATAAGAGTGGCAATAACAAGGATGAGCATACTTGCATTTCATATATTGTAAAGTCAAACAGAGGATCCATAGAGAATCGAGGCATACAATCAAATCAAGATGTGTATGTGTATGGAATATGGTGGATAGGTGTATATATAGTATTTAGTGGCTAATCCTAATTCTACTTTTGCTCTTTAAAAATTACTCCCGCCTTAGAACTTTTTGTAGGAAAACATGGGCTATCTTTATTCTCTCTTTCTCCTTTTTTCATTACTATGGGAGGCGGGCATCGATGTAAACATTGTTTTAATTGCTAGGACACTTGTCCATCTTTTACTCCCTTTTTTATTTTTTTAATACTTTTGCATAGCCACATGCATCCTTTGAATATAAATAATCGGAGAGATAATGATAAGAACTTAGAGCAATTAAGTGGTGGCTGTCCTATAGGGTATATTTTTGGGTGTTTACTCCTAGTGTAGGAGAAAAAACATTTTTAAGGTGGATCTGGATGAAAATGGAAAATAATTGTGCTTACTCCAAAAGTAGGAGCAATGCATATGTAAGTGGAGTGCGTAAGTGATCTTGATTTTAAAAGTATGACAAGACTCTCATAAGGTATACTCCAAAGGTTGACTAAACTCAATGTAAAGCAAGCAGCATGAATGTGCTAAGGTTTTCCTAACTCTAAATGTATCATATATGGCTTTGGTAGGAATTTGAACTTTAACATACAAGAGCTCATCATGTAAGGTTTTGGGTTTTTGAAAATAAATCTCCAAAACTTAGTAATGCTAGGAATAAGATAAATAGCAGCTTAGACCTTCATGTATAAAATCAATTACCTAGACTCAGCTTAAACAAATGTCTCCACAAATTTTAGGTTCAGAGTAAATTCTTATATTAAAGTGGTCATGTCTAAAACTCAAGAGAATTCATGGTTGAAAACTAGGCACTTGAAAGCAATTACTGTAGAGCAATTATTCATCATCTTCAAGACAAAATTTTCATATTCTCTATTTTTATTTGACTCTAAACTAGACTGACTGCAGACACACTCTATGATCACACCTTAATATATAGATAAGTATTTTGTTTGGTTTCTATTCATTTCTATTGGACACAGAAGACTGTAAAGATATGGACCTTCATGTGAACCATATATTTTTGGTATTTTTATGACTATATAAAATAGACTCTATAATCGCCTGGGTACCTGATAACTAGGGGATGCTCCTATTCCAAGCTAGATGTTTGCAATAGTTGGTGTTGATGATCTTCAGCGTGAGCTAACCGGCAGCGCTCCACGTGGGTGCCACTAATAAACTCTCTCCTTGACATAATGTTATTACTGCATAATCCCTCTAAAAAGAAAACCAAAACTCGAGGCTTGAATTTGTTAATGGGTTAGCAGTCAGCCAAAGAGTAATTAATCACCTTTAAGAGCTAGTTTAATGTTGTCTAATTTAAACAGGATTTCGATTGTCTCTTATTTTTTAATTTTCTATTTGTGATGCAGGAATTTAAATGCTATATTTTTTGTCTTTTTTATTTTATGCCACCATAGCAGATGTTCCTTCGGAAAATACCATAGGGTATCCACATGGGGCTTGTGATGCCATGAGTAATGCAGTAAATTTTTTTTGTTGTTTTTATATCTTTTAGTGTGTAGACAAAATTATACTACTAAATAAATTACAAATGCATTTCAAGAGATAACAAACATTATAACCTTATGGCTAGGGTACAGAACTTAAATTCAACCAAAAGGACTTAGATCGAGGAGGAAACTTACTCAGTGGGTTTATTGTCTGAGGTAACCATAGTCAATTCCCCATTTCATGGTGATGCCGCACGTGCCTTCTTCCATCTTGCTTCTATCTCTTTTGCTTCTCTCTTTTCTGGCTCCGGCTTTTAGCTTTATTCTCTTTCTCCCTCGTTGAAGTTGAGCGGTCCTCATGGAGGGGCTCATGCTTATAAGAGCAAGTGTTGCGGCGAGGGTTCGATGTTTTGTAGTCCTTCGAACTGGACTTCTTCTTCCACTCTTGTGTATCTCTCCATTTTGAGAGATGGAGGTCTTGTTAGTTGCATACCTCCAGGGATGATGATGTCACCTTTGTTTTTTGATTTGGCCAGCAGGTTGAAGGAGAATTTTAATAGTAGCTGGCAGCATCTTGCTCAGTGTGCATGTTCATAGAACTTTCACTTGTAGAATTAATAAACTTTGCTTGATGTGTTGTCCTGTTTGCAAAACTAACGTAGAGATCAAGTGCATGGGCTCTGGTGGTGGAAAAACGCCAACACAACCAAATCTATTTCTTTATTTATTTTTCTCCATCCTTAGGCACATTAAACAAGATAAAGTTGGGTTACATGATTTATTTATTTATGAGTGGTAAGATCAAAAGATTAAGCACTTAATGTTGCATTTAAGTTCACATGACAGAAAAGAATGAAATTGCTTAACCAATGGAAGGATTGTCTATCTCTATATAAATATTCAAATAAGTATGATTGTCATCTTCCCAAGATTGAATATAATGTTTTAACTTGTTTAGTTAAGACTGAGATTAAGAGAATGGTGCCATGAACAATTTTAAAGAGTACAGCATATTGAGTTAATCAATTTAAATTGTAACTCTAATATGTTTGTGTCTTCACTTATGTGCACACCAAGATTAGGAGAAGAGAGTGACCACTTACCTTAGAATATTACCTTCATTATTAGAGCGTGATGGCACTAACTGGTGAGGGGTAAATGACTAGTGGTCCTTCCTCTTGCATCTTGAGTTGTTCGTAGACATCTTGTCTCCTCTATTGAACTCATTCTTTTGCCATCTTTTGCTTCTTTAATCTTTTGACTCTTTTCACTCTAGTCATTCTCATGCCTACAATAGATTAGTGGACAACACATACCCAAAGGGATATACAAGTAATGACAAGGGTATTGTTGTAACACAGCTAAGGTTTCTATGCTACAAAAAGGAATTTACTTGAGCATACTTAGCCTAGCACATTTATTATTCACAATTACTTCTTATTAAGGGATTGAATTTATTTTCCCATCTTATGGTTTGATTCTCAAATATAGGCATTATGAATCAGCTCAAACTTATAGAAATAAAGTAATGGTGAATTTGGAGATTGCAAACTAGCGTGTGAAGCGATGAGGAAGGACTCAGTTGGATCAGCTAGGAGAGTTGGCCTTCCTTCTCGACCTCAGAGGTGAGAGTGTAGAACGTTGCATGCTCTTCTCTTATGAATCCTTCTTTCTTCTTGGCTACGAGTGAGTTGTATCTTCCTTGTGCAAAATTATTGTATCTCTTCATCTCCAGTGTGAGTTCATCTTATGACTTGACCAATTTGAATTTGGAAGTTTTCCTATAGGGGTTAGTCTAACAAAATATTCCAATATCTACTACAGCATACTATCGGCTCAAAAATCAACCTAGACACCACGTCTAATTTGATTTAGGAAGGCATTTTAATCATGCATAATTAAATGCCTTTGAAAGTAAGATCACCACTCCTAAATTAAGTTACATACTTCATTTTAAGAGATGAATGAAACTACTCCAAACCTAAACATATACTACAGCAAACAAAGGTAACATAAAAGCACTATAGAGATTTACTCAAACAGTGATGAAAGAGTATTATTATTGTTTAGCACAATGAGCATATCTTAAAGGTAGAGGCAAAAGCACTATAGAGATTTACTCAAACAGTGATGAAAGAGTATTATTATTGTTTAGCACAATGAGCATATCTTAAAGGTAGAGGCAACCAAGACAGTATAGCAATGTGGCAAAAGATGTATCTATGTAAGCATATCCCCCAAGCTTGACTTTTGCAAAAGTCAAGATTGAATGAAAGTAATTAAGTGTAGCATAATGATTGGTTGGACATACCATGCATTTGTCACTCCTTCAATCTTATCTTGGAGGGTTAGTGACACGAATACCCGAAGGAATATTTTCCTAATTATAATTATATGCTCAATTAATAAGGGTAGCACAATAGAAGAACACTCATGTCCTAGTCTAAACAGTGCTTGTTTTAGGACACTAGGCCTTGTCCTTGGGAAACGTTCAAGATGTGGTTTGGCGAATTGGTTTCCCTTCCAACACCACTCTAAATGTATTATTCACCACAATGAGATCTACAATATTTATGGTAAACATATGTGTCTACAACCACCCTCTTAATGATTTTATTAATAGGCAGAATAAGGGGGTTGAGGATCTCGTGTGTGATAATATTAGAGATTAATTGATCCAGGAGATTTCTCATATGAGCATGAGTCTGATAGGGTGTTTAACGAAATATTTCACATACTCGACAATATGATCTCCCTTTTCAAACTCCAAGGGTGTCTCTTCATGGTTGTCTATAGGAAAGTTTGCCTCTATTATTTCATGACTATTTTATTTTCTAGGATTTCCCATGAATTTATGTCCCTATGGTTGCTCTCATCTAAAGCTTTCTCTAAACTTGGGTGAGTTTTGTTTATCAAAGAAATTGATTTAAGCTTAACATTGGAATTTAGACCAAGTTTCGAAGCTAGTGCTAAAACTTCATCTTCTTCCATCCATTATTTGACAATAGCATATGTATTTCTAATATGTTCTACATGTTCCTGATATTGTTCTTGCTCTTCTTGGGTATTCCTATAATTTTCATGACTCCTATTCTTAGGATGGATTTCTAGGGTCATTATGAAGTTTAGTAGAAGGAGCATAAAAAGATTTATTGGGGTCAAGGATGGGTTTAGAGATAGGTTCAAAGACATTTAATATGGGCATAGAAGTGGAGAAGATAGAATTTATTTCTAAGTAGCTTGGCTCTCCTTCTATGGCATCACTTGGCATGCCATCCTTGAATTTTTCCCAATGCCTTTTTAGAAAGGAAACGAAGTTGATGATGCTCTTTCCAAGATGCTCTTTTGAGAGGATCTGATATGCATTGATTTAGGAGCATCCTAGCTAATTGGAAGTTTAAATCATCGTAGTGGAATTTCGATGGTTTAGGATTGATAGCTAAATCTTAGGAATGAAATGATTGTATTTTAGCTACCAAGACTTCTGTTTTTAGTTTGGATAATAAATCATTTTCTTCTTTTGGGGAGTTCAGAAATAGCTAGAGCAACTCTTTTGAGCATATCTCTTGCTTTTTAAAAAATAAGAAAGAACTCTCAAGAAGATAAATCAAGGGTGTCCTTGTAACTCTTGGTAAGACCCAAATGTTGAATAAACATGGGACCTAGCAAACCAAGGTCAGGATTAATGATCCCATGATATATTTGAGAAGGGTTTATTATATTATGTAGACATGGGCATACCTTATAGATATTATGATAAGGTTTATGATTTAAGCTTTTGCACATGCCATAAAGATAAATAGGAATAGAATTAAAACAATCCATAAGGATGAACACAAAAATAATGAAGAGAATGGGGTAAAACAGGAAAAGAGAAAAGTATAATACGAAATTAAGCTAAACTAAGACAAAATCAGCAGACCATTCCCCGGCAACGGCGCCAAAAATGCTTGTTAACACTTCTAACGTCATTGCTAAAAATAGAGATAAACCCTATCCCTGGCAATGGCGCCAAAAATGCTTGTTGGTATGAATTAACTGCACTCCATTTAAATAGATTTAAGTAGGATTATCCGCAAGCGCACAAATCGTACCAGTGTCAGATTTTACCTAGAGGTTTTAAATATCATATCCATAGGGAACTGCTGTGATGATGACCAAGTATATAGACTCAACCGTACAATTAGGCTAGATCATATCAAGAAAAAGGAAATAGCTAATGCACTGTGGTTCCGACTCTGGTAAACTTTGTATAATATCATCTTATCGAGCAAGTAACCTGAATAGGAGAAGAAACAGAGTAATCTCCTACCAAGCACCTTTAAGCCTATCAGTCCTATCAACGGGACGTGGACTACAGAGGAATCAACGCAGGTATAAAGTCACCTACGTGAACTACCACTGTTCGGCTGATCAGGGGACATTCACAAGTAAACCTAGCCTAGGCACCACGTCTACACTACCAAATACTACTTCAATCAAATAATGACCAAGATGAAAGCACTCAATATGAGTTGTGAACCAAAGAACGAATAACAACAAGTTGCTCACTTAAATCAGAATGGTAAGTACAAAAGTACCTCAGAACGTAGCTCCGGGCGAGGGAACTGGTTCTAGAAGAATGCAGCCATGAAGAAGCACCGACAGGCCAGAACTCCTCTAGAATCTCTACTCCTCTACTTAATCTCCCTAATCTCTAAACAAGACTAGATCTAGAAGAAATAGTCTCGGATATATTGCTACATCTAGATGAACTAGATCTAGATGAATTAGAACTATGTAACACCCAAAAATCTGTTTTTAAAATTTAACACCCAAAATCTGTTTTTATAATAATAGGATTTAATTGGATTTATTTAAGCATTTTGTGAGCATTTAACCTAGTAAATTTATCATAAGGGTTTAGAACTTGTTTATGCATTCATGCTGGAGCATATTGTATTTTGTGCTGATTGCCTTTGGCTTGAAATTATTTGTGTTCAAAATGCTATTTGAAAAATGTTTGGGAAAAGAAAAGGGAAGAAAAAGAAAAACCCCAGCCAGCCCCTGTCTTGTTTCCCCCGCGGCCCAGTTTCCTCCCCCTTGCGCGCAGTCTGCACGCGTGGCCCAGTGGGCGGCCTAGTAGGCTAGGCGCACGCGCCCCACTTTTCCTCTCTCCTCCTTGGCTTACAGCTGGACCCTGCCTCTCTCTCTCTCACAGCATGGGCCCTTAAGATAGTGCCCTGTTCTTCTTCCTTCTGTTGATGCAAAAGCTGATCTGCAAACACAAAGGGCTAATACCCGATTCAAATGTTAAGGCGTGCCAGCCGATTTGACCTTACTATCGGCAAAGGTGATAACTTGAATACATTGGTCCCAACAACAGCGATGTGCCTGGATGCCACGGCTAAGAGGTATTCACGCGGAACTCGAGAATACATCGAGCTTAAGTCGACGAACTCCTAAGAACTCGTAATAAAAAGGAAAATATGACGAAGTCGTCGAAAAAGTAGATGCTGGAATATGAGTAAAATTTTGTGTTTAATTGATTGATCGATTCATGTCCTCATTACAAGGCCCCAGGGTCCACATTTATACCCTGCCCAAAGAGCTACAATCAGACACGTCTAGGACTCGAATTCCAAATTAAACAGAATCCGTATACAAAA
>Ga0182004_10005521_pt1 | contig 10297 bp, 16 predicted proteins | sample Sormic07211540_1_FD_120479 | JGI IMG/M metagenome (GOLD analysis project Ga0182004, IMG submission 120479) | Endophyte microbial communities from Sorghum bicolor roots, Mead, Nebraska, USA - 072115-40_1 MetaG | ecosystem: Host-associated > Plants > Roots > Unclassified | place: USA: Nebraska...
TAGTAGCGAGATGGAGAGCGAGGGAGGATTGGAGGAGAGGCCAGCCTGTCGGTTCTTCCTCCGGTTGTACTTCGCCATGATCAAGCTCTAATCAAGCTTGCTCATGGGATGACTCTGGTAATCCACTTCTATTTCATTATGCAATTACTATTCATGTGTGTTCTGGCTCACAACTCTTTTGAGTACTTTTAATCTATAGGACCCTATAGGTCAGAGTTGTAGTATAGGTGTAAGCTTGGTGCCTAGACCTAGATTACTTGTGGATATCCCCTGTCTAGCCGGATCGTGTGGTAGGCCACGTAGGTGATAGTTACGTTGGTCCACTGTAGTCCACCTCCTGTTAGCAGGACTGGTAGGGTTTATCAGCCTATGGATAAGCATCCTTTGTGGTGTATTATTCTTATCACGTGGTTCGTCCCAGACATAGACATACTCCTTTGAAGTCGAGAAACCATAGTTATCCTCTCTATTCTCCTACCATTGTCCATATACTAGATTGCTCTACTCTCTATTCCCATATTATCACCCAATGTTATCTTACTTTTAATATTGTTCTTATTCATTAATACCATCTTTCCTATTTACACCTACCTATCTATCTAGGTTAAGTTAGAGCGTAGATCAGTCCTCCCGTTTCCCTGTGGATACGATAAAACCTTTAACCGGGTAAAAGCTACAACGGTATCCGTGCGCTTGCAGATTTATCTGTGTGCGTATAAATATCATAGTACACTCTAGTGCCATGCTGGGGATGACAACCTAGTATTCAAGTGGTGTTAGCAAGTGTCAACAAATGGCAAAGGAGAATAGGCTGTCTGGGGAGTCTTGCTCCTAGAGAAGGAGGAAAAATAAGTTACTCGAGATCAAGTATTGATAATGAAATCTAAAAAATTATGTAACTTACTTGCTTCAGGGCGATTTCCTACCTTTGACGAGGAGATGCAGCTGGTACTATAGTTTGATCGGCTGAGATTGCTGATGGAATGACTTCAACTAACAAGTTATAATGATGTTTATAGCTTATAAAGATAAATTCATCGGTAATAATTCTGTGACCAATACTTTACCTTGAGGGGGTATAGTAATCGTCTGTTCTGGAGGGACGGCCGATGATGTGCCCAGATCAGCCAGATCGGCAATCTGTTCAGAAACATCGGCTGGTGTTTCTTGTGGTTGGGGTACTGGTCGAGGAGGAGAAGGTGCTTCTTGAGTCTAGGGTTCCGCTGGAGAAGGAGATGATGCCACTTGGATCGGAGACACTGGACGAGGTGGAGAGGATGGTGTTGTCTTCTGGTGCTTTGGCTGGGTCTTGGTACTTTTGGGGCCCTTTCTCTTGGTCAGAGCTTGGCTGGGCTGGGGGGCATCGGCACCCGATGTTTCAGCACTCTTGGCTTTTGCCGATTTGCCAGTCTACTGTTACAAAGAATAAAATTTCATGAGTGGATGTAAGAAAAGGTACTGATGAAGTTTTAATAAAGAATGAAAGTTACCGATGAAGTCCCCGTTGCAGCCGATGTACCCTGAAAGGATGAAGTGGATATGGAATGAATTCGGTATATAAAAAGAAATTATTATTAAGAAGTTTACCTTGAAAGCCTGTGCTAGGGTAGCAGCAGCAACCGATGGAGATGCTTTCGATCGTTTGGTGGTCGTCTTCTTGAAGCGTAAGTTCCGATGCATCAGGGCTGCCAGGCTTGGTGCATTGTGGTCGATCAGAGAATTCAGACCTGATGGGGGAAGTTCGATCGACCTTCCACTTCTGCTAATAGCTGGTGCAGGGTTGTCGGCCTGTTGAAATAAAAAAAGTATGAGTAAATTACCGATAAGATTAGAGATGACAAAGGAACTAAGGTATCGGTAAGAGACTTACAATGTTATCCGGGACCTTGTAGTCGGGGTCAATCATACCACGGTATGTATGAGCCGATGCATTGAACACATGTTCCTTCCATTCTTCCCACCAATGTTTATACAGCTGAGTGATGAAGAGGGCTGGAACCCAGGCTGATAGATCAATGTCTGTCGTATCGGCATTTGGCTGGAGCTAGGCTATCCTTATCCACTCAAGTCCACTGGTTATGGTCTCCCTTAGTTTTACCACATCGGCATAACAAAGTCTGATTGGCAGTTGGCCAAGAGCTAGTTGGCGAGCTAGTGCCGATGGATTCTAAAACTCATATGTGGGGTTGGTATTCTTCCCACTGCCAAAACTGTTCACTGGGATTGCCCTCGGAGTGATGATTGCCATCATCAAGTCATTATCCTTGTTGAGAGCATCATCTAAAGGATAGAAAGTGAGTGGGAATCTGGTTTCTGGATCTTCATAAGGCATCCATGCTCACTGATCTTTGGAGAGGCCATCATACAAGGTCTGGAACAATCGGCCGATCTGGTTTTCATTGCAGCCGGTACTAGAGAGAACTATGGCAGCTTCACCATAGTTGAGGGGTGAGCGAGTTGCCAATTCATCGTCGGCCAGTTCATAATCTTCGGCAATGTCTTTGGGGAATTGCTGTGCAAAGAAATCAAACCAAAGGCGTTTGTACATATGAACATTGAGCCACATGTTGATGAACCACCAAGGGCCTCCTAGGTTGCCGATGGGTTCGCCTAACAAGAGTTTCTCGCTCAGTTCCTAAGGTTTGAAGATTGGAAGAACAGAGAAAAAGAAAGAAGAAAGAAAAATGGTAAGTAAGTAAACTTGGAAAAGGTAAAAAGGTGTGCTAAACAAAGGAAAGATGGGAATAGGTTAACCTTAGGGACGATGAAGTTGACAGCCATTTCTTCCCGGAGAAGATCAGAGACTTGAGAAACCGTTGGGGGAGATGTTGCTGAAGTTCTTGGGCTCTTTGACAATGCCGCCGCTAGAGAGATGAGTTTGGGGAATGAAGGATGGAAAGGTAGAGAAAGAGTACCAAGGAAGTATTATAGGGTAAAATGAGCAAGGGCATTTCCGACTTATCTCTTTGCCGTATCCATGAAATCCGAGGGTGTTCAGGTGGATATGGTAACTGTTTGCTCGATAATCAAGGGATTTTGCAGGTGATTTGACAGCAAGCGGTCATGATTTTAGGAGATATTTTACTATGCAGGATCTCCTGGTTGGTTCATCGGCAGTTCACTCTAACGGAATAGTTGTCGATGAGCGGGTGTTTAGGGGATTTGGTTCAGGAGGTTGAGAAATTCGAGGTGCATGCTGGAGATCCAGATTGAGGTTGTTTGGATTTGGTAATTAATTGCTGTCAAAAAGGGATACTACGGAAAGGGCATCATTATTAGGAGAGAATTTCGGAGCATTAATGATTTTATACTCCGAAATTGGGGGGCATGTGTTGACACCATTTTTGGACACGTATCTGGAAAGATAATGGAACTCAGATCGGTAGGCAGAAAAGTAATGACTGGTTAACGAAGGAATTGCCAATGGCTTATGATGTCGATGATAAAGCAGCAGGATATGATCAAGTCCAGGGATGGTGGTTGATATTGGTGATTGCCGATGTCGATGGAGGATGACATGCCGACGATGGTGGAGGAAGGCGTGGGAATCATCGGGAAGATGATGATGGTGTGCCGATCGCCTAGGATAAATCAATTATTGTTTTCCATAATTATTAGAGTTTTTTTGTATACAGATTCTGTTTAAATTTGAAATTAGAATCCTAGTCATACCTGGTTGTAACTCTTTAGGACAGGATATAAATATAGACTTAGTAGCGATGTAAGAAGAACAATCACAATCAATCAAACATAAGTTTTACATCTATTGCAGCATCTACTTTCCGACGACTTCGTCAACTCGCATATTTTCTTTTTACTTACGAGTTCTTAAGAACTCTTTGAGTCATACTCGACGAGTTCTCGAGTTCCGCAAGAATACCTCTTGTCCGTGGCATCCGGGCGCATCGCTATTGTCGGGACCAAAGTATTCGAGTTATCACCTTTGTCGGTTGTCAGGTCAAATCAGCTGGCACGCCTTAACATTGAATCGGGTATTAGCCCTTTGTGTTTGCAGATCCACTTTTGCATCAACACATTGTTCTTGATATTCTCCATATTTGTCGCTATATGTGTCGTGTGGACATCCTGGGCATAGATATAGTTAGCGCTTAGTATTCTTTGGAAAACTGGGTATGACAGATTAGTATCAAAGCAATGTTGATTGTAAGACGCTCAGCCTAGTTAGAAATGGATGTTTTTACAAACATATTTTGATAAAAACATATCTTGGCTTCCTCCTCCTTGATATTTTCTAAAATAAAAACAAAATTGTTTGCCAAAAACCCCTTTCTCAAAAATCCTTGAAGATGCCGGTGAAGTTGAAGATTCTGCGTCAATAATAAACATCATCACCAAAGTTGAGGGGCTCAAGCTTATCTATCCTAATGTCTTTAGGATGTTGTTATCCCCGAGCGCTCTTACGTTAGTAACATTGCTAAGGTGAGTGTTAGTGTGTTTCCCTAAGGACCTTATCATGTTAGTTTGCTTTAGCTAGGTTGATTGTTTTGTCATGATGAACTTGTATGATTTGGCTCTTTGTAATGGTTGTAGCTTCAGCGAATCTCGGGGCGAGATTCTTGTTAAGGGGGGTAGAGTTGTCACACCCCAAAATTCCTACTTTGGGATGTTACTTAGAAAACACTAAAAACAAAACCAAAGACTTTATTATTTTGTAAAATGTTCCAACTTTAGTTATGTTGTTGATATTTTAGATAGTGAAAAATGTGGGTTTCTAAAATTTTTGCAAATCAATTTAGTGGTTTGTTGCATTCATACCGTTGCATAGTGTTTATGTTTGAAAAATGAATTTAAATGTTTCTTTATACGCTTAGGGTGTGATCCAAATCTCATCTTTCCAAACATCGTCTCCAATCTCTAAAACCCTAAATATATGTTGGGTGACCAATCATTGTCTACTTTCTCCCTATGGACCTTATTGCAAGGATCAATCTCATTCCAAAAAAATATGTGGAGTTTCACTAATAATTCTCTACCGAACATAATACAAGTTCCTCTATTCTTATCACCATTGATCTTGTTCAATGTCAACTATGTGGCTTCATCTATCTCTTTTTCATCACACAAAAAAAACCCGACTACTATCTTCTCACTAATGGGCGCTTCCACATTCACACATTAACATGTAGCCTTCCATTCTTTCTAGCTGATCTCTTTCCTCTCTTTTTCAGGAAGGTGTGTTGCCCCTCCACTTCCAGATGCTGCCCCTCATCTTTTCCCTCAAAAAAATAATAGCACCAACTAATGCATCTCCTCTTTACCTCTCTTAATTCCCTAGACTAAGAGCTTCTTCACTCCATCAATTTATTATTTTTCTTCATTTTGCAAGCATGCAACAACAATATTGCATCAAGATGCTGCCTCCTCTCCTCTTCTGGTGCCGACCCCTCCCTTCTCTCATGCAAAATGATAGCACTTAAATCCCTTGACTCACCCCTCTTATGTGTACAACTTTATTCTATCCTTTATAATTGCATGCATGCTGAAATTAAAAACAGCATCATCTAATTCCTACTCTTTTAATTCCTCAGTCTCACCTCCTTTGCATGCCTCTTTTCAACCTCTCTTAAAAGTTCTCCTACCAGCACCCTTTACTCCAATGTTTAATCTTCTCTTGCATGCAAGAAAACAACCAGCAATATCACTTGGTTTCTCTCTTATACATGCATAAGTCTCCTCTCTTCTCTCTATGCCACATTTTCCTATTCCCTTCATGCAAAGATAACTGCAGTGTGGGGGTATAAATCCCTATACCCTTACGGCTAGACTTGGGCCAGGAGGCTTGGCCCATCACGAGAAAGACTCGGGGTTTGATCCAACTGCCCGGAGTCTCGCGCAAGGAAACAAGACGTGGAGATCAAGCAGGATTCTAGTCGGTTAGAATAGGAATTGATATCATGCTATCTATGGCAATTGTAACCGACTAGAATTAGTTTCCAGATCTGTAACCCAGCCCTCTGGACTATATAAAGAGAGGCAAGGGACCCCCCATGGACAAGACATCTCAACTCAACACAATCGAATACAATCAGACGTAGGCCGTAGGTATTACGCCCACACGGCGGCCGAACCTGGATAAAAATGTTGTCTGTGTCTTGCGTCACCATCGAGTTCATAGCTTGCGCACCTGTCTGCCAATAAACTACTACCATGGGTATACCCCAAGGTAGATTGCCGACTAGCTTTCGTCGACAGTGGCGCGCCAGGTAGGGGGTGTGTGTACAGCTTACCAGACGAGCAAGATGGTCATCATCCCAGCTTCCGCCACCGTAGCTGAAGGTCTCACATTCACCGTCGGCCAGATCACTTGGACGACTCATGATGGCGGCCTCACGACCACAACCTTGGAAGAAACTCAAATCCAATCTAGGGCAGCAGAGGTGATGGTCCCGATCACACCAACCACGATCGCGATGACTCCGAGGGCCCAACCTCTACTCCCTCGCTACAAGGAAAAACGAGTTGAGAACTCGGATCTTCTCCAAGCCCTCGAACACGCCGACCACAAACTTCTCGAAGCCTCCAACTTGGTGGATTTGATTTCACGCAAGCCTGATCAAGCATCAGCATCAAATTTCTTCGACTCCCATCGACCAACTCGTGTCACCACGCACAAACGACTGGGGACATCCCTGACAATAACATCGACCACCGCGGGACGGACTGTCAAGCCCAAGACAGCCTCGACAGACTAGGACTTCCCTCATGGTCTGAGCAATGCGGCTGATCAGTTTTCACGGCATACCCAGTCTCTATTTGGGAAGATGGGCTTGTTGCCAAGACAAACCAGGCGAACATCCCGTCACTTCGTCAATATGGTATCCATCCGCACTCTACCGAAAGATAAGTCCGACAGCATAAATTCCAACACAGGCTCCGTCCCTACTGAGGTTTTACACCCCAAGGACGAAGATTACGATTTAGATCTGCCGCCCTACCCCCCGGGTTTTTCCCGCTTCCTAGTCTTTCCGCCTCGACGAGGAGACCAGGTCCTCAACGTCAGCAATGACGAGCCAGTTGTCGACGGCGAAACCGACGAACACAGACAGCAGCGTGAACTGTGCAACGCCAACCGTGCCCAACGACGAGCAGATAAGGAGCGGCAACTCATCCCAAACAACCTTGGTGACGCTTTTGACAGGGTCAGAAATCAGCAAGTCTACAAGACACCAAGCGCTAATGTGGCCGTCGCCATGGCAAACTTAGATCGACTTCCCGATACTCCGGAATACCAGGACATCCGATCTAATATACGAGCACATCTGATCGCCACGATAGGACAGACCGCTACTTTGCTCAAAAGGGTCCAAGTCATCTCCTATACGGAGGTTTCCTCCGACCAGACTCATCGTAGCCGAACTTCACCGTGACCCAACGGGCATCGTCGTAGTCGTTCGCCCGTCAACGATCACAGGAAGGACACCCATCGCGACAACCGTGGTCAAGATCCTGGGAATTACCACGAATAGAGACCGGGGCGTAGTCAGGAGGTGAACCAAGACTGAGACCTACGACACAACATCCCTCCTAAGGATGTCCGCGAGCACATCAACAGGCGCATTACGGAACGAGCAGTACACGAAAACGTGCGATGCATTGAGTACGATGCAGCTCATGGCCCCCCCGGCCTAAGGCAGTTCTTCTCGCACCTTCAGCAAGTCGTATGGCCCCGCAAATTCAAGCTTGAGAAGCTTAAAAAGTACGATGGCAATGAGAATCCCAAAAACTGGATCACTCTTTATGAGATCGCAGTCCGATCAGGAGAAGGAGACGAGCATGTCATGGCGAACTATTTTCCAGTCGTCCTTGATCAAGCCGGCCACCAATGGCTCCTTGGTCTGCCCAAGGACTCTTTTGATTCTTGGGAGGAATTGCGCTAGGCATTTATCGATAACTTCATTGGTACCTGCGAGCAGCCCAGAAATAAATATGACCTTGAGAGGATAAGGTACAGGAAGAATGAGCCCCTGTGTGACTACATCCGACGCGTCTCGGATATGCGCCTCAAGATTCCGAAGATTTTCCACGACGAGGCCATATCGGCCTTCATCAAAGGCATACGCTTCCACGAAGCGTTAAGAAGCAAGCTACTGCGCAAAAGGCCGACCACGTTCGCCGAGCTCCTGGCCACAGCCAAGAACTACGCCGATGCCGATGACGTAGAAAAGCTTATCCGAGAAGACGTACAAGGAGCCGAGCAGCCCCCCCGACGAGACGACAGCCATGGGTGTTTCGAAAACCGGAATCCCCGCCGCGGCGATAACCGCGACCACCGAGAAGGGTGGGACAGGCGTCGTGATAATCGTGACGATTTCAGAGGCAAGCAACCTCGCGAAAATGATCACGAGGTCAACACAGTCAAGCTCCCAACGGACGGCGAGACTACAAGGAAGACTACAACAAGACGCTGAAAGGACCATGCCAACTCCATCCCAAGTCCAACCACATGATGGAAAAATGTCGTGTCCTCAAAAGCATCTACACACAGCGGGCCGCTCAGGAAGATGCCGCCAAGAAAAATGGGAAACAGGACAGACGCAGTCAGGAAGACGAAGACGACAACCAGGATAGGGACCCATGGCACCAATACGTCAACCCGACCGATGTGGCACACTCCATTTTTGGAAGGAAATTCTCCATCGAGTCAAAACGAGAAAGAAAACTCTTAAAGAGGGCTTGCCTCAATGTGGACAGCACCGATGCTTCGATCGCCGATCCTAAATTCCCTCCTTGGTCACAGAAAGAGATTTCATTCAACAGACAGAACCAGTGGGCTGCCATCCCAGAGCCAGGGCGCTTCCCATTGATCTTGGACCCGTGCATCAATAGCGTCAGGTTCGAGCGCATGCTCGTCGACGGGGGTAGCTCCATCGACAACCTATTCCGCAATAGCCTGCCTGCTCTCAAGCTAACTCCGGCGCAGCTGAAACCATATGACGCGTAGTTCTGGGGCGTCCTGCCAGGTCAAAGCTCAGTACCCCTTGGCTGGATAACGCTGCCCGTCCAAGCTGTCTCCTATACGGAGGTTTCCTCCGACCAAACTCATCGTAGCCGAACTTCACCGCGACCCAGCAGGCATCGTCGTAGTCGTTCGCCCGTCAACGATCGCAGGAAGGACACCCATCGCGACAACCGTGGTCGGGATCCTGGCAATTACCACGAATAGAGACCAGGGCGTGGTCACGAGGTGAACCAAGACCGAGACCTACGACACAACATCCCTCCTAAAGATGTCCGCGAGCGCATCAACAGGTGCATTACGGAACGAGCAGTACACGAAAACATGCGACGCATTGAGTACGATGCAGCTCATGGCCCCCCAGCCTAAGGCAGTTCTCCTCGCACCTTCGGCAAGTCGTATGGCCCCGCAATTTCAAGCTTGAGAAGCTTAAAAAGTACGATGGCAAAGAGAATCATGAAAACTGCATCACTCTTTATGAGATCGCAGTCCGATGAGCAGCAGGAGACGAGCATGTCATGGCAAACTATTTTCCAGTCGTCCTTGACCAAGCCGGACACCAATGGCTCCTTGGTCTGCCTGAGGTCTCTTTTGATTCTTGGGAGGAATTGCGCCAGGCATTTATCGATAACTTCTTTGCTACCTGCGAGCAACCCGAAAATAAATACGACCTTGAGAGGATAAGGGACAGGAAGAATGAGCCCCTGCGTGACAACATCCGACGCATCTTGGATATGCGCCTCAAGATTCCGAAGATTTCCCACAACGAGGCCATATCGGCCTTCATCAAAGGCCCACGCTTCCACAAAGTGTTAAGAAGCAAGCTACTGCGCAAAAGGCCGACCACGGTCGTCGAGCTCCTGGCCACAGCCAAGAACTACGCCGATGCCGACGACGCAAAAAAGCTTATCCGAGAAGACGTACGAGGAGCCGAGCAGCCCCCCGACGAGACGACAGCCATGAGCGTTTCGACAACCGGAATCCCCGCCGCGGCAATAACCGCGACCACCGAGAAGGGTGGGATAGGCGTCGTGATAATTGTGACGATTTTAGAGGCAAGCGACCTCGCGACAACGATCATGAGGTCAACACAGTCAAGCGTCCCAACGGACGGCGAGACTACAAGGAAGACTACAACAAGACGCTGAAAGGACCATGCCAACTCCATCCCAAGTCCAACCACACGATGGAAAAATATCGTGTCCTCAAAAGCATCTACACACAGCGGGCCGCTCAGGGAGATGCCGCCAAGAAAAACGGGAAACAGGACAGACGCAGTCAGGAAGACGAAGACGACAACCAGGATAGGGACCCACGGCA
>Ga0182004_10005522_pt1 | contig 10296 bp, 6 predicted proteins | sample Sormic07211540_1_FD_120479 | JGI IMG/M metagenome (GOLD analysis project Ga0182004, IMG submission 120479) | Endophyte microbial communities from Sorghum bicolor roots, Mead, Nebraska, USA - 072115-40_1 MetaG | ecosystem: Host-associated > Plants > Roots > Unclassified | place: USA: Nebraska...
AGGCCTAAATTTTGTGAATCCTATGCCTCCAGCCCGCCACTCACACCGCTATCACCTAATCACCCTCATCACTATCGGTTTTATATGATATCAATTGTCTTCCACGTCATTGGGTGAATTTAAGACTTGTTACGTTAATGCTTGTATAACAAATTGCAGAGTAAATTTCACAATTTGCTACCAAGTTGCTAAATGGATTTTATAAAATTGCGGGTAAAAGTGTTAGTACAACATAACTTTGTCTGATTTTTTTTAAAAAAAAACTAGACATCCTAACTTGGCTCAAGTTTATGATAAGTGTTATAAAATTTTTTGATTGCGTCATTAGGATTAATCAATCATCAGGGATTCAGGGTTACTCTGCCTCAGATTCAACACAACCTCAGACCTCAGTAGGCCCGCAAAAGCAGATGCATCACCCAACTACTGCACAGGCAGTCAGGCACATGCATGCGCAGTCACCTACCATTGAATCTTTAGTTTTGCTTCTATGCAGGTTGGTAGCCACTGGAAAGCATGGAGAATTATTTGACCTCTAATCTTCTGTCCCCACATTCGCACCATGGACCTCACTCACTCAAGCGTCAATCCATCTCTTCTTGTGCATCAAGCCATCAAGCCGTCTAATAAAAACTGCAGAGTCTGCAGTAGTAAAGCTTATCTACAAGCCATAATCTAAAAAGTGAGTCTTCCATACAAATGTGGTTCTTATAATTGCAGAAAGTTCGTCAAAGAAATGCCTTGCACATTATTGTACATTTGTACAGGCTACCTTACTCTTCACCCTGTCCACTTTTCAGAGGGACCACCTTGCAAGTTGCATCGGCCGTCATCCATTTTTCGTGTATCGTATTGAGGCCTTGTTTAGTTCACCCCAAAAACTAATTGTACAGTTTGATTGTAAATCGCGAGATAAATCTTTTAAGCTCAGTTAGTCTATGATCGGATAATATTTGCCAAATAAAAACGAAAGTGCTACACTACCCGAAATCAAAAAATTTTGGGAACTGAACAAGGCCTGAGGCCCATGTAGATGTAGTGCTCGGGGTCCATCCTTAGATACAAAGATGCATTCTAGTGAGACCATGGCCAATCAACACCACCACATACAGAATGCGGTAACAACAGGAAATCATCTGACCACCATCACAAGTTCACAACTTGAAATGGGCACCATTAAAGCCTACGAATGGCAATAGATATAGCAACCAGAAGAAACCACAATGAAAGAGCGACTTTCCTGCAACTTTACTGCAAAATGCTGGAGCATCAAACGAGTAGATATTGCAGCTGCTAAACGGCAAGCCAAAGCTTGCTCCACTTCATCAGTTCTCAAATCTGGGAGTCAACTGCAGCACCCTACGATACTAATAAGCTGATAACCTCTGTAAATTTCCGCAAAAGCGACTGATACACCCTACTCTCCTAGTCAAAGATGGGCCGGCCCTCAAATCTATGCCTGGGTAAGGTTAGAGAAAAGTTATCTAGGGTAACGCCTCGATTTATCTTCTGAGGGGGGGTTAGGGCTGGCTGCTGTCACAGACCATAGCCGCCTCTTGGGGAGACTGAGCTGCCATTCAGGCTGAGCCTTCCCATGTCAGGCATCTGCCAATTGACTGCAGACGCATCTGCTCCGAAAGAGGTTGGGTCATAACAGGAAGTGACGCTTCTGCTCCGGCGGTGACGGGCGGACATCTGCTTCAATCTTTCAGCTTCATTCTTTAGGGCCTGCGTCTGACCTGCGGATTTCATTTCAAAAGCATTTCATTTAGGCAAGTTTGAACCATGTTCCGGAACCATCATACTTTAGCTAGATAATCACAACATTTCATACTCATTGACAAACATTATGGAGTGCCAATTAGTTCTTACCAAGTATTGGTAGATACAATAATGCAAAAACTATATATTTTTTTTGTCTGGGATGAATTATCAAAGAAATTATAGAAACAATTTGCATCTGCTAAGTTATATTTCAGATTATCCCTATGAAACAATTCAACAGAAATTCCTGGCACACTGTAGATCAAGCTGTAATGTTAAAATGGAGGAAAAAAAACTATTATCAACAGCAAGTTATTGAGTCTGAACTTAAAAACTGAAAGGGGGTTACCAACCCTCCGTGGACTACATTTGCAATGCTTTTTTGGATTTTACTTTGTCTTAACAGAGTTGTGGATATAGCACCTGGCTTTGATTAGCTGAACAAGAGCAGAAGGCTTTAATGATTATTGGGCAAAATACTGAAGAATAAATTATGGTAACTGTTCCTACTATTGTGTGGAGGTAATAACCACAAACACAATTAAAAGAGCGGTCAATGTTAGGTAGTTAGTTAGTTATAGTTACTAAAAGGCAAGACCATTCTTATGTGGAGTTCAGGAGCCTGTGTATTAGCTAACTACTATTTTATCGAACATCATTGAACTGCATTTAACATTTGAGCATAACTTGCACCAAAGTTGAACCAGAAGCATGCTACTGAATCAAATAACCACGATAAAAAAACCTTTGAACCCCATTTCACAACATCTGGTTCAGCAGCAATACTGTTCCCACTTATATGACCTAAAAATATAGAGCGCATGATATTTCTGTATATGGTCACGCTATTTTCTTGCTGCTCAATTACAAATATTCAATGAACCACATATTACTAAAAGGATGCATAGTCTAAATTATACTCTAAAGTAGCTCTAATAACTCAAAAAAAGCACAATGTTTCTCAGACATACCATCCTTAATCAGTTTTGCATGCTGAAGACTGGAAATCTGCATCCTCAGTTGCTTGTTTTCCATTGATAGAGCACTATGAAGCTGGAAAAGTGATGACACTCTGACAGCCAAATCAGCTCCCATGTTCTGGAAAGAATAAAATGGCATAATTCTCATAAAACAAGTACTATGAAACCCACAACATTAAAGTAAAATAAAAGATCAACGTAATTACCTGAAGTGAGTCAACAGTTCTTTCAAGTTCAGCAATGTATTGAAGTTTCCGGACCCTAGATCTTTGCCCTGAACGCCTGCAAAAGTGTTGATTTTCTGAGTAGGCATCAATATTGAAACTCAAAGGACATGACATGTTTTCTCTTGCCTTGTATTGTTTCAACTAGAAACGTTTAACATCCATCAAAAAAAGAACTGTTTAAATATGAAACCTAAACTATTGCGCAGGAAAAGAACTCACAACATTACAAATGTGTGTGGTGCGAATATAATGATAATATATTGACTTGGTAACATCAAATCCACAAATTGAAGCCTTCGTCATGAATTTCTGAGAGTAGGTAGTACATCAGGACTGTCATAGCTTGAATGTCAGCCCTCGTTGTTTCGATAAATGATATAGCAAAAAAGCATACCCAGTAATGAAGAAAATGTGATTTAGCATAAAAACATTAATCCATTAAAAGGCACACATTCCAATTTTCTAGCATTATTTAGAATTGATTGAACGTGACCAAAATGAGAAGATGCAACACCATTAACAAAGAAAGCTTCTCTAAACTAAATTGCTTCAAAAAAAAAGCTACCACTAATTTAGTCAGCACATTTAGTGCCTCTAATTTAATCAGCCAACTATAATCGGTATAGGACGGCCGATCGCCTCACCAAGCGCAGGCTGCCCAACCAGCCTGCTTGCCCTCTCTGTGATCAGGCTCAGGAGACTATCCAGCACATCCTAATATCCTGTGTGTTTACCCAGCAGGTTTGGACTTTGGTCTTTCAGAAACTTTCCATGACGGCTTTGGCACCTGTGGTCCATGCAACTCATTCCTTCGGATGGTGGGGGAACACCATCAGAAATACACCCAAGAAGATGAGCAAAGGGGCTGAGTTCCCTTATTATTTTGGTGGCCTGGGAAGTATGTAAATTTAGGAATGCTTGTGTGTTTGAAAGTCGCTGATGAATGCAGCTCTTGGTGCATGGCGGGGCCTCTGAACTCCAGGACTTGCTCCTAAGGTTGAATGCCACAGAACCTTAGTTTCGGGTTAGGTTGGTCGTGTCCTATTTTCAATGTGGCGTGCTTTGTAGTTAACATGGCTTGTGTGGTGTGGGTTTGGGTTGGACTGTTCTCACCTCGCTCTTGGACTCCTTTTCCTCTCTTGATGAAATGAAATGCAGCTATCCTGAGTAGTTTGAGAAAAAAAAATCCCTCCATTCCAAATTGTAAGTCGTTCTAGCTTTTGTAGATACATAGCTTTTACATTCTATCTAGACAAATTGTATATCTAGGTGCATAGCAAAAGGTATGTATCTAGAAAAGCCACAACGGCTTACAGTTTGGAATGGAGGTAGTAGTAAATATCTTTCTCGTATAATGATGTTCACTGTTCAGGCTCCCTTTTAATTGTACAGAGACTATGTAATGTACGCATCTTGAAAAATAAGAATTCTGATTGACACATAACATAAACTTTGACTATTGGAAATCCAGAGCTTCTATAAGATTCAAGCAATGAGGTACGAACTAACTTTTGAACACACCATATACCAACATGGTTTGAACTACTTATGCTGACAATAAATTCTACCTGGCATTGGTACTGATGGTGACATAAGTCAAAATTAATATTATCAGTGTCACGCAATTAGAAGCACCATCAGTTATATTTAATTTCTGCAAAGCAGTAGTGTCATGTTCCTTTTCAGTTGGCATCTGCACTTGATATATTTTATACATTTCTAGCATTTTCACTACAAAAATTCCCATTTAGTAAAAGAAACAATGCTGTTGAATAGCAGGAACCGCTACTTTCTGAACCAGAGAACATTCGAAGAAAGTACATTAGATATTTGACTCACAAACATAAGTGTACCTTTTAAATGACTTGTCTTGATCAGGATGGCCAAAACCAAAAGCATCACTAGCATCAGCAGTTCCACTGGCCACATTACCATTCACACCACTGGAGGCATCAATGGTCAGGTACTGCAAGGGGTTGCTGGGGACATTCTCAAGCACAGCATTGACCATGGAACTCTCCGAAGATGTCAGCCTACTCTTCTGTCTTGGCGAATTCGGACCATAAACACAGCAAGCCTCGACCACAGAACCACTTTCACCACCTTCGCCAGCATCCAACAAGTCCTCACCTTCACCACCTGAGTTCAGATCACCTTCCTCGATTGGATAAATTGGGCTCTGGAATGTCGACAGCGCATCCAAGATGGCATCAGAATCGCTGCAGGCCCTCCTGAGGGGAGGAAGCTTGGGAGCTTTCCCAGAATCTGCAAGGAGATCATCGAGCCAGCACGGGGGCTCACCAAAGAACGGATCCCCGGATGGAAACCTGCAGCTCTGCGTGAACATGCTGTCGTCCCTTCGAGTGATCTGAGGACCCAGCGGCGGGCAGCGCGGTGGGAGGTGTGGTGACCGAGACATGGCGAGAACAAGCCCCCGTATCTTTGATGGCCTTCCTCTTTTGGCTCTGCTAATAAGTAACTAACTAGAAGTCTAGAACCGATCGAGCATCCCTTGCGTTCTTCTGTTCATATGAAGAAGAAAAAAACAGCAGCTTTTGGGTCAGATCCGAATATAAATAGCCTGCATTAGGGTTTGGGGAGGGTTTAGGGTGCTCGATTTCGCACAGTAGGAAGGGAAGGGGAGGGAAGTGGCTGGCATACCTGGCGGATGCGTCTCCGGCGAAAGAGCCGATGAAGACCTGGCGAAGGTCGGCGCCGCCAACGCCAAGTGAGTAGGGAGGGAGAGGGGGGGAGAAAGGAAAGGGACGCGTGATTCGGGTGGACGCAACAGTCGAGGACGCGGTTGATGAACGCAAATGCAACGGCCTTCAAGTTCGCGGAGGAATGAAATGGGCCTGCAGCGTTGCCTCCTGGCTCATGGGCTGTCACTGTCAGTTTCACTGAATAGAAAAAGTCCATCTAACACCCTTCAACTTTTTTTTTGGATATACTAATCAGGAAACCAACTTTTTTATGCTCTTTTACCAAGGCCTTGTTTACTTTCACCCTAAAATCCAAAATTTTTCAAAATTTTTCGTCACATCGAATCTTTAGACGCATGCATGGAGTATTAAATATAGATGAAAATAAAAACCAATTGCACAGTTTGGTCGAAATTTACGAGACGACTCTTCAAGAACTAAACACGGCACAAGTGAGAGACGTTAATGGAAATTATTTTTTTCAAAAAAATATCCAAATATTGTCCAAAATAAATATGTATTTGAAAATACTAAAATATAATTTAATATTAGAAAATTCATAACAATTTTGGTTTTACTCAAAAAAATAGAACGAGATTCATATTTTTTTTCTAAAATCATGTGCTATATTTTTTAGCTAGAAACCATAATATAAAGCATAATTTTATTTTAGAAAGAAAAAAACAAGAAGTTCGACATCCTGAGTTCATCCAAACTGCCTTCCTACTGCATTTACGTGCTCTCAGTGCGTGTGCAAACCTACATCGACGATGATGAACGAAGTAGCGTTTTGTCCATCCGTATATGTTGTCAGCCAAGTTACAAATGTCGGTTTAAGAGTATGAGAATCGCACGCACAGCTACCGTTGATGGGCCATTGAGTGTGCAGGCATCATCATCATGATGTCCACTAAAGAAAATAGTGTTGCTACAAAGTTAAACCAAATGATGCAAAATAGCTAATTTGTTCAGGTCAAGTGAAGCTGACATGTGATTTCAGAGGTTGATTATCCAAAATGGCCAGTAAGCTTTATTCCATAAATTAAAATTTAAAATGCACAGGAAATGTCAGAGAAAGAGTCATCCGCATCTGGGACAAGAAACTTATTGTTGATAAATGTACCATCTTGTTTTCGTCTTCATCAGAATAAAGGGTATATAATAATTAATACTAGAAAGTATATATTGATCCTTTGCTCCAATAGAACTCATAAGCACGACACCCAAAAAAAAAAGAACTCGTACAATAGAACTTTAAATCCCTATATATAATTTGCACATTTGATTATATTTCAGTTTACCAGGGCAAAATCTGGAGCTCAAGGCACCAACTTCCTATTCTCATGAATAAAATCACACTTTCTTCCCAAGAGTTCGCTGTTTCGTGCCATGCTCCACAACTTTCTCTTCAACATGAAGGCCCTTTCTTCGCCTTACAGAATTCATGAGCTTCTTGGCCAAGTTTGGTCCAATGCTTGAGCCATCACCGAATCTTTCAATCTCCTCCGGAGTTTTCGGGGTAAAGAAGGGGTCCTGAGGGATAACCTCCCAGTGGCTAAATGCTAGAATCGCACTAGCTGCACCTGACGTTCGCTTTCTAAGTTTCTCAGGGAAGTCAGAGCTTTCGGCAACTGGCAAGTGAGCTTGCACTGTGAACAAAGATGTTCCTTCTTGCATCTCCTCTTTCAGAACCTTGGCCCGACAATCACCCAGAACAGCAAACGCAGCACCCAACTGCTCTGTCGGTGTGGTCAATTCACAAAAGTACATTGGTTCCACAAGCCTTGGCTTGCTCTGAAGAACAGCTTCTCGGCATGCTTCCTTCACTGCAGTAATTACTTGCCCAGTGAAGATGTTATCATCAGAGGGAATTGCAACATCAGAGTTGTTAGACAGAAGGTGTGCCTCAACAATGAATGCCACACCCCTCATAGGTTCATCGCATATGGGACCTGCATTTGTGGCAAACTGAAAACCTGAGACGATGCTGTTCCTTAGCGCTTCAGAATCGAGAGAATACGTCGATGTCTCTGTTTCACTTTCAGTGGCATTTTTTGTCTCTGCATCAGGTGCACGCGCAAACCCCAATATCTCTGATACATGACACTTGCTACTCACAAGAATATCTTCCTTTCCATTTGGGCTTGCTGTGACACCACATTTTGATTCAAAGTCAGGCAAGAGAAGGAAATTTGGTCCAACATGTGAAGGACCTAGGGCACAGATTCTCTGAAGGTATCCAAGCAATGTCTTCCTACACCTCTCAAGCTTCTCTTTTTCCACTTGTTCAGAGATCGCTTCCAATTCACTGTCAATGGCACAGATCAAGCGCTGCCTAAGCATTGTTGTAGAAATAGAATTACCACCATCCTGATCAAGCTGTGAAGTTTTCCCGTCGATGATTTGACCAAGTAATTCTTCACTTTCGGCAAGGACCTTAGTCAGTGCATTGGGAAGCCTAATGACTTGAACTTTCACACTGAATCTCCCATTCGGAGTGGTTCTCTCAACAAACCCCTGTTGGGCCTTCATGCTTCCCAATAAGCCAACACCTTCTCCTTGGATGGTCTCCTTGAATGACACTAACGGCTTTGAGACCCCCAGCTGGACCTTGGCGAACCTCTCCTGCAAATCCTTGATGCAGCGATCCAAATGTACCTGGCCAGCTGCAGCAAGGACATGCTCGCCCCTCTGTGAGACAGTGTACACAACCAACGGGTCTGCCTGGTTAAGAAGCTTCAGTCCTTTTACAAGGGCTCCCAGATCAGCAGGGTTGGAAGGCTCAACAGCGACCTTGAGCATCGGAGACACCTGGAACGTCATGCTCGAGAATGGCCAGCAATTCTTGGTCGACGACAGTGTTGCACTCTTCAGCACGTGTTGGCCAAGGCCCTGGATTGCCACGACGTGGCCTGCAGCAACGCTGGGCACTGGCCTCAGGTCCTGCCCGAGCATCTCGTACAGGCAGTGCAGCTCCACCTCCTGCACATGCTTGCTCGCCGCGTCGTCCCCTTTTACCGGATCATACAGCGTTGACAGGACGAACACCTTCTGCCCTGCACGGAGTACGCCGCTGAAGACCCTCGCGAAGGCCAAGAAGCACTCCCCCTCTGACTCCGGCTCGCTATGGATCAGCAACTCCTTCCTGTTGAGCCCCCTGCACGGCAGCATCGTGTACGGCACCGCGAACATCTTGGACACGAACACCACAATGGGCGCGCTTGCGCTGGCGCTGGCGCTGCAGGCCGCCACAGAGCTCCTCACCATCTCTGCCTCAGCGACAATGCTGCAGGTGTGGTTGGCGGCAGCAGTCCTCCTCTCGGGCATAAGCCTTGCCACTCTGAACGCCTGGGCGGCGACGGGGTCGGGCGTGCATTCGACGAGCATATCCATGACTGACTCCGCGAGCGGCAGCCACGCCCGCATCACGGCATGCAGCGACGTCTTGGGGTCCTCGCTGTACAGCTCCCGCGGCGACACCACCAGATTGAAGAAGGAGACCACGTTGTCGTCCATCCACCTGGCGCTATTCGATCTCAGGCCTCTCTGGTACACCTTCCACAGAGGCCTGAGCACGTTCTCCACGAACATGGGCTGCTGGTCCTCGCCACTGCTCGTGGCCTCGTTACTCTGAGGGAGAGGCAGAACCGCCTTCTTCTTCTTGTCTATGTAGTACGGACCCCAGAAGCCCATGAGCAGCTTGGACCTGCTAGCGCCCGTCTTCTGGGCGTACAGGTCGGCAAAGCGGTGGATGCGGAAGCCCCAGCCGTCGCGGGCGCAGGCGAAGACGACGTTGCCCTTCTGGGGATGGAAGGCGTCGCCCTCGTCATCGTCCTCCTCGCCGCCGCCCGCGCGGCGGCCGTCTTTGTCGTCCTGGAGCGAGGAGAAGTAGTAGCCGGAGCGCAGCGTGGAGTAGATGGAGTTGACCTCGGCGACGATGCCGCGGAGGCGCGCGTAAGCGTCCTCGGGCGAGAGGAAGAGGTCGGTGATGAGGCGGTCCATCTTGTTGAGGACGAGGCAGGGGCGCAGGCGCTCGACGAACGCCTGGCGAAGCGCGGCGTGGGTCTGGACGCGGACGCCCTTGGCCGCGTCGACGACGATGAGCGCCGAGTCCGAGAGGCGCGCGGCGGCGGAGACCTCGGAGCAGAAGTCGGCGTGGCCCGGGGAGTCGATCAGGTTCACGCGGTGGACGCCCGTGGGGTGCGCGTGCCGGAGCGCGACGGAGGAGGACTTCATGGTGATGGCGCGCCGCTGCTCCTCCGGGAGGTGGTCCATGAACCGGGCGCTTCCCGCCAGCTTCGGGCTGAGGAGGCCGCTGCCGCCGGAGGCCACTAGATGGTCCGCGAGGGAGGTCTTGCCGTGGTCCACGTGCGCTAGGATGCAAGTATTGCGCACGAGGCGGGGGTCCGCCACCGATGCCGCCGCCGGCATCGCGACGCGGCGGTTAGGGCCTTAGGGGGAAACTGGCCGCCGCCTGCGAATTGGGGTTTGCGGATTTGGGATAGTTCGGTTCGACAAGTACCGTACGGGTACGGCACGGCCAGGCCCAGGAGAGGCCAGGAGGCGGAACGGTTTGGGCTCGGTGAGTTGGTGTCGAAGACTGCACGAATAGCACAGTCCAGA
>Ga0182004_10005523_pt1 | contig 10295 bp, 11 predicted proteins | sample Sormic07211540_1_FD_120479 | JGI IMG/M metagenome (GOLD analysis project Ga0182004, IMG submission 120479) | Endophyte microbial communities from Sorghum bicolor roots, Mead, Nebraska, USA - 072115-40_1 MetaG | ecosystem: Host-associated > Plants > Roots > Unclassified | place: USA: Nebraska...
GGTTCTTAACACAATAGGTTTCACCTTGAAATCTACCCCCCTTAAGGATATACTAGTGGAGGGGCTCCAGTAATTAGCTGGCATGTTGCCTCCCGGTGAATTTACTAGCATGGAATTTTTCAGAGCACAAAGAGGAATGCTATGCACTCTAACAAATGCTTGGGAGATGAAAGAATGTGAAGCATTAGAATCAAACAGTACTGTAGCGGGGATCAAGTTGATGTTGAACGTACCCATCATAACCTCAAGTGCTTCCTGAGCTGTGTCAGTAGACACATGGTTCACTCTCCCTGAAAACAGAGGTCGAGCAGGCCTCTGATTGCTGTTCTGGTTTTGTTAGGCTGGTGGATTCTGCTTCTTGGGGCACTGGTATGCATAGTGTCCCACCTCTCCACAACGGTAACAGGCATTGGGAATGCCGCTGGGTGCTGCACTCTTGCCAGGAGCATTGTTGGGCACTCCTTGGCGTGGTGCCTGGTTGCTGACCTGTTGCTGGGGCCGTTGCTGACTCTGATTGCCATACTGCTGCTGAGGGCGTTGTTGGTTCTGGTGGCTATACTGATGCTAGTACTGAGGGCGCTGACGGAACTGACCACGGTTCCACTGATTCGGTGGTCCTTGATTGCGCTGAGGGAATCCCTACTGAGGGTATACACGTGGGCGCGTGTTGCTGCCCGACGGCTGCCCCTGGAGCTTCCTCTTCTTCGCGTCCATCTCCTTGTGCTTGTTGTCGATGACAATAGCGCGGTTCACCAATTCTTGGAAACAAGGATAGGTGTTGCTCATCAGCTGCAGCTGCAGTCCATCATATAAGCCCTTCAAGAAAAGGCGCTTCTTGTCGGAGTCCCTGGCCACCTCATATGGAGGATATCGTGACAATTGTGCAAACTTATCACGATACTCACTAACTGTCATCGATCCCTGCTTGAGAGACCAGAACTCCTCTGCCTTCAGTTCGATCAGACCCTCTAGGATATGATGGGACCTGAACCCCTTAGTAAACTCCTTCCAGGTAACTAGTGGAGCATTGTTCGGGCGTCCATATTGATAGGACTCCCACCACTCCTGAGCAGGTCCTTGCAGCTGGCCCGAGGCATACAACACTTTCTCCAGGTTGCTGCACTGGGCTATGTTCAACTGCTTCTCGACCGCCTTTAACCAGTCGTCTGCCTCTAGTGGATCAGAGGCATGGGTGAACACCGGGGGCCGTCCTTTCAAGAACTCCCCACGCTTGTCACGGACCTAGACCGGCGGTGGTGCTGCTACAGGTTCATTATTCATGCGATTCATCATTGCTTGCATCAGGTTGGCTTGCATCCCCATAAGTTGTTCGATGGTCATCGGCGGCGGTGGTAGTGGCGGATTCTCAGGTACACCACGTCCATGGCCACGTCCACGACCAGCGTCTGCTCCTTCGGTGTCCATCTGCTTCCAAACAAAGATTCACGGCTTTTAGTGATCTTCGAAAATAATTATTCATCGTTTATAATGAATAAAACAAGACTAGCAGTTTTCTGGACTAGTTTCAAAATCAGCAGGTCTGTAAATCATGTTTATCTCAAACTCTATAGATCCAATAGGGACATGGTATACATGGTTGGAAAGGTTAAGAAATTTTCTACATATTGTATTCAGACCCCATTTACTGATTCCAAGAGTAGCATAATCAAAACTGTAGTTAATCAGGTTCTGCTTTGGTTCTCAGTCTTCGCAGATACAGCAGATTATAACGGACATATCTCACAGACCCGAACAGATAATAAGGTGATTCTAGTTGAAGATGAAAGATATGTCAGTCTAGTTATCCCCACAAAAATTTTGTAATTTTTGACTGAACCAATTATGAGATACAAAATAAACATCACAGACTGCTCCAGAATCAGTATGGCTGAGACATTAATAAAGTAACCTAACCTCACATTAATCAACATTTACTACTAGGATTAAACTTTAGAAACATGCAGACAGGCCCACATGTTCCCACAATCAAACAAAAACTCCAAATCACAAATGTTTATAATCACAAACAGCAACACACTGAAAGTTCACACGCCACACATAACCAAACCACTCGTTCTAACGTCTAATAGAAAATACTAGGACATCTAAGGAGCTCTATCCTGTAGAACAAATTTGCGGGGCTTCTTCTTGTAGATGGGTGGCTGTCCAAGCTGACCACACAGCTCATCTACTTACTGCTGGAGGCGCTTCCCCGCCTGCTGTGAAGCACGCAGCTCCTGCCTAAGTGCCACATTCATCTCATGAATGGCACTAATGTGCCTCACTGTAGTGTCCAAAGTAGGATCAGCAGCAGAAGGTGCCAGGACATGCCATGTCCTGCCATCTGGATCGTTGTGGAGAAGGAACCGGTACCTATCCTCCTGCATGGCCACAAAACGGCGACCATGGTAGTAAAAGTATGCACCTTGGGCTGCATCCTCCATGCTCTCATAGGCGGAAGCACGCCTAACCTTGCTCTCATGGATGGACTCCACCTCGTCTGAGTTGTCCACATTGTTCCGAGATGTGATGATCACCTCGGCCTTCCAGTAAGTGTTCTCCAGAGGGTGCTTATGCTCCGAGCAGAGGTAGCGAACGGTGGCAGCAAACTCCGGGTAGTAGCTCACCAACACACCCGTGAGTAGAGTGTGATAGTGAGCATCCTCGTCAGCATCCATAAACTTGTTCCTGGAGGTCCATCCCATCTCTCGGACAACCTGTGTGGCCCTAAACCCATAGACGCGTGCGGTGTAGGCACAGGTGCAGCAGGCGGAACTGGAGCGTCGACCTACGGGATCGGTACCGCCACGGGGTGGGTGCTGAAGGTGTAGGCGTAGGAGACTCTAGGTCCATGGGCTCCTCCTCCTCGCCGCCAGCAGAGGCGACGACCATAGGCTCTGGTGCAGGTACTGGTGCAGGTACAGGTGCTGGTACAGGTGCAACTGGCGGAGCACGGGCAACGATGAAGAGGGCACGATACACGGCTGCGCTGCGACGAGGCATCTATAAATTTTATTTTAATAATTAGAATCAATAAGGTTACATAAATAGAACAGTGGATAAGAATATAAAATAACAAGAAAATAAAGTAAGCAGTGAAATAAATGAAAAAAATAAAATCCTAAGATCGACCATTTCTACCTAGGTTTGCGTCCTACAGTCAGCCTTGCTTTGATACCAATTTGTCGCACCCAAATTTAAGGATAAATTTGACTACAATAAACCTTATGTGCGCCCTAGGAATAGTCGCGCACATAAATCGATAAATTACAGAAGTATCATCACAAGTGTCTTTACATAGCCATTATTACAACACGAACATCAAAGTCTGGCAACGAGCGGAAGAAAAACACATAACTAACTATAACTTGGTAGCTCCAACACAGGTACGACCGACTGGTGGATTACCAACCTAGAAGTCCTCCGGGAATTCCTCATAGTAGCTATCATCTATTACCCATCCGGGATTTTTATCTAAAAAGAAATATAGAAACAAGCGTGAGTACATCTCATACTCCGCAAGCATAACATAGGATTTTATGCGGCTCAAAAAGGTCAGACACTGGCTACTGCAGTTAGCATTTTAGTTGGTCAATGTTTTAATCCTATTTATTCATAAATTATGCTTAGATCCTGATTAACCCATATGCTTATGTGATAACAACACCGTTAACCTTCACGGTTAACACCATCACCATCATGGTTAAACCACATTAATCATCACGATTAATGCATCACAATTTTATAAGTCATCCACCATAACCATCCACACCAAACTATTCTATAGGGGTCCAAGGCCGCTCATGTCCGAGAGCACGGCTAGTATACTAGTTTGATCAAACTCTGCGTAGAGGTGTGCACTTTTCCCGTAAGTTGTGTTGCCCATATGCCTGGGGTTTGCAAGACCCACTAACACTGCCAAGGTGAGCAGGCAGGGAACACTATGAAGCCTTCCATAGGCCTCGTCTAACCAGTTAGGGCCGCGAGGTTCCCTCGGCAGGCAGATATAGAGGACCCCCCTTTCCTAAGGCACATTTCCATCACGGCTATACACATAGGAACAGAAGCAGTTCTATACCCAAAGTGGCAAGCCACTATTGCGCCCTTTCGGATAACCTCTAACCAGCTAGATGAGATCTTACTACTGAGCTAAAGTTAGAGCCATATAACCATCACAGTTGCACTGTATGTCCCAGATGGTCGCTTACATAGAGGGTCTAGGTCAACCTGACTGAAGTCATTTGCACCATAGCCCTTTACCCATCATGTGTCATCATATTTAGTAAAGTCAGAATGATAGTGAAGTCTCATTTAGTTAGAGCACTAGCAAAGCTACCCACATGCAGGATGTCCTTAGGGTTATCAAAATTAGACACATGTTGATGCGTAATTAATTGAGTAGGTGTACAAGGGAACCCATGTTATACTTGCCTTCAGTGAAGGAAAGCTGCTGCTGGTCCTGCTGCTCCTCGGAATAAAACGGATCGCCCACGGTCACGTCACCGTCTGCGCTCGATCGGCACCACACAACAACACACAGCCAGGTTCCAAACATACAAGCAAACAATCCTTTAATTTGAACAGTATACCAACATATCAAAAACAAAATAAAATGTTTAAAAACAGAACCTACGTTTTGCTACGATCACATAGATACGAAGATCACGAAAATCAGAACTAAAACGATCAAGTTACGCATTTAGGACGATTTCCTATAGCAATTTAATGAATTAACCCTAACCCTAAAATATAAAGTTTCAAACTGCAGTAACAGTGGTACTAACATGTAGAGAATTTAATTGCGAATCTAACGCAATTTGAACGGGTCAAATCAGAGCTAAAACGAATATTTTATGGCCAAAACAAACTCAGTGGCAAATTTGTAAATTTCTGAAAGCGCATTTTGACCTAACCGATGGAATTTACGTTTTCTAAGCGGCAAGGCGTAAACTACGAAATGCGCTAAGGACGGCAGGCAGAATTTGGAAATCAGGGAGGGGCTCTTAAGCAAAATGGCCCTCCCGAAGGGGTATCGGGCGCTCCGGGCCTTTGGATTAGATTCCAACGGCGCGGATCAGATGGGGGAGAGGGAGGTGGCGCTGCCGGCCGGAGGGGAAGGGGATGGCGGCGGTGGTCATTGCCGCGGCGAGCAAGGTCGCCGGAGCAGGCGGTTAGGAGGCTACGGGCCACGGTTTTCCGAACCAAGAACATCTAGAGAACGAGGAAGACGAGGCGAACTCGCCCCGGGCTAAAACGCGGCCACGGAAGTGCCCGCGCTATGCGGACCGTGGCGGCGCCATTGCCGACCCGCCAGAGCACGTGGCAAACACGGTGGAGAGCTTCGTTTTGCAAGGGAATTAGACGAGGATGAAGCGGAGGAAAAGGGGAGCTCACAAGCATGAAGAACGGGGTCAGAGGAAGCTCGGTTTGGCCTGCTGGCGCTCGGTGATTCGCGGCGGCGCTTTTGTGGTGTTTCTCAGAGCTCGCGTGAGTGGAGAGGGGGCGAGGGGAAAGAAATGGGAGGAGAAGGGCGGTTCGGCGCGGGCGCTCTCCACTTCAATCGGAGGCACGGGGGAGAGGAGGGAGAACGTGGGAGCGGGGGACTCGCGGCTTGCGGCTTGCGGTTCAGCAGAATCGGGAGAGAGGGAGGAGGCGGTTTGGAGGGGAAGGAGCTGACAAGCGGGCTCCGCTTGTCGGCGAGAGAGAGAGGGAGGTGGGGGTGGCCGGCTGGGCCGCGGCCTAGGAGGAGGAAGAGAGCGCGGGGGGATTTGGGCCGAAAGGCCGAAAGGAAGAGAGAGGGGGAAGGGTTTTGCCATTTTCTTTTTCAAACAAATTTTTCGACACATTTTCCAATTGATTTTTTGATAAAATTGACATTTTGTTTCTAGAACAATCATCACAATAAAAATGCACCAGTATGTATGCATCGAAAATGTTTCCTAAACTTAGATTAAATTTTAATTTCCCAAAATTTATTATTTTCCTATATTGAAATTCTGCACCAAAATTACTGAATTAATACAGATCCATCTATTTAAAAGAAGAAAATTTTTGGGTGTTACATGCTGCGGCTGGGTGCAGTGCCGCACCCCCAAAGAAAGGGAAGGCTACCAGCCCTGTTGTTGATCATGTTAAGACAAAGAAGAAGGTGCACCAGCAGAAACAGGTTGCCCAGAAGCCAAATGATTCAACTGTGGCACCTAAAAGGGGACACTTCTACCAATCAAGTGTCAAGACACCCCTACAAGTGTTGAATTCTAACTTTGTTTTGCAGCACAACACTAAAGGGAAAGTGTTTGCCAAATTTGTTGGCACTAGTAGAAATGTTTTTTCGCAACACATCTATATGGGTTCCTAAAGTTCTTGTGACTAACCTTGAAGTCCCCAAGAATGATTGGGAACCTAAATCTAGCAACTAAACTTGTGTTGCAGGCATGCTCCTCTGGTGGGTCAAGTTGGGTGCTTGACAGCGGCTGTACAAATCATATGACCGGAGATAAGAGTATGTTCACATCCTATTCCCCAACTACAAATTCAAGTGGCAACATCGTTTTTGCTGATAACTCTAAAGGGGGAGTAGTTGGTCTTGGTAAAGTTGCTATCACACTTAATCATTCAATTTCAAATGTATTACATGTTGATTCTTTGAAGTTCAATTTGTTGTCTGTTTCTCAATTATGTGAGATGGGCTACAATTGTCTCTTCACTGATGTAGGTGTGGAAGTCTCTAAGAGGGAGGACTCCTCTATTGTCTTTACACGCAAACTTAAGAATAAGCTCTACTAGTTGATTTCAACAAAGGGAAGGCTAAACTTGAGACCTGTCTAGTGGCAAAATCTAGCATGGGTTGGCTATGGCACCGCCGACTAGCTCATGTTGGAATGAGGAATTTGTCCAAACTCATAAGAGACAACCATATCCTTGGACTAACGAATGCCCAATTTGAGAAAGATAGGATATGTAGCGCTTACCAAGTAGGAAACCAAGTAGGTGTACCACACCCACCAATGAGCATCATGACGACCACACAACCATTGGAGTTGATTCATATGGAACTCTTAGGACCGGTTGCCTACCTCAGCCTCGGAGGTGACAAATATGGCTTGGTTATTGTTCATGATTATTCTCATTTCACTTGGGTGTTCTTTGTCTGTGATAAGTGACAGGCACAAGATAAGGTGAAGACCTTTGTTAGGAGGGCACAGAGTGACAATGGGATTGAATTCAAGAACACTCAATTTGAAGAGTTCCTTGATGATGCAAGCAAAATGGTGTAGTACAAGACATTGGACCTATTTTGGGATGACGCCCAGCAAAATGGTTTACAACTCCATACACCCCTAGCAAAATGGTGTAGTAGAGACGAAGAATAGAACACTCATTTACATGGCAAGGACAATGCTTGATGAGTACAAGACATCATACCTATTTTGGGATGACGCTGTCAAGAACGCTTGCCATGATATCAACCGCCTCTACTTACACAAGAAGCTCAACAAGACTTCCTATGAAATTCTAACCGGTAACAAACCAAAGGTGTCTTACTTTAGAGTTTTTGGGTGCAAGTGTTTCATACTCAATAAAAGGCCCAAATCCTCTAAGTTTGCATCTAAAGTTGATGAAGGAATTCTTATTGGCTATGGATCAAATGAGCATGCCTACCGTGTCTTCAACAAAACCTTGGGTAGAATTGAGGTCACGGTAGATGTGACATTTGATGAATCTAACGGCTCTCAAGTAGAGCAAATTGATTCAAGTGTTGTAGGAAAGGAGGACCCACCTTGTAAGGCAATCAAGCAAAGGGCTACTGGAGATGTAAGACCACAAGAAAATCAAGACTCGGATGATGAGGGTCCCCAAGCTACTACTGCACCAATTTCCACTGACAAACTCGTAAGAAGGTGCAGCACTCACCTGCTGGAGATCAGTAGTGCGGTAGTGCCGCGCCTTGGTGCGGTAGTGCCGCACCCTACACCTCAGCAGCAGCTCCTCCAGATCCTACTTCACCAGTTCAAGGGCTCAACCTAGAGCCTATATTTGAGCAAGAAGATGCTAAAGGCTTAGAAGATGAAGAAGAAGAAGGTGTTGAGGATCCAAGGCTATGACAAACCATTCAACGTGATCATCCCGCTGATAACATCCTTGGGAGTATCAAAAGAGAGGTAGTAACATGTTCACATTTAGTAATTTTTTGTCAATATTACTCGTTTGTCTCCTCTTTGGAACCTCTTAAGGTAGAACAGGCTCTCAAGGATCTGGATTTTGTTATGGCTATGCAAGAAGAGCTCAACAACTTTTCAAGAAATGAAGTGTGGACACTAGTAGAAAGACCAAACACCAGCACCATTGATACCAAGTGGGTCTTCCACAACAAGCAAGATAAAAATGGAGTAGTGACAAGGAACAAGGCTAGAAAAGTGGCCAAAGGCTTCAATCAAGTAGAGGGGTTGGACTTTGAAGAGACCTTTGCACCGGTAGCAAGGCTTGAAGCAATTCATATACCCTTAGCCTTTGCTGCCCATCATGACTTCAAGCTTATCCAATGGATGTCAAAAGTGCATTCCTCAATGGCCCAATACAAGAATTGGTGTTTATGGAGCAGCCACCGGGCTTTGAAGATCTCAAGTTCCCTAACCATGTGTACAAACTCCATATGGCGCTCTATGGGCTGAAACGAGCACCAAGAGCATGGTATGAATGCCTTAGGGAATTCTTGCCTAAACAAGGCTTTGAAATAGGTGAATCTGATCCTACTCTCTTTACTCATAAAGTTGGAAATGATGTATTTGTGTGCCAAATTTATGTCGATGCCATAATATTTGGTAATACTAATCATGTGCATGTTGAGGAGTTTAGTAGGACAATGACCAAGAGATTTGAGATGTCTATGATGGGTGAGCTAAAGTTCTTTCTCGGGTTTCAAATCAAGCAATTGAAGGAAGGAACTTTCCTATGCCAAACGGCCCAAACCAAGTATACCCATGATATGCTAAAGAAGTTTGACATGGATAAGGCCAAGCCTATCAACACTCTCATATCAACCAATGGACATCTTGATCTTGACACACAAGGGAAAGACGTGGACATAAAGGTATACCATTCCATGATCGACTCTCTCCTCTATTTATGTGCATCTAGGTCTGATATTATGCTTATTGTGTGCATGTGTGCTAGATTTCAAGCTAACCCAAAAAAAGTGCCATTTAACGGCGGTTAAAAGAATCTTAAGATATTTAGTTCACATTCCAAACTTTGGTTTATGGTATCCTAAGGGCTCCAAGTTCGCTCTACTTGGCTATTCATATTTTGACTATGCTGGTTGCAAAGTAGAGAGAAAAAGCACTTCGGGGACATGTCAATTCCTTGGACGGTCTCTAGTGTCTCGGCGCATGTTGTGCTCAACTACATTGGATGAAGTAGACCTTTCTTGATTTCGGATGTCGTTTTACCAAAATCCCACTTTTGTGTGACAATATGAGTGCTATTAACCTATCCAATAATCCTGTAAACCACTCAAGGACAAAGCACATAGACGTCCAACATTATTTCTTGAGAGACCACGAAGCCAAAGGAGATATCGAATTGCGCTATGTGAGCACCGAAAAACAAATAGCCGATATCTTCACAAAGCCTCTCAATGAATCAAGGTTTTGTGACCTACGTGGTGAACTAAATATCCTTGATTCAAGTAATGTGGTTTGAAATCTAGCATGCCTCTGATTGAGTAGCTAGTATGCTAGGAGAAAGAATTTCAAAACATTAAATTATGTCTTTCAAAATGATTTAAAAATTTCCATCTCATATGACATGGCCATGGTTTGTATTGTCTAATTGTTGCTGGTCATGAAGTATGGAAAATATGTGTGCATGTATGATATGAAGAGAGTCTAAAGTTTAATTAGCAGCACCTCTGCTGCCAGGCTAGGTGCGGCAGTGCTGCACCTAGGGGCGCGACAGTGTCGCGCCCTAGGTTCACTGGTGGACATGACCTGTTATGTCTGTGGGTCTGTTTTCCTCTCCTCTTTCTTATTCTATCTGGCTCCAGACCTCCCTCATTCTTTCTCTCTTCTCCCTGATGCCTGGACGACGTGCTTCTTTCTTCTTGCGCGTGGTGACCGTGAGTGGTCACCGGTGGTGCCGCTGCCCCTCTGAAAGGTCCTAATATGGCTAGAGGGGGGTGAATAGCCTATTTAAAAAAAATCTACAAACTCACTAGAGCAAGAGGTTAGTAAATAACAAAGCGAAGCTTTTTGCTCTAGCTCTAAAGGGGTGTTTGCAAGCCACCTACCCAACAA
>Ga0182004_10005524_pt1 | contig 10295 bp, 10 predicted proteins | sample Sormic07211540_1_FD_120479 | JGI IMG/M metagenome (GOLD analysis project Ga0182004, IMG submission 120479) | Endophyte microbial communities from Sorghum bicolor roots, Mead, Nebraska, USA - 072115-40_1 MetaG | ecosystem: Host-associated > Plants > Roots > Unclassified | place: USA: Nebraska...
ACGTCGGTATTTCCTTTCACGATCGTCGAGAGTTTTTGTCCCGTTACGGGGCTTTTCTTTTTGAAATAGGTGTTTCTATATAGAACTTGCCGGATCATTCAAATGGAAATTGGATCAAAAGCCAGTCCCAAAGTTTTCGTAGAGCAACTTTGACAACATCCATATAAAGATATTTTGCCTATTTACCGATTATTAGCCCCGTCTCATCAAAACTTTATAAGAGCAAGGTCAATAATAGAGCCAAGTACTTTATTATAAATCGAGTGATTAGAGCCAAGTTATTTATACAATAAGTTATCTCATATTTGTCTGTAAAACACATTCTTTTTCCTATTCCTTCTCACAACACTTATTATGTGGGCCCACCACTATCTATGTACTCGTGCCCAGTTTGGTGCTTGCATGAGAGCCAAACTATCATCTCTCTTCTCTCATCCACATCAGCATTAGCTTAGCTATAAGCTCATTATTGTATCTGCTCTTAAAGGCTTTGGACAAGCAAGCGGTAATTAGCGAACTATTCGACTGCCCATGAATCAACTATGCAAGGCATATTGAGAAGAAACGACAAGGCATCGTCAAAATGGAGGAGTTGATATTGAGCTTAGAGTCTAATAACCTGTTTTGTAGAGTTTCGTACTTCTTAGCTCTAGCTCCATGATTCTTTTATAGAGTGATTCTAGTGATCGAGCAAATGAGAATTGGTCCTGTAGTGATTTTTCTGAGGATTGAATAGGGAGCAATCAGGAATATATTTTAGGTTCCCAATATAAATGAAAAGGTGATTCTACTTGAATCTCCACTAAAGTATGAGTGGTATTTTACTATTTGGCTGAGAAGATTTGCTCCAAGGAGCCTTGCCGAATGGCTCCTATGACAATGTCTGATGTTAGTACATCTTCCTTATCATCTATCCCCTCCATCCTAAAAACTTGTTGATGAAATATCCTAGCAAACTTGAAGTTTAAGTTACTGAACGATATATTTGGCTCACGTTGGCTTGAGATTGTGGCATACGGAGTAAATGTTTTCATGCTTCCAATGAGCGGCTTTGTTTTGTAATTAGCAAAGTTCAAATTCAGTAAATATAGGTAATTCCGTCGATCACTAATCTATCATAAAAATCCTAGAACATGTTTTTTAGACAAAATGAGTACCTTTTGTTACGGTGCATTAAATGAGCTACATGATCGATAATAAAAAAACAAATGAAGACTCAAACCGTGTTGGAAGGTACATCTTACATGATCTAAATTCTTTTGTACTGGATTCCATTTTTCTTATGGCTATAAAGTCGAATCTATCTTTTGAAATACATGAAGTACTATATAGTTATTAGTATAAAGTAATCTTAAACACTCTAGATTTGCAAAAGGGAGGAGAACAACTTCAAGGGACGCTTTATAGAAAGAGATATTAGTAAAAAACATACAATACGACGGCCACTTTATTGGATGTCTAAATATAAAACATTTTATTATAGTTTAATTTTTTTTCTCATTAGCTATTGATAAAGTTTTGAGGGTGCGCGTATAAGATATAAAAAAGTTGTTAGAGAGTAAAAATATATAATTTTTATTCGAATAATATTTATAAAGACTCTTGAAAATTTTTACTTGAAGTTCATTTTGTTAAACTAAAATCAAGGTTTGGACTGACCACCTGCCCTTATCGTAGGTGCAGTGGTGCGGAGTGCGTCCCTAGTTGCCCGCTCCGCATCCAACCAGCCAACGCGTCCCCATGGCGGCCGCCGCCGCGGGGGCTACACCGGCGACTGCGAGGAAGACTCTCTTCACCACTACAGTCACCCTCCTCTCATCCTCACTCACACGTAGCAGCAGCAGCAGCAGCCGCAGCCGCAGCCTCTCCTGCTCTGCCGCGTCCGCCGCCGCCCCGCGCCTCGCGCCGCAGCCGCCGGACCTTGTCCGGTGGGTGCAGCGCGAGGGTGGATTCGTCCACCCTGCCCTCCGCGTCGCGAATCACCCGGAACACGGGCTCGGGGTCTCTGCCGCCGCGGCTGACGGCGACATCCCCCCTGGGGACGTCCTCATCGCGCTCCCGGGCCGGCTCCCTTTACGACTACGGCGCCCCACCGGTGCCGCGGATGACGTGCTTGTGCAGCTCGCCCAACAAGTCCCGGGTAATGTCCATTCTGATTCAGTTGCTTGTCCGGCAACGTATGTAGCTCTGAGCCTCTGAATGCATCAAACGTTTGGTAAATTAGTGGTTGCTGATGCTTTGAGCCTCTATAATGATTTTGAAGTGACTGAAATTAAGCTTTAATGCTAATTTATACTCTTGGTCACGATTGAATCTCTCACTTGGTCAATTCTGCACTTGGCAGCAGTGAACAGTTCTTTCTGTTAGTATGATAATGTTGTTGTGATATAAGAATGTCAATTTGAACATGTCATCCAGGGTTTGTCCTGAATTGTTTTTGTTTACCTGTTTGGTGTTGGAAGCCATCAACTGTGGAATCAATCCCCATGCTTATAACAATGTTATGTGGCCTGGAGATATGTTAAAATGTTGAAGTCGACCCAAAATTGTCTCAGAATTAGGCCCCCAGTAAGTATATGAGTAGGTGTAGTTTATATCTGTAGTGTGTACTCTTTTCCATGAATCAACTCAGTTTTAATACTTAGAAAGTGGTTGAGGATAAACATTATATTTCCATTGCTCAAAATGGAACATTTATTAGTTTGATATTTCTTTATCCATATATTTTCCAGGGATATTTTATTGATTCGAACAAGATTGTTTTGAGGTTTTCCTGTTATTGTTCGCTCGATAATCTCTGTGTATAATTGATGCTAAATGTTGTTGTGTTTACGCATGCTGAAATGTGCCATTTTTTACCACAAACCCCCTTTTAGATATATGAGGGGATTTCTACTTGTAAATTCAAACAATGAATAAGTTCAATCATTTTCACAGAGGAACTATGGGCTATGAAGCTGGGCTTGAGGTTGCTTCAGGAAAGGGCCAAATCTGATTCATTTTGGTGGCCGTATATTGCCAATTTGCCAGAGACATTTACTGTTCCAATCTTCTTTCCTGGGGAAGACATAAAAAACTTGCAGTATGCTCCTCTCCTCCACCAGGTTGTTAAATACATATGGTTGTATCTAGAGGGAGGCCTATCATTTTGCCCTTACTTTTCTAACTGTTTCTATTTCAGGTTAATAAAAGATGTCGTTTTCTCCTTGAGTTTGAGAAAGAGATACAGCAGAAGCTTCATACTGTGCCCTCGGTAGATCATCCTTTCTATGGACAAGATGTAAATTCATCTTCCCTTGGATGGGCTATGTCAGCTGCCTCTTCTCGTGCATTCCGATTGCATGGTGAAATCCCAATGTTGTTGCCTCTTATTGATATGTGCAACCATAGTTTCAACCCCAATGCTAGGATCGTTCAGGAAGGAAGTGTAAACAGCTTAGATATGTCAGTAAAGGTAAGTATCCTGTGATGTTCTTGCACTCCCAAATTTTCCATCTATACACTCCTGAAATTTTTTTCCAGAATCAAGCTATCTTTTTCCTCTTTCTCATATCCACTTTTCAAATGGGGATGGTATTGTATTGTTCTTATTACTATGAAAATATTTGCATTTCACAAAATTTCTACTTCGATCTCTACTTGTCATTTGATACACTCATTCCCTGCATCTCTGTGCACAATTGTAAAATCCATCATCCACGTATCAGTCGTGTTCTTCCCTACTCTTTTTCATATACAATTTCATTTCTTATGTTGGAACGCACTTGTTAGCCATGCAACACTTCAATCAACTTATCACCCCACTTTAAGCTATCTCTGTACCATTGCTATCCACTGTTCGTCTAGTGAGCAATGCCATACTGTAATAAAGACTTTGCCATATCTGAACCTATATGTGACTAATGTTCTCGATTAGTACCAAAAAATGCAAAGTTGTGGCACGTTAAAGTGCATTTAGTCAATTGATTTACCGGGAGCATATTGCTTTTAGTCCATAATTTCCTTGTTTGTGTAATATGCAAGATAAGTCTATTGACTTCATCTTCACATTTATATTGCTTTATATAGGTTGTCGCTGAGAAGAAGATTGAGCAAAATGCATCAATAACACTGAACTATGGCTGCCACCCAAATGATTTCTTTCTTCTTGATTATGGATTTGTGATAACACCGAATCCTTACGATCAAGTGGAACTAAGTTATGATGGAACCCTTCTTGATGCTGCAAGCATGGCAGCAGGAGTCTCTTCTCCCAACTTTTCAGCGCCAGCCAAGTGGCAACAAGATATATTGTCACAGCTAAATCTGCATGGAGAGGGTGCCATTTTAAAGGTACATGCTGAGTCCACGTCTACTTAATATTGAATGCAGTATTCATGTTAAGTCTCACACATGCTATGGGCAATACATGTGATTTCTTTCAGGTAAGCTTAGGAGGCCCAGACATTGTTGATGGACGCTTGTTAGCTGCTCTAAGGGTGCTTCTTGCGGATGATCCAGAGGCTTTGCACAAGCATGACCTGAAAACACTGATGTCCCTTGATGTGCAAGCTCCTTTAGGCCCCGCTATTGAAGCATCAGCACTCCGAACAGTTCTTGCCCTTTGTGCGATTGCTCTCCAACACTTCCACACAAAGATAATGGACGACGAGGCCATTCTAAGAGGGGGGCCACCTCTTACCACGGAGCTGGCTGTCCAGTTTAGATTGCAGAAGAAGTTCATGATCGTTGACGTGATGCAGAATGTCAGCAGGAGAATCAAGATGCTATCGCCGCAGAAATCCACCGCGTAGTTCTTTAATTTGTCATCAGACAATCAGTTACCACTCTGTACTGGCTACTGCAGATAACACAAGCCCCAGTTTTGATTATGTAGCATATTCTTGTCATCCTACTTCCAATGCCTGATATTGAAAAGTTACATCTGCATGAATCTAAGGGTGTGCAGTGTTTTCATGGAACAATCAATTACTTTACTCTACTGATTACTGCGTATAATAATAAGCCCCAATTTTGACGCTTGTACCATATTATTTTCTTCCTACTTCCTGTGCGCCGAACATGTTCCTACTTGCTGTGTGTTTTGACTCTTTGTACAATTTTATTTTCTTCCTACTTCGTGTGTGACGAAGATGGATTTGTTTTCCTACTTCCTGTGTGCCGAACATGGATTAGTTTCATCTTCTTGGCTCAAAGGGTGTTTCTCTGAAAGGGTAGTAATAAATAAAGTCTTAAAAGAGCCGAAAATGAAGCAGAAACCATGTTCTTGATTCTGAAACTCTTTTCTTCCTATTAACTGGGGTGCTTCAAATAGAAGCAAATGTTCTCACGGGATGACCAGAGAAAACTGTAATTACCCAGCTACCGCAAAAAAATGCTTCCAAGAAAACAGAAACAATTGCCCTCAAAGAAGAAATCATTCCATATTTTCTCCCCGAAACCTAATTAAATAGAGAAGACTTGTTCATCACCCCTGTAGATCGATCGAATGATGAAAAAAAAGGTATTTACATGATTGATCCATTATATCACCCTAAAAACAATAGAATAAAAATGTTGCGTGCATCTCAACGAGCACTCCGACCATGCCAAGAACAAGACGACGACCGAAACAGATCCTAACAACGATCGATCGATCAATCAACCCTAACGAGGGAAGAGCGAGGGCGAGAGGACGACGCCGATCGTCGCCGCCGACCGAGAACGCCCGCCTTCTCCACCCCGCCTCCCCGAGGGGATCGATCGGCTTGAACGAATTCCATAGGCCAGAGCCAGACTAGGAGTCGCCACCGATGGAGATGGCGGTGCGGGCGACGCGGCCGAGCGGGGAGCGGGAGCGCTGCCTGTCGAGGTCCCGGAGGACGACGCGCATCTCGGAGACGTGCTGGTGCTGGTACGTCTCGTGCACTTTCGCCCGCTCGTCCTCCTCCTGCTTGATCCGCCTCACCTGGCTGTGCACCACCACCACCTCCTCCTGCTGCTGCTGCTGCCGCCGCCGCCCTGCTCCTTCCTGCTGGTGCTCCCCCCTGATCTGCTTCTCCATCATCATCTTATCCCGGCCGGCAGCCTAGCCTTTTATTTTCAGATCGAGGAGTAACCTAGGATCTAATCTCTTCTTCTTCGGAGACGAGACGTGAGGCGAAGGTGATCTCTACCGTCCCATTTGGATTGGGATTTGGATGAACGCGGCGCGGCGCATGGGAGGGAGGGACGTATAAATAGGCCGGCCCCAACTCGGTAGGAGGAGAAGGGGTCCCGTCGGTTCCTCCCCGTCCGCGCCCAAGGAGGGCCAGGAGAGGCGGACACGTGTCCTCGCTCCTCCCCTCGCTCCCGGCCGTTTACCAGATCCGCGTCGGGTCGTCCCGTCTGACCACCGATCGGGGCAGCCAACGAGCATTTCCCGGCGTTGCCACTTGCGTTCGTCCGTGGCCCTGTTTAGAGCTTGTTGGCAGGTCTGGACATTTGGCTGATTTATTGACATTTTTATTTACATTTGATAATTATTGTTTAATTATAAACTAATTAAATTTAAAAGATTTATCTCAAAAGTTACTGTCAAATTATGTAATTATTTATTTTTTATCTATATTTAATACTTCATACATACGTTTAAAGATTTGATGTGACTGTGAATTTAAAAAAAATTAGGAACTAGGCCTTGTTTAGATCTTTTTTTTGGATTTTGTTAATGTAGCTCTTTCATTTGTATTTGGCAATTATTGTTCAATCTAGGTCTAAGTAGGTTCAAAAGATTCATCTCGTAAACTACAGATTCCTCGTCACATCAAATCTTGCGTCAAATGCATGTACTATTAAATATAAATTAAAAATAACTAACTGTACAGTTTATATATAAATTATGAGATAAATCTTTTGAGCCTAATTAGTTTGGACAATATTTTTAAATATAAACAAAAGTACTAGAATATCTATTTTGGACAAAAATTCCCGCAGCAGCACACGTTGGCGTTGACAGGGACGGGGACGGCGCTGATCAATCCGCGGACGTGTCGCCCGGTGCGGCGTGCGTGCGTGCTTGCCGCGTCTCCTCGGCGAGGGAAACGTTTGCCATGCATGCACATGTGTGAAAAATAAAAAGGCGGGGCGCGTCGGCTTGTACCGGATGATGATGGGTGGATCTCATGCTCATGCATGCACACTCACATGGCTGTGCATGTGAGCTGCGAGAGGTGAAGCACTGAAGCCGGAAGCTAGCCCCCGGACGGAGGACTCTAGAAAATGGCGTGACACGAGTCCCGAGTCCAGCGCCACGAGCCACACGAGGAAAGCGTGGGAAAATCCGAGTAGGGGGACGAGCAGCAGGAGCGAGAAAAACGGCCTCGATCGCCTGGTTTGGCTCACCGCCGACGTCGCTGGCTGGATGGCTAGCTACGACCGTAGGATCGAGTGCGACAGGGCAAAGGCGGTCGAGAGAACCTTTTGCTGCGAAGCAAACGTGCCGGATACATTGATGTCCCTGCGAAACGTGTTGAATGATGAGTTTAAATTTCTGGGGCTCGGTTTTTGGCACGGGTGAATATACGGACGGGATGTATCCGTACGAATGGATATAGTAGTTGTGAGATGGATTTCGTGAATTCTTGGATGTTCAAGTTTAATACGTTGATGTACCAAGCAGAATCTACATTTCTGGTTTATGATTTTTTTTTACTAGGATCACTATTTCTGATCTGAGACCGATCTTCTTCCACCAAAAGAAGTAAGGAAATAGGAAAAACATAGAAATGGGCTGTAAATCCATAGCCCACATTAGACGGGCTGTTCCTATGAACTTCGAGGGGCTTTTCAGGCCGGAAATTCCAGCCCACATACGGAACCCCACGCACGAACTTGCCCGGTGCTTTTCCACTGCAGTCGTCCGCTTGGACCGGACAAACAGCTGGTTCTTCAGCCCGATGAGACGATGGCCTTGTTCGGATACTTAGCTTGCCTACAGGTTAGAGTTAGTTTCTAATCTAGGACTATATTTGAACTAGCTCTAACTGAGAATGCAAAGATTAGAAAGACAATAAATGCAGCGGATTGGTGTGACGACGTATCGGTGTGGCAGATCTATCGCAAGGGAAAAAGATAAGCTCGATCCTATGTGGCCTCAGTTGGAGAAAAAAGAAATTACTATAGCTCAATTAGAACTAGCCGAAATAATCACTTCTTTGGAGGATAATTTTTTGAATGGGCTTGTTATAAAAAACTAACTCTAGCTCTCCTGTTTGGTTATTTTTAGGCAGGTTAAACGTAAACTAGTCCGAACTGGCTCTAACCCTTGAATCCAAATCAGGCCAATGACCCATGTGTGCACAGAATCGCAATGCGCACAAGTTCGGAGATGGATGGAATTTTTCTTATATTTTGATATCATCATCATCAGATATAAATACAGATCTTTTTTTAGAAAATGTAATGTAAATAAACTTGTTGGAAAAAACGGCTTTACCCTCCTTGCACGTCGCTCCCTTTGCCTGTCGTCGTCTCTAGATCCAATAGAATCATCAGTCACCTTCATTCGCACCCGATCATTATCCGCGCCACTAGTCCACAGACAGAGCCACAGACTATCTTTTATCAGCAAGCACTCGTCCTGAGGCGGTAGGTGTTCAGCCTATTCATTCTTATCAGCCGAACTTTTTTTTTTCTAGCTAATAGTATTTTTTCTCACAAAAAATCACCCAACACTAATTTCAGCTATGACTTTATTGCTAAGTGCTTTGGAGCAAATAACATTCCTTTGAGTTTAAACCAATGCTGGAATTGGTGTGATCGGTGGTTTCCTTTTGGGAAAAAATATCACACGTGGGGGATAGCGGCAATTTGTTGGGCAATTTGGAAAAGTCAAAATAAAACATGCTTTGATAAAAAAATCATTAAAAATTCTTTGTTATGATAGTTCACTTATGATTTTTTGGGCAAGACTTTATGCAGAGATGGATCGTGAGCAACTAGTCGAAGGCGCCAATCTGATGCTCAAAGTCGCTAAGGAAGTTCTTGCCAAACAAACAGCGAGACAGGTGGATCAACTGCTGATTAAGATGTACAAGATGATGAAGATATTGATAACAATGTTTAAAGCCAAGGATTGTGGTCCCGTTGATGCAAAAGACTTGTGTCCGGTGGATCTGTTGGTCTCGGTCTAGACTCTAGACTCTATCTGTTGCTGTTGTTTTTACTCTGGGTGCTATTTCTGGCTGTTTTGTGTGGCTTGATGGGTTAATGGTTTTTGTTCAGAAGTCTTTGGGCTCCCCAAATGTCAGATGGATGCGTTTTTTTTTTTTTTTGCTAGGAACTGGTGGAGGATGGCCTTTTGTCCAGCTTAATTTTGGGCTTGGCTCAACGTTTTTATTGTCTGTCTCTTTGAATGCTGTGTATTTCCGTTATGTTATAATAGAAATGAGATATCTCTTGGGTTGGAAAAAAAAAAATCAGCCATGACTTTTTAGAGCAACCAATAGCCTCGCGCGCGCGCCCACGCCAACAAAAGAACAGCCCAGCCCAGTTCCGTTGGCCACGAATTGATTTCATTCGCTTCACAGGAGTTGAAAAGTAAGTGGAAGCCAATCGAGCAAGGAATCAAACCTATCTCAAATACTCAATTCCCAAGCCGATGGTGCGCCGCTGCTCTGGCCGCGGCGGAACTTGTCCTATCCGGCCGGCTCCAGATACTAACCGGACCTTTTCTCCGGCGAGGATTCTGCTGCTAGTTGCCTCCGGGGCTCCGGCTCCTTATTGCGAACGCATGACCCGCCGCGTCGCGCCGCGCGTGGAGATGACATGGACTCCACGGGGCCGTCACATGCGGCGGAGCTGGCCCAGATCGACACCATGCGGGGTGGAGTAGACCGCGTGGAAACACGGCCACGTGAGCGCGCCGGGAGCCACCCGATCCTCCTGTGGTCTCCGGCGAGCTCCGATCCGCGCCGAAATAACCAGCTGTGGCCGAGAATATTCTCCTCCCTCGATCACGCATGTCCGGCCTGCAACAAAAGCGATCGCTTATTCGCTTCGAACCTTTCGACCGGGTCGCTGTTCGCCTATTCTTATCAGGAACGGTTTGCTGCCATTTTCCTCTTTTTATTACTTTCGTATTGGCCTTGTTTACTTCCAAAATTTATTACAAAATAGGAATAGTAGCACTTTCGTTTGTATTTGATAAATATTGTTTAATTATAGACTAACTAGGCTCAAAAGATTGTCTCGCCAATTCCGACCAAACTGTGCAATTTGTTTTTATTTTTATCTATATTTAATACTCCATGCATACGTCTAAAGATTCGATGTGA
>Ga0182004_10005525_pt1 | contig 10295 bp, 10 predicted proteins | sample Sormic07211540_1_FD_120479 | JGI IMG/M metagenome (GOLD analysis project Ga0182004, IMG submission 120479) | Endophyte microbial communities from Sorghum bicolor roots, Mead, Nebraska, USA - 072115-40_1 MetaG | ecosystem: Host-associated > Plants > Roots > Unclassified | place: USA: Nebraska...
ATCAATTTACTACCAACTAGAGTATGCATACATCAAACTTACTCTCAATGAATGCCTATATGTGAGGTAATGCTTGGAGTTTGGGAACTGCTTTGCCATCTGGATATTTTTCTCATCGCGATTACCACCTCTGAGTTGAATATCCTGCCATGTTGACATCAATAGAATCATAGTGAGCAGCTTAACTAAAACGGTGGTATAGCCTACAGTCCTTGGTCACTGGAACTTACATGTACTTCAGCATCAAAATCCAACTCCAAGTCCCCTTGGTCATCCTCCCAAAGATTGTAAATAATAATTCGTGTCCCTCGATCTTTCATAGAACTAAACTGCAAAAGCCCACATGGAATGCTATAATCTAGTGCATTCTAAAAGTAAAATAAGATGCATGTAATTGTGTTCAAACAAAAAAAAAATAAGATGCACGCAATTAAAAATTACAAGTTGAAAATTAAAGACATTGTGGCATTTTAGAAATCAGATGAACAGCTTTCCATATAGTTTACCTTCTTTCCACAATATATTTTGGTTTTCCATGTGAATCATGAAACTACAGCACATATGGTCATTTGTAACAAGAATAAATAAAAGGACACATCCAATGAAACAAAGCATGCTCTAAAAGTACTGAAAATAAAATTCAAGGAAAATTGTAAATACCATGTAGATATCACTTAAAGATGTAAATACCCTTGTGTTTCCTGCACTTGCCACTTGACAACTCAACACCAATTCGAAACCTCACCTAAGGCCTTGTTCGGATGCACATGTGTTCACCTCAATCCACATGTGCTGGAGTGGATTGGAGTGGAAATTAGTTTAAGTTCCACTTCAATCCACATTGAGGTGAATACATGGGCATTCAAACAAGACCTAAAGGTAGATCTCACTTCCAGTACTCCACATGATGTCAGGAATCAGGATGCCAACATGGAAAGAAGGGGATGATGTAACTAAGTACTAGAGCTCACTGTATCAGATGTGTCAATTCAGTTCCCTCCATAAACAACAAGCCACAAGTCTTGTGATCTTAGTTCGTATAACCCTCAACCCCTCCCCCTACCTTCCACACTAGCATCTTAAATTGTTAGAGTATGAGTATGAGTAGGCCCATGAGGCCCATGTATGACTGTGTTATACAGCCACCCTTCTAGGGTTGGCCCGGGGTCGCGGAGGGAAACCCCGGGGAAGCACCAGCGAGCATGGCTGCCGGCGAGCAAGGCTCACCGCCGGGAGCCTGGAATGGCCACATGGAGATGCGCCCTGACCATGGGTTGTGGAAGGATGGCCAGGGTGCACCCCGTGGTGGCGGCGGCGTCTTCCCCGCCGGCGACACCGACACCGCCGCCGAGGCCCCCAGCTGCCCGTGTCGCGACGCCGGTGTACCACCCACCGGTTCTTCACCGACACCCGCGTCATGTTCACCCTATGGTGACGCGACACGCGGCTGGTACACTGCAGCCCCGGGCTCTTTCAACGATGCCCAAGGACTCACAGGTCTCCCCAGTACCCTCTTCCGTCCGCGAGGCCTTGATAGACACTCACTGGCGCCGCGCGATGGAAGAGGAGTATGTGGCCCTCCTCGCCAACCAGACGTGGGATCTAGTGCCACGTCCGCCAGGCTCCAACATCGTCACCGGCAAGTGTACCTGGACTCACAAGCGCCGGGCTGACAGCACTCTTGAGCGGTACAAGGCTCGCTGGGTTCTCTGGGGCTTCACTCAGTGCCCCGGGGTCGACTACGATGAGACTTCAGCCCAGTGGTCAAGCCGGCTACCGTCCGCACGGTCCTCTCGCTGGCTCTCACTCGCGGGTGGCCTGTGCATCAGCTGGACGTCAAGAATGCCTTCCTGCATGGCGTTCTCATTGAGACAGTCTACTGCACCTAGCCGGCGGGGTTTGTTGACTCTTCTTGTCCCGACATGGTATGTCGGCTCAACTAATCTCTCTACGGCCTCAAGCAGGCCCCCCGGGCATGGAACCATCGGTTTGCTGCTTTCCTACTGACCCTGGGATTTGTGGAGGCCAAGGATTTGTGGAGGCCAAGTCAGACACTTCTCTGTTCATCTATCAACATGGTGCTGAGACTGTGTATCTGTTGCTCTATGTTGATGACATTGTCCTCACAGCCTCCAGTGAGTCCCTCCTTCGTCGGATCATAGCCTCACTTCAGCAGGAGTTTGCTATGAAGAATCTGGGTCAGCTCCACCACTTCCTCGGGGTCACTGTTGAGCCTCATCCTGCCGAGTTACTCCTTCACCAGCGGCAGCACACTCTTGATATCCTGGAGCGAACTGGGATGACTGGCTGCAAGCCCTACTCCACTCCGATTGACACACAGGGCAAGCTATCGAAGGCTGAGGGTACCCCAGTGACAGATCCCACTGCATATCGGAGTCTTGCCGGTGCACTTCAGTACCTCACCTTCACCCGGCCTGACATCACCTATGCAGTTCAGCAGATTTGTCTCCATATGCATGATCCCTGGGAGCCACACCTCATCACTCTCAAGTGGATCCTTCGCTACCTCCGCGGCACCGTCGACTTCGGTCTCCTTCACCGACGGTCGTCCTCCACCGAGCTCATCGTCTACACTAACACCGACTGGGCCGGGTGTCCGGACACTCGCCGCTCCTCCTCCGGTTACGCTGTCTTCCTAGGCGGCAACCTGGTGTCCTGATCTTCCAAGCGCCAGCCGGTTGTCTCTCGGTCCAGTGCCGAGGCGGAGTACAGCCGTTGTTGCTAACGGTGTGGCTGAGGCTTCCTGGCTCCGGCAGCTCCTCGCCGAGCTCCCGGAGCGCGCTGATCTATTGCGACAACGTCAGTGCGGTGTACCTCTCCACCAATCCGGTCCAGCACCAGAGGACCAAGCATGTGGAGATCGATCTCCACTTCGTTCGGGATCAGGTCGCCATCGGCGATGTTCGGGTCCTCCACGTCCCGACTACCTCCCAGTTCGCCGACATCTTCACCAAGGGTCTTCCGTCCTCGACCTTCACCGAGTTCCGCTCTAGCCTCAACATCACCAGTGGCTAGTTGCGTCTGTGGGGGGTTCGTGTGTTGTACTTCTTTTCGTGTTTTCGTGTCCAGTCTGTTACTCTCCGCTGCGACGGTAGTTCAGATTGCGGGGGGTGTTAAGAGTATGAGTATGAGTAGGCCCATGAGGCCCATGTATGACTGTGTTATACAGCCACCCTTCTAGGGTTGGCCCAATAATGAGATAGACAACTTCCAGCATAAATTAGCACCTACGGCCATATCACAGTGATATGCTGACACAGCATCTCCCAAGCATCATCACAGGGATTTTGCACCAAAGTTTAGCTTTACTAGGCTTAGCATCTCCAAGTTGCAGTGACTTACAGGGAGAGGGTATTTGCAATTTCTAAATAAAATTTCACAGCCTATGCCTATCATGAATACACTACTTTTTACTTGCAGCAAGCGCATTAATACCTTCCTACATGGTTATTACAGCGGTAAGCCAGTAAGGCATCGATGGAGACTCCAGTACAGGCAACAAGGCTTAGACCCATGTGGCAAGATACAACTTGTCACCAAGGAATGCCTTAAGAATCTTCGTTTTCTACAATAATTTTCCTCTTCTTTTTTTACCATGTATTGTGACAACTAGTCCTAAGTATCATTGCTCAACAAGCAATCACTTTAGTACTTTACCAACAAAGTTAGACATGTTCTTACTCTCAAAAGCAAGCACCATGTAAAGAAGCCTTGAGAAATGCACAGTACAATCATACATGGCATCAACTATACCTGTTCAAGTAATTCTGCTTCAGTTGAATATGGAGACCATGTAATGATGGTTTGCAAGCTTGTGCTCCAATCATCTAATGTAGTCCGGACCATTCTTTCCCAACCTTGTTTATATTCATAATCAATCTGCAGTAAGTGATAAAATCACAATGTCAGATTGTACCAGTCTATTCAAAGATCAAGAAGTTGATTTTGTGCCTCAAAATAAAAGGACTGCCAAACAACTTATAGACACAACACACAAAATGTCCAGCAAATTATTCTTCATAGAAAATAATAGTCAAACAACAGACTCAAGTATGTCAAAAATATACAAAATGTTCACAAGACAATACAGTGATTGTTAAGAATGAATGGTATTCAAATAATTCAATTGAAGATATAAGAAAATCATGAAGGAATAGATGTTACCATTGGAACAATGATGTCCTCTTTGCCAGTGCTCCTAAGAAACGTATAAGATAGCATGCCAATGCTTTGAGTAGGCCTTCGTGCCAACCAAAAAGTATTTATAAGTGAAAAGGTGTCAGTTTGCTGAGAAGTTACTCAAAATGGATTGAGGTAAAAATGACAAGTCATAACACATTTACAAATTACTACAACCATTCCTCCCTTTGTGTCATCCCTGACTCAATATCTATTGCCACTGCTTCTCATCATCTGTTAGTAAGACCCTACTGATGCCATTTTCATGAAGCCAATCTAAAGTAGCTTCTATTTGTATGAGTTATGTTGCGAAGACTAAGCTTCTATTTGTAGGAGTACATAAAAACAGCCCAAACAGCCCTCGTAGCTTTCTTACAGCCTATATAAAGACCTTGACTTATGGCCTAAGGGCTTGTTTGGATGCCCATGTAAACCACTCCAACACACATGAACTGAGGTGGATACATGGGCGTCCAAACAAGGCCTAGATGTGACTGCCAAGAAAAGCTTATTGACCAAGCTAGGGAACTTGCTGACCTAGGGTCAACAGACCAGACCTAATATGACCCTATTAGCTAAACAGGAGATTGACAGTTATCTATCACCTATGACAAGGACAGATATGAGAGCAGCAGGCTATTCAACAAGCAGCTTCACCAGTGAAACTGAAGCTGTTTTCAAAAACGTTAGCTAAACCAGCTTCTCTAGGAACATAGAAGAGAGAGAGCGAGAGCTAGGAGAAGCTAGTATTTTTAGCTTCACCTAGGTTCCTCTGCATGTGTGAGGAGCTGAAAAACAGCTTCTAGGGAAAGGCTGGTTCTAAATATCTGTTTGGTAGAAGCTGACACTAACCCTAAATCTTGAACAGACATCCAAACTGAACACATATTTCTGTGCTACCAAGATCATATAAAAGCATCCATAAAAAACTTCACGAACCAAACAAACTTCTGTCTCCTGTTTGTGTAAAAGCATATTATGGTTTCAAATCCTAGACAATAATCAAGATAACAGGCATCTTCAAGAATATTTATTGTTACATTGTAAGTTAAGATAATAAAACTGGACCACAACCACAACCTTTTGCCTGATTTTCCACGACTACGGGAGAAGACCAAAACATCAGCACCAAGCCTCATTGTACTCGTCTTGAAACCATTACCATCTGCAAGGCAACAAATTAAGGACATTGAATGCATCAAACTTTGACCAAAATATTTTATGGGCTAAGACAATTTATTCTTCAAAACTCACATTGTCCAATAGTACTAGCAACTTTGCTCTTAACTGAATAACCCAAGGACATGCATTGCCGCATTTTATCAGGGTCCATTCCACCACCATCATCTGTGGGCAATTAACAAGAAAAGGAATCAGCTATAACATGATTACCTGTATGCCAGCAGTGGCTCCAGAGGTCCACCCACATCATCTGACAGATGTATCACAGATTTCCAACGTTGCCAAGTTGTATATTGCATACATACAGGATCAAAAATAGCACTAAGCCGATTGTGATTTAGAATTCATTCAAGAAGATGCCTATTACAGTGCTCTCTGGACCACGACTGAGAATTCCCTGAGACACAGCTGGAGGTGTGGGAGGCACTGGCCACATCTGAAAAGTACCAGTCCACGGATTGTAGGTGGGAAAGCTGAGGTCTGTGAGCGCTTGCGGATGAGAAGCATGGTTCTTGGAGTCCCAAGACTTATTGCGCAGCTTGTTTTTCTTGCACCAGGAATTTCCAGGAGTCGAGTTCCCAGTGGTTGAGCCGGAGGGAGGGGTGCTGGTTTTGCTGCCAGAGGGACGCGAGGAGACCAGTGGTCGATGAAGGCTTCCTGCTGCGAAGATCAGCCTCCTCCTCAAGAATCAGGAGGGAGCAAACCTGATGAGGACATCAACCCTAGCGGGTTCATATCAAAACCTGGAGGAAGGATGGCAGCAGGAACTGCGTCTTAATGATAACCACCATGGAATGCAAGCTGGGGTTCAGGCCCCGAAGCAGCTCTGCAGCTGCAACACCAGTGTCAGGGGAGCCTTGTTGACCAATAACAGAGAGTTGACCAGAGTATTCAGGCGTTGCGAGTACTGGAACACCATCTGGTCACCTTGTTCTGTGGTCCAGAACTCCGCCTCAAGCACAAGGGCACATGAAGCTTTGTTGTCATAGGAGAGTCCCTCGACAGCAGTCCAGATGGCATGTGCCGTGGCATCCTGCATGAGGACACTGCTGAGGATCTCCTCTGAAACTGAGTAGTAGATGAGAGAGTGCATGGCATATCAGTTGCCCTCCAAGCAGGAGTAGGGGGCTCCAGTGCTGCTGTGCCATCAACATGATGCATGGCACTGAATTTGCCCACAAGAGTGTGGAAAGGCTTATGCCATCTGCTGTTAGTTGAGCTCTAGAATAAGAGGGATATGAGAGCGGACGTCGATGGCTGCTAGAGCAGCAGCAATATTAGCTGGCTGTGGATGGGGAAGAGCAGTAGCAACGAATGCATCTAGTATGGCAGCAGAATCTGCTTGTGGCTGCTCACCCATGGGAGAGAGAGGAGCAGGAAGAGAGAAAATGAGGAGAAAGGCAGGATGTTTATAAGGCTGATACCATGAAAGCTAATAGAATAGAATGAGCGTAATCATTTCTCCATTTATATATGGCTTTACTTACACAAAAGTGAGTGTACATGTAAGGAAAAGAATTAAAATGCTCTAATTTCATCTAATCTAGCCTAATCCATACAGGATGTACAATGCATATATGATCTGAATTTAGGGCCAATAATGGCCAAGATATGAGGGCTAGTAATGACTAGGATAATGCCGTTCTAACAGTATGGAAAAATATAATGGCATCTCATGTACACTACACATGAAAATGACATCGTATAAAATATTGTATAGCCAACTCCACTCAACATTTCAAATCAATACAGCAGGACAAGTCATGGCATTTGCCAAAGTCAAATGACTGTTTCTTTGTATTTGATAGTTGATACTAAATAACTGATAGTAGGATCTACCATCTCCATCTTGGAGGATTTTGCAGATTGACTTAAGCACACATATGCATGTCCAACAGAGGATCCTTTACCCAGGATGAAATCATCAACACAATTATATTCAAGTGGCCTTGTTATGTGGCAGCTAGGATCGAGAGGGGTGAGATGGGGAAGCAGTGACTGCTGGCGTGCTACAGTACCCGCGGAGCTACAGTGCTCGCGTGTACTGTTCACGTGGGTGTTGTGGTGGCGGCTAGGGCTGCGAGGGCGAGAGGAGGCCGACCGGGGGCCTTGCCCACGGCCGGGCAAGAGGGAAGGGTTTTCCTTCTTAATTTTTGCTTCATTAGATTGATACATCTCTCGTTATATAGAGAGGTTTCCTTGACTTACAAGCAAGGCTTACTTGACCCCTAAGCAAGCGACCCTTATCTCTAATTAACCCTAACACTAATGGGCTATGGCGCCAGCCCAGCCCAATAGGTCCCTTATGTACTCTAACACTAGGCCTGGGCTGGCGCCATAGCCCATTAGGTCCCTTACGTACTCTAACAGGCCTTGTGATGATTGGTTGTTTAGATCCATTGCAATACCTGCACCCTACTAATATGAACTAAAACAAAAGTCAAATAACGTTCGGATGACTAAGCAATAATATGTTAATTTTGATACTGGCAAGAGTAATATGATGATTATTGCATTTTAATAATAGTGGTGCTAATTAACATATGTTATTTGTAATTAGAGATTATCATGACATAATTAGTGTTAGTGCATATTCATTATTGTATAATTAGTTGTTACTTTTAAATAATATAAGTACAGTTATTCAAGTATTCTCATCTCATCCACTCTCATCCATCTAACCAAACAGAAAAAGGCTCATCCCATCCATCCAACCAAAGATATTCATATCCCGAAACCCATGGATGATCATATCCCATCCACCTTTGTCCTCAAACCAAACAGACCCTAACAGTTAGGATGGAGATGGAAACTTAAGATCGGACGTCCAAAACCATGGTGATGATGTGGCGCAACATGGAAGAGAAATAATATTAGTGGGGGTATACTCATTGCTAAAGGAAAACTTTGTTACTTCTAGTCAGATCAAGCAAACAAAAATAATCATGTCAGCTGACATAAATGTAAACAATGTAAAGTATGAGTAAGTTATGCACCTTCAACAAGAAGCATTCTGGACTTCTCTTTATCGATGCCTTTGTCATTCTCTAACACATCTATGTTCACATAGGTAGCTCCATTTATAACCTTTAAAAGAATACATACTACTAGATAAGCATGCAATCATTCTTGTTAAAAAGAAGGAATGATTAATATTTCCATTTAAGCTTACTTCATCAAGAGAATTGTCCAGCAGCTCAGCCAAAGCTGTAATATCATAGCATAGATTAGCCAAATAATATGACTAGTTTACCACATAATTCAGTAACATATTGCTGAGTGGTGTGTCAGAACTCTGATTCAGCATGTTACATAAAAAGATAGGAATTAAGGCAAAATGAAGAGGAAGACCATACCACCTAGGGCCCACTTGTGACTTGTTGCGTTTGAGTGCAGAAATCTAGGGTGCACACGAACATGATCCATTCCAGAGACTGAAATGAGAAACACGAGAGAACAAAGTAAAAAACTAGAAACATCACAGATACAAACACAGGTGACAACATACACCACAATAACACTAGTACTACTACCTCCGTTCCATATCAAAATTCAAACTTTAAAAACTTTGACCAATAATTAGGCTAATAACTTTTAACTATTATGATGCAAACTTTAACTGAATAGATTTGTAAGGAATTATACCATAGTTTTTAAGGTGTCGCCTAGGTGATGCCTAGGCGTCCGAGCGAGTTTTGAAATGGGGCCTCGTAGTCACCGTGTCCATCTCGCATATGGCGTCATAAGGCAGCGGACGGCATCACCTAGTCGTCCTTTTCTCCGAGGCGGACACCGTAAGACAGAAACAGCGCGGAAAAGAGCGGCCCCGCGGGCTCACGCGGGAAAAGAGCAGAGCGATTCGCATGCAGGGGAAAGAAGTCGTTGCGCGCCTACAGCTCCCGCCCTCCACAATCCCCATTGCATCAGTTCAATTGAGAGAGGGAGAGGGAGAGGGATAGGAAGGAGAGAGAGGAAGGGAGGAGAGTGTGGCGGCACACCTGAATCCGGCGTGAGAAAAAAGGGAAAAAATTTTATCCTTTGGTCATTGAGGAGTTTGACTGGGACAATGAGTGGGCTGATTCCTCCTATGTTCATCCTCAAGGTGCCTGTGAGTGTGACAATGGTCACAATGGTAATGGCCTTACATGGGAACATGTGGATGAAGCTGTTGGTGCATCAAGCTCGCTACGAGGCCGCAATCTTCCAAGGAATGCCAGCAGCAAGCGTGCAAGATATGAAGATCCACATGATTTGGGTTTGTCCAATGAAGAAGAGGAAGATGAAGATTCACATGACGATGCTGATGTGAGTGATTGTGAGCAGGATCCCAATGGCTCCAACAGTGGCAGCGGAAACATGGAGGCTCCAAACATCCTTGATGAGTTTGATGGATATTGACTGTTAAGAGTTGGCTGCTAGCAGATTTCAGATCTGCGCTAAAATTAATTGTGTTGTACTTGTGCACTACTTAGCATGCCATGAGAGACTAACTTTTGGAGGTTGGCTATGTTATGTAATTGTGGCTGTCGACTACTTATATTTGTGAACTGCTTGTAATGTGGCTAACTATGCCACTAAGACTCTTATCTATATTTCTGTAATGTTTGTAATGTTGCTAACTATGCCACTAAGACTCTTATCTAAGTTTATGGGCTGATGTAATGATGATATATTGGTATTTACTTGTGTCTTCTGTTGCTAAATTTCCTTGCTGTTGCTAAATTCTTTATTGTATATGCAGCTTGCTGTTTGGGAGAAGAAAAGAGAGCTCAGATCATCAAAAGGTATTTCACTATCCATATTTAATCTGATTAGATTACAAAGTATTTCAGTTACATAATTATATTAATGAGTACACATGTTGAAACTTGTTAGAGGCTGTATGGCAGATGGAAGAAGACAACTGGAAACAG
>Ga0182004_10005526_pt1 | contig 10294 bp, 9 predicted proteins | sample Sormic07211540_1_FD_120479 | JGI IMG/M metagenome (GOLD analysis project Ga0182004, IMG submission 120479) | Endophyte microbial communities from Sorghum bicolor roots, Mead, Nebraska, USA - 072115-40_1 MetaG | ecosystem: Host-associated > Plants > Roots > Unclassified | place: USA: Nebraska...
ACTTCACCAGGAAAGAAATCTTTTTTAATTAAGAGCACCATGCATTCTTCGAACAACCTGCTTCTTCGATGTCAATGTTGATCAACTGTCTTTTGAGTTGGTCAAAATACCGTTGCAACTATTTGGACGATCTTTCTGGTAGTCAAAGATGTCAAGTCTTGCTGGTCGAAGAAGTTCAAGACGACGTGTCGCATCACAATACATGGTGCTCGGGGACTAGTTGTGGGGGTATAAACCCCTATACCCTTACGGCTAGACTTGGGCCACGAGGCTTGGCCCATCACGAAGACAGTTTGAGGCTTGATTCAACTGCTTGGAGTTTCGCACAAGGAAACAAGACGTGGAGATCAAGCCGGATTCTAGTCGGTTAGAATAGGAATTGATATTGTAATATCTATGGCGATTGTAACCGACTAGGATTAGTTTCCAGATCTGTAACCCTGCCCTCTGGACTATATAAAGAGAGGCAAGGGACCCCCTAGGATAGATTATCTCAACACAATTCAATACAATCAGACGCAGGACGTAGGTATTACGCCCACACGGCGGCCGAACCTGAATAAAAACCTTGTTCGTGTCTTGCGTCACCATCAAGTTCGTAGCTTGCGCACCGTCTACCGATAAACTACTACCGTGGGTATACCCCAAGGTAAACTGCCGACTAGCTTTCGTCGACAAATGATGTGGCAAAGCAAAGTTGGGCCAAGTCGAGTAGTCGTCCCTTTCACCTTAAAACCAAGTATCTCGCCTACGACCTCAAGAAATGGAAGAAAGCTAAGCCTAACATCTCCTCTCAATTCAGCACCATTGAAAACCTCATTCTCCACCATCAATCTAAACCTCCTCATCTGCAAGATTTCTCCATTTAGAAGCACTTAATCAGTCAGCATAATGATATTCTCAAGAAGAATGAGGAATTCCATCTTAAGAGGGCAAAGAAGCAGTGGGCTAGGTTGGGTGATAGGAATACGGCTTACTTCCACCAAGCTATCACCAAAAGAAATAGGAAAAATACCATTGCTTACCTCTACAATCCAGATGGAACTGAAGCTACTTCATCGGATCAGCTAGCCACCACTCTTCTTAATTACTTTCATGATATCTATGGGATCACCTCTAATACTAATCCTTCCAATTTACAGAATGTTATGGACTCTTCAACTAGGTCTATCCAGTTTGATGGTCCTCACAACCATACTAATCCTCGTTATAACATTCAACAATCTCCTAATGCTGACACAGATCATGATGGAGATCCATAGCAAGATCCGTAACACATCTATGTTACCTCGACACCTACAGTGCAAGAGCTCCACACCATCATCAAAAACATGCGCAACAATGCTTCCCCGGAGCTTGATGGACTCAATGCTGGATTCTACAAGGCTACTTGGTCATGGGTCTCCACAGATGTTCATAACCTTGTAAGTAATTTCTACGCTACTGCTTTTCTTAATCACGAAATTACTAAAACTTGCATTACTCTAATCCCGAAAAAGATGCAACCTGCTCTACCTCAAGACTTGAGACCTATAAGTCTTTGCAATGTTATTTATCATTTGATTGCTAAAACTCTGGCTGATAGGCTAAAAACATATCTTCCGGATTACATTCACAATGGCCAGTATGCTTTTATTAAAAATAGGCATATATCCTCTACATTATTATTACTTAGGAAATTATTCACTCTTTTGGTCTCAAAAATTGGAATGCTAAAGCTTTTCTTCTTAAACTTGATTTAGCTAAAGCTTTCGACAGATTAAATTAGGACTTCCTCACCCAGGCTCTTCAACGCCTTCAATTACCTAACCATTTTATTCAACTTCCCAAATGTTGCTACACTTCTGCTTCCATGGCAGTACTCATCAACGGGTGTCCCACAGAATTTTTCCTTCCTAAGCGTGGCATCAAACAAGGATGCCCCCTTTCACCCTTCCTTTTTGCAATCGCCATTAATGAGCTTTCTATTACCTTAAATGAAGCTTTGCAGAATGCTCATCTCCAGGGAGTCTCTCTAGGCTATAACTGTCCACCTATTCACTCACTTTTATTTGCAGAAGATCTTATCTTATGTGGTACAACTAATATACAGGAAGCAACAACTTTGAATAATCTCCTCAATGACTTCTACAGAAATTCAGGTAAGATCCCTAACCTTAATAAATTTGCAATCCTTTTTAGTAAAAAAAATGTTGATGATCCCTAACCTTAATAAATTTGCAATCCTTTTTAGTAAAAATGTTGATGATACTACCAAAGCTCATATCAAAAATATCTTTCCTGTCCCTGACTTACTTCCAAGCACTGTCCATTTAGGTCACCCTCTCATTTTTACTCATAGAGACAAGAACCGAGCTTATAACTTTATCTACAACAAATTTCTGGCTAAGCTTCCACTGTTAAAGCTAATAAAATCAACCATGTGGGCTGTCTCTCTTATATTCAATTGGTTCTTTCTTCTATTCCCATCTATTATATGTTTACCATTATTTTCTCTAAAACTTTTATTGAAAAGTTTATTTCGGTTATGAGAAGGTTCTGGTGGGCTGGCATGTAGCAAGATGATCCCTCTAACCCTATTGCTTACAGGTCCTAGCATGATATCTATCAATCAAAAGATGGAGGTCTTGGTATCAGAGATCTCCACCTTGTTAATATTAGTCTTGTTATTCACACTGCTTATAACATTGCTAATTCTAAAGATCCCATTCTTTCTGTTGTCTTAAAATCCGAGTATTATCCTCACAATTCCTTCTAGTAGCCTACCAATGACTCGTCCAAATCTGTCTTCTGGTCTTCACTTATGCAGATCAAAAGGGAATTGACAGACAATGTTACCTACCTGATTCATGCTGGAAACTCATCTATCTGGTCTACACCTTGGTTTCCTCTCTAGGAATCTATTCATGTGCATCTCATACAACCTATTCATGTTAATCCTCTGTCTAAAACAATTTCTGATCTTTGGATCCCTCACTCATAGGATTGGAACATACAACTGTTAAATAACATCTTTGATACACGGGTTACTCATCAAATTCAAAATCTTCAAACAGTACCTCAACAAACTCAGGATGTGCTCAGATGGACGCCAGCAAAGAAAGGTATTTGTACTACCAAAAATATTTATACTCACCTTGCAGCTTCCTGCTCAAGGGTCTAGGAGCATTCTGCCATAGGCTAAACAAATTCTGCATAAGGTTTGAAAATCTATTCCCCCTATCATTAAAACTTTTACTTGGAGATTAATTTGCCGTGTTCTAGCTTCTAGGCATAAAGCTTCTGTCTACTCCAACCATATACTTCCTTTCTGTGCCTCCTGTGGTATGAATGAAACTGATGCTCACTTATTCTTTCATTGTAATCTTCCTAGAGCTGTTTGGTTCACTTTCAATCCTTGCTTAAGAACTGATTCTCTACCTCAAGAACAAGATGGTATCTAGCATATTTTACAGATTATAATTAATGCTAATACCACTGATGCTCAAATGCAAAGAATATTAATAACATTATGGTTTCTCTAGAAAGCTAGAAATGATAAGCACTTCAACAACAAAACATGGACTACCACTTAAGTGCATAGTGCGGTCGCTGCTATGCTAGCCAACCTTGGTGACGATGATACTCACAACATTGCCCACCAGGACTTCATGAACACTCCCCATCAGGACTCCACCCAACCCCATTCATACAAAACCTCTCCACTGCATCAGGTACTCACCATCCTCTACAAGGTGTATCTCTGTTGTAGGCATCTCAACAGGGGCACAATCCAAGCAATAGCATGCACACATGTATACCTCTCTACTCTGCAGGAACCTCTACCTCACCAAATAACAGTGACCCTTACTTTGTCCGACTACCGGCATTGCTGCCAGGAGTTAGATGCTACACCGATGCTTCGACATCTCCTGATTTTCCTTCTAACACCTATAGAAATACAGGCATTGGTATCTTCATAATCATATAACTAGGTTCATCCGGTGCAAACCATCTACATTAAAGTGATTATGAAGACAACCACTTCAGTGCTGATGGTCGAAGCAGCGGCGCTAGCCCTCACGGCAACTATCACTAATTCTCTTGGTTTGCAGCAGGTTTCCTCTCTCTCAGATAACCAACAACTGGTGCACTTCCTTAATAGTCCTGATCAAGCTGATCCACCAGACTGGAGAATCAAATACTACACTTAAACCTTTACCAATTTCTCTACCACTTCAGAAAATAGGGTATTCAAGATTCAGAGAGATCAAAATTGTACGGCTGATGCTTTAGCCAGGCAAAGTTTGTTCCAAGTGCAATCCTCTTTTTCTACTGCTTTAATATGTACCTGCTCTATTGCAGCACATGTTGAGTGCTCTCTTCGAGAAGCACTTCTCCCTATTGCTTTGAACTCTGTATCACTTCTAACAGCTACTTGCTATTAATAATAAAGTTGTTTATTATAAAAAAAGGCCGAGAGGAAAACCAATATATTGTCATTGGGGTCCGTTGAGCTGGTTATTAGTTAGGGGCTAAAAATTTATTAGCTTAGAATTGACAGCTAGTTTAATAACTAGTTAAAAACTTTTATTAGTATCATATTTAGATGGACTAGATTCAGGCCATATTTAGATACACATGTATCATCTCATTTCACATGAGTTAAAGTGGATTGGAATAGAATAAGACTAACAATAGTACTATACAAATATATTCATATACAACTATGTTAGCTTAATTAATATGTGCATGAATTATAATTTATTAGAATGAATTCAATTCCAAGGATCTAAATGGGTTCCAAGAGTAATTTCTAAACAAGAATTACTCGATCACAAGAATGGATACTCTCTCCCGAAAAAAGATGGAAGACTATTAACCATGACTACAGCATGCAAAATGGCGCCTATCATTTCAGACAACTCAGGCTTCTTTGCACTCTGCTTGGCCTTTTGCATGATCAACTCATGAACGTCTGATTTCTCCAAGGAACTCTGTTTGCCCTTCTTACCTTTTGCATGATTAACTCACAAACGTCTGCAAGCACCTGGATATATGCGCACTGGGATTCAGGCTCTCAGGATGGAGACACCGTGTTCTGAATGCAAGGAGAAAGCACGACAGGTAACGAGGAAACATCTGTCATTACCATCAGGAAGGAAGAACCATACGCAAAATCGCAGTATGGAGCTGCTGTGCGCCATTGCTAGGCCGCCTCAAGAGATCTGGAGTATCAGGGAACGTATCAACTTCAGGATTGCCCTGGCCAGGTATATAGTATATTGTTCTGCTGAGACGTGAGCCAAACATATTGCACTGCCGCAATCCCAATAGCTTGAGCTTCCTTAGCGAAAATCAAAACCTGTACAACCGTCCATTCATACTAGAAGCAGAACATTTCTAAAACAAGCTCCTTTCGTGTAATTCTAGATTTGGTCAGGAGTCAGGACTGGCCAAGAGTTGCACAATTCATCGCCACAAAGACAACTGAACAGGTAAGAATGCCCCAGCCAGTTTCACAGCTTCCTCTCATGCCTATATTTCGTAACATTTTTGTTTTTTTTTTTGGCTGCCAATAGCACTTCCACTACGCTCCGTGAATGCAACAGTTTTCTGCTTTTCAGACCTGAGTCTAAGACCATGAATATTTCCTGAAGCAACGCCTCACAACCAAACAGTAGAGAAAAAACCATCTGAAATCGTCCTGTCCAAGGCATGAGCACCAGCAGCAATGACCTCACAGCCTCAGCTCAAAAAACCACCTCAGTTGTCTATGACATGAGCATGAGCAGGATGGACAGAAATTTAATTGTAACATGTCTGTAGCACTTCTGCATATACCAGGTCATATTGTTGCTAATACACGAGCCTGATTAGTGATGAATCCTCGCTGTTCTCCAATAAATTAGTGTTATCAGCAAGAATCATAACATATATGGCAGTCCTGGCAATGACCAGCTATTTGTTGACTGTGTTACACAACAAAAACCTGAATCTGTACACAGTTACAAGAGCAAGCTGTGCACCAACATTTCAACAGATTAAATAACATTGTTGGGCCCCTTCCATCCCCATTTTCTGCCTAACCTACAGACTAACGACATTTGCCAGAAAAGGCCAATGCACATTGGGTTACAGTATATACACACGTGCGCATTAGTTGAATACATGCAACAAGGTGTTGAAGCATTATACAGAAAAGCTGGACTTAGCAATGAGAAGGATTTCCTCTCCTCCAAATGAATAATCAAATGAGAGAGCATCATATGAATACTGACCCTAAATGCCAAGATTAGACAAAAAAAGATCTACTCTTTCACCTACACTGCCATAATTTTACAACAGCTGTGAAAAAAGATGACCAAGCCACATCTGATCAAGAAATGCTAGCCCCACGATAGCCCATACGCTCTCAAGCTTCCATTGAGGCTGCTGCTTATCAAGGAGCTTTCTTGCCTTTCCATCAGATCCACTGAGCTCACAACTCAGGTGGTCACAAATAGGCTCTCCAAGGGCCGGTTTGGCACCTATGGAAAAACAATTGCTCAGGGGCTTCACAAATTCCATAGCTGTGCCAGTGGCATTAAGCACTATGTGCATATGAAAAACCGCTTCAACCTTCAGGTGATGGGGGCCTGTGACCGTATGGCACATAATAAGAGGTCTCCTGGTCAATTGGTGTCCGGAGAAGAGGATTCCATCGATCAAAGATGATGCGGCCGCCTCGTCCAATCCTACCTCGACACCGAAATGGTGGTGATGCGGCACCATTCTCAATAGGAGGATCTGGTGGTGGCTTGATACCAGCTGCGACCAACTTCTCCGGATCAAGCGGTCTTGTGAATAAGAATACTGGTTCCTCAGGATCCTGTATTTGAAGAAGCTGGTAAATAAACTTGACAAGGGACTAAAGCAACTAGAGTACTTTCCGATCTACACCAAGTTCCATTCCAATTAAGAATTGCACACTAGACAATAGTGGTGCCCTAGCATTCAAATGCTCAATGTCCTAGAGGGCAACAAACAATTAATTTGCAAAAAGAAAAGTCTGGATGTCCACTAGAGAATCCTCCATTTTATACTTTATGTGTTTGCTCAAGTTCCATATCTTTCTGGAACAAAATAAAATTAGATTGTAAACAAATTCAAACAGAACTTGATACCTTTCTTAGTTATATGCTGGTTAAAATCATTGGGGTAGTGGGTTAGCATGAGAGACATGTTTAACACCAATTTTTTTTAATTATTATTATTATTTTTTGGGTAGTGACCGATATGAAAAGGATAAGAGGGGGGAGACTAAGGGACATCATACCCTTTTAAATACCCAGCCATTCTGCTGAGGCCTCCTTTTAAGTTCTCTTTCACGCTTTATGCGAAGTGGAGGGATCACAGATAGCTTGTTAGCAGGGAACCTAGGATGGAAAACAGCTGGACGTATGTATGGCTGTTCAGTTGTGGTGTCATCTGAATCCGCATAATCATCATCACTTGATTCAAATCTGCTAGAAGTTTGCTGGAAGCCAGACAAGGTAGTCCCATCCTCAACAAGCTGGGCCTCATTCTGAACCAGAAAAAAAAAGTAGTGAGGCAACAAGAATCTAATGTACCACTGTACCCAGAGTTAGAAAGCTAATAGACTAGGGCATAAAAAAGAAGTGGATTTAACTAGAATCTTAAATCTGGACAGATATCACTCATTGATAAATCCTTAATCATGAGTATTTAATGAATTTACCCAGACACTTCTGATCCCATGTGTAAAATTATAGAAGTGAAGCTAGCCTTTTATGTCCATTCATGGAACCAAGTACCAGCAGTCCTTAACATGACTGTAACTAGAGTGTTGATGATTTTCTAAGCTATGATATAGTGCGTATGTTGTTTTGGTTGTTGTGGAGGCTAACCAACCTTCCTGACACCTAAAGAATGAAATAACATAAAAATGGTCAATCTGCAATCTGGAGGCTATTAAGGTGCAGTTCTGTTATTATGAATGTCAGTATTGCCATGGAAACTGGGTGGGTAAGGCCCTGGCATAGCGAAGATAGCAGGTAGTTGTGGCATGTAGGTGGGTGAGATCATGGGATTGCAAATATAACAGGTGAATGCAACCAAATAATAAGTATCCAATGTGGCTAATTATGATGTCCCTATTTTATGTGCCACCCCATGTGATATGGTAGACCACGGCATACAGTAAAGCATCAAGTGATTTAACCTTCACATACAATCGATATATGTATCAGTACCAAAGAAGAAGAAGGATATCTGTAATTCACCAATCGGTTTTTGGTTAGCCCCACGGGGGGGGAGAGGGAGAGGGAGAGAGAGAGAGAGAGAGAGAGAGAGAGAGAGAGGTGCGTATACCTTATATTTCATCTGAACACGTTGCAGGTTAACTTGGCACTCCATGGCCTCCCGCTTTGTCTCTTCCCTCTGTAAACCATGTGTTAGTAACTATATCTACAGAAGTGTTGTTTACAAATTCTGAAGAAATACTACAAGGCTGTCCATGCATGAACTAACCTTAATCAAAGCATCCATTAGTGCTTTTGCTTGCTCCAAGTTGCGTCGCACCTGATATAAAATTTTTCAAGCTACCATCATAAGCAGTAAAAAGCACAAATCACATAGCACCATGCGAGATCTTGTAAGTTTCAACCTATATCAAGACATATGCAAAACAATGGTTTTACAGATTTTAAATATGTATGCATGCACTCCTTAACTTCGCAACTGCATCACATAAAATAAAGGTACCACAAAAACTAGTGCAGAAATACAAAGGGCATTCTCCATACAAAGGGATGTAATAATATAGACATCAGGTTCCATTTGTCAAAATATCCAACTTACATTCTCTGGAGTTAGAAAATAGGATTATTGTTTTCTTTATGTACTCCCTCTGTCCCAAAATATAAGGCATGCACAAACTAAAAAAAGTGAAACTTTGTTATATCTGACCAAAAAATAGTCTAATATGAAAAGTTTGTGCTGCAAAAGTGACTACATCGGATTTGTATTTAGAAATATTATCTAATGATGAAACTTTTGCTCTACAAATAATTTGGTATAGGAAAAATTAGTGGTCAAAGTGTTAATCTTGAAGTCAACGCCAAGTCAAATCATGCCTTATATTTTCATATGGAGGGAAAGGAATACCAATGCAACATTAATATGATTCACTGATGTAATAACCACAAGAAAACAATTGTTGCTTACCAGGCGGAGTTTTTCAAATGATTGGATATTGTTTTCCCTTCTTTGCATCTGGAAAAGGCAGCAAGAATTATGTAACTAAAGGGAAAAAGCATCACTTATGTTTGAAAGGAGGAAATGCATGATACCAGAAAGTAAAATTCAAAAAGGGGAGAATCGAGCTTCTCTATTAATAGCTGCAGCCATAAATTAAATCACTGGTCTCAAGCCACCTACCCTTCTTGTATGAAGACGATGGGCCTTTTCTCTTGGTCTGAAGACATTGTATGGATTTGTATCATTCACTGGTGGAGGCGGCTGCAAAACAACAGTCAATTAGTTGAAGTAATGCAGGCAAGCAACCAAAAACATACTATAACATCCTAACTTCATAAACCAAAACAAAGCACACGGATTTGTCATAAATTGTAACATTTGCTTATAGTTTGGCCATATTCATCAATTTTTATTTCCTTAAAGCACTCCATGAGTTTCATTAATTCCTTCAAGGAAAAGATGTGCTACAATTTACAGCTCATTTGGGATGTCAAAAAGAATAACCAAGTTGCGAACACCACTAATAAGGGCCAGACAGATCTACCTAAACTACAGGAGTCAGCACTTTGCAAGCCAAACATAAGCTGCCTTTTAGGACTCCCATTCAAGCAAAGAATTAATGGGCCAACATCTGCACTGCTATCATGCTGTTACAACATGTGATTTCAATTTCATTAAGAGAACTAGAAGTTTATCGCACAGATGTATCATGAACGCATATGCTCGTCACTTCAGTAAATGAAAAAAGATTAAAAGAGGGACCACTCATTGTAGGGTTTCAAACCAGTTTCTCGTGTAGTGCAACTCCACGTAACACTCCGATGGCCGTGCACACCAATGCAGCACGGATACGGATACGTGTATCGGTATCGGCCGGATACGGATACACGGATACGTCATTTTTCAAAAAAAACTCGATACGCGGATACATTTTATTATATTTTTTACAAAATAAATAATAATATACTTTAAAATTACTGGCAGCTCATCAGTGACTACTACAATTATTTCACAACTTCTAATAGCTACTTACTATAGTACTAGTATAATAACA
>Ga0182004_10005527_pt1 | contig 10294 bp, 12 predicted proteins | sample Sormic07211540_1_FD_120479 | JGI IMG/M metagenome (GOLD analysis project Ga0182004, IMG submission 120479) | Endophyte microbial communities from Sorghum bicolor roots, Mead, Nebraska, USA - 072115-40_1 MetaG | ecosystem: Host-associated > Plants > Roots > Unclassified | place: USA: Nebraska...
AAAATGAGCATTACTGACCGTCAACAGATGTCCAAGTAGAGAAGGTAAATATAAAGGGATCAAAGCAGTAATTGAAAATTCTTTTATGTTAAAAAAAAGATGTTTCAAGGTAATCGTCTCGCTTGAGCAATTATTTGGCAAGAAGCCTAGATGATGCCCAAACAATGACTGATATACGCATATCACTCACAATTATAGATGATGTATACATTGCGCTAAGGCAAAAATAGGCGATGAACTCCATATTGTCAATATGGTTTGTCATGTGTTTTTAAATCCGCTTATGCTTCACTTAAAATAGGGACATATATTGATGATCAAAATATGATCGAAGAGTTTATGATGGATTAGAAAACATGTGCAAACAAGGAAAGACAAAAAGGACCAAATTTTGGCCAATTTAGCGTTTTCTAGGAAAAAATGGCTCAAGCTGGTTGTTTGTGCAGACTAAACTGGTTCCGTGGTGTTCACTAGGAACGATCTTGAATCAGTTTTGGTAGTACGAGTCCAAAATTGTGTTATTCCTTTAGAAACTCATCCGATCTTGTGTGGAACATGTAAATTTACATTTGGAATAGGGCCTTGTTTACTTTCACCAAAAAATCCAAAATTTTTTAAAATTCCTCACTACATCGAATTTTTAGACATATACATGGAGTATTAAATATAGACAAAAATAAAAATTAATTGTACAGTTTGGTCGAAATTGACAAAACGAATCTTTTGAGCGCCTAATTAGTCCATAGTTGGACAATAATTACCACGAACAAACGAAAGTGATACTGTGTCGCGAAATTTTTTCAATAAGGAACTAAACACGGCCTAGATTTTCTACTGTGATAAGAATGCCACTGGTTAGCAGCTTCTTGCTGCGGGTAATAAATTTCTTTGCAATTGTCAAAAAAAAAAGATCAAGCGGGTTTGTGCATACTAAACTGGCTTAGGCCGGTTCTGGCAAACTTCTCGCGGTGTTCAATAGGAACCTGCCTGAGCCAGTTTTGGCAGTCCCAGCAAAATTCGTGTTTTTCCTGTAACCAGACGAACAACTTACGGGAGGCTGATACCAAAGCAACACATGGAGACAACTATTGACTCAGGCTGGTTTTGTGTTTCTTGTAGCATGTACGGTTTTGGATGTCTTGCATAACGTGCTCTGGACGGAACTCTTCTAGTGATATGTCTCGCATATCATCACTAGAGAACACCAGGTGAAATGTTTGTGAACATGCTCTTAGGACGGTCGATGAAAAAGTCGGACAGACTGATCTTTGGCCTCTGTTTTTACCGGTGCAGTGATCTAATTAGCGTCAATATAATATGCTCTTTATTTCAATGTAGAATTTATATATAGGTGGGTCGGTCGACGACCAAATTAATTAGTCACTCACAGTTACACGCAGAAGCAGCGCCACGTTCAGAAAACTGAATGGCTGCATGTCATGTCGATTTTAAAGTCGGAGGGCAGCTGTCCTTGACGCACGCTAACACGTCCCTGTACTCTCTGTGCAAAGTGAAGCTATCGTACACCTCGCCATCGCTGGACCGTTTGTACTCGTACAGAAGGGACGAGTAATTGAACGCCGTGAGCTTGACGAAGCCGTAGTCCATCTCCCTGTATACGCTCCACGCCGGGACCTGGATTGTGAAGTTGCTCAGGTGGCTGCCGCCGCCCCCAACGACTACGTGGATGGTGCCGTTCATGGTGCCCGAGTAGTGGAACTTCTCTGAGCTCATGCATTGTTCCTGTACAGCAAAAGTTAGCGCGCGGACGCAAAAAAAAAAAAAAAAAAAAGTTCCTGTGTTAGCAGATGGAGGTACCTCATAGACAGGGCATGTCCTCTCGTAGTTGTGGACATGGCCGTAGAACGCCAAGTCCACCCTATACTTCTGCCAGAGCTTCTGGAGGCTTTGCCGGGACATTGGCTCAGCAAACGATCCGTCTCTGCCGTAGAAGTAACCGGAGGAGTAGCCGAGGACGCGATGAGCGATGAATATCAGCCACGGCTGTTTCTTTCGGTCGACCGTCGCGAGGCAGTTCTCGATGAGTTTGTACTGCTCCGTGCCTTCCCGCCAGTCGTGCTCGCTGTCCGCAACGCAGAACCGGAACATGCCATAATCTGTAGAGTACCTGTTGAACAAGACCAGAAGGTTGTGTCCGGTCAAGTGTCACTGTTGATGATCCAGCAATGTTATGACGATGGATTGAGTTGCACTGCATACCAGTAGTTTGCTCTGTTTTCTGTTGGCGTATAGTACATGGTCTCAGCTAACACACCACACTCCCCTCCAGAGTCTGTTCCATTGAAGTATGACCCACTGTTGGGCCAATCTCGTTCATGATTCCCACTGAATCAGGCAAAGCAAGCTGGTATCAATCACCGGAGATTTCTGAAAGACTTAAAAAAGGGACTGAGTGGATTCAATTACAGGGGGCAAAAAGAACACAAAAGATTATAAACCTCGCAATCATGTAAGGGACTCGTGAAGTGATCTCTTCCACTTGTTGTGTGAACTGATCCCATTGTGAAATGTACCCATTGGCGTAGCTAATGTCGCCAATGTGGAACACTATGTCTATGTTGTCAAGGTCCTTGATTAGTGTATCAGTAGTGTTAAGTGACCCAGGCTGGTAGTTGGCGTATTCATTGCTTCCATCCCTCTCAGCCTATCATATTGATATTGATATGTAATAAAAAAGCGATAAGCCAATAAGGACTATGCACTGAAAATGTGAAAAATTTGTTGGACACAATCACGTAATAGTCTTCCATAACAATCTTCATATGTTACCTTTCCCATATCTCCTAAAATAACAACACGCTGCAGCGACTTCTGTCCAGGATAAGGAGGTGCCTTGAAGGACGACAACTTGCCCCAAACAACATTTCCATCTGGCAGCATATGACCAATTTTGTAGTAGTACCTGGTCAGGGAACAAATAGAAGTACTCAGGACACTAGTGTTGGAATCTTAGAACTTACTGTAGGACAGAAGGCAAGAATTTACTCTTTATTTGGCCATAAGTCTGTTAGGAAAGCTGTGTGTATGAAACCAGGATCTCTCCAACCAACAGATCGAGCAGGTTCTCCTGCACAAGTACAGTGAGACAATTCAGGCAACAAACTGAAAATAACCAAGTAAAAGATTCTCTGAATCCTGCAGTTTCTTGCCTATCAGGTAAAGAGATTGGAGGCTTACTAAATACAGTAGAATGGACTCAACTAAATTGAGACAACAGGCTACCAAAATTAGCATTTCATGTCACCAGCAAATATCTAAGGAATAGAAATTTTTGTATTTTTCTTTCAGTAACCATTTTTGTTCTGTGCTACTGGATACAATGTTCATATAAGCCATACCGCAGATGCTATCACGATCAAAAGTGACGGTGCCAGCTGCAGTGCGTACCGCGGGGCTCCATTTTATTCCCCATTCGACAAAGGGATATGCCTCATTTATATCATAGCCACTTGTCCATGATACAGTCATCTAGCCAACACACAAGAGGATTTTAGAGTGTGCATGGTTGCAGTTGGACCTTCTAAGCCATACACGAGAGAATGACCAACCTCATTCCAGGATTTTCCTTGTGCTAGGCGTGGATAAACTGGAGACTTTGGGTTTGCAAAAGCAATGGCATTCGACACTGCAATAAGTTTCGGCTGTAAAAGAGAAATAGATGAAATCAGGGTCGTTGCTTTCCATCGAATGATAGAGAAGGGATAGCATGACACTGCAGTGCCTTATGCAGTAACTGACATTCGAGAGTCCACCGGTGAACAGTGCAAATGAAAAGTCTTGACGCTGGTTGATCAGCTGGAACTTCAGTGCCCCTTTCCCAGACTTTCCAAAATCTGATGAGTAATTTGCAAACTGATACTGAAACCAGCATATGAAGATTTAAGTCCGATATTCATCAGAAGAATGTGAAGATTACACATTTATTTGTTTCATCTGACCTTTATTGGTGCTGAGCATATCACAGGACCTGGGCCAGATCCGTGAGAACCAGGGCATGTGGACGCGCTGCAAGAATGTGAAGATACCTATTACATCATGATTGCCATCATACAAAAGCTCGCACTATAAAAAATGAATACCCTGCGTATTTTCAACTTGAATTGAGATGATGTAAACAGGCATACTTGAAGTTTGAAGGAGAAAATACGCCGATCCAATCATCATCACTTGGATGGGGAGTAATAAAATCAACGTTCACCCAGGCAGTATCTTCGCCCTGTGAACAAAACGCTGTCATATTTCTTTTCTTGCAGTAAAGGGCTGATAGGAGTAGTATTTCACAGATATACAAGGAATAACTCGAGGCTTTAGATTAGTCTTGTGTTCCAATTCATTTTAGAGTTTTCAAATGCACACTTTTATAATTTGTGTGAGAGTTGATGGCTTGGACATTTATTCAATGATCATGCCATGTATTTTAATTTCTCCTGCACTTGAACGTTGAGGCAAGACTTTTCTACTGTGTGTAGACGTGCACTATACTTGCTCATATGAGCATGACAGATTTGAAAATTTTAGTTAATGATCACGTTATATACTCTAATTTATTCTAACATGTGCATAATAGAGTTAAAAAGTTTAATTAATGATCACATTATATACTATTTTATTTTAGAATTGGACTCACTTACTTCGTGTCACACATTACTCTAGTTCATGACTAAATATGTTGTCTTTAATAATATTACGTATGGATATGTAGATCATATATGTGGTGGCGCGGTAGCAGCTCATCTAAATAGAAAAAAATCAAGGACCATATATTAATAGAAAAAACATTTATTTAACAGAAAGAAAGGATTTATAAGAGGAAAAAAGAAACAATGACTCATCATTTGTTTTGGCTGGCCAGTCATAGACTCATAGCTACAGGGAAAAGCTTAAATAAAAAAGGAAAAAAAGGGTCCATGGCCTATCTTCTAGCTCTAGGAGCATAGACGGAGCTAGTTAGATGGACAGGCGGTCAATAGATCACCCTAAAATTTAATTCAAGATTAAACCAAAGTAGATGAACTCACTATGGTTTGACTCAAATAGACCATCCTTGCTCTACATCCTGGCTACACCACTTAGAGGTGCAAAGGGGTAGCCTTTAGGTGCACCTCCAAACCTCTTTAGTTTAAATATTTGTATTACTTCTTAATTTTTTTGGAGTAGTATAAACATTTGAACTAAAAAGATTTACAGGTGCACCTAATCATCACTTATTTGCACCCCTAACACCACTGTCTAGGAGGTTCGGTTCTTGTCGCTTCTCTGTATCGGTTACCCTGTCACAAACCCATACTCCTCTTCTTTGCCATCCATGGACCAGATCCTGATGCGGTACCTGCTCCTCTCCTCTATCGTTGGGCGCAGTCTCTGCTCCTCCTCGCCTTACCTCTCATCCCTCCTCCTCTTCTCCTCCATGCGTTCAGCAGCAGATGGCTGGGTGAGGACTCACGGCGGCTGCTCGTGGGTCATGCGATGGTGGCTGGGTGGTTGACGCATTGTTTAGTTCGCAAAAATTTTCAAGATTTTCCGTCACATCAAATTTTTGATCGCATCTATAGAGCAATAAATATAGACGAAAATAAAAACTAATTGCACAGTTTACCTGTAATTTGTGATATGAATCTTTTGAGTCTAGTTACTCAGTGATTAGACAATATTTGTCAAATAAAAACCAAAATGCTTCAGTAGCCAAAAAAACAAAATTTTTTCTAACTAAACAAGACCTGAGATCTGACAGCAGCTGCCAGTGAGCCCTGCGACGGTGGCAACTCACAGGTTGAGGATTGTCTACTTCGACTCGTGGGCCATGCAACAACACTCTCGTTTTCTCCTTTTTAAATAATAAAATTACTGTAGGGGATAAAACCTCTCCAGATTCTTAAAAAAAACAACACAAGCACAGCGTTGACGACGGCAAGTGCAGTCATTGAGCACGCCTAAGGATGACATGACGGTACGACGTGAGGTCACACTGCGGGCATGTGGCCATGGTTGATCGAGCGCAACGTAGCGAGCATATTGATTTTTGTTTGTCTATTTTTTTCTCGATTGGATTGGATGGTTCGGTGATAAATACGATTGCTTGGTGGCATGTTTTTTTGTCCTGTGGTTTGATTTGAACCTGGATTGGATTGAATTTGGAGAAATGAGAAAATCCGTACAAACTCATAACGTGCTGAACACATTTTTTTTCTGGGAGCAGACTGTGGCTGCGGCCATGATGTCACCACGTCCACCTTGGAGGAGTCCATTGCACACCTTCTGTGGAAATAATGTGGCCCAGATAAGCCATGGCGCTTGATGCACAGTTGGTTGGCCTGGACCGTCGTGAGGACCGTCTTGATGTGCTGCAGGTACGCCGTTCAGGATGGGTTGTATATCAATACGTCATCGAAAAATACGAGCACAAACTTGCACAGGAACGGCTGCAACATGGTGTTCATGAGGCTCTGGAAGGTCGCCGATCCATTCGTGAGCCCGAACGGCATGACTAGAAACTCAAAATGGCTATGATGGGTTCGGAGCGCCGTCTTCTCGATGTCGTATATGTGCATCTGGACTTGATGATACCCCAAGCGAAGGTCAAGCTTAGTGAAGAAGCGAGCGCCCTTGAGTTCATCGAGCAGCTCCTCCACCATTGGAATAGGAAATTTGTCTCTAACCGTGTGCTCGTTGAGAGCCCACTAATCAACACAGAAACGCCAAGATGAATCCGCCTTCTTGACCAGCACCACTGGGGCTGAGAACGCCGATGTGCTGGGCCTGATGATGCCCTGGGCCAGCATGGTGGCACGCTGAGACTCCAGCTCATCATTTTGCAGCTGGGGGTAGCGGTATGGCCTAACCGCGACCGGCGCCGTCTGGGGATGTAGGTGGATCCGATGGTCGCAGGCACGGGCAGGTGGAAGGCCTTGGGGTGCGGCGAACAAGTCGTCAAAGTCTTGAAGCAGGCGATCCAGCAAGGCAGGGCCGTCATGGCGGACGGCGTTGAGACGCCGTGTGGGCTGCACGTCATGGCGTGTGGAGCCAATGCCACGCCACAATACCCTGTGACCAGCCCGCATGAAGGCCATGCATAAGTCGTCAAAGTCCCATAGGATGGGCCCGAGCGTGCGAAGGATGGACATGCCCAGGACCATGTCAAAGCCGTCCAGCGGAATGGAGTAGCAGGCAATGGAAAACTGCTCGTCCGCGATGCGAATCCCCAAGTCGCGTGCCACGCCACGACATGGCACCCGGTCACCGTTTGCCACAATCACGCCGGTGCCGGGGCACGGGCTGAACTGCAAGGCCAAGATGCTGGGGCACTGTGTTGTGCACAAAATTATGCGTGGATCCTGAGTCGAGGAGTGCAACAATCTGCTCATTGCCAATATGAACATAGAGGTGCATCGTGTCTTTAGTGCGGATGCCGGTGATGGCATGAAGCGAGATCAACGGGGCATTGGGGTCATAAGGCGCTGGCTAGGTCACTGGTTCAGCCGTTGCGGCCTCAACCTCCTCCTCAGCAGGCTCGTCGACAATGTAGTCTGCAGCTTCCAAGTATAACAGCCGAGCGCACTTATGCCCGCGCATGTACGGCTCATCGCAATTATAGCAGAGCCCCTGCTTTCGGCGCTCAGTCATCTCTTCGGGCGGCAGTCTCTTGAATGGACGTGCTGCCGTTGGGGTAGAAGAAGGCGCAGGAGACACCTAGCCGACCGTCCCTGTCGAAGATGGAGGCGCTGGAAGCGCGCCTGCAGACCGGCACCCAGCATGTGGTGGTGGTGCTAGCAGGGCGAGGAGTGACAGGGCGTTGCGCCGCTCGTACGCCCGAGTAAGGCGCATGGCGCGGTGAAGATCCTGCGGGTCGTGCAGCTCCACGTCCACCCGGATGGCCTCCGGAAGGCCCCCAGTAAATAGTTGCGCCTGCTAGTATGGCGTGAGGCGACTAGCGTGCATGAGGCGGGCTTGGAACGCCGCCAAGTATGCTTCCACCGTCGATTTAAAGGGCAGCCTGGCCAAGTCCGCCAAGTGGTTGGAGCTGAGGGGCAACCCGAAGCATTGGTGGCACAATGGCGGAACTCCTCCCATGATGCCATGCCAGCATCGCGTTTGTGGATGAGGTACCACTGTTGCGCTATGCCAGTGAGGTGGTATGATGCCAACCACACCCGGTCCCCATGACGTGTCTGCTATGCGCGGAAGAACTGCTCGCATTTGTTCAACCATCCAAGGGGGTCTTCGGTGCCGTCGTAGGTTGGGAATGTGAGCTTATGATAGCGTGGCACTGCTGGCCCTGCTGGTTCGGGTGGGATGTGAGGTTGTGGCGATGGTGCAAATAGGGACACGGCTGGCATCACGGACGACTGTGGAGAGATGGGGCCATGTAGGATGGATGACAGTGATGGCACTGGTGATGGGGAAGGTGGAAAGGGTATCTGGGTGATGGGGACCCCTATGGACGGTGGTGGAGAAGATACCGCTGCGGTGGTGACCGCTATGGTGGGAGACATAGGTGCGGCAGCGGGCAGTGGTGGTGTGGAGAACCCTCTCAGTGCTCCCCTGCCCAGGCGCTGTGAGCAGGGGGAGGCCGCCATAGCCCGGAAGCCCATAGGGCAGGAACGACTGCTGCTAGCCGGAGGGCTGCGCGCTCTCGATAGCAGACAGGCGCACGATGAAGTCGCCCATCTAGCGCTGCAGGCCATAGACGGTTGCCGTCAACACATTGAGGGCCTCAGTGGTGGTCATGGGTAGGGGTGGAGACGGTGCCGTCAGTGGCGTCGTGGTCATGAGGGCCCACGTGATGGAGAACACGGGCGAGGGGGTAGCGGTGGTGGCGGCAATGGCAGAATTGTATGCGGTGGTGGTGGCAACGGCGGAGGTGGTGATGGCAGAGGTGTTGATGGTGGAGGTGGGATCGATGGGAGGTGATGCTCGAGGAGCCGACATGGTTGATACCAGGTTGTTGCGGCTAATAGACCTGAGGGAGTAGGAGTGGTGGATGGGTGGTCGTGGCTTGAAGGATCCACGGCGGCGAGTTGGAGGCGCCGTGCTCGTCGCCCTAGAGATTAGATCGTGAGGGAGCACTAGAGATTAGATCGTGAGGGGGAACACAGGGAGTACGGAACAAGAGACCCAGGGGCCCGAGGGGCAGATAAACTCCAATCCTAGGCTGAGTTTTTATTCAACTGACTTGTCCAATATTTATACCCAAATCCCAATAGACTATATCCTGAAACTAAGGAATAATAACAATAGTTCAATAAAGTCCCTAACAAACTAAACCTGCCACTACTCAGGCGCCTGAGGCGCTAGCTGCAGGTGGCCGCGCTCCGGCTCACGCCAACTCGCCCACCATCAGGCACTACGACGGCGATACACCTTGCCCACCATAACACTTTTAGTCTTGGATTAGCCGTTCTGGTTGGAAAACCGAGATTAGAGGGGGTTTCTCAACCGAAACTATAACATAGTCCTGTAATAGTGTAAAAGCCTCCAAATATCACATTTAACTTAAGATATTCTAAATATATCTCCAAAATTTGCATCAAGTCACCAACCTCTATTGTTTTAAGTTATAAGCTAAATAACCTTTTAAATTTATGTCTAAATTACCCATATTTGTTATTATTAAAAGTAAGTAAAGTACCCTCAAATATATTTCTAAACTACGTACGTGGTATGGTTAACATTTGCATCGCAACGGCCATCAGACGTCTTGATGCATTCATGGTTTTACGTTAATCTACATATCATCATTCATCAGCTATATGCATAAAACCTAGATGAGAGGGGAACAGACGACGGCAGGGGGGTACATTCATAAAACTATGAATGTCATTTATCATGGCTGTGCGGCGTGCATCTGACCGTAAACATGTATATTCGATAGTTTAAATATGCACCCGTTTACATTTTGCAACTTGTTAGACCAAAGTGATACAACCGCACAAGTTGTATTATGCATGTAATTTACTTTTTATTTATTTAATAGCAAACATATTTATGTGTTTTACTAAACTTAATACGTTTTGGAATTGGACTCTATCACTGGTGCATGTGAGTTATTCTAACTTAGACCTTGTTTGGTAGGGCTCTAGTTTTTTGCACTAAAAACAATAACAATGTCTCCTCCTTAGGAACCAAAACCGGAGCCATAGAGAGGCCTACCAAACGGGGCCTTACTCTCTCGGTCCTTTTTTTAGTTATCCTTCTCACTTCTTGTTAAGAAGCCAAACATACTTAAGTTTGATGAAATATATATTTATAGTATATATTTAGTTTCATTTGGTAATAA
>Ga0182004_10005528_pt1 | contig 10292 bp, 9 predicted proteins | sample Sormic07211540_1_FD_120479 | JGI IMG/M metagenome (GOLD analysis project Ga0182004, IMG submission 120479) | Endophyte microbial communities from Sorghum bicolor roots, Mead, Nebraska, USA - 072115-40_1 MetaG | ecosystem: Host-associated > Plants > Roots > Unclassified | place: USA: Nebraska...
GATCAATGCATTAGGGGAGCTACTGAATTCATTGAGAAGTTACAGAATGATGATGGCTCATGGTCAGTACTTTTATACATGACCATAGAAAGGTTTCAATTTGGCACATTTAGTCCTTATTGGGTTGCTTGAAGTTTTGACACTATTAAACCTAAGTCTACAGAATAATTCCCAGTATAGCTCAGCAGAACTGAAGTACATAGTCCCAAAGAGTACAGTCAATATCTTCAATGAGATAATAACTATGTTATCAACTTACCGTGATATGCAGACTTATATTCAGAAGAGAACCAATAAAGACAGTCAAAATACTTTCCTACTGCACCAAAAGACATATAGCATAGGTTGCTAACCAGAATACCAAAAGGTGCAACCTTTAATACAGCAAATAAAACTAGATAAGTTCCTAGTTAAATAGAACCAGTGGCATGCAGAGCAGCACATATTAAAACATAGCCGAAATTCATGGAACATTGAGAAAATAGATAATCAATGATCGATAAATTGTTCTACAGGTTTGGATCTTGGGGTATTTGTTTCACATATGGCACATGGTTTGCTATTGAGGGTCTATCAGCTGTTGGACAGAGTTATGGTAACAGCACTTGTATCCGGAAGGCCTGTAAGTTTCTCTTAACAAAGCAGCTAAACAATGGTGGATGGGGTGAGAGTTATCTTTCATCAAGAACCAAGGTAACCATTTCTGGTATGCTTTTGCAATGTAGATGGACTGCATCTTTCATCAAGAACCAAGCTAAACAATGTTTTAGAGTAAGCAACACATCCAGACAATGGAAACATGCTTTGATCCTGTTTCTGTTCAACTTCCAGCAAATTATAGTACAGCAATCTGTATGAATTCATAACCAGATAGTAATTCAATAGGAACATGAAGCGTTGAGAGGAAAGTAGGAAACAAGTAACCTGGTTCAGCCTTATTTAGAGAAAATGAAACAAGCAATAAAGTAGATGGACTTTATGTTAAAAAAATGCAATTGCATGGCAACAAGAGCATGAGTCGTAATATGTCGTTCCAAGAATTCCATATCTACCTAAATGCAAGCTGAACATTTGCTGGTTGGAAACATTATGCATCTTTCGCTTTCACAAAGTTTACAGTGCACCTCTATTTATGCTGAAGATTTTTGTCTCAGAATTAGTCTTGACTTGCTGCATTTTCAATCCATGAGACTAAGCAGATATTCAAATTATAAACAGGCATACACAAATCTGGATAGGCAGAAGTCACACATAGTGAACACTGCATGGGCAATGTTGGCGCTCATGAAAGCTGGACAGGTGATTATTTTATTTAACACTACAAAATATTTAACAGGCAAATGGAGCAGAGCATATTTAACATCAGCATAAATCAACCAACCTGCTTAAAGGTTTAGATCTATTTCACTTTTGAAGTATGGAGTAATTTCCAACTTTTCTTCTAAGTTCAGGTGGAAAGAGATCCTACTCCACTGCACAAAGCTGCAAGACTTATCATGAGTATGCAGCTCGGCAATGGTGACTTCCCACAGGAGGTAACTGCTAAGTGTGCTCTGTATTATATACAGTTCCCTTTTTAATATTGACATTCTCTGTTATAATGACATTAAGCATGATGAAGCAATAAAGATGTTCCATTGACAGATGTGGGTGACCTTTTGCTTGATAAACAACGAAAGGTTTTGATCTTCAAACTACCCTCACAGGAACGTTTATAGAAGAATACCCCCACTAAATAGTTTTGTACTGTGGAAAACCTGAGTTATTTCCTCATAATTATTGGAAAGTATTCGCAGGATAACTTCAACCTCTTCTCCTTATTAATATAATGATAGGCAGCTCTCCTACCAGCTTGAAACAAAATGGCTTGAAACTGTCAAGTTATTTTCCCTTTTACCATTATAGGAATTTCCCAATTTCTAGTAAGTAGAAACATGTAAATCGCCTTCATTCAAAGATCTACTGTTGCTACTAACAGTTTCTTTATTGTTCTGTAGGAAATGATTGGAAGTTTCTTGAAAAATGGTCCCTTGTGCTACATGGCTTATCGTAACATATTTCCTATATGGGCGCTTGGAGAGTATCAGAAATTAGTCCTCCAGTGTGACCTCCAACGGCCAACCTTCTAGCCAAAAGCAGCAAATACAATTCCATCTGCTGACAGTGCTACTTTGCATAATTTGGTAGCTGTGGTGCCATCTTGATTTGTCGAAAAGAATTGGAAGGTATCATATGCCTTCGAGTAAAACAATAGTGCAAATAGTACAGTGTAATCAAGGTGGTGTGAATATCTAAAGTTTTAGAACAAAAAATGTACACCCATAATTTGTTGCATTATTTTTTACCACTGTAAGAGAACCACATTCTTCAGATCTTATGTGCAAGAGGAATGCAAAGGGTAACAGCATTTCTTATTAACGGTTAACGCACTGACAGTACTAAAGCAAACTACAAATTAATGACAGATATTAACGGTTAACGCACTGACAGTACTAAGCCTGTACAGGGTAATAGTAAGGAAGTTATCAATTAAATTGTAGATTACCTCATCCAACCAAGCACATCATGTTGGAAAGTTTACCACAGCAAACCTTTCTACATCACAGAAAGTCAAAAACTGCTTACTATAGATTCTTCTTTTTAAAGACCATTACTACAGATTCTTGGGAAACAGTATTCTTCACAGCCTTAACCAGCACCGTAATCTCAACACGCAACTCATACACCCTGCAGTCACCCCTAGTAGGCCTTGTTTAGTTCCAAAAAAAATTTGCAAAATTTTTCAGATTCCCCATCACATCGAATTTTACGGCACATGTATGAAGCATTAAATATAGATAAAAGAAATAAATAATTGCACAGTTTATATGTAATTTGCGAGACGAATCTTTTGAGCCCAGTTAGTCAAAATTTGTCAATTACAAACGAAAGTGATACCGTGTCTATTTTACAAAAAATTTTGGAAGTAAACAGGGCCCTAATGGATACCCCAGCAGTATAATTATGCAAACAACACTGAAATGCAACTCTTTGTTTGGGGTGGGGTTCAGGAGACACACCGCACCGCAGATCTCCCCTTTGGAGACAGGCGGATCCATCCATGAGTTGGGCAGTCTTGCTTGCGCTGAATATCGCCTTCCCTTCCTTTCCTTCGAACGGCTTCAGATTTTTCCCTCCACTATCTCTCGACGTGGTGGAGTACCCTGCAAGCGGCGGCCCGTCATCTAGAAGTGGTTTCTTTCGAATTAAGAACGGAAGACCTTCGAGCTCTGATGTTTTTTAATCGCCGGAACTCCAAATCAATGACGTAGGGGATTCGTACCTTGGCCGCCGCCGCCGCCCGACTGATCGGCGATGGACCCGCCGGCGCCACCAGCCACATTCCCCCGCCTCCGGGCTCCGGCACACAAATCTGTCAGGCGAGCGGCAGAAATGACCACCACCACTACTACTACTACAGTGTTGATGAATAGACTTCGGACGGAAGCCGCACGCCCCCGCAAGGCCGCAACACTGACCATCGCTTCAAAATTGACAACGCGTTTGGTTCCCCCGGTGATCCAGTCTCGGGCGGGCGCGTTTGGTTCCACTTCCACCGATGATCCGTGTCTCGCCTTGTCTAGCCAGAAACAGGGATTCCCCGCTGGATCGCCTCGTGGCCTGCGCAAGAGGAGTTCAAAATTTCTTTTGCAAAAGGGACATGATAGTATTTCCGTTTGTGTTCAATCATAGACTAACTAGACTCAAAAAGATTCGTCTTACAAATTACAAATAAATTGTACAATTAGTTATTATTTTTATCTATATTTAATATTTTATATATGTGTTGAAAGATACGATGTGACACAACATGTTTGCCTAGGCTCACTTGCCTAAAACTAGATCTACTATTTTTTATTTAATACTCTAACTCTAACCCATAAAACTCAAGTCGGTTTATGATTCTAGTTGATCAAATTTCTAAATTTTGGTTTATAAAGATATAATAATTTGTTAATGTTATTAATGTTATTAGATTTATTATGATTGTTTTTATAACATATATTCTTTTTTTATTTAAATTTCGCCACTTGTACGTCGAACAGTACTTTCTATCCTAGCTTATCAGTCAAGCGAAGAGAGCGGAGTTGTTAAGGCCGTGTTTAGGTCCTTAAGGAAAAAATTTCATGACACTGTAGCACTTTCGTTTGTTTGTGGTAATTATTGTCCAATCATGGACTAACTAGGCTCAAAAGATTCGTCTTGTAAATTCGACTAAACAGTGCAATTAGTTTTTATTTTCGTCTATATTTAATACTCCATGCATCCGACTAAAGATTCGATGTGACGGGGAATCTTGAAAAATTTTTGTATTTTTTGGATGGAAGTAAACAAGACTAAGTTAAAGTGTTACTTTCAAGACGGTGTCAACCTCTTAATAAACAATATACAAGGAAAAATATGAAGTTTGGTAAAGGCATCCCTTAACACCAAATTGCTGGCCGTGAGCAGTTATACTGCTTTCGATGTGGGTGATTCAAGGAAAAGGAAATTATTACATGAGGATGCACATCCTCACCTGCGCTCCCTCTCCCTTGATCTAAAAAATATAGTCATGACATAGTACCGATCAAAACGTATTAAATTTAGTAAAAATTTTAAAACTATCAATATTTACAACACTTAGTATATTTTCGTAATATGCTTATTTAATACTATAAAAATTGGTACACTTTTATGTAAAATGGGCTAATATTTATATATTTGGTGGTGATGGTGTACACATGGATTGACCGAAGTCCGAAGAATATCTCCTACTTTTCAAATCGACACAGTTGTCTTGTTGAGCGTTGACCAATTCGAATGTTTTCGACTATCATATTGTCGGTCAAAATTCTTTCACCCTAACGTAATTTTGTTACCACTAGGGCCACGTTTAGTTTCTAGAGGGAAAAAGTTCGTGACACTGTAGTACTTTCGTTTAGCTCATAAGTATAACAGTCGTAAGGGCTGTTGGAGATATAAGCTCATAAGCAGTTAATTAGTTTCGTAGGCGAAGAACTGGAGGCTGCTGGAGATGGATTCGCTAGGCAGGTGACGGCTCATCAATGTCATGCCGTGAAGATGGATGCGTGGTGTATCAATACAAGCATATCTTATACAGTACTATAATATATTTATATTATATATATATATATATATATATATATATATATATATATATATAAATCAATACAAGCATACTATATCTTTTATATTTGTTTTCTCCCAAAAGTATCTATCCATAATAACGGCAAAAAATAGGTGCCCCAAGCCCATCATGACGCGGGCGTACGCTACAGTCGGACCGTGTACACCAGATGCCATGCCATCACTACGGACAGGTAAACGCCTCCGGCCGCGACGCCGACGTCGGCAACGAACGCGCCGCCGTTTGGCCTGTTGCGACCACCGCCGTGCCGTTTGGCCTGGGCACACGGCAGCCCTCCGATTTGCACAGAGACCCCTCGCCAACTTCCGAATCCTATCCCTCGCCGCGCAGGCCTCCCTCCCGCTGATCCGCTATCAGCCCCCGCCACGTGGCAAACCTCCCAGTTAATAATGACCCCACGCGATATACTCCACCATTCTATGGAGGTCATAGACAAGATCTTCTACTTTTTGTTCATACTACCATAAAAATCTAAGTCGATGTATGATTCTAGTTGGTTAAATTTCTAAATTTGGTTTATAAATATATAATAAATATTTTGTTAATAAGACATGACCAATGTTATTAGATTTTTATGATTTTTCGTACGATATAACTTTTTTTAATTTAAATTCCAACACTTGTAGATTTTATATTAGTTAAAGTGTTACTTTCTAGACGGTGTCGACCTTTTAATATAAACAACTAACAAGGCAACTACAAGCATATGAAGTTTGGTAAAGATATCCTTTAATACCTAATTGCTGCCCCGTGAGCAGTTACAGTGTTTTCGATGAGGGTCATTCAATCAAAGGAAAAAGAAACTACACTAGGATGCACATCCTCACCTCACGTGTGCTCCCTTGATCTGAAAAATAATATAGTCATGACATAAACCGAATCGAACCGTATTAAGTTTGATATTTTCGTAATACCCTGATTTATTAATACTATAAAAATAGTAAACTTTTAATAGTGTCTTACATGAATTCAAATCCACGCAGTTGCCCGATCGAGTGTTGACCTATGTGAATATTATCGTACCAACGGTCAACCTTTCTTCCATGCTGACATGATCTCGTTACCAAATTAGAAGGTAGAGAAAGACAGTGACGACCTGACGTGGTAGGTGAAACTATAAAAATAAAAATACAATTAAGATGCATGTCCATCCGAACGTCTTGCAACTCACTCCAGCACACTCCGCTCGCCCAACGACTCTCTCCATTTTTTACTCATCTGTTTCTAAAAAATCACTCTTGCACGCCTCGTTCTCTTTGCTCCCGCACGGCTTGGTCGATTACTAGCCTTACTAGGTGCAGGCGCGCGACCGCCTGCGAGTCGTAGCGTGCGGTTGCTGTTCCTACCAGGCGTGGTGCGTGGCAGCCTGTGAGTGGCGGCGCACGACTGCTGTCCTACCGCTTTTGGCGAACTCCACACGTCGCTTCACTCAGTTTTGCACGCGGCGCTCGCCCAACGACTCTCTCTATTATTTGCTCATCTATTTCTAAAAGATTCACTCTCGCACGCCTCATTCTGTTGTGCTCCCACACGTCTCGTTCAACTATCAGCCCTACTAGGCGCGGCGCCGGTCGCTTGCGAGTCACAGCGTGCAGCTGCAGGCCCTACCAGGCGTGGCGCGTGGGCGCCTGCAAGTCGTAGCGTGCGGCTGCTATCCCTACCAGACGTGGTGCGTGACAGCCTGTGAGTCGTGGCGCACAACTGCTGTCCCACCGCTTTCGGCGAACTCCACACGTCGCTCCACTCAGCCCAGTTGCTCATCTATTTATAAAAGATTCACTCTCGCACACCTCATTCCATTGTGCTCTCACACATCATGCTCGACTACCAGCCCTACTAGGCACGGCGCGCCGCTGCCCTCTCCTAGTCTTGGAGCGCGGCCGCCTGCGAGTCGCAGTGTGGGGCTGCTAGCCCTACCAGGCGTGGCGTGTGGCCGCCTGCGAGTCGCGGCGTGCGGCTGCCGGCCCGCCGCCTCCGACGAACTCCACACGTGTGATGAGCCTCTGTTTTAGATGTTTTAGAGGTATGTTTCCTATGAGCATCTTCGAATGGCTGACCCAACAGATCTCGAGATTGAAAGAAGCCACCACAGACGTCTCGTTGTCGACGAGGACGTCGCCTACCACTGAAAGCATAGCGCCGTTAAATCCTGAAATAAATCCAAAAAAACGCGAGCACCTGCGCCAAGTCGAGGACTTGAACCCAGGTGGGCAGGCTCCACCACAAAGAATCGAATCGCGTTTTAGAGGTATGTTGCAAGTGTTTTATATGGATATTGCAAAAAGTAGATCATGATATATATTGCATATGTTGTTAGTGTTTTAGAGGCATCTTGCAAGAGTTTGTTCAAAATGTTGTTGCAAGCGTTTTGATATAGATATTGCATATGTTTTACACATATATATGGTAATAGTATTTTTGGTGTTTAGACGTACGCTCCCGCGCGCTAGTATCTCCTAAGGTGAAAATACTATTGCCACTGTGTCGTGCAAGAGGAGAGCACCAGCCTATTCCCCCTTGCACGGCGGCAGCGTCATGACCATGGCATCTGCGTGAGTAGACCTTTGCGAGAGAAGATTAATAATAATAATTAATTAGTTCGTAGGCTAAGAACTGGAGGGGCTGAAGATGGATTCGCTAATTAAAGGCAGGCAACGGCTCATCAAAGCCGTGCCTTCCACCGTCGATCATGCGTAGAGATGGATGCGTGCTGTATCAATACAAGCAAGCATATCTTATATATTATATTATATTATTATACATAAAAGAATCAATACAAGCATATAGTATTATACTATTTTGTTTCTCCCAAAACATCATATCTGTATCTATCCATAATAACGGCAAAAACACAGTGCCCCCGGCACGCAAAGCCCACCATGATGCGGGTGCATACATACGATACGCCATGCCATCACTGCAGATATAGGTAAAACGCCTCCGACCTCCCTCCTCCCTCGTGAGCAGCAGGAAAGGGCGCGGGCGGGCGGCAACGCGCTGCCGTGTGGCCCGTTGCGACCACCGCCGCCGTGACGATTTGCGCAGAGGCCCCTCGCCAACCTCCCAAATGCGGCGCGGCGCCCACCATCTATCTATCCCTCCCTCGGCCCCACCCCCCGCGCCGCGCAGGCAGCAGCGCCGGCGCGGTGGATCCGCTATCAGACCCGCCACGTGGCTAACCTCACAACTAATGACCCCCCCCCCCACCCCCCCGCTTTATTATTTATAAACTCCACCGAGGCGACTCTTCACTCTCGCTTTCGTTCTTCTTCCGTCCTGCCTCGCCTTCGCCTCGACTCGACTCGCCACCGCCTGCTAGTGCTACCACCGTCCGACCTCGATCGCTGGTGCCTTCGCGCGCGGCTCCGACCTCGACCTCCTTCCTCCATCGACTGGCATCGGCAGCGGCGGCGGCGGCGTGTTCTCGGCAATCTCTTCAAAGGGTGAGTGAGTGCTGCCCCCCCGACCGCCACCCACCCGGAGCACAGGGCTGGGTTCTTCATCCTTCCTTACTTCTTCGTGGGGGTCCACGGCCGAGTGCTGCGGCCTGCGGGTTGGCGAAGTCGATTTAGTGCCACCCGTGCCGTGCTCTCCGGGGCTGTGGGGGGAGTTGCCTAGCTTTGAATATTCGTGCTCTCGTTCATGCTATCTTGGGGAAGGGAGTCGGTTTCAGGTTTCTGTCTGGGGGCGTTCGATTTGGCTTCTGGAAAAGGTCTGCAGCCGCGTCTTCGGTGCCGAGATTGCCATTTTAGGGGCAATTCGTTAGGGATTTGGGGGGTTACCTCTTTTGGACGCCGTCGAATTATTTTTTTTCCCGCTTCTGGAGTTGCTATAGGTTTCCGATTCCCTTGTTTGTATGCTGGCACGTTGGTGGTGGCTCTGGGGATTGTACCGCTTGCAGCCTGTAGTAGCTACGGGAAGATACAGACAGTATTATCTCTATCTGTCTATCAGTGTACTTAGGACTTACTATTCAGACAAGACACAAAAGACGCCTGTGCCCTCACTTTGTTTCCTAATCAGAGGCTATTAGCAACATGATTAATGGTGATTGGTTGATAAGTGGAAAGTATTTAATGCAAAACTATTTTGTGCCCCCCTAGTATCACTTATATTTGAGTAGTACAATTTTTTGAATGCTTGTATGCACTATATATTATACTCTCTACATTCCAAATTATTTGACACTTTGCCTTTTCTAGATACATGCATATAACTTTTGCTTGCTATACACTTAGATATACACTATGTCTAGGTGCATGTAAAAGCAATGTATATATCTGGAAAAGTGAAAATGTCTTATAATTTGGATAATTTGGAATGGAGGTTGTATATATGCGTTTCTAGTCTTTGTTGGTGGGCTGGGTTCCTTCCTTAAATAGTGATTCTTGTATGGATGGTTTTATTTATGGTTCTATCTTGATGGCAGTGGAAACCTTTGTGTCTTGTAGGAATGGAATCTTCAAACCTCTGCCTTTGATTGGCCTGTATCTAGTAGAGCACTATTTTGCCCCTTGTTTCTGACCTCAGTTTTCTTCCGTGGTTGCAGCTAATCAATCGCCAGGCCTTTTGGGAGCTGTGTTGAGGGGCCCGGGGCAAGAGCCAAGTTACTGCAGAGGCAAACATTTTGGTTGTCGAGTGATGGCACAAGGCGGCAACTTCCCTGGCTTCATTGGCGCTGTGGGTGGCAATGACGACGGTGCGAACCTCGGTGACATGGCCTTCTACCAGAAGCTAGGGGAGGGCTCAAACATGTCTGTTGATAGCCACAACAGCATGCAGACCAGCATGCATGGGGGATCCATCCACAGCAGCGTTGGCTCTAACAGTGATTCCCGCACTGGCATGCTTGGCCATCCTAGTCTCAAGGGGCCTGTCATTGTGGACACCTACTCGGTTGGGCACAGCGTCTTCCGCCCTGGCCGGGTGTCCCATGCCTTGAGTGACGATGCGCTGGCACATGCTCTGATGGACAACAAGTTCCCAACTGAGACACTCAAGGATTATGAGGAGTGGACTATTGATCTGGGGAACCTGCATATGGGCATGGCCTTTGCACAAGGTGCCTATGGGAAGCTCTACAGGGGAACATACAATGGGA
>Ga0182004_10005529_pt1 | contig 10290 bp, 8 predicted proteins | sample Sormic07211540_1_FD_120479 | JGI IMG/M metagenome (GOLD analysis project Ga0182004, IMG submission 120479) | Endophyte microbial communities from Sorghum bicolor roots, Mead, Nebraska, USA - 072115-40_1 MetaG | ecosystem: Host-associated > Plants > Roots > Unclassified | place: USA: Nebraska...
CAGTTCCTGTCTCCGAAACCAGAGAAAAAATTCCTAAACCCATGTCCGATTTTAATCGGCAAAGACTGCATGCGAACACATTGAGTTTGGTGCTGCCCAACAGCCGCAGCATTTTCTCGTTAGGACCGCTAGTGCCGCGTCCATCCCCACGACGACGCACCACGGTCCACGGGCACCCTGGCATGCACGGTCCTGGGTCGCGCATGCTAAAAATTAGCTTGGACTAATATTCTCTGAAATTTGACCACTCATTTTATTCAAAAAAAATTTAACCACAAGACAGTTGAAAATTTGACCACTAGACTCAAAAGATTTGTCAACTATCCCTCCATCCTAAACTACAAGACAGTTGACATTTTTTATCTTAAATTTGATCGCTCATCTTATTCAAAAAAAATATGCAAACAGAGTCAAATTAAGTCATTTTTGTAGAACTTTTATTAAAAAACCAAGCCACAGCAAAAAAAAATGAAATTTTGCACAAATTTTTGAAAAAAGACGAATGGTCAAACTTGGTGTCAAAAAAGTCAAACGTATTGTAATTTGGGATGGATTGAGTAGTACTACAAAATAGAACTAAACTAATCAACTCCATCTATATTCTAAATCAGCAGACAACATCAATTTCTTGTTAGAGATTGGAGCTGACCCTAATGTTCATGGTGGGGTAATAATGGCTCTTTCATTGTCTCTGCTGTTTATTTACTTTATGCTTTAATCTGATGTCAACATTCTCTCTTTTTTTTGGTGTCAATGGGGGGAAAGACTACCCACCTGATTAGTTTTTCATTAATCTAGGCCTTCAGAGCCCATCCCAGTTTGCATCATCATTTACAATTTCAGACATTCAAATTTCTGATTACTGATTACATAGAGGCAACAGTAGTTGGCACCAAACATCAGCTATTCCACATTCTCACCGCGCGTTGCATATCCAATGGCTGGGTGGTACAACAGGTCAAGCACATTGAAGCTCTCTGAGATTCTGAGCTAGTTTCACTCCCCTTAAAAAATCATTCATGCTGTTCCTACATACATTTAGCAAGTCGTAGCTTTTATTTGCTGAGTGGTCATGAAAGCTTAAGTAGTGCCTGTAGGTCCAGAGCATATTGCTGAAATTATTCTACTTATTAAAAACACTAGTCTAGCAATATGCAATATACAGAGCATATTGCTGTTCCTCGAATGCAATATGCTCTGGACTTTCAGCGCTTCCTTGTCTCTCTGCATATATATAGTTTCCTGCACTTGATCGCTAACTGGATTTGTGCTCTATGTAGTTATTTAACAAATGATCTATTAAGCTGCATCCTCCTCATCAGCAGTGTATGGGGGCTGATATACTAACTACTAAGGCCTTGTTTAGTTGCTGAAAAATTTTGGTTTTGGCTAATGTAGCATTTTCGTTTGTATTTGGTAATTATTATCTAATTATGGATTAACTAGGCTCAAAAGATTTGCCTCGTAAATTACAGGAAAAAGTATATAATTAGATATTTTTTTATCCATATTTAGTACTTTATGCGTACATCTAAAGATTTGATGTGACGAAGAATCTTGAAATTTTTTGCAAACTAAACAAGGCCTAAGTGAAGTTGCCAAAATGTGTTGTTGCAGTAAAGACTAGCTTTATTTGCTCCTTTGCGTAGATCATTTGTGGCTTCCGGTAACATTTAACTTTTAGGCCCGAATGAAAATGTATGGACTTGGCGGTATGCTAGCTCGTGATTTCATTGAAATTAGTTTTTTTTTAGGGAATTTCATTGAAATTAGTTGGGTCTCACACTTGCAAGCTTGTTGGTCCATCCAACTAAGCTTGTTGGGCCGTGTCTGACCTGTTTGATCGAGCCCAGCAAGTCCGCGTGGACATGGCAGCCCACTATTTTTATTTGCATTTTTTGTTACACGATCCCGTCAATTTTTTTATATAAAAAAAAAATCCGTTGTAACACTAACAAGTTGGGATCTATTCGTTCCTTGAACCAAAAATAATAACCAAAAAGTTAGCATTCTATTTATAGTCCATATTCTCACTTCTCAAAAAATCAAATGTACTCAATTTTAACCAAATATATATTAAAATATTAATTAATATTTATGGTATATAATTAGTATCAGATAAATATCATTGAATTTATTTTCATAGTAAATTTATTTTGAGATAAAAATATTGCTAATATTTTTTATAAATTTAGTCAAACATAAAAAAGTTTGACCGGCACATGAACCATAGCAACACATAAATTGGAATGGAGGGAGTATGTGGGAAGTTTATTGGTCTATCTTCTAGTGCATTTACAGCTGAAATTTATATTTTTGTATTTTTTTATATAATATGGGCTTGAATCTCGAATTTGGTGGCAATGTATATCTATAGATGCATTATAGATGTGCATCGTTTTAGATTTTTTTTTGAAAACTTTTAAGTATCTTTTTCTAGGGGGTTTTCACAATTCCACCGAGAAAATGTGTTTGAATCGAATATAATGTCGCCTTGCTACAAGAAGAATAGTCTTGTTCTCTTTTGATTGGTCCACTCTCCTTCCATGCATCCGAGGGATCTTGGGTCTCAAATACATAAAAATTATAGATTGCATTGCACCAGCGGTCATCGATTAGGCCACTCTCAGTGAAGAGTTTTATAGCGTTGTTTCCAAAATTGTTATGTCATGTAAAATGAAATAAAACTTGAATGAAACACCCACTCTCAATAAAGAGTTTCATTCCATGGTTTCATAGGCATTTAATTTCAAGACTCATATAGAGTTGGTAATTATGAAACTCATTTTTCCTCGGGATGAAACTCATTTTTCCTCTCTCTCTTCTTAAATACACTGTCATATCATCCAAAATGCCACAACCTATTTAATATAAATGAAACTCAGATGAAACTTCCACTAAGACCGACCTTAGTGTTTCTACACTCTACGGCTACGGGTCTGTTTGGTTTGATGCTTCGAAAATGTCATGCCCATGCATGACTTCCAGTCGTTCGATTTTAGATGTCCGGGACATAAAATTGCTTGCCTGACCAGACAACGCCTGCCAGGCTTCAATCTAAACATTCCCTACATGTGTGTGTTCTTCATCACCCTTGCTTAGATTTTGGCCGGACCTCATGTAACCTTCTGTCCTCCTGTGCTTATATGAGAACAGATAAATCCTCCTCTGTCGGTGCAAACTTGAGGCTAGTTCCCAACAAAGGGTTAGAAACGCCTTTGAAGTTTGAATTTAACCAAAGAAAAAGGATAGATTTCAAACGTAGCCACTCGAAATTCAGTTGATTTGCTGGGACGCTTGGCATGTTGGGTGAGGTAGCACAATTTTCCCAACCGCGGTCACGCATTTTGTGCGTGCTGAAACTGAAAGCGATGCGCATGCAGATTCTGCAGGCTGTGCAGTGCAGCGCATCGCCGGCCGGACGGTCAGAAAAGGCAATACGTGGTCATCACTTCTCACGATCTGCTAGTACACCTTTTGAGAGAAAGAGATCGAGTAGCACAACCCCACAAATCTTTTCACGTGCATGACTGAACAAAGATGCTACAAGTAAACCATTTGGACATGCCGGAGATAGTGCAAGTTCATTACAGCATCAGATTGCAAACTTTCAAGACTAAAAATGTAACTGCATAGGGTGTATATATGAACCAGTCACAGCTGGAGATTAGGGCAGTTTAGTTCAGGACAAATAAAGGAACTACGTTATGGTTGTTTTTCTCTCTTCAACAAGGGAAAAAAAACTGAAGCAGCAGCACTCTCCCATGTAGGAACTCATCGCCATCCTAAGTTCAGGTTAACAATCTCGCCTCTGTCAATTATCACAGCCTACCAAATCCCAAATTACAGCGACTTTCAGCACATATGTATGTATGGTAACAACGAACGAACAAACAAACAAATTCATTCTTGAAGAACAGAGCATAATCTAGAAGCATCGGTGAGAGGATGAGCCGCTGAGGCACAGCAGCCAGCTACGCCGTTGAGTATATATGACACTTTAACTCTGATGATGGCCTCTTCACGGGCGGCGGAGCAACCCTTTGTTCTACCTACGAGATCGCCAGCCAGGTCAATGATGGTTTGTTTTTAAGAAGACACAGACTTTGGCCGCCCATAGCTTATCACCATCACATAATCTCCCCCAGAGGAGCCTATCACTGTGTGCAGCGGGCGTGCCGGGCCAACCCTAAGCCACCGCTCCACCAAGTTGCGCACAGGTTGCCCGAGGTTCACTGTCTGCCCACAGCAGCGTATTTCAACCTGTAAACAGAACTGTTCAGACAAATTGTAACGCTAAAAGAAATATTTAAAACTGAAAGGTGCCTAAAACAGTGAGGTCATAGGACTTTCTGCGCATGAAGGTGAGAACAGACGGACTATCTCTGCCAGTGCCATGGCATCGCTCCCATACAAGGTGATAAGAAACACTAAGATCAGACGTGTAATTTCACCTCTATTTCTAGGATGAGATGTAATCAACTCTGGAACATGCCAACATGTACCGGTGCCAACAATTATATAAGAAGCATCTTTAGCTACAAACTATATGGACTGCTTAAGAAAAGTAAGCATAGAAAAAAAAATAGTCACTACCAAACATAGAATGGTACCTCAGATTCGCTTAGAAGACTGAGCTTCTGCATGATGTACCTTTGGATGGATGATGCAGGTATGCTCCCATCCCTGTCATTTGGCAATGTATTAGCCACATTTGACATAACTTAAAGATTCTTTAGTTAAATAAAACATGCAGTAGGCCATTGTGGTCACAATCAAATTATGAGATGTTTCTAGATTATTACCGAGGATCACACGTGCTCAGCTGAGCTAACTAATGTGCTTGCATATAGTGCATTGTGGAGTGAGAGCAGTTGAGAAGCCCCTGACTAACAGACTAACCACCCTATTTGGCTCCAGGGACCAAAAAAATATGAAACTGATAGCTAAATTGAAAATAAAAAATGTAGTCTTATGGATCACACAGGTTACAGTTTCGAGGTTACTAGCATTATGTATTTAAGTTAGGCTGAGACATGCATTTGTGGGTGACACCATCAGCTATGACCAATGAAAAACATAGTAGTATTCATTTCTAAGTTCTTACAGAAGCTCTAGTTTCTTTTTCCCTGCTTCATGCTTCTCTTTTATTTATATACATAGAAGTTTGTTCTGCAGCTGGCCATAGAATAACTCGTTTTATGGCCACTTTGAGTTATGATAATGATTCAATGCCAAGAACTTCAATTCTGGATGCAGGTTTCGTAATTGTTAATTAATATCAAAATCAGAACCACTAGTGCATCAGTAGCAGAACAAAGTAATATGAGCTCACTTTATTCTCAAATAGTGGGCAGGTATCTGAGGCAAAGGAGGATCGCCTTTCCTGGAAACAATTATGTAACAGAAGATCAGGGATGGACTACATCTAATGTATTGCTTCGACTAAAATATGACAGCTGATACTATGATATGACTTACTGGTCAAACGAGGCGATCAATGAAAACCATATTGGGCTCAATGCCTTCCTGGCCTGGATAGCTGTAGCAGCTGAAGCTGCATTTGTTTCAGGTAGGGAATCTTTCCTCTTCCGGGCAGGCCGCCCTCTCTTTCTAAGCAGCACTATTGGCTCAGGATCATCACTTTTGTCATCTTCAGCTTTGGACTTCTGAAGAGACTCCCTAGCCTCTGTTCTGCTAGAATGTTCACTACTGGGAGATTCTCTGGGCTTATCTCCCTTCAAAGCTGGACTTTGTGCACTTGTCAGGGCCTTTGTTTTGCTTGCAGCGTCTACAAGACGATTCAAAGGTTTCCAGAGCTCGGACTTATCCAAGTCTTTATTATCACCTGCTTTATCTTTAACAGAGGGATGACCTGATGTGTCCCCATTCGACAATAACTGCAAATGTTAGCATCAAATTCGTCATTCTTCCATTGATCCATTCTGATACACATTCATGAATCATACTCTAAAGATACATAACAGGGTATGATACAATTAGAATGCTCGAGTATTTGATTACCTGTCTTCTTGTTTGAGGTATTTTGCTCAAGCTATCTAGCAAGCTTGAATTATCGGTTTGCTTATTTGAGTTATCATTATCCTTTTTTAAAGGATCCACAATGATAGGACCAAGGCCACGTAATGCAGCAGCCTTCCTGGTAACCGCTCTTGTTCGCCTCCTTGTTGAAGCTGCTGGGGCTACTCTAGGTGTATTGACCACCAACGATGAGATAGACCTCTCTTTAACTTTAACAGGTAGCGTAATGGGAGATTCGGCTTCTTCAGCATTAACCTTCTTCCTTTTGAATGGAAAAACTTTTGACCTCACATCTTGTATATTGTGATCAGCTCTGAAACCATACATCAAAAAGTTAGAATAAGAGGGCAAACGATACAAGCTAACAAGTAAAAGTCCAAAAAAAACACTGAAATTCTTCCCTAAATCAGAAGAGTAGCATGATGAAGAAAGGGAAACTATCTTGGTCAAATAGCCAATAGAAACATTCAACTGAGTTTCAGAAGACAAGCATTCCTTTGACCTAATAACACACAGTGAAGTCTCATAAATAGAAACCTACACTTTATTAAGAACAAATGGATGTGAAGACACCCAGTAAACAGTGGTGTAATCTATGCTTTGGTGTTAGCAAAGCTCAAAATGACAATAGATAAGAATGAATACCAGCTGTTAATCATAGAATGCGTTTCTGGTGGGGGATTCACAGGAATTCTTATTTGAGAGCTTCATGGTAAGTGGAACATTTTGTACCACTATGCATTTCTTTGGCATGAACCTCAGAGGAATCAAGAAAGAAAGCTACAGGAATATCTTATACTTGAGATAAGCTAGTATGCTCAAAGATCACTCTAAATTCTATATTACATGCAAAGCAATATAGCTATGTTCAAGCTTATCAGGAAAGTGATATGAGTACTTCAAACTGTAGAATTGTAGTTCCGTTATCTAATGTTGTTTGTTACTATCTGCAACTTAGAGCAACTATCAAATATGATGATTTTGTGGCCAAAGCTTTTGTTCTGCCATGTTGCTATCCAATGGAAATAGATGCTAATTGCACGAAATCAAGGAAACTTAGATGTGAAGTTAAGTAGTGCTGAAACATGCATCTCAGAAGTAGAAAAATAAAGGAATATTTAGCAACGCAAAACATTTGTCATAGAACTAAAATTCCAGTTGCTCACTACAGTTGCATAAAGATAAGGGTCGGGAGAAAAATACCTAAGCTTGTCGACTGGAGTGCAGCCCAGATCAATGTTACATACTGGACAGTGGTCAAGATCCTCATCGTTGAGCTTCTTATAAATACACTTTCTACAAACTGCATAATACAAAGGACACAAAGGAAAATAGAGGTGAGAACTTTCACAATATAAAGAATTTGAATAAGGCACAACACAATGCTTCATTTCGCATAAATAGAAAAATGTTGTCTACACAGAAGTTCTTTTCGATTGAAAACATTAAGATTGTTCCATACTGCAATATACCCATATCATGAGAAGTGAAATGATACAAAATGCAAAATAACAAAGACGGATCGATATTTGTACCAGCATGTACCATATAACATGAGATTCATATCGATCCTACTATTTCAAAAGCACACACAGCATGAACAGTTGCACTAATCCACTCACACATGCAGAGTAATCAAGTACTTTGCAACTATTTACAGTCTGTGATTGCACATTGTAGCCTCAAAAGCTTTGTGTACAGTTCCACTGATTATAGGCCAACATTCGTTGAACTCACACTGAATTCCAAGAGGGGGAGTAATGTTAACCATGAACTCAAACTGACTACCAACTCAAATCACAGCACTGGACGCATACATAACGTCCTCCTGAACATTATGTCAACAGCAGCCAAAGCATTTCACGGATTGGGGGCAAAGATGGCCAACAGCACACGGATCGAAGTCCACGTAAAATGCACATGCTGAAGCCCAGCATTGATGCAACATTGCATCACGATTGAATGAATAAACAGAATTGCAGCTCAGCCTGATAAGGCAAGAATAGAAAGCAAGGAAAGCTACCAAACATGGTCAACTCGAACTAGATTTACGTGGAGTCGGGACTCGAGGGGCGAAACTACAGCACGGCCTGGAACGCACGCACGCACGTGGAGAATCGCAATCGCGCATGGAGGACGAGGCGAAGGCCGTACAGCGTCGCCGGGTCACCGGGAACGGCGGAGCTCGACGGCGCCGACCCACGTCCCCGCACCCCCCGGGCGACCAAATCCGGAGCAGGCAGCCCCAAGGCCAAGGGAGGCGCGCGTCGAATCCAATCGCCGTCGCGGGCAGCGCTCAGAGAAACGCACGGAACCGTCGTAGAGACGCAAGCGTTCGAGCCCGCCGGGATCGGCGGCGCCGCGGAGCAGGCAAGGCAGAGCAGGAATGGACTCACATGTGTGCAGGCACTCGGAGATGGTGGTGGCCTTGCGGAGCAGGCGGTCGCAGAGCGGGCACGTCAAGCAGCGCAACAGCAGGTCCCGCTTCACCATGGCCACGGCGCTGTCCCCCGCCGCACGGCGCCGCTGCCGCTTGCCTCCCCTCCCATCCTCCTCCTCCTCCTCATCCTCGCCGCCCGCCTTCACCACCGCCGCCTCGTCCTCCTCCTTCGCCTGCGCCCCCTCCCTCTCCACCTTGTCCTCGGCCTCCGCCGGCTCGACAGCCGGCGGCGGCTTATCCGGCGATGCGGGCCCGGTGGTCTGCATGGCGTGGGGCCCAGCCGCGAGGCTAGCTCCGCATGCCGGGGGGGAACGGGGAGCGGCCGGCGAAGCAAAGGCGCCGCCTTTTATTGCGCCGACGCCTCCCCCTCCGCGTGGAAATGGGAGGAGAGATCGGACGGAGCGCACGACGACGCCGAGGCAGAGGAGGGGAGTTGAAGCAGAGGAGGACGACGGAAAAAAAAAACGAAATTTATTTTACGTGCTTATCGAGGGACGAGAGAAGCCGAAGGACGAAACGCAATGAAGGTGCAGAGGTGGTGGTTTTATTTCGCCATTCCGTTTCTCTTTTTTTTTTCCTTTTTTTACCTTTTTGCCGGGTTTTTTGTGTGACGAGTAAAACCAAACGTGTTTGGAATTATGTACTGGTGTGTTCTAAGGCCTGCATTCGTGTCGGGCGTGAACTTTTGTTCTGGTTTGCTGTAGTTTGTTTTAGTTGGTGTTTGCAGCTCATTTTTCCTTTTCAATAGAGATACTCTTCTTATTTTGTTTTTATGTTTTTTTGTGCTTATGGTTTGTGTAGAACATATAAGATTGAACTAACGACTACAACTACTTGTAGCATTCATTCATCTTAGTGTATAGCATGGGTGTTGTAGCATTCATTCATCTCAGTGTATAGCAATGACCGGAAAAAATGATTAATAAGTAGTAGAAAAATATTGGAACAATAATAATATATTAGATGAAATGTTTAATGACGCTTTATGCTAGTTTGCGTAAGAGTGATAGACATTTGTCGGGTTTCTCTTTCTAGTAACGGTCGTGCAAACGTAAACTTTTGTTGCTTTTTAATTTATTCTTATTAAAAGCAGTTGCAGATTATTTTCTTTTTTATTAGAGATATTATATATTTTGTGTGCGCCCATGGTTTGCCGAATTCATAAAAGATTGAAGATGCGATATGAGGATTGTAATAGGTTTTGCCATATTTATTTGCGTAGCGTATAGTGTATAGAAAAGTAGTTGAAAGGTTTTGTAGAAGTAATGTATTAGGTGAAACGCCAAATAATACTCTGGCCAACTTTTGTAAGATTTTTTGAGAGATATCTGTTAGAATCCCTCTTATCAATAATGGTATTGAAAGAATAAAATTTTGTTTTGCTATATTTTGGTGTCATTGAGAGTGGTTGTAGATTATTTCCCTCTTTTATTAGAGGTATTTTTTGTGTTTAAATATGTTTACGCGCCTATGGTTTTCTTAACCTACAAAGCTAAAGCGTTTATTGTTTTGGTAGGTTTTTGCGACATTTATTGCCTAGTATATACAGAAAAAATATTTTGGTAGAAAGATATTGGAGCAATAATGTATTAGGTGAAACACGCAAAACACTCTGCGCTAGCTTCCGTAAGATTCTTTTTGGCTGGGTTTCGTTTTACCGGTAACGAGCTTGCATAGATTAAGATGACAAACAAGATGCATACGTTACTAAGTAAGAACCATGGCTTAGAGTTAGAGTATAAATAATCTCATGACAATTCTAGTCTAATATTATTGTCAAGCATAACCGATTCACCATAAAAAGTAAA
>Ga0182004_10005530_pt1 | contig 10288 bp, 9 predicted proteins | sample Sormic07211540_1_FD_120479 | JGI IMG/M metagenome (GOLD analysis project Ga0182004, IMG submission 120479) | Endophyte microbial communities from Sorghum bicolor roots, Mead, Nebraska, USA - 072115-40_1 MetaG | ecosystem: Host-associated > Plants > Roots > Unclassified | place: USA: Nebraska...
GAGGAGGATCAGCCGCATTAGCAATGGCGTCGTGCAAGTGCTCCCTCTGTCCAAAAATCGGGATCGTTTGAGTGAGTTTTTTTCAAAAATCAAGATCGTTTTATGCAGTAGGTGACCAATCTAACGCTATGCATGCGCTACTGCAGTCGTGCATGTGATCGCTCCATGGTGAGTTTGTAAGGCCTCGTTTAGTTCACCCCAGAGCTTTTTTTTTACAACAAGCAAGATATATTTGTTAACCGCAGCAAGAAGCTGCTAAAATAGAGACAGAGTTGATGTCTACACTGAGTAGAGCCTGAAACAGAGAACAAATAGGTCCACAATAGGGCCTAGTACAATTACAATCTTGGGTTGTAAGAGGGATGTTTTGGGCCTGTTTAGCCAAAGCATCTGCTGTTGTGTTTTGTCTTCTACTAATCCTGAAGAGTTGGGCCTGAAGGATGGCTGTGATGTTGGAGTAAGCTTGCGTAAATGGTTTGATTCTCCACTGGGGAGGGTTTTCTTGTCGCTCCTGATGGAGGAAGTGCACGTTGATGGGAATCTAAAAGGAAGTTGTAGGAATGAATTTGAAGAGCATTGACGATGGTTGCTCCAAGGGTGAGTGCTGCCGCTTCACCCATGAGAACAGATCGGCAATTGTGCAGTTGTGCCTTCACTTAGATGGCTTGAGGGGGCTGAACCTGAAAATTGAGAATAAAATTGCCTAGGTCTGCATTGTTAGTGTTTATGTTCTGATTATCTGGTACCACAGCAACATCAACATAGCATCTTGAGCATTGGAGGCTTGCAGGGTAGGGGCAGAAGTATAGGGGTGCTTCTTGGTTTTGATTGGATTCCTGCAAAACCGAGACTTGAATACTGGAGGTTGAGCGAAATGGGTCGATGGCTGTGGAGGGTTGTGCTCATGGTGAGTCATATAGGCTTGTACTGCTTGGTGCACCTGAAGCGGCGTCCATTCCTTCCTGTTAAAATGGTAATCATTCCTGGCTTTCCAAATGAACCAGAAAATATAAAGGATTTTGCAGAGTAAAGGTTCCTGTGTATTATCAGTGATGATGAGAGCCATGGTGGATTAGACACCATCTAATTCTAGAGCGAAATTGGATGTGTTAATGGAGGGATTAGCTGTGAGCCATACCTGCCTAGGTAGAATACAATGGAAGAATAGATGGGAATCATTTTCAATCATGTTGCATTTGTCACATTTGTTGTTACCTATGGGAGAGAATCTGGTGGCTCTGTCAGCTGTGGCTAGGGCTCTTTGCATAAGTCTCCAAGTGAAAGTTTTAATGATGGGAGGAATAGTATTGCATTTCCAAACCCTGCATAGAATTGCGTTAGCCTGGGGAGTAATACTTCTGGCACCTGTAGAAGGAATTTGCACAGTGTTAATGGCAGAGAGATGTTTGAAAATAGCTTTGGTGGACCCCATTCCATCTTTGGCAGGAGTCCATCTGAGAATGTCATTGGCAGCACTATGAACAGCAGGAGTATTTATGATGTGTTGAACAACTTGATTGTCAAAAGTATTTGTGAGGAGGGGAATGTTCCATTGGCGAGTGTCGGGGTACCAGAGTTCATTTACAGTACTGGGAAGTGGTGTCGTTGTGACCGGGAGGAGGAGATGATCATGGATGGAGTCCCAAATGTCACACCATGGGGAGGACCAAATAGAGTTGTTGCCTCGATGGAGTTGAAGTTGCACACTGTCTGAGAGGTCCTGTTTTACCTGTAGGATAGAAGACCAAAAGGCCAATCTAGTGCCAGTATTAGTAGAATTTCAGAAAGAAGAGTTAGGGTAATATTTAGCTTTGATTACTTCGGTTAAGAAAGGGTTTTTATTTGTTGCTAGGGTATAAGCTGTGTGCATTATGAGACTTTTGTTAACAAGATGAAGATCTCTTATGCCTAGACCTCCATTTTGTCGGGATTGACAGATATCTTCCCAGGATCTAAAGTGAATAGGGTTAGTAGCATTCTCCTCCTGTATTCCTGATTGTTCGCAGAAATCATAAAGAGCAGTGTGGATTGTCTGGGCCTCCTGCAGGTTAGCCTTCCCACAAATGATTAAGTCATCTTCAAAGAGAAGAGAGTGGATTGGGGGGCATCCTTGGCCCAAAGATATACCTATAAGTCTGGAGTTCTGCAGGTGATGTTGAAGAGAAATTGATAATTCATTAATAGCAACAACAAAAAGGTATGGTGATAGAGGACAACCCTGTCTCATACCTCTGGTGATTGAGAAACCTGCAGTGGGTTCACCATTAAGAACAATGGATAGAGTAGCAGTGGAGATACATTGGTAGATGAGGTTTATAAAAGGGGCAGGAAGCTGAAGTCTGGTTAGAGCCGCCGCGATGAAGTCCCACTTTAACCTGTCAAAAGCCTTAGCAAGATCTATTTTAAGGAGAAAAGCTTGATTAGCCTAGGACTTAAGAGTGAATGAATGAATTATTTCATGTGCAATAATAATGTTGGTGCAAATATGTCTATTTTGAATAAAAGCCATTTGAGAATGGTGAATGTTGTGAGGGAGATGGGGCTTTAGCCTATCTGCCAGAGTTTTAGAAATGATTTTGTAGGCAACATTGCAAAGACTAATGGGTCTGTAATCTTGGGGGATAGCAGGTTGCAGTTTTTTGGGGATAAGCACTAAGAATGTTTGGTTGATTTCCGGGTGCATGAAAGCTTCAGTGTAGAACTTAGTTACTAGATTAAGAATATCAGGGCCAATCCAAGGCCAAGTAGATTTGTAGAAGGCTGCATTGAGCCCGTTCGGCCCCGGGGAGGCATTACTTCGCATACTTTTGATTATGGTGTGAAGTTCCTGCATGGTAGGGATCGAGTTGGTGAAAGTGAGATCGGAGTGGTTAATCTGAGCTTGATAAGTAGAAGCATTTGAAGAAGCGGCTGCTGCAGTGCTTTGGTGAGATGTTTGAGTATGAGTATAACTGTTAGCATGGATCTGTCCTGTATAAGACTGAGTGGAAGTATTATTAACAACAAAAATATCGTGAAAATAGTTGAGTAAAGTAGTTTGTAATTGATCTTGAGTAGTAGAAGGTGTACCATCCGGGTTTTGTAAGAAAGTAATTCTGTCCTTTCTGGGTCTTTTGATAATAGCTTGATGGAAAAAAGTGGTGTTTCTGTCACCATGCTTGGCCCAATCCTTTTTGGCTCTTTGGAGGTGGAACTGTTCATCTTTGTGAAGGAGTTGCTGATGTTGTTGGGAGAGACGAGCCTGCAAGTTATAATCTTGGAGCGTAGGGTGCTGCGCGGGCGCGGCGCCAGGAGCGGCACACCTTGTCGGCCCCCAACATGATTTGCATGTGGACGAGTCTGTGAAGGATGCAGGAGAGTAGCTCCCGTCGCAGCCCCGCGCTCAGTCTAATTTAGTGGTTGTTCGATTACGGGCAATAAAGTTCATTGTTTATCACATTAAATGTTTGGACATATATATGACGAAACTAAAAACATGACTACAAAGGAATTTGGGAGACGAATCATTTTAGTTTATGATTGGACACTAATTACCAAATAAAACGAAAATACTATAGTACCTATTAAACTTTAATAACTTTGACCAAACACCCCGTTAGGATGATGTTTCCGCATCCAGCCTCGTTTCCGTTTCTTGTCCGGCCGCTTGGTCTTTCTTTCTTTTTCCCGCACCTGTAGATGTTTCGTGAGTCATGTTTTACTCAAGTAAATCAGAGAAGGTAAACGTCTGGTTTCCTAATTAGAGAAGGTAATAAATCAGTTCTTCTATGGTTAGAACCGTAATTAAAGGGGGTAAATCGGACTACCCATACAACAGGTTTTGCAGCCAATCGCAGAAAAAAAATTAAAAAAAAAAAGGTTTTGCAGCTGTGCGAGACTCTGCCACCAAAACGGCTACATCATAACAGCAGTATCAGTTTTAATACAAAGTGGCTCATTCAGAGTTGAGTACTAGGAGAGACGAAACACCTGCCATTTGAACATCTTTGACTGAATCCACAATGAAACACAAGGAGTCAAAAAGCAATGGTATACATATTAATATAGCACAAAGGGAATGCCCATTTTCTGGTCTCTGCAAATCTGCGCTGCTTATACAACTTGTGTACCTCTCTTTAGAGGAAAAGGGCTCTCATGGCAAAACAAACAAAGTTATAGCTTCACAAATCAGGCCCATCCACTTGGACAACCTGGTGGATGGTGATGGTCAAACAAACCGTATCAAGCAAAGAGCCGCCTTCTCCGCCTGCCTGCCACCTTCATCTCCGGGCCGTCAGCAGACTCCCCATGCACCACCTCGTCCACCAGCTCCTTGAATATCGACCTTTCGATCTCCAGCACCATCCCTGGGAACTCCTTGCTGAAGCTCGACCATCCCTGCAGCCTCTGCAGGATCTCTGCATCAGGTATCACGCTGCCTTCCTTCTGCCAGATAGATGATCGCTCCATGTCCAGGTCTTCGATTCCTGAAGATATGAGCTTCAGCAGTTGCTGCCCGCTAGGAGTCTTAGACGGTGGATCCTTCGCTCTGGTGTAGGAACTGACCGAATAAACTGCAGTTTCCTTCTCAAACTTCTGAAGCAGAAGCTCATTCACAGTGTCAAACAACAGCTTCCGGTGCGCTCTCTTGGGATCAGATTTTGCGCCGCTTCTGCTCTGATGGATGCTATCAGGTATACTGGCCCATCCTGCCTTTCTTTGCTCCAACACGTGGAACAAGTCCGGGTTGATTGGGTAACCAGAAGAGTGGAGCTGGAGACCTGCCTGTCCTGAACCTAGGTCTTTCATCAGAAGACCCGAGGCCAGCAGTATCTCAGACACATAGCGGTGGTCTGGGCTTTCTGTCTCACACAAGAAAGCAATATGGTCAACCGGAGGTGCATCCTCATCCTTGTTCACGCTAAGCTGCTGGAGCTTCTCAAGCAAGCTCGCAACATTAGCAAGTTTATTGTTCTTGGACTGCATAGCGACCTCTGTTGGCTTTCTATCAGAAGGTTTCCAGGGTGCCTCTAATGTTTGGCGCTCATCATCTGCAGGTTTCAGGGAGCAATGCTTAAGTCAATGTCTGGGTGACAAAAATTTCAGTAAACAAGCATGCACGCTAGTTAATCATTCTAGCACATCTCAGTTTACAAACAACAAGTGAATTTAGCAAAGAGCTCAAACATTCTCCTACAAATTTTCACTTAGGGGGTCTCTAATGTTGCTGTCGTGTAAATTTCACTCACTGTTGTCAAATTTGCAAATCTATTATAATAACCTATGCAATACTTGAGAATTTGAATTCACACTGCACAAACTGATTTATTTACACATCCGTGATGATTCCATGAGAATTTATACACTAGTAGTAGAATTAATAATTTGTGTCCACCAAGCAAGATGGTGCAGTATCACTGAAAATTTACACTGCCAAGAATTTAATAACTGATGCAATGTGCAGTATATTGTGCTTCAAACACACAGAAAACCATGTTGATGTAAAGGATATAGCACAATATTGATTTGGTAGGTGCAAACTGCAAAATAAAGTTGTTTTTTCTTCTGTTGCCACTCTCATCCTTTCCATCTAGAGGACTTGTAAAGGTTGTAGTAGTTGCTGCTTATGCAACATTACACTAGAAGCATGTATCACAAAACCCATGTGATACTTGCTTACTGTGCCCGGAAACACTGCCACCTACGAATTTTGGCATCAAATTGTGCACAATAATTTACAGTGGAAACAGTATAAGAATTGGGGCTGTACAGAATGGAGTACACATAAAAACTCAGTTCAAATGTTGCTACGACAGTGCAATGACCAACTAGAATGGACAAATGGTAAATTGAAACATTAAAGAAGTGAAACAAAGAATCATATGTGGTTCCGGTTGCTATGGTTAACAAACAAAATTTTGGAGAAATTGTAAAAAGATTATCGTACCAACAGCAAGTGAATTTGGAGTCCTGCTGGTAGGGAATAAATCCTCCTGATCAAATGAAGAGTCCAACACAGAAACTGGACTGGGTCGTTCCGAAATAGCAGCCAAAGGGTCTACAGATGGCACGTCCTTGCTTGCATCATATGAGATTTTCTAAAGAAAAGACACAAACCATAAAAATGAGAAATGCAGTATCGTGTGTCAAATGATTTAATTTGTCATTCTTGTTTCCTGACCCAACTACAAGTAGCCTTGGAGAGAGGTTTATAGAAGACCAAAACCAGCTACTATTTCCATTACATATTTATTATTTTCTTCATATTAGTTAAGCATCGAAAATAAAAATTTTCATCTTAAAATTAGTGAAAGCTTTAGAAAGAAGACATAATTGCAAGGAAATTCTTTACCACTTTTTGTGGGTTCCTTCCAGATGGAGTTCCAATGCCTTGCTCAAAGTTAGAAACATTAACTTCTGCAGATCTGTCATTGCTTATAATATCCAGCTCTGAAGCAACACTTATATTGCCATTTGACTTTGTGGACATATCATTGCCATGCTGATTCAGGCTCCTTGTCCTGTTGTTCAATCCATTGGGCATGCCATCATCACCTTCTTGTGGACGCACAAGTTTCCTTCTGAATTTGCTTCGGGGTGACACTGTTTCTGAATTATTCCTATCTCCAGATTGCCTTTGGATTTTGTTATACTCAGCGGAAGGAATAGGTGGTCTAGCCCTCCGCTCTGAATCAAGTTTTCGCTGTAGTAACCTTGGGCTAGTGGAATTTTTATTCTTTTGCATACTTATGCTACCGTCTCTTGGCAGCTGCTGTCTTCTGGATGAGCTCTCAGTAACCAGCAGTGAACTAGATTTTTGGTTGTTGCTGCTATCGTCATTCCTTCCATATGATCTCCTGTCATAAGAAACAAGGGGTTGAGAAGTAGGCACCTTTTGACTAAATTTCGCATGTTGCTCTTTAGCTGTTCTATTGATCATTGAAGCTTTCCTTCTATCAGTGCTATTGCTTGTTTGCAGCTGTGTGGGATCAGATGGACCCCCTAATGGGAAGACAGAAGAATCCACTTCGCTGAAAAGGTTTGCAGATTTTGAAGGTTTCATGATCACAATAGGCGATTTGAAAGAGCTTTCCGCGTTGTTCTCTTCAGGCATCCACATGTTGTTGGTGTTAGTGTTCAGTCTCATGTTCACACCGGCTACCTCTTGGCCATCATGGTTTCCATCATATAACTTTGGCATAGATGCTTCTTCCCGTTTCTTGTTTTCCAATAGTCCTTTTGCTTGCATGGAATCCAAAATCTGTTTAAGCGCTCTAAGGTCCTTGTTCGATTGTTGAAAATCAAGATCCTTGAGCCGCTTCTCTATGTCACTGAAGACTGATGCAGCAGGTTGTTCTCTTGCATGGGCTCCTTTTGATCCCTTTGGCAGTCTTCGAGGAAGGACAATCCTTTCTTGTTGCTTCCATGGTGCAGTTTCAACAGGAAACTTTGAGTTGGGTAAATTTCTTGCAGTTGAATCATGATTTCTTTGTTGTCGAAGAGCATGCTCATCGTGGGATGAGATGCTCGAGGGGTTAAACATTGCATCTTGCTTGCTCTCTTGAACGGTTTTCCATGCATGTGATGATGCTGTACTTTGATTATGCTCAGGCAACTCTTCCAAACCCATAAGCTTTGCAACAACGCTAGGAAGCCGCTTGCAGGCAGGCTGTTCCTGTTGGGTCTCGATAGCTGCATTGGACCCAGTAACAGTGTTGCTGCTTCTATCTGCAGAACGTGGGTTTGATCTAGAGTCAATTTCACGATTCCAAAGGTGACCTTCCTTGATGTCCAGTGACAACCTTGGTACCTCCCTCAGTTTTGATGCTGCTTCCTTCCCATCGTATGAGAACCGAGGAGCATCATATGAAAGTCTTGCATGATGGGCAGATTCGGGAGGAGTCCATGAAGCTTCCCTGAGCTTAGCTAGCACTCGAAGCGATTCGTTGATATCCACGAGACCCTTGCTTTTTCCTTGTGTACTGTCATGGGGAGGCCCATTCAATTGCCTAGGTTGATCTCCACAGTTGGATGGGTGATCTTTTACTTCTTCTTCAGTGCAAATTCTCACTGACAATTCACGGCTATCCTTATAGATTGAATCCTTCACAAGATTTCTTATACCAAGAGTTGGCAGGCTGGATTGAACTATGGGCATGTTCTTGGACTTGGTAGGCGCATCATCAGGATAGTCTAGTCCATTGTCACTGTCAAAAGAACTTTTGAGCTTCGGCGAGCTCTTGAACGGCCTCTCTGGAAATAGCATTCGGTCAGTGGATGATAGGTCTTGTTGTGTTGACCTGTTGCCATCAAGTGACGAGAATGACGAAGAGGGTGATGACGAATATGAGGTTTGAGACAGTTCTGTTGCTGGTGCTCTTTGGCTGTCAGCCCATGTTTTACTCGAGTTCTTCTCCTGGATGCAGTTTGCAGTAACTCAAGTCAGGATTGGGTGTCAGTAAAAAACATGTATAACTACTCTAGTGCAGATAGAAATTCAGAAACTTACCAGAACAATCTGGGGTGAATATCTTGTGCACTCTCCCCCTTTGCTTGGGCTGCTGGATAGTGCATGGCCTGCTGCAAGAAGTGAAATCATTGTCAATGCTGAACCAAGCAAAAGAAGAACATGCCTTTCTTATAGCAAAAAGGGGAAAGGACAACATTGCAAAATGAGAAGCAAACCAGGGAAATTCTTGCAATAGTTTTGTCACATGATGATATAGAGTAAAAGAAAAGTGACAGTTCCTTTTGATTCAATGGACTGCGTGTCCAAGCCTTCTCCCTTTCAGTCAGGGACATTTTTCTTATCTAAAGGAAGGTTCCAAAATTGCAAGGACTGGTTTTTGTCGGTGGCTGATTTGGAGATAGTTAATGGGGCTGTGAAAGGACGGTTCTTGGTGTATCATCAGCAAGCACCAACTTTTCGTCCAAAAAAAAGAGGCGGGTCATCATCATACAACCAACCAACACCTTGGCTGGAAAAAGTGGTAACTCATCAATTACCGGCAGCACCTAGCAGCAATTCATTGCATGTTGAGTGGAATTAACACACAACTCTGGACTGGAGCATGCATCTGCAGGGACTTAAATCTGCGGAGCACTTGGGTACAGGCTTGTTTTCCATACTAAAATCACAAATACAAACTGATCTAATCTGTGTTTTTAAAAAGCTGAGTTTTTTGTTGGGCACATCCCAAGTAAAAGATCACAAGGCAAAGAGATGGGGGTAGAAATAGACGGCATAGATCACGGCTGGAAGCACGCAAAAGTAGAATGGCATGCGAAGGCTACACAAACAGGCGTACAGGGGATCTCCAACCTTGCAAGAGAAAAGAAGAGAAGAGAAGAGAAAACAGAGCAAGGAAACGAACCTGTTGCTGTTGGGGGAGGAAGGAGCCTCTTGTGGGAAGAGGCGAGAGGGTGGCGGCGGTCGAAGGCCTGCAAGATCCCAGTGACGCAGCCCACCTGGCGGTGGAGGTCCGGGCGCCTGTCCTCCGCGAACGCCCCCAAGCCCAGGTACTTGGCCGGCATCCTCCGGCGTTCGGCTCCCCTTCCCCTCTCGTGGAAAGAGGAGGCACAAGGGAATCCGGAAATGCAGGAGGCTCCCTCCTTTGCAGCAGGTCAGGAAGAAGATGATATCATCTGTAGCCGTCCAGCCGCATTCCCCGGAGGAGTTTCGGGGACCTCACCGGAGCGAGAGGGAACGCGCCCGGGAGGGAGAGATGGCCGTGCTCGTGCCTCCCTGACGGTGAGCATCAACCAAAGCCACCGGGGAAGACCGCTGCTGCCTTTCACTCTCAGTCACTGTCCAGCTCCAGCCCTCCAGGTTCCAGCTAGCAGCAGGATTTCCGGTGCCCTCCTCCTCTCCTTCCGTGTCTTGTTCCTATGGCGTATGGCCGGGACCCGGTAAGGAAGTGGAGACTTGCGACTTGTGTGAGGAAGATTACGGAATGAGTGTTGCCTTCCTTTTTCTAATCTACTCTAATCTCTAAAATATGGCAAAAGATGGAGGCTTTAACCATGGAGATTAAAGTGAGGTGGCAAGTCAAATAATGCTCCTGATAGCTGCAGTTACAGAAGGAAGAGTGGTACTACTACTCCTCCTTCTCTCAACCTCAAGGTGAAGGAGAGAGCGAGAGAGAGAGAGGTGGGGCGTGGCGTGGCCGCGTGGGGTGGGGGAAGACTTGAGAGACAAAATATGGTTGGATTGCACGGCCATGGCCTACTCCTGTGCTTGCTGGGACCAGACCAGCCGAGCCATTGCAGCAGCACCCCATGTGCCCCATCTCTCTCCCTCCCTCTGCGC
>Ga0182004_10005531_pt1 | contig 10287 bp, 15 predicted proteins | sample Sormic07211540_1_FD_120479 | JGI IMG/M metagenome (GOLD analysis project Ga0182004, IMG submission 120479) | Endophyte microbial communities from Sorghum bicolor roots, Mead, Nebraska, USA - 072115-40_1 MetaG | ecosystem: Host-associated > Plants > Roots > Unclassified | place: USA: Nebraska...
GGATAAACTAGGGAGTTGGATCTAAGGTAATTCTATAACTACATCAATGAATAACTCTAATTAGTGCAATTACATCTAGAAATCATTGTTAAGTTAACCCTATATCATAATCACATGTAAAGAAGCATCAACTAATGAGGGTATTAAGACACACGGGTGACCTCTTTCGTGACCGTGCCCATGCTAGTCCTACGTATGGAGGGTGGACTACAGAGGAACCAACACAGTTGTCACCTACACGGACTACCACATGTCCCGGCATGTCAGGGTGCACTCACGGATAAACAAGATATCTAGACACCACATCTACATATTGTCTACCATCTACCCAATGATCAATTAGGTAAACGCTATACGAGCAATTACATGAATTCAATAAGATCAAACCAACTATCCTAGACATGTAATCAAAGTAGACAATGACTATTGCAATTAAGAACATATGAACCTATTAAGAGTAAAGTATCCCTAATACATAATGAATACAGTAAAGTAAGAACTAGATCTATTACCGAACTCTTGCGCTCTAGACTGACGGTAGGGCTCCCGATCTTGATGAAGAACTAGATCTACTCTACCTCTAATCTAACTAACTAGAAATATAAACTAGAAGGCTCTTGATGCTTGATGGCTTGAGGCCTTGATGAAGAACGAATTGGCTTCCTCTAGGGGGGGTCTACCCATTTATTTATAGTCCGGTGAGGTGAGCGTGCGCCGTAGGATCAAACCGACTTAACCAAGGGCCAAGATGCATTAGGAGAGGCAGTGGAGGAACATTTCAGAAGTGGGAGGCAAACCCTAGGAGCAGGGTGCCACCCGACCCTATGGTGGGGGCAGCCGGCACCACCTAGTGGCGGCCTGGCCCCCCGTTGCTTCGAGTATCTTCTAGATGGTTCCTGAGTCTTCCTATGATGTCTCCCGTAGCGGATAAGTTGAGAGCACGTATGTATGCCACCATTTATACCGCTAGAATTATTTCTTTTCTAGGAGTTGTGAGGATGTATGAACCATGCATGCATCATGAATCATTCATGTATTCCCTTATGCATTACTCCCTCCTTATATTTATGAAAACTGTATTTAAATATCTTCCTTTGTAAGTAATCCTCCATTACTCAAATTGTGATCTTTCACTACAGATGGCAGCCCCACATGAGAGTGAGACCTTCCTGCACGTGTTTGGAACTCCTACCTTGCTGTGGAGGGTGCTAAGCTCTATGGGATATGAAGAGCCACCCAAGTACACCTAGAATGAGGTGGAGACCGAGGGACAATTGCCCTGGGTGGATGTTCAAATCACAATTCCTGCTTGTCCAAATAACCCACAATGGCTAGGTTGGGTAGTGGAGTCTGATGGGCAAACACCCTGGGAAGGTGCTCAAGTAGCAGCCTTGGAGGTGTTACTAGATATTTGCCAGGAGTTTGGTGATGAGCTTGTTAACGGGCCAGCTGGGACCTTTCCTAGAGTAAACCCAACAGATGCCTTTGTGACACAAATATTGAACGATCCTTTAGTGATGCGTGAAGCTGAGCTAGGGTACAGCTCTAGCCTTGCCATGAGTGTCATGCTAGCAGTGCTAAGGCTATACTATGTGCACCAAGATACCTATGTAGAGGCTATGCTAGCACTTCATTGAGCCCAGGTTGGGCAACGCAACCTACCGAGGCATGTGCGTAAGCACCATAGAGCAGTTTGGGATGTGCAGGCTGAAATACAAATTTATCATACCGCCCTGCAAGCCCACCACAACCAAGTTGAAAATACTGTTAGAGAGGGAAATGAGGCACAAGCACGCATGATGCAAATGACCCAAGAGCGAGATGAGGCTATGCGCTTGGCTGAAAATAGAGAGGCTACTAGAGTTAGGGCCCTGTTTTAGGCTGAGCTTAGAGAGCAGGAGTTAATTCACTAAATTGCTGAGCTGCAGCTAGATGTGCACTGTCTTAATAATGTGATAAATTCTATGCCACATCCCGTCCTAGCTGATCTTGAGGAGGAGCCTATAACACCCGGCCTAGGGCTTAATAGGATTAATAGGAGACTCATACCAACGAGTTGCAACTTCTTTTGTGAAAGCCCATCTCCAAAGAACTCTAAAGTTAAGTGTGCTTGGCCTAGAGAAATTTAGGGATGGGTGACCGACTGAGAAGTTCTTCTTGGGTGCGCGCGAGTGAGGACAAAGTGTGCAGAAAAGACTAGTGTCGGTCTATGGGTCTGACTATGTCCTAGAAAAGCCGTCAGATGTAAGCGGGCCTAGCCTCGTGGAGGCGGGACATTACATAGCTCAGCAAAGAAGATCAGGATGATGGCATGATCTCTAATGGGGAGTCTGAGGAAGACTTGTAGTCTAGCTATGGCTTCTCACTTTTATGTACTAGTTTCTATTTCCCTTGTGTACCGGACATGTAATCTAAAATCTAGTTGGAACTTTAAGTGTTATCTAGCTTTTCATTTTCTCTGTGTAAGACTCAAGCCTTGATAATAGCCATGTGTAACCATTTAAACTTGTATGTGATGCTCCATGTCGATGTTGAGCCTAAATAATTTTCAGTGGTGTCTTTTATCTCCGAAGAAATTTTGTAGTCATAAACGATTGCAAGCATATAACCAGTAATGTATGGATGATGCTTATTGTGAGAATGAATTATTGTGCCCTTTATTATACTGATTTATCTTCAGTAAATTCTATATGGCATCAATTGAGAATTATTGGCAATTATTTTTGTCATCCTAAATGATTACTTCGTGTTGCCTTGTGCTGATGGCTCGCAATACCCATTTCGGCAACAATGAGGTGCCACCGCCACCACCTCCTCCTCCACCTACACCCGCTGAGCTCTTGGCAACACTTGTTGAGGGTCAGTGGATGTTGAATGAGGTCATGCGTACTATGGCGCAGCAAAACGGAGGTGGTCGTAATGCCCGTCAAGGCGGAGAACCCAACCAGTACAGTGACTTCAAGGATTTTCACGATACTAGGCCGCCTATTTTCAAGGATGTTTCTGAACCTCTAAAAGCTGATGAATGGCTTAACACTCTTGAGCAGAAGTTTTTGTTGCTGAGGGTGACCGAGGAGCTGAAGACTGAATATGCAGCACACCAGTTGCAGGGGCCAGCTGGTATTTGGTGGAGTCACTATAGGTCCACCTTGCCTACTAATGCTGCGGTGACTTGGGAGCGATTCAAAACTGCTTTCAGGACACTTATATTCCTCGGGGCTTAATGACCATCAAACATATTGAGTTCACAAGTTTGACTCAAGGCACTAAGAGCATGACCGAGTACCTTCATGCTTTCAATAACTTGTCTTGTTGTGCCACTGAGTTTGTGGACACTAAAGCTAAAAAGCTTGCTAGTTTCAAGAGAGGGCTTGGCCCCAAATTGATGAAGAATATGGCTAATAATAAGAGCACTACCTTTAATGAGTTTGTGAGTGATGCCTTGAACCAAGAGAATTTGAATGCTATCTATTCTGCTTCTAAGAACTGTGAGAGGGCCTATGAAGCGGGTGCCTTGTAGTCTAAGGCTCCTATTGCAACAAAATCAGCTTATCGCCCACCCAACACCATGACAAGATACAAGCCACCTCAGAAGAAGAATAATGTGAAGACTGGGGTTCGCAAGGCTTTTACTATTGCTCTTCCTAGGGGCGCCATAGGTCAAGGGAGCTCGAATACTCCTCCTAATCGTCCTTGCTTCAACTGCAAGCAAGTTGGTCATTGGCTAAGAGATTGCCCCTATCCTAAGAAGAATGCTACCTCAGCTACAGGCAATGTGCGTCTTCGTTGTGCTCACTATACCACTATTGAAGAAATTCCTGCTGGAGAAGTGGTTACTATTGGTATGTTTCTTATTAATCAACATCCTACAGTTGTTTTGTTTGATTCTGGAGCTTCGCATTCTTTTATGAGTCAAACATTTGCATCTAAGCATGGGTAGAACATAGTGGATATTGACAAGGGTAAATTTTGCATTAGTGCTACTGGTAATCAAGTCTCTACTAATTCGGTAGTGAGAAATGTAAACCTCGCTATTGAAGGAGGAACTATTTAGCAGAACTTGTGATTTTGCCTGGCTTGGGAATAGATGTTATTTTGGGGATGAACTAGACGAGTGGTCATGGAGTGTTGATAGATACCTCAACAAGGGTGATCATGTTGAGAGAACCTAATAGTAAAGAGGCTTTCTTAGTCCAACTTCCTAGGGATGTTGACATCCGTAACACTACAAATGCCGTACGACCACTCACTGTTACAGATATTCTCGTAGTGTGTGAGTTTCTGGATGTTTTTCTAGAGGATCTGCCTGGATTGCCTCCGGACAGGGAATTAGAGTTCAAAATTGAACTAATCCCAGGCACCGCACCTATCTCTAGAAGGCCGTACCGAATGCCTCCCAATGAATTAGCTGAGGTGAAAAAGCGATTGCAATGGGGTTGTCCTACTCTGTTTGTAAAGAAGAAAGACATGTCTCTCCGCATGTGTGTAGATCATCACCTGCTTAATGCCGTGACTATCAAAAACAAGTACCCTTTGCCTCGCATTGATATTCTATTTGACCATTTAGTAAAAGCCAAGGTATTTTCAAAAATTGATTTGAGATCAGGATACCATCAAATCAAGATTTGACCCGAGGATGTCCCTAAAATGGCTTTCTCTACCAGATATGGATTGTATGAGTATTTAGTCATGTCCTTTGGTCTAACCAATGCCCCTGCTCACTTCATGTACCTAATGAATTCGGTGTTTAGCCTGAACTTGACAAGTTTGTGGTGGTGTTCATCGATGATATACTAGTCTATTCTAAAAATTCCCAAGATCATGAGAAGCGTCTTTGGATTGTACTCACTAGGTTGCGAGAACATCAGCTTTATGCAAAGTTCAGCAAAAGTGAGTTCTAGTTGAAGAAAGTGCCTTTTCTAGGCCATATTTTGTCTCAGGATGGAATCTCTGTTGACCCCTGCAAAGTGCAAGAGGTCCTAGACTGGAAAGCTCCAACCTCGATGCACGAGGTTCGGAGTTTTCTTGGTTTAGCGGGTTATTACCATCGCTTCATCCCTGTCTTCTCTAAAATAGATAAACCCATGACAAGATTGCTACAGAAAGATGAAAATTTTGTGTGGTCTCAGGAGTGTGAAGCTGCTTTTAATGCTTTACATCACTTGTTAACCACTGCTCCTGTTTTAGCGCAACCTGATATTGAAAAGCCATTTGATGTCTTCTGTGATGCCTCTGGCACCGGATTGGGTTGTGTTCTCATGCAAGAAGGTTGAGTCATTTCCTATGCCTCTCGGCAATTGAGGAAACATGAGGTCAATTATCCCACCCATGATTTGGAGCTAGCGGCAGTTGTTCATGCATTGAAACTCTAGAGACATTATCTACTGGGCAATATGTGTCACATTTATACTAACCATAAAAGCCTCAAGTACATCTTTACCTAGCCCAAGCTTAACATGAGACAATGAAGATGGCTGAGTTGATTAAGGATTATAATCTTGAAGTGCATTATCATCCTGGTAAAGCAAATGTCGTAGCCAATGCTTTGAGCCGAAAGCAGCATGCTAAACCCCTCCTTGAGGAAGGCTTCAACTTGGTACACCCCATGGTCTTACATAACAACATGGTTAGTTGCTCCCTAGAAAGCCAAACCATAGAGCTTCAAAAGACCAATACATGTATCTTTCATATAAAGATGAAGATGAAAGAGCAAAACACCAAGCATTTCAGGTTAGATGAAAGGGGAGTGTTGTAGTTTGATGATCGACTTGTGGTACCCAAAGATCATGAGCTTTGAAATAAAATTTTAGAAGAAGTCCACTCATCTAAATTGTCTATCCATCCTAGCAGCAGTAAAATATATTAGGATTTGAAACCTCGTTTCTGGTGGACAAAAATGAAAAAGGAAATTGCGCCCTATGTTGCTAGATGTGACACCTGCTGTAGGGTAAAGGCAATTCACCATAAACCTGTAGGTCTCTTGCAACATTGTCAGTTCCAGGTTGGAAGTGGGAAGAAATCAGCGTAGATTTCATTGTTGGACTTCCCCCTACGCAAAAGGGCTTCAATTCTATATGGGTGATTGTTGATCGCCTAACTAAGTCAGCTCATTTTCTTCCAGTGCGATCTACCTGCTGTCCATCTCATTATGTGGAGTTGTATTTCTCTCAAATAGTCCAATTGCATGGAGTACCTCAAACTATTATTTCAGATCGAGGATCCTAGTTTACTGCTCGTTTCTAGGAACACTTACATTCACTCCTTGGTACTAAACTGGTTCGTAGTTCAGCTTATCATCCTTAGACTTCCGGTCAAACTGAGCGTGTGAACCAAGTTCTTGAGGACATGTTGAGGGCATGTGTCGTCTCTTCCAAGGGGGCATGGGAGAAATGGCTACCCTTAGCTGAATTCTCTTATAATAATAGTTACCAAGAGAGCATCCAAATGGCTGCTTTTGAAGCCTTGTATGGTCGCAAATGTAGGACTCCTTTGAACTAGGTTGAACCTAGGGAGAGGAGATACTACGGCATAGATTTTGTCAAAGAAGCCGAGAAGCAAGTTCTCACTATTCAGAAACACATGGAAGCTGCACAGGCTAGATAGAAAAGCTATGCAGATTGAAGAAGGAGACCACTCGAATTCGAAGTAGGCGACTTTATATACCTAAAAGTATCCCCTATGAAAGGACTAAATCGCTTCAGTGTGAAGAGAAAGCTTGCTCCTAGATATATGGGTCCCTATCGGATTATTGAAAGGAGGGGTAAAATAGCCTACAAGGTGCAATTACCTTATGAAATGAGGTCTATTTAACCTGTATTCCATGTGTCTCAACTAAAGAAGTGCCTTTGCATTCCCGAGGAAAGAGTGGAAACTAGAGGCATTAAGTTGCAATCCGATCTATCTTATGAATAGAAACTCGTGCAAGTGCTTGATTTCAAAGAGGGAGTTACTCGTGGTCGATGATCAAACTATATAGAGTGTTGTGGAATAACCAAGGTGAACAAGATGCCACTTGGGAGAGGGAAAGATTATTTACAAGCAACTTACCCCTCCTTTTATGAAAAATGGTACATCTTTCAAATCTCGGGACGAGATTTTTGTAAGGAGGGAGGGCTGTAACACTTCTAGTTTTAGCATAGCATATTAAGCATTTGCATTGCATTAGCATAAGCATGATCACAATCATTCATAAACATCATCCCATGGTCATGTATCATTTCATGTGAAACTTGTTTGAAAAGGATTGCTTGAATGCTTATTTATGTGTGTTAGAGAGTGACCAATGCAAATAGGTGTCCATGGTCCTCACACATACCTTATCTAAGCTTAGAATGTGTTTTGGAACAATGTTCATGTTGGAAGTTTCACCCAAAAATGCCCCTAGGTCATGGTAACCTTAGTTTGACCAACTTTGACCCCCTAAACCTCTTTTCAAAGACCTTTTATAAAGTCAGTGTTAGGGTTCTTGCATGGAGGTGTACCCTTAAGCACAGTTATTGTAACTTTTATAAGCTACAAAAGTTGTTTTGGAGTCATCGCATGAAAATATGTAGAACATGCTCAAAAGTGGCCCAAAAGGCAGATTTCACTGCTGTTTTAGCACTTAGCAAATTTTTGCTAAGTCTGGTGCCACACAGTTTTGATGTAGGGTACTTTGGGGCTTTGTAGTTTGAAATCTAGAGCGAATCAGACCATTTTCCTTTAAGCAATCTTGTAGTACTCGTGTAGCTCTATCCAGTGAAACAATCTGTTGGTCAAACCACCGGCTGGATTGGGAGTTGAATGTCGATGGACATTGGGGTTTAGTCGCTGCAATGGCCAGTTCAGGGCTTCGATTCAGTTTCATCAGTCACCGAGCGCCGACGCGTCTGACGCCCCATGGCAGCTGTATGTCAACGACGACCCCTCCTGTCAGCCCAGGCGCAGTCACATACCCGCCACGACGCCCCTCTCGAGCGACAGCAGGTGCTCATCCCCCTCCCATAGCGCTCCCTGCCATCAGCCATCGCTCGCAGGAGCTTCGCCGCGACCTCGGCCGGCTCAAGCTCGCTCCTCGCCACGTCTCCGGCCCAGCAGCCCCGCCCGAAGCTCTGCTAGAGTGTCCTCTACCCCGGCATCACCTCCATTGCGACAACTGAGCAGCAATGAGGAGACATTGCCGAGATCCTCAAATTTTGACCTCGTCGGAGATCCGCCGTGCTCACCAGCAACGTGGCCAGAGCTCCCTGGTCCACCTCCGTTCCTCATTCTTGTCCCAATCGCTTTCCCTTGTCATGCTGGTGCTCATTGTCGACCTCAACCGCGTTGTCTCTGGCTAAGCACGCTGGTGGTTAGCCCGTAGCGCCGCCGAGCTGATTGGCGCCAGCGAGCCCCCTAGAGATCGATCTCTCCTCTGCTCTGTCTGTCTCTACCGCGTGGGTCCCTCCTGTCAGTGGGTCCCGCTCGTTAGTCCCTCACCCTCTCTCCCTCTGTTGTTTGTTTCTAGTTTCTGTGCTGTTTATGCAAAATTTGTATCTCAAGTTTGGCAGATCCAATTTGTGTGATTCAAATTTTGTCATGCTTCTGGTAGGTCTAGTTTTTAATAAAAATATGAAACATGCCATGTTTGTACAGAAATAATTATTTGTAAATTATCTCTTTTATTCCCTAATAAAAAGATGAGAATTATATCTTTAGATCTGTGAGTCCTCTGCTTATGAAAATTTTAGAATTCCTACTTATGCTATGAATAGGCACTTATAAATTGTTCATGAATTTTGGATGCTATATGACGAAGTTATAATTATTCCTTGTTTAATTAGGAGTTTCTTGTGGCATTTTTAATAAATTGGTTATAACTCCTCTTAAGATGAAATTTTCTGAGTAATGTAACTATGTCAAGAGAAAGCCATGAAAAAATCTGAAATCTCTTGTTTGACACTTTTCACTAGGTTTCCCATTTATGCCTTTATTACCTTCGTTAGCTTGTTATTTTTGTACACAATAATCTGCATGTCCAAATGCAATGAAACTTTTACAGTAACCTTGTTGAAGCATATGTTGCTTGCTGTAATTTGGTTGGAATTTTCGGAGCACTTATGCTATATGCGCATTAATTCACCTTTAATAATCAATAAAAAGAAAAAGGTATATTAAAAATGAGTTTTGGTCTTGCCATGAAGTTTTATACTGTTTATTAGACATGCCCTAGCTGTTGGTGCACTTGGTTTGGTTCAATGTTACTTTCTCATACGCGGTGAAATATTATTTTTGCTATTTATGGCTTGTCTAGAGGAATTCCTCCATAACTTGTGAAGCTTCTTTAAAAACTACACAAAGATGAGGTTCGCTGGAAATCTTGTTTATAACAAACTTGTAAAAAACTTACTCATCTATCTTGTGTACAAATTTCATAGCATTTGGCTAAATGGTTTAAAAGTTATAGTTGTTGCAAGTTTCAGTTTCGAAGTGTTTGCTCTCTGGAATTTCCAGAGCAGATCTGGAACTTGGCTTGTATGACCTGTTTGTGTTAGGAATCAACCTGAGATGTCTAAATCGAAGTTGTAGGTAATTTCATAAGCTTTTCAGAGAGTGCTCACTTAATTTGGCCAAGAGATGCTAAATCTTGTGACTACTAGTTCTGCCTAACAGACCCACTGCATACATGTGATAGTATAAGTTGAGCAACTTGTAGAGTTAGCTTCTCTACTAGAGAAGAAGTATGCACAGACCCAATGAGCTATTAGTTTCTCGATCACAAGTTCTTGGTCTTGTTTTGTACTTTTGTTACCTGCTTCTCCTAGTCCATCATCAAGACATGCTTGCATTCCATGTGCATTTCTTATATTCATTACCTTGTCCTGCATATCTAGGTGCACCCCAAGGAGTAACACTGCTGGAGTTCGCACCGCCAGAGCCAGAGGAACAGCAGAAGGATCCACCTCAGGAGGGCAGAGCGGAAGAGGAAGACTTGCCTGAGTGTCCTAACCACCACCCTACTACTTTCATTGAAGGCAAGCCCCGGAGAATTTTAAGTCTCCTATTATTTTGATATCATGCTTTGGAGTCAATTACATATGGTTATATATTGATTCATTAAGTGGTAGGCGTTGATATGAAACCCTTGCTGCATAAATACTATACTTTGTCCACCTTTATATCTTACCTTGAGTAGGTCCAGGACCGAAATACTGCTTAGCCATGCTTAGTCCGGTAGCAGTCAGGTGATTTCCTGTCACCTGCGAGAGTTAGGTGGATAACTGATCACGGTTGGCTATATTTGCTATCGTGGAAATAACCATGTGTTAA
>Ga0182004_10005532_pt1 | contig 10287 bp, 6 predicted proteins | sample Sormic07211540_1_FD_120479 | JGI IMG/M metagenome (GOLD analysis project Ga0182004, IMG submission 120479) | Endophyte microbial communities from Sorghum bicolor roots, Mead, Nebraska, USA - 072115-40_1 MetaG | ecosystem: Host-associated > Plants > Roots > Unclassified | place: USA: Nebraska...
GGATAATATCCTTTTTCGATTGGGTATGGCTTCAACCATTCCTGGGGCCCGACAATTAGTTAACCATAGACATATTTTAGTTAATGGTCGTATAGTTGATATACCAAGCTTTCGTTGCAAACCTCGAGATATTATTACTACGAAGGATAACCAACGATCAAAACGTTTGGTTCAAAATTATATTGCTTCATCCGATCGCTGGTGAAATCATAGGTGTCCAAATCTATAGGGTATGAATTAAATAGAAACATTTTTTACCCATTTTTATGGATATTCGTATGGTGAAGGGTTCATCTTTGCCGAGTCTTTAACGTCTTTCAATTCTTCTTCGTAAGCTGTCACGACTGGCAGCTTTGCCTTACCGATGTTTCGAGCAAAAATGACAAGGGGCTGAATGGCAAGAAGCAAGAATCGACTCCGCTACCTAAGGGTAGTCCCAATGAGATATTTATAGTGGTTTCTATGTCTATTAGTTATCTTAATAGCTCAAAACTTTACTGAGATGGCAAAAGAACTAATGAAGAGAGGAATTACGAAATAGAGAAACGATTTCTTCTGGAGGGAACCGAGTCAATGTTAGCACCGAGACAGTAAGAAACGACCGAAAACGAGGACCACTTAGGAGGTTCAATTCTGAAAACAAGGACCACTTAAGGCTAGTCTCAGTGGGAGTTTCATCTGAGTTTCATTCACATTAAGTAGGCTGCCAAATGGACATTTTGGATGACATGGCAGTGTATTTAAGAAGAGAGAGAAGAAATGGGTTTCATCTAGATGAAACTTTCTTGGCATGATTACCAACTCTCTATGAGTCTTGAAATTAAATGCCTATGAAACTATGGAATGAAACTCTCCATTGAAAGTGTGTGTTTCTTCCAAGTTTCATTTCATTTCACATGACATGGCAACTTTGGAAACAATGCTATGAAACTCTCCACTGAGACTGGCCTAAGAGGTCCACCTCTGAAAACGAGGACCATTTCTAGAGATGGAACTCTTAAATGGTCTGTCTATATATATAATGTAAAGCGACCTAATTGTTAACCCTAACTAGCCCTCATTCATGAACAGCCATATCTACCTCTACCTCTCCCTCCCCTTCCTCTCCCATCTCCCCACACCGACCATGACGTGTAAGAGGGGAACTGAATTAGGCTTTCTAAAAACTACTTGGTCTCTATTTTTACTTTTTATCAAAATCTATGCAAAGTTTCTATCTAAATTTGCAACAAGCTAGTATGTTATGTTAAGTGTTGCCATCCCTAATGTAAAAGGGTTCCAAACCTAGCACTAACTTAGCAAGCTAGACTAAGAATGTAAAGCATAAAACCTATAAATCAATATACATGAAATCTTAAATGAGTTAGAGATTGCAAACTCTCATTGAGGATAGTATTTTTCTCAAGGTATCGAGAAGCTCGTGCTTCCCCAGTCCTTATAGGAGCCTCGCAAGGGCCGAGCTCCCAGTCAGGTAACTGATAAGATCTAGATGGCTAGAGGGGGAGGGGTGAATAGCCTATAAAAATATGGTTGTATAAATTCATAATTTCATTATAGAAATATGGTTGTACAAAATAAGTCCCTAACTACTCAAGCAAGGCTCCCTAATTAATTCTAGTAGCTTGGTCTCTAATTATGTCACACAATCACACATGCTAGCAAATTATCAAGACAACTAAAACTAGCAAGAATTTATGGAAGGAACTACCTACAACTAGCTGTAGTCTAAACTATGGTACACAAGAAATCAAGGCACACTACAACTAACCATGAGTATTGCTGCCTCTACCTGGCCGCCGCCTCTCCCTTCTCACTGTCGAGCTAGCCTACCTCCCTGGAGCCCCTTCTAAGGCCACCAGAGGTGGAGAAGAAGAGATACATATCACGACAGCCACCATCACATGCTAAGGAGGTATCGGTCGACTAATAAATTTTGTGAAAAAATAGAAAAGAAAGTCGAGATATAGGAAAGGAGGGGCCATGGAAATGAGGTTCCCATCAGTGAAGCAGGGCCGCAGCCTGTATGGGCAGCAGGTGAAAGGCAAGTTAGCGATAGTCAGATTCAGTAAACTACAAAAGAAAATTAGATATATAGTACTCTCTGTCTCCCATTGAAAGTGTTGCTTTTGACTTTTACACTTCTTGTTTGATCATTCATCTTATTCAAAAATTTTATGCAAATAATAAAATAAATAAATAATTATTAAAGTATCTCTAATGATAAAATGAGTCATAACAAAAATACATAATATTTATACAAAAAAATTGAATAAGATAAATGGTCAACAAAAAGTCAAAAATAACACTTTTAATGTGACGGAGGGAGTACTCCTTCCTTTGGTCCTTATTCTTGTGCATAAAATAAAGTCAAACGATATAATGCTAGGGTTCTTGTGACCTGCACATGCATGGTTTAACATGCTAGTTAAGAAGCTCCCGTCGGTGGTGGCATAGGGGGCAGTCCAATTCTATAAACTGTAAAAAAATGGATAACAACAATAAGAGTCCAATAGGGGGAGGTTCTAGGTGGGTGCAGCGGCTAGGGCTTGGAGGACAGGGGTGGCTGCATAGGGGAGGGGCGGCGGCTCTAGGGAGAGGGAGATGGAGAGTTGACATAGGGAGAGAAGGAGAGAGGTAGGGATAAGCCTGAGGCTATTACTTCTTGATTGTAATGATTACATAGCACCCCTACTTATAGTCCTGGGTAGACTTGTATCCTAAGTAATCTAATAGGGGGATTCCTTACAGATATGGACTTCTTCCTATCTTAGATAATCATATTCCTATTGAGGATCCTTCAGATATGGATAGTGGAGCGGCAGGATGCTGCCCTTGCCATGCACACCCTCCCCCTAGGCGGCATTGTTGGTGCCCTAGGTGGCACTGCCGCTTCTCCTAGTTGCTAGGCCAATTGGGCCACCAACCTTCATTAGGCATATAAAATCACTCCCCCTTCTCTGATCAACGTGTCCTCATGCTGAATTAGTGTCCAATCCTTGACGCCTATGGGTGGTAGTCTGGTGCCCCAATGTATTTCCTCAATTTTGAATAGCAAGGTGCCCTAGGGTGTCATTGACTTGGTTGGTGCTAATGTGGTAGTTAGAGAACTAGAAGTAGTATCTGAAGGAGCCAAAGTAGCTAGAGATATAGTAATGTTGGACCTCAAGCCATCCATTGGTTCATGGATAGAGCGTGCAACATAGATGGCGGCACCTAGAAGTGTAGTGTTTGGATGACCCATGGAGATCGTCGAAAAGAGTGTACCTAGCCTGCATCAACTTGCCCTATTATACGTCTGCATAACGCTGTTGGCATAATAGTTGGTGGTGTCATGGCTGGAGTGTGCCAAAGAGGAGGTTGCGTATGTCATAGTTGGTTGAGCAGACCAATGGGTGGCCATTAGCATGTTGTCTAGTGATGTAGAGGTCCTCAATGGAGAGAAAACTACTAGTCATTGTTGTCGATGAAGATGATCATTTCTGATGGTAGTATTTGTTGTGGCCATTCTTCAAGTAGTAGGATGCTTGAAGGGAAAGCTTGTGCTACTAGCGTAGATGTTTCTATGTGGATGACGATGGCTAGGACATGTGGAGATGAAGTTCCTCGTGACTTGAGTAGGTCCTAGAGCAAGGCTGAAGTCACCAGTATGTAGTATCATTCGTTGTAGTGGACAATGCCATGTTGGAGGACCAAGCCAGTGCAGTTGCCTATACTTCAATAGTGGCAGAGATGATTTGGAGCTGGCATTCATCTATAGTGGCAAGACAGAGCTAGGAGAGGATGTCATGGTTTTGTTTGTTATCAACAATTGCTGTGGTGGTGTCGCTAGCTAATGGAAGAAGTGCTATCACAGGGGTGTTTGGCGATGTCGAGGTTGTAGTAAGAGATGGGGATGACAGCTACTTGTGTGTGTTGGTGTTGGAGATGTCAACGTTGTTGTCATTGATAGAGGCATCATGCCCTTTGTTGGCGGAGGTCGGTGCGGGGTGCTCCAAGGTACAAACGAGGTTGAAGGCTATTTCCATCATGCGTGGGTTGTGGCATGTGACCACCACTCAGAGTACATCCTAAAGGCCTATGATGAAGAGGGTAACCTAGTATTGTTCACTGGTGATGCCGGCATGCAGAGCATAGGTGATGAAGGTGTTGATGTAGTCGTGCATAGTGCCAACATGCTAGGGAGGTGCAAGGTCTTTGGTGGTGTCCCAGTTAGGCCAAAGTTGCTGATGAGGCTCTCCATGAAGAATGCCCACTCTTTTATGGGTGCATCGTTCGTTGTGCGCATGTACCATCAATGTGCTGCAACTGTTAGATGAAAAGCTACATACCAAGTTAGTTGTGTTTCTAGTAGACGATACTAGTTGGAGACTTGTTGCGTGCGTGAATGTCATGGCCTTGGGTCCGTGGAGCCATCATATGTGGGGGTTGAGAGGTGCGCCTTGACCATTAGGTGTTGTTGTGGTGGTGCTGTCATTGTTAGCGGAGTCAAAGTTAGTAGTGTGTTGGGCGCCAGAGCCCTCTACACTAGCGGCCAAGTAGTTAGCTACTGTGTGGAGGCATTTGGCTGTGGGTGCTAGGCTGCTAGTGGGGTCATTGTCGATGGCATTCGCATCCTAGGCTTCAGCTGAATGATGACCAACTCTTTCTAGTTGGTCAATGGTTGGTTTTAGTTTGTTGATGGAGTTGCTGCTGATGGCATTCTCTATGATAGTGCATGCTAGTTGTCAACTTGGACATGATGGGCAGTCCCATGGATGATTGGAGGCTCGTCTAGTGGTAGGAAGAGGTGTCATTGGTGGTTGCGGTGATGGAGGTAGTAGAGCCAAAAGCAGGTTATAAGATATAGCCACAAGATGATCTCTGGAGTGTTGGATGACTAGGATTGAAAGTATGACGTGCTAGTGGTGGTCAATGAAAACTCAAGTTTGGTTTTTGATAATTGATGAAACCTAAGGACTAATCATTATGCTAAGTGTGTAGATGTGAAGTGATAAGTCCCATACCAAGTGGTGGAGCTAAATATGATCATGGTGTTGATGGTGATGACCACAAGATGATCAAGCACTCAACTTGAAAAAAAAAGAGAAAAACAAAATCCTATAGAGATCAAGGCAAAGGTATAAGATAGGATTTTAGTTTGGTGGTCAAGACACCATAGAGGGTGTGATCATGTTTAGGATCGATAGCCATACTATGAAGAGGGGAATTCTTAGGCTAAGCGGTTTATGGAGTGCCACTAGATGACATGATTCTTGGAAACCTAGTGTGCTAACATGATCCTTGAAAATGTTTGTGAAAATATACTATTATACGTGCACAAGGTGATACACATGGTGGTTAGCACATTTAGGTAAGAGTTGAAGATGTGGTTTTTGTCATAGTAGTGTTTCTCACACTGACCAGACGCTAGTCATGTTTGCACCAAACACTGAGTAGCATCTGGTCAATGTTGGCTAGCTAGCATAGAAGGTTGTGGTGCACCTACGTGTCTAGTGGCCCTTAGATGCTGGCACTAGATGAAGCTTCCAGTGTTACGTCGAGCAGTGACATACGCTGGTGTTAGCAGTTCACAAATGAGAAAAAAGTGGAGCTGTGTTGACTAAATGGTGGGTGCACCAGGCCAACCACTATCAGCCGTGTTTGTTCATGGAAATCATGTTTTTGAAGCTATCTCAATAGCATACAGATGCTAGGCGTCAACGCCCGATCATCTTATGAAGAGCATTAGGTGATAACTTGATCATTGAGATCTAACACATGACGTTAAAAGAAAGAGAACATGTGGCAACAAACCATGCACTGAATGCTAAGGTAGGATTAGGTCCTTCAGACCTATGCATCTGGTGACCTCGAGGTAGGCTCAATCAGTGAGCCAACAACTCTATTTCTTTGGGGCCTCTATAAATAGTTGGTGGATGGCTCTTGGGTGTCTCTTCTTGGTACTTTGACATACTTAACATCCTTATTAGTCTAAGAAAACACCTTATACTCATCTCCATCATTGATTCAACATCATAGTGAGATTGGGAGTGATTCCAAGTGCATTTGCTTGAGTGATTGTATCTAGTGGCACTTGAGGATCATTTGAGTTGCGGATTTCTTGTTACTCTTAATTGTTGCAGCCACCTAGATGGCTTGGAGTAGCAGAGGAGTTATAAAAGAGTTGGTGATTATTCTTTGGCCACCTCCTAGTGATTTTGAGGGGCTCTTGTGCCTTCTCTGGCGGAGTGCCAAAGGCAACTGTACTGGATTGCATGTGTCATTGAGCTACCTTACTTGTGGATAGGTTCATGTGGTGTCCTACGTGAGGATGAGGTTCATACAACACCTCTTAGCTGCCAAACCACCAAGTGTTGGTCGACACAATGGGGACTAACATGCGAGCAAGCACGTGAACTTGAGGAGAAAAATCATGTGTCAATCTTATGTATGATTGGATTTCTTCTAGTGATTGATTATCTACATTGATTGGTTCATCCCCTTGACATAGTGGTATAAAGATTAGAATCCTTACTCTTACATTGCCATAAACTAGTTGTAACAAGCTCTTTAGTGTAATTAGTTTTGAAAGCTTGTGTGCTTGTGCTAGTTTAGTTTTCCACCTAGTTGAGCTCTTTAGTGTAGCTAGTTGTGAGAGCTCGAAGTGACTTAGCCATTGCTTGTTTTAGAGATCATAGAAACTAAAATTGTTGGGATAGGTGGATTGGAACACTTGATTAGTGCTAGTGCAAAAAGTTATTGATGTTTTATCACCGATAGCCTACCACAGCTAGGATAGTTGCTTGGGCTTCGACGTATATGAAAGGTCCAAATGGCTAGAGGGGGGTGAATAGCCTATTTAAAATTTCTACAAACTTCACTAAGCAAGTGAGTTAGTAATACAAATGGCAAAGTAATTCTAGCACTAGCTCAACTAAGCTATGCAAGCCACCTATACAAAACTAGTACAAGGCTAAACACTAAAGTACAACAACAAGAGAAGGCTAGCTACACTCCTAAATAAGAAGTCTATACTAAACAAGCTAAACAACTAGCAAGGTATACAAGTAAATAAAGGAGTGGAGAGTGATTGTTATACCGACGTTGTAGAGTTGAGATGCATCCAATCAATCATATACACAATCACAATAGAGACCTCGACAAGAGATGACATAAGATTTTTTACCGAGGTTCACTTGCTTCCTAGCAAGCTAGTCCTCGTCATGGCGATACACCCACTTGATAGATCACGAGCTAAATTGCAATCCAAAGCCAAACCCTCAGCGGGTGCCGCACATCCACTCACAAGATGGGGATCCTCCAAGCCACGAGCAATCCACTAGAGTAACCAATTTGTGATCTCCCGCGGGGAAGGCTCAAGAACCCCTTTCAAATCACTTGGTGAGGCTCAAAACAATCTCCAATCATGAGCTCAACACCTCCGCTGCTCCTAGCTATCTAGGGTGTCGGGAAATACCCAAGAGTAACAAGAAATCTGCAGCAAACTCAAGGATCAAGTGCCACTAGATGCAACTCTCAATGCAGTGCACCTGAATCTCACTCAATCTCACTAAGATTAGCAATCAAGCAAGGAGATGAGTGGAGGGAGTGTTCTCTAGCTCAATGTATGTCTCAAGTAATCAAATGTGCAAGAGATAACCTCCCAAAGCCAGCCATCTTCTATTTATAAGCCCTCAAAGAGATAGAGACGTTGGCTCTGTTACTGGGCAGATTTCGAGGGCACCGGACGCTCAATAAGGAGCCATCGGACGCGACTAAGTGAGCACTGGACGCGTCCGGTACTCACCGGTCTTGTACGCAGAGAGTTTGTCAAACTCAGATCTCACCGGACTCATGCACAGAGAGGTTTACAAAACACATGCACACAGGACGTTGAGCATCGGACCCACTCTGGTGGGTCAGGTGCCTTGTCAGAAAACCTCACAGTCTAGCATGCTGACCCCAGCAAGCACCGGACACGCACACAGCAGACCTCCTGCGTCCGGTGCGCTCTGCTTGCTCGGGCTAGTTTCCGACAGCACACCAGACGCTGAGGCTAGAGTCCGGTGCCTCCGCACCCTGCGTCCGGTGAGTGAGAAACACTCCCACGACTTCTCTAAAAATTCCCACTGGCGCAATAGAAAATATACACTTAATTTTCTCAAAAGCACTGAATCTCGCCTTGCAAGCTCGGTGGGAGGGAGAGAGGAACCCAAACCCCTCTCAACCCTAGGAACTCCACCTCCTTTGCAAATGTGCTAACACCAACAAGTGTTCATCAACAAAGTGCATGTGTGTTAGCTTTTCAAAAACATTTTCATCAAAGGAGTTAAGTTAGCACTTTACTAGATCCTAAGCATATGCTCAAGATATGGATCTAGTAGCACTTGATTCGAGAGATGACCGTGATTTCCCCTCTTGATAGTCGGCTATCTATTCTAAATCCGGTCAATCACATCTCTACTCAACTAATACCGGCAAAAGCAAAACCCTATGTTTATACCTTTGCCTTGTTCACTTTACTCTTTGTCTATCACCATGATCTCCACTTCATGCTTCATCCCTTTGTGATCATGTGTCCTCCTTTGCATGCCACCATGCACCTTCACCACATGTGTTGCTATGCCTAACTCAAATCACTTAAACACAAGGCATTAGCAACTTGGTGTCATTAATTACCAAAACCAAACTTGGGCTTTCAGTATACTAGAACTCGATGGTTAACGCAAGAGATTATCAATTTATCCTGATTTAAGCCCTCGAGTTCAATCTCGAGTATTATCTTTTAAGTCTAGTCGATGTTAGCCTTTATGTTGTATTCAGAGTATTGTATTGTTCGTTCGTTTGTTACAAGGGGTGCCCTCAGCCTCTCTTTATATCGGTAGCGAAGGTTGAGGAGCAACTTCTTATCCTAGATGGATTCATATATAGTGTTCCATTTCTAATATAGAAGGTACTTTCTATAAGAATCTAACTAGTCCGGCCTGATTCTAGTCGAAGTCGAAGACACGCTTCGATTCACTTCCTTCTAGGATTGTGGGTCAGGCCAAGGCCCACCTTCGTGTATCCTGCCAGTGACGAACCCTTGGGATCCCGTATCGACAAAAGCTTTATAGCCTTTTAGTTGTCTAACAAGTTTGCCTAGTGTTTTATAGATTTTAAATTAGGCTATTTACCCCCCACTAGCCAAATTAGGACCTTTCAAGTGGTATTAGAGCCATGGTCACCATTTATTCAAGGCTTAACAACCTTCGATGCTAGATATGGCTCAAATAGTGTTCAACCATGTTGGGGGCAAACCACCATTCTTGATGGCACAAGTTCTTTTGACTATTAGAAGAGAAAGATGAAGATGTACCTTGGTTCAATCAATGATAGAGTGTGGGAAGTCACTCATTCTTGATCCCGTCAACACCACCGATAATGAGAGAGAAAACAAGCAATGCAATACAATGGCTCTCTACATGGGAACTTCTTACATTGGCAAACCAAAGCTTGTCAGCGATGCTCCGCCTTCTTGTGACATGATAACTATTATAGTTTGGCGCCACCTCGATCGCTTGGCTACCGCATTTCGGTCTGCTCGGCTAGGACCATGATGTCAGCCAAAAGGTATGTGACTGTGCAGGATTAAAAGAAATAATGTCTAGATTAGTCTCTTATTCATGTAGAAGGACGTGCGCACTATGGCTTCTAGCTAGATGGATGAAGAAGCCTCGCTTTGCCTGCTTGCTGGCTTCTTGGATGAAGACAAGACTCCGAAGAAGAAAGGGTTGGCTGCTCTTCTCCTTGGATGCGAGATGGTGATTGCAAACACGCGCTTCCTGCTCAGTAGCCTGGCAGCATGTGAATGCAAAGTGTGATTAGCCTTCTTCATGGAGACTTGGCTCCTTTATATAGGAAATTTATATAGGCAATAGGTAGGGTAGCCGCCGACCCCTTGGCCACATGGGCATCGCCTAAAATCTATTAGCCAACACCGAGATATCCGAGGCTACCCTCCTTCTGAGTAATCATAAAGCAGCAAACAAAAAGACTCCTCTGAACAATGGGTATGTGTAGTTATGAAAAGATCAACAAAACATGACTAACATTGGAAACATGAGGAGCACATCTGTCTTGATCCACATGAGATATAAACAGAAGACAATAAAAATTTTCAGAACATAAAAAGAGTAGTACCATCATCAGTTCATTGACCTCCCCAAAGCCCCCTTTTACACTTGGAGAACCCCAAACCCAAAACCTTAAGCACTAACCTTACTATATGTCACCATATATATATATATATATATATATATATATATA
>Ga0182004_10005533_pt1 | contig 10286 bp, 8 predicted proteins | sample Sormic07211540_1_FD_120479 | JGI IMG/M metagenome (GOLD analysis project Ga0182004, IMG submission 120479) | Endophyte microbial communities from Sorghum bicolor roots, Mead, Nebraska, USA - 072115-40_1 MetaG | ecosystem: Host-associated > Plants > Roots > Unclassified | place: USA: Nebraska...
AATATTTGTGATACGAGATAAAACATCATTAGGTTAGTCATGTCATATATTCTCATAAAATTATTTAGAGATACAAAATATTGATACTATTTTTTATAAACCTAGTCAAAGTTGAGATTGGTTGACTTCTCGAAATACGAGATGGGACGGAGGCTAAGTTGCACGGATACTTCAGGGTAGGCACGTATCCCGTATCCGATACGCGGCCAGTACGTATTGGAGGAGTATCGCAATTTTGTTTTTTTTAATAATACGATACGTTTGCCAGATACGTATCAAGCACTAAGGAGGCCCATATGTCTGTTTCTATCGCCCTAACTGGGACGGACGCGCAGTCGCCTGACTCGCACCACCTCTTCCGCGACGGGTGAAGCCACAAGGCCGCGACGCCCGCTCGACGGCGACGAGCACTGTCCCTGCTCAGCCGCGGAGCCGCGCGTCTGCTCCTCTTCTTCAGTTCTTCCCGATCCAGATCCTGTGAGTAAATCCCATCGATCTCCTCTTCTTCTTCAGTTCGTAAGATGCTGCATGATTTCTTTGCTCCCCGGTCCCCACACTTCATCTTCCTCTCCCCATTGTCGATCTATTCTATTTCAGCAGTGTAGTGAGTTCTTGTTGCTTGAGACTACTTTATTTGAATTTGACACCTTTGGACCTGCTGTTATGTAATAAGTACACAAGTAGTTATTTGCGACTTTTTTATTGTTATCAGATTTAAATTTAGACTTCCATTAATTTTATTTTTATTTTTATTTTAATATTAAACGTATCCGCGTATCGGGTTTTTTGGGAAATCGGCGTATCCGCGTATCCATATCCTTCCGATACCGATACGTGTATCCTTATCCGTGCAATTTAGGACGGAGGGAGTACAATAACTAAAACCTATATGCAGTCACGCACATGATTGAACTCCAGAAAGCGACATGACAACACTGTTTGCCTAAACAGCCGTTTAGACCGTTAAACGCCGTGTCAACACTACACAGTGATATGCCGTTTCCGTTAATCAACCGTTTAGCCCGTTTAATGGACTGTTTAGCCTAATGACTAAACAAAAGGTGACTGGCTGTTTATTGTTTAGTGTTTAGGAAAACATTGCATGGCAATGAGTCTATGTACCTGATTCCTGTTGGCATCAATGACCACGGCATTTGGTAGCCTGTTGAGCACATCAGATGTCTTGTTTTGTACACCCACCTAAAGATGACAACAGCAGTTAATTCTTTATGGGATATGTACATAAACTCAATTGAAATAGAGTGATGAGAAAAAACAAAATCACATTCACATGTGGAATATTTTATATCCCTCCCTAATTCCAATCCTCCCAACCGCTCCCCCAAACACAGGAACACACCACACTGGTCAAAGCAAACAATGTCGACAAGATCAGGAACTCACTATGTATGGAACTGGGGCATCCAGAAAATCCATCATGTCATTAGGCAAGACCTGGATATCAATGATGGAACAGAATACATGAATCAATAGTAATTATATACCTCACACAAAGGCCAAATTTGACAAAACACAAAAAAAAGAAGTACCGTCGTGAGGAGACTATGCCACCGATACGGTCGTATTAGAGGTAGGATGGACAAAACTGAAGCCGATAACATTCCCTGACCGTTAGAAATTGCTTGAGAATGTTAGTGCCAACTTTTAATGGTTTCATCAGCAGACACAACAAGAATCTTCAAAACTATATGATTTTCAGGATGTTTTTCTTCCTAATATTCCTCTTTTTATAGATAGACTCATGAAGGGACATTAATAAATGAAAACAAAATTGAACAAGCAGCCAAACTAGAAGAAAACGAAATTGAATGCTTAAAAGATGCCAAATTGGATAAGGCTTGGAACCATACCAGATTAGAACAGACAATAACAATCTGTTTCTCCAGGAGTGCAGCAGCAAAAAGTGTCATTACCTGCCAAAACTATTGTTTCAGAAATTGGACAATGTAATGTACCTTTATATAATCTATTTTTTGTTGTTGTGAAACACATAAAGCACATGCTCAACAATGTAGAAGACTAGATCACAGATCACATTTCAAAAAAAAAAAAAGACAAAATGATCCTGGTACTACTACATATTTTTAAAGCAGAATTTGCTACAAAGGAACAGAAGATAATGCGAAGAAAAAGGCCACAACCTGTGTGCGACAGATATACATCAGTCAATTGGAACATCACCATGTTACATCAATCAAAAGAGCAAAAGAAAAAGGTTTTGTAATAACAAGGTTACTAGCTCGATCTTAGAACACAACAAACAAAAACTGATGCAGCTAATGCGATTGTCAATGTATTGTGTTGAAGCCTATTCTCACAGATGGGTACATCAAATAAAAAATGCAAATTTGTTGCAAATGATTTGCATCAGCTATCTAAAACTTAAGAAAGGACAATGTTGATTTACTGGACATGAACACCTGTACATTTTAAAGATGATGTTTTCCTTCTAACAACAGTATCAAGTAAGAGCGATAAAACAACTAATGAGTTTCTAAAAAAGAATTATGTCATCTTAGAATAATACGATACTTACATGTTCCAACCTTAGGCATCCACAAATGGATGCCACCGCCCATGTGGATAAAGCAGTCGATTCCTCCTCAGCGAAGAGTGAATTACGCATCTAGAAAATGGATGTGACATTAAGGCATACTAGTCTTATATTTCAAGACGCTATATGTCATAGCTTCATCATAGTCCAACCCTCATAATGTGGCCATGCATCAACATACCTCAGCAACTTCTAAGCTTGTATCGCGTGACCTAAGCTCAATAGTAGAACCAGCAATGTGAAGAACTGTTTCACCTGGCCGGTGAAAACTCAAAGGATGCAAATGCTCCAAGGGATGAAAAGTAAGTGATGAACCCCTAGCAGGACACTGTAACTGGTAGTATTGACAGACAACTTGCAAAGAACCATATTTTTTTGCCTGGGTAAAACGTTTAAGTTAATAACAAACAAAACAACAAAAATGAAGCAGTTGTGCCTGAGTTCATGCATAAACCTTAGCCCACTGCAGTATGTTGTTGTGTCTAACTAAGTCCCCATCACCGATGGAAGATGGCTCCTCTGAATCCGATTCCTGGGTGTCGAAATTTCTAGAAGGAGAACCCTGTGAACTGCAGAAAAAGATGGTAACTATTTTGTGACTCTAATCAGGCATTGATGGTCATGTACACTAACCATTACAAATGATGATCGTGTTTAGCTACAACAGCCAACATCAGAAGCAATCAAGTAAAAGGATCAGATTACATCTATGTCAAGCTTCACTTATATTCAACCTCTATGCCATAAAAGAGTGTCACATTCCATTCCGCGGGGAGGGGCAGGGGGGGGGGGGGGTCAGTGAAGCATTTCTCACAAACATGAGTGAAAAAATAAAATCATACACTGATAACACACTAGGACTTGATTTGTGGGCATAGCATACCTTGGAGATGATTCACAATCTTCACAAAGGCGAGATCGCATAAGTGGTAAAATAGTATCGGTAATGAAGAGATCAAGCTCCTCATCATCCACATTTCCCTTCGGAGAATCATCACAGTTCTTTGCACCAGATTCATCCTGGATACCTGATGCAGAATCAAGTTCATGATGCTTAGCTCCAGACTGATCAGATGATGTATCTTCAGGAACAAAATGATCAGACACTTCAGAAGCATCACAAGTGATAATTTCTCTTTTACGATCACTCTGCTCTTTATCACAAGAACTATTTTGCTGTTGTTCTTTAGAAACAAAGTCAAGCTGGTTCTCTCTACACCCAAAACTGCTGTCAGTGTCAGATAGCTCCTTTGATGAAACTCCCATGCTAGATTCAGATGATTTATCCACATCAATTGTGTTACTATCTAAATACTGTTTCTGTGCTGTAACTTCAGTTCCTTCACAGATATCGTTCTCACAGGATTCCTCAAGCGATAAGGAAGTTAGCATGCTAACACCATCAGTGAGCCACTCCAGACGTTCTTCCATAAGAATACTGCATAAGAAAATAGTATATCAATAGTGAGACCGGTAACATCAAAACTTCCAGGATTAGCACGCAACTCTATGCAACTAAAAGAAATTACAAGCATCATCTGTCAGTACACTGCACACTAGCCTAAAGCTAAATATAAACACAAATTAGATGTTTGTATAGGTGTCAGAATTCAGATACAATGAATACAGTAAGTCAAAAATAGCAATACGATGATTTCACAAAAAAAAAGTACCTCTGCAACACCCCAAAATGCAGTTCAAAGAACGGAAGCCTGGACAGGATGCAATAACACCGGGGCGTAGTTACCACGTATCGACTCCGGCGTGGAAAGATGGGTTTGTCATTCATTAGCATCGATACCAACTTTGATGGTCTCTGTACAATCTCTTCAACCAGCACACAGCATCCATATAATGCAGAGTTATCAGCAACCTGCAATCTCTCAATCGTAAGCCACCTGGTACAGCAAAAGGATGCAGTAGAGAAAGATATATATGTTTACCTGTAGGCGGAACACAAATGATTGGTTGCTTTCTTTAAGCTGTTCCTGAAATGGATAATAATAATAAAGATTATAAAACTTGCACACAAAAAAAGACCAGATGATGGCTTCTTGCAGGTAGAACTAATGAGATGAGGAGTTCTATGGCAGAGGAAGTAAATCAACTGAGCTTTTGAATTACTACGGTCTCAGAAGTAAATAATGAATTTGTCAGGTAAAGAGATATCTACTGACTGAAGCTAAACAAAGTCACAGACATAGCTAAGCAACAGTCACCTGTCCCAGGAGGATTTCATTCAGCTCACTGAATGAAGGAGTACGTTCGACAGCATGAACCTAGTAGACAAATATAAACATCAGTAAAGTGTCCCATAATTTAACAAGGGTAAAATTGAAAACATGTTAGACAGGAAACTAAACAGACTCTTGACTTGACTAGTTCCTCGTACGGCTTAGTCTGATACTAATAGCATATAACAATACACTGCCTATAGCTACTTCATACAAAAAAAAGAACATCTGAAGGCATGATACCATCTATCATGTTCAATAACTATTGGAAAACACCATAAGCTCGTTTATGCTCATTAATCAACCTTTATATCCTCAATAAGTTTTCACAATCGCAAATTTATGTAGATGACTGCTATTATGTCACTCCTTGCCTTACATATGATAGCCTTAACCAGATGGCAAATTCTAATAATATTAACTGAAACAAACTGTTTGGAGGGAACACCGATAACGTAGGTATGCTACATGAAGTACAAACTGCTACGAAATGCATGCAGGATATAAAACAGGAGAAACGGAAGCTGTATCAAAGATCCAAGAGCCCAATGCATAAACTTTATTTAACGAACAACACCCGATGTGTGTGTTTCTATTGATATAGAAGAAGAAAATATAATAACATGGCCCTGAGCGGCCATAATCAGGCAACTAAAAAGGAAAAAAACACACAACCAAACAACAAACAGCATGTCACATGCGGGCAGCTGCACCATCCACCACACTCCAACCGCAGGAAAGCAGCCTAGCACTGAACTGGGCGCCACACTGCATGACCGTCCGCCGCTAGGCCAAAACGAAGGAGCCGCAAGCGCCCCACATGTTTCCAACAATGCCAAGCCACATAGGACAACATGGACACCCGGATACCAGCTCGCCAAGGAGTGCAGAGGGGGAGGGCGAGAGAGAATAAGGATCCACTTCTCTCCCACACAAACCCACTGTCGCCAGGACAACCAAAAGCACCACCGCCACCGTGGATGCACCGATGGCAAGGTGGAAAGGTGACTGGAATGAGACCCACAAAGGTGACGCCTCCATGGAGGAATACAACGCCAAGAAAGACGCCACCGTCCCCCCACCCAAGAAACCTGGACAGCACCAAGGGGCAAGGGCCTGTATAAACTCAATCCCTTCCAATACATATGGATTGAAGAGGTTTGTTATGTTTCCAAACAAGGCCCAAGGGGGATGATGGTGCCTCAAGAACACCCCAAAGGGAGAAACTCAATGCTCACAAGCATCGCCAACCTGGACACCACCACTGCCTTGCTGCCACAGCAATGACTCCAACCACGGAATCCACCACTACCAAACAACCAACCCAGCACGCAGCTGCCATTACACTGCTGCAACTGCACTAAAAGTTGCAGCCAACAAGCATGGCAACCAACACCGCTCCACCACACACTGCCAACCCCAACGCCACCATGACCTCACACGCGGCTCCCTCTGTCGCTGCTGCGCCACCACGAGCAGGCACCTTTTCCAGTGAACTCTTCACATTGCCCCAGCCGCCACTGATGTGTCCGTCACCCACATCATGGACATGTGCCACAGCACCAGCCATACTGGTGACCCCCACAACCGCGGCCATAAAACCGCCACAGCACACTCAACTGTGCCGCCCATGTCGATGTCGTCGCCGCCGCTGAGGCCAAAGAAACAGATGGGTTCGGACGCCGGCTCACCGGATCCACCCTTCCCCAGTGAGGATGTGGCCCACCATGTCACTGCCACCTTCCAGGTCACTGGGGTGGGGCAAGCGCTCCCCAACGAACGCCCAGCTGTGAAGACCCCGCCACCACCATCCTCGCAGACCTTCAGCGGCTCCCTCAGGCAAGGGTGACACAGGAGAAGGAAGGGCGGCTGCGTGGGTGGTGGCACGCTGGTCACCGCCTGCGTTGCCCAGTGTCCCCTCAAACTTTTGTTTTTTTCATCCCCCCTTCTTTTAAGCTCCCTTTTTAGGGAATCTACAACTGGCCTGAATACTCGGGGTGGGTGTACAGCCAAATGCATAGTGATGGATAAATGCAAATAGTACTACGTGGTAAGAAATCATGTGTTCCAAAAACAAGAAAGGAAGACCTGAATACTGATTAAACTCTTTGTCACAAAGGGATCAAGACCAAAGTTAATGCAGACCTGTACACCTCCGGGAAGGCAGAAAGAGAGGGTATCCTTGTACTTGAGTGGAAGAGGCTTCTCTGGAGGGTACGCAAAAAGAACCTAAGGAAAAACAAATAAAATCAAGGATTTATTTTTTGATAAACAATGGTATGCAGGTCCCTGCCACAATGTATTACTCATTAGATCAAACAACATGAAACAGTAGGTAAGATGAATGATAACCTGTGGTTCCAAATTTGATATTGCGTGAACTTGGTGGTGGCTATTGCTAAATAAATTTCTTGATCTCTTTCCATCTTCATCATTTCTCCCTAGTGCAATGTTTTCCAGCTCCTGGATATCTGCGTTAGGTGGAAGCCCAACAATCACTATGCTCTCGAACAGATGTGATGGTTCTCTGATGCACCTATCACCCTGTTCCAAGAAACAACTTTGAGAGGTATGTACACCAACCACGACAACATAGACATTCAAGCACTAATTATTGCGTTATGCAACTGTAATTATCACATATGAACTCAGTGTAGAGTAAGAGAATAAAGAAAATAGCATCCCTATAGTTTGAGATATAGAGAAGAGAGAACTTGGTTGTGAACATCAAGCTAGTGTATGGTGTCTAGTAAGCTAGTGTGTATGTGTGATAGCATAGCTTGGTTGTGAAGATCAAGTGAGGCATGTAAGCTTGTAGTGCGAAGCTATAGGATCAATTTAGTGCAAACTTGTGTTACTAGCTACATATGTGATTGTACGAGAGAAACAAAAGTGATTTTGTTTCCAATAGGGGCTTCACATCAATCAATCCCAAACTTACAGCTCTGACTAGTAAACTTAGTTATTTTGCATAGTGTGTACAGCAACAAACAGACAATGAATGCCACATAAGTAGAGTGAGATACACACCAATGACTTCAGCTGGTACCTCGACCACTGCCGCTTTTGAGTTGTAAGCACTTCTGGATTGTAAGTTCCTGACAGGTCCGGTGAGGACGTAAACCCTTTCATGATTTTCGAGAATTGCTGCTGAAGCTTCTGCATTGGGCTGCCACTCTCATCTTTGGATGAATACACTACAGATGGCCGTGCAGACTGTGCAGTGGCAGCCGAAGCCGCAGCAATAAACGCTCTTGCAACCTCTTCGGTTGTTTGAATGAGGTTTGACGTGTTGAATTTAAGACCCTCTGACCCATCATTCTTGTCCACCATCGTAAATGCCTGGTAATCATGCAAGCAGAGGGGTTGCCATTTCAGTGGTGTGACCGAGAGCAGATATTAGTCATTATTCATTAGTCACACAGCAACAGGAAATATGAAGAACTAGCATGAAGTAATTCCAAGGTTCACGTTCAGGAACCAGTTATAGCATCTATCCAACAAGTAAACTGTAGCCATTATTCTATCAGTGTCAGCTTTGGATCACCTAATTCCAATCATATCACCAAACTCCTGGCATCCACAGAACCTTTAGATGTTCACTTCTTCTACTAAAAAAACAGCAAAAACATGGCCGCTAACCGGTAACAGAACAGCATGAAACAAGCTATGTCTCAATCTAATATGCAGCCATAAGGCCACCTAACAACTAACTGCATGTACTTTTGCAAAACTAAAAAGGCTCCCCACTGAGAACACATCCCACTTTTCTGAAAGAATCACCCAAGAGCGATGGCGGAATCTCAAAAGTACAACAAATCAAACGAAAGCACATAATCCTACACTACTATTAGATTCTCCGTTCGCGGAGTGACAGGGACCAACTCTGGTGGAGAAATGGAGATGCCTATTCACAGTTCCACACGCCGCTCCCGAGGGAGAAAAAATCTAACAAAAAAACACACACATGGAGGGCGAAGTACTCGTCCAGAATTGCTTAGTTGACTACTCCAAAATCCATCAATCCAGTGTTCACACGGGGGAGAGAAATCCGCGCACTCCAACCCACCAGATGCCTCCAAAAATTAGCAGCGGCGTCCGGCGAAGCAGGAATTCGACCTAGGCCACCGGGGGGGAAAAAAGATCGGCAAAACCCGCCGAGAACAAATAGCTCACCAGTAGTTCCCGCGGCGGAGAAGGGTTTGACGCTTTGCCCCGCGCTGATCTCTCCCTCCTGCTGCGTGCGGCGCCGCCCAAATAGACCCGGACAAGGATCAGGACCAGCCGGCGAATGGGATGATGGCCTCCGCCTCCCTCTCTCTCCCTGTCCCTCTCCTTTTTTTCTCCCCTTTTTTTCCCTCGTTTAATGCTTCGATTAACTATGGCGATTCGTTATGAATCGCGCAGATTTAAGCGACACGATTTGGGTGTTTTTGGACAAAACGAAAGAGAGTGAGAGAGAGATTTGGAAAGCGAGTTTTTTCGTGGCGGAATGGGACTCTGCTGGAACTGGGGCTCGATCTGCTGCCGCTGCGCGTGGGCTCGGGTGGTCTGGTACCCGGGGCCCAGCTATGAGGAAGCAAGGGTTCTAGTCGAGTTGACCCGGACTATGTGGCCTCCTGTGCGGGCGGCTGCGCCCCACGCCACGTCTTCCGACGCGTGGCCAGCTCTGAGTGGAGCCAGCAGGGTCCCCCTCTTCAGTTTTCTTTGGCTACGGTGTACACGGTGGCTGCCAGGCAGACACCAGGACATGATTTTTTATACGTACTTCGCTGGAAGTTTTACCTCTACAGTAGCTTGTTGTTGAATTTTGATCCGAATAATTGAATGATTACTTAGGTTTTTTATTAGCTGTTCAGTCCGGCATATATACAAATAGAAATACGCAAGAAGAGCTTCCAATGACGTACGTATACGTAGTGTTCAACTAAGCTAGTTCCAACAAATCAATTTTGTTGTCTTTTGTTCGCTGCTTGATTATGATAGTAATATCAAGCAATCAACTGTGTTGTCTTTTGTTCATTGCTTGATTTAAGATAATACGGCATCGGTTTTCCAGTCGTTTTCTGCTTGGCTCCAACCGAGCATGTCATTAGCTGTGTTTTTGGATGTAGAAAGACTGGAAAATGCCTTTGTGGATATCAGGATATGCATGCTTATGCTTGAGAGATTCTTCCTGTTTGTATTCTATGTAGTATGAACCTCTTAGCTATAATAATTTCTTTGTCGAGTCCATAGAAAATTATAAAGCAGAAGCTGAGGATTGACGAGTCTCCATTGCATGTCAGGTTATTTTCAGCTTAATGGTCGCGTCGGTCCACCACACCCACACTCATCTTCTCTGTACCGTGCAATCCATCGAGGAATTTGTTTTAAGATAGTGATCCATCATATGCATACTGAAGTCCAAGTGAAGATCGATCGACCAATGAGATGGAGTAGGCAGAAATCAAAGCGGTCGTCGTTGTCACTGTTTC
>Ga0182004_10005534_pt1 | contig 10285 bp, 16 predicted proteins | sample Sormic07211540_1_FD_120479 | JGI IMG/M metagenome (GOLD analysis project Ga0182004, IMG submission 120479) | Endophyte microbial communities from Sorghum bicolor roots, Mead, Nebraska, USA - 072115-40_1 MetaG | ecosystem: Host-associated > Plants > Roots > Unclassified | place: USA: Nebraska...
AAGTGCTACAGCGGTACCTTCTGTGCGCTTGCGGAATTATCCAATAGTTAATAGAGTTACCACACCAGGCATTTCTGGCGCCATCACCGATATCCGGTGGTTGCGTTAAGAAGTGCCAACAAGAACCGATCATCGGCTTGGCAGAGTGGGTGAAAAACAAGAAGCCGATGTCTTGTCCTTTTGGTCAAAAAGAACCAGAAAAGTTTGCTTTTGATATCACTGAGGCCGATAGGATATTTGATTTCTTGCTTCAAGATGGACAAATTAAATTATCACCTAATCATGTGATCCCATCGGTAGAGGAGTTAAAAAAGATCAAGTATTGCAAATGGCATAATGTAACGTCGTACAGCACGAATGAGTGCAAGGTGTTTAGGCAGCAATTGCAATCGGCTAAGTTTGATAACTCCAAAGCTCAAAAGCCAATGAAAATTGACCAAGATCCTTTCCCTACAAATATGTTAGATGCCAAAGGAAAAACCAATGTGTTAACATCGGAAGCAGCTGAAAAGAGCACATCGGTAAATCCCCAACATTAGATAACCACCGATGACGCTAAAGGCAAAGGCTTGATAAAGGAAGGTAGTAGTTCTGGGTGACCTCCTCGATCCGGTGTTGTGATTACCCATAGGCAGCATCGGGAAACATGGCAGCAACATGAAGATTGGTATCGCCGTCAGCAAGAGGATCGACGCCGAGAAGAAGAAAGGCGTAGACAAGAGTGGAATCGGCATAAAGATCACTGGAATTGCCCGTTCTTTTTTCATTGCTGGGAACAAAATATTAAATTGTCAACTGTTAGAGATTGTCCTGAATGCAATGGTTATAATCAGTATGATCGGCCAGATCGGCGATTTCAGAACAACGATCGATGTTTTAACAAGACGATCAGAGGAAGGATGTCAGTTCATGATCGGCTAGGGGTCAGGCTTAGTGTGCATGATAGGCTTGGTGAACATGTTGGTCATTTCCCAAGGAACCAAGAAGAACTTGAAGAAATGGCAAATGCACGGTTCCCGATAAATTTATATTTTGTAGAGATGCTAATACTCATCGGATGGAGTCAAGGGAGGTTCGCTATCAGCTAGTGTAGAAGACAAAGCTTCCCCAATGGTGCCCAGAAGGGTTAACAAGGACCCAGAAGAGAAGGATGCAGCGAGAACATCAGGAAGACTTGAATAGGGAAGGAAATTCTTCTAAGTCAGAGAATCGGCAGTAATCGAACCGCAAGGGGAAAGGACCATCGGCAAATGTTAACATGGTATTTATATTGCCGATGGAGTTTCTTGCACCCTTTAGCGATGATGAGGAAATAAATCTCCCTAACCAGATAGCTCAGTTGGCACTTGATCCAATGACAGCTATGTTTGAGAAGCCTTCCGATGATGAAAGACAGCATCTTAAAGATCTGTTTGTCAAAGGCAGGGTTGATGGACAGCCAATTTCCAAAATACTCATTGATGGGGGGCTGTGATCAACATTATGTCATATGCAGTATATCGGAAACTTGGCAAAGGAGATCAGGATTTAACCAAGACCGATATGATGTTGAAAGATTTTGAAGGGAATGTGTCTCCAGTTAAGGGAGCTTTATGTGTTGAATTAACCATCGGCAGCAAGACCTTGCTGACAACTTTCTTTGTCATCAATGGAAAAGGTGTATAAAATTTACTGCTGGGGAGAGATTGGATTCATGCCAATTGTTATATTCCTTCTACAATGCACCAGTGCCTTGTTCAGTGGGTAGGTGACAAAATTGAGATTGTCCCGGGAGATTCTTCATATGTCATTGCATCGGCAGAAGCAGATACCTATGAACGGACTAGATGCATATCAGGAGAAGTTTGGGAGAAAGATTTCCTCAAGGTTGCTGATTATGAAATTCCACCGATCCAAGCAGTCGGTTCTGATGAAGAATTTTAATGGATAGGTTTGCTGACCAGGGAAAGCTAGGATAGGGGTTTACATCAGCTGATGATTTAATAGAAGTAGATAGAGGTAATGGCGATAAGTCAAGGCCTACCTTTATTAGTGCTAAGTTAGATTCTGAATGTAAGCAACAATTAAGCGATTTGTTAAAGGAATATAAAGATTGCTTTGCTTGGGATTATACCGAGATGCTTGGTTTAGACCGATCAATTGTTGAACATCGGTTGCCTATTAAATCTGGATTTCGGCCACATCAGCAGCTAGCACACCGATGTAACCCTAATATTCTTCCCGATATTAAGACCGAAATAACCAAACTCATTGAAGCTAAGTTTATTCGGCAATGTCGGTATGCTGAATGGATTTCCAATGTTGTTCCTGTCTACAAAAAGAATGGAAAACTTCATGTTTGCATTGATTTTAGGAATCTCAATAAAGCCACGCCGATGGATGATTATCCAATGCTAGTTGCCGATTTCTTGGTTGATGCTATGGCTAGACATCAGATTATTAGTTTTATGGATAGCAATGCAGGATATAATCAAATATTCATGGCCGAGGAGGATATTCCCAAGACTGCATTTAGATGTCCTGGTCATGTTGGGTTGTTTGAGTGGATAGTCATGACTTTTGGCTTGAAAAATGCTGGTGCTACCTATCAGAGGGCCATGAATTTTATTTTCCATGAGTTCATCGGCAAGTTGGTGGAGATCTACATTGATGATGTGGTGGTTAAGTCTGGAGATTTCACAAAACATCTAGCCGATTTGCGAAAAGTATTGGAATGCATGAGGAAACATGGTTTGAAAATGAACCCTAATAAATGTGTGTTTGGTGTATCGGCAGGTCAATTTCTAGGTTTCATGGTGCACCAAAGAGGGATTGAAATTTGCAGGAGATCCATTGATGCGATCGGCAAAGTAGTTGCTCCCACCAATAAAACCGAACTTCAATCATTGATCGGCAAGATTAATTTTATTAGACGATGTATATCTAATTTGTCGGGTATGATTTGTGCTTTCAGCCCTTTGCTTAAATTAAAAGCTAATCAGAAGTTTGTGTGGGGAAAAGAGCAACAATTAGCCTTGGATGAAATCAAGAATTATTTGACGAACCCTCCAGTCTTGGTTCCACCTTAGCACGGAAAGCCCTTCAGATTGTATTTATCTACCGATGATGCGGTCATCGGTTCAGCTCTCATTCAAGAATTTGAAGAGAAAGAACGTGTAATTTATTATCTGAGTAGAAGATTGATGGATGCTGAGACAAGGTATTCGGCGATTGAAAAGTTGTGCTTATGTTTGTACTTTTCGTGTGTCAAGTTAAGACATTACTTACTATCAGCCGAATGCAACGTCATATGCAAAGATGACGTAGTCAGATACATGTTGTCAATGCCGATTATGAGCAGTAGAATCAGCAAATGGATATTGGCGTTGTCAAAATTTAACTTACGTTATGAATCGGCTAAAGCGGTCAAGGGACAGGTTATGGCCGATTTTGTTACTCAGCATTGCAGTATAATGGATGCTCTGGAAATTGTTCCTTGGACACTCTTCTTTGATGAATCTACCTGTGATCGGGGGGCAGGTATCGGTATAGTATTGATTTCTCCTTGAGAAAAGAAATATGGGTTCTCTTTACCGATTGTTGCTACATCGGCAAACAATCAGGCTGAATATCAAGCTTTGATCAAAGGATTAGAATTATTAAAGGAAGTTCATGCTGATGCTGTCAAAATTTTCGGTGATTCTATGCTTGTTATAAATTAGTTGGCTGGGATTTATGAATGCCGAAGTGAAGTCTTGATGATGCATTATGAAAAATGTATGCAATTATTGAAGGAATTCAGGGATTTCCGATTAAAGCATATTCCTCGGCTGCATAATGAAGAAGCTAACCTATTGGCTCAACATGCTTCGAGGTATCAACCCATCTTGGAGGTATTATCGGCAGTTAGTGCCGTGGAGAAAAGAAATCATTGATTATTTAAAGGATCCATTTAGAAAAGTTGAGAGACGTGTTAAGTTTCAAGCTACCAAGTATGTACTTCTTGATGAAGAATTATATTATCATACAATAGATGGAGTTTTGCTCAAATGTTTAGGTGATGATGAATCCAAAAGCTTGATGGGTGAAATTCATGAGGGAGTATGTGGAGCACATCAGTCAGCTTTTAAAATGAAATGGATGATTAGGCGGAATGGATATTATTGGCCGACTATACTTGAGGATTGTTTCAAGTATTTCAAAGGGTGTCAAGGATGTCAGAAGTTTGGCAATATTCAAAGGGCGCCCGCATCGGCTATGAATCCTATTATTAAACCTTGGCCGTTCTAGGGTTGGGCTATTGATCTCATCGGTCAAATTTATCTGCCCTCGAGTAAAGGGCATAAGTTTATCCTGGTTGCCACTGATTATTTCACCAAATGGGTTGAGGCTATTACTTTGAAGAATGTAACATCAGCCAATATGATTGATTTTGTAAAGGAGCATATTGTTTACCGATTTGGTATTCCCCAAACAATCACTACCGATCAAGGCACTATGTTTACGTCAGGGGAGTTTGATGAATTTGCAATCGGTATGGGGATTAAAGTGTTGAATTCGTCTGCTTACTATGCTCAAGCTAATGGACAGGCCGAAGCTTCTAATAAAGGAATTATGAAGCTCATTAAATGGAAGGTTGAGGAAAATCCCAGGCGATGGCTTACTCTGTTAAATGAAGCTTTATGGTCGTATCGGATGGCATGTCATGGTGCAACTAATGTATCACCTTATCAATTGGTGTATGGGCATGATTCAGTCTTACCTTGGGAAATTAAAACTGGTTCTAGGCGAGTATTTTCTCAGGATCAGTTGAATACCGATGACTATGTTACCCTGATGAAAGATGAGCTGGATGATTTAGCGGGGCATCGGTTAAGAGCTTTAGTTAGCATAGAAGAAAATAAGAAAAGAGTGGCTAAATGGTACGATAAAAAGGTAAGAGCCAAGGAATTTGCCGATGGAGATTTGGTTTGGAAAGTAATTCTATCAATTGGGACTAAGAGTTCAAAATTTGGGAAGTGGTCTCCTAATTGGGAAGGTCTTTATCGGATAAATCGGTCTGCCCCAGGCAACGCTTACATTTTAGAAACTCTAGAAGGAGTTGAGTTTCCTAGAGCGTTAAATGGAAAATATTTACAAAAGTACTACCCCAGTATCTGGGTCGATGCATAAGAATATAAGATGTCGATAACAGTCCTATCGGTTGGACAAAATATCAACGTATCTAAGATTATGAATGAAGAGTTTAAGTGCCGATAACAATCCTATCGGCTGGACCAAATACTGGTGTTTTTCAAAAGGAATGCCGATAAAGAGATTTATAGGTTAAGCAAAGTTTGGATAGCCGATATCGCACGCAGGCGAATCTAGTTGGCTTCCTCTATCTCTCGAGTATCTTCATCGGCAGAACCTTCCACTGGCTTTAGTCTCTTCTTCATTTACAGTGCCTTGCGAGCTTGGACATCACTTTCTTGTTGAAGATTCTTGAGCATGTCGGGCAGTTGGCTTTCCTCTCGTTGAGCTTGAGTCAGAGTTTCCTCCACTTGCTTGAGTTCTGCCAGCAGAGCTTCCCTCTTTGCTGATAAATCGGAGATTCTCTATTTTAGTTCGGCGCCTGAAGATTGCAGAATGTCGATGATTTTATGCTTCTCATCGACAACACGCTTTACTTGCAGCATCTCCTCTTTGAGCTGGGCATGAGCAGTTCTATCGGCAAGGCGTTGGACAACCTTTTGGTACTGAAGCTGACGACCCTCCAGGTGAGCCGCTTGGAAGAGCATCTCCTCGACATCAGTAGGATTTTGGCCATGGAGAGTTTTGAATATGGCTTTGGCTGGGTCAGAATCATCCACCAGCTGGGTTGTGTCTTGCTGCAACAGGGCTAGTAAATCTTCTAGCTTGGATTTGATCTCTGCTGATGCAATTCCAAGCGCCGTTGAAGTGCTTGCCTCTTCGCCTTTGTCATCAGAAATGTCGATGGCAAAAGAGAACAAACTATAGGGGGAATCTTGCTCCTAGAAAAAGAAGAGGATAAGTTACCCAAGATTAAGTGTCGGTAATGCAAAATTTGATAGATCGGGTGACTTACTTGTTTCAGAGCAATTTCTTGTCTCTGGCGTGGATATGTAGCTAGCACTATAACTTGATCAGCTAGGGCTGCCGATGGAATATCTTCAACTGAAAGTTACCAAGGGTGATGATGGTATTTATAAAACAAATTATCGGTAACGATTCTATGATCGATACTTTACCTTGAGGAGGAATAGCAACTATTTGCTTAGGGGGAACAGCCGATGATGTGTCCAGATCAATTGGGTCGGTAATCTGTCCAGGCACATCGGCCGGGCCTGCTTGCGTCTGAGGTATTGGTTGAGGAGGAGAAGGTACTTCTTGTGTCTGGGGCACTGGATGAGGTGGAGAAGGTGTTGCTTGAATCGGGGATGCTGGACGAGGCAGAGAGGATGCTGCTGTCTTCTGTCGCTTTGGCTGAATCTTGGTACTCTTGGGGGCCTTTCTCTTGGGCGGAGCTTGATCAGACTAGGGGGCATTGGCACCCAATGATCGAGTGCTCCTGGTATTTGCCGATGCACCAGATTATTGTCACAAAAATCAAAGCTCCACGGGTTTGATATAAAAGCAGAGAAATATTATTGAAATTTGAAAGAACAGAATGTTTGATACAAAACGTAGGTACCGATGACATTCTAGTTGCAGCCGATGTGCCCTGAAATAGTAGTAACTATGAGATGAGATCGGTATAGCAGAAAGGAAAGTTGAAAAAATCTTACCTTGAAAGCTTGAGCCAGCGTAGCAGCAACTACCGATGGAGAAACTTTCGACCATTTGGTGGTCGTCTTCTAGAAGCGGATGTTTCTGTGCATCAAGGCTGCTAGGCTTGGCGTGTTGTGGCCGATTAGAGAGATTGGGCCTGATGGAAGAAGATCAATCAGCCTCACGCTTCTTCTTACTGTTGGCGCTGGGTCATCAACCTATTGAAGTGAAAAGGGGTAAGTTACCGATGAAGTTAAAATTAACAGAAGGACTGAAGTGTCGACAAGGGGCTTACAACATCATCGGGGACTTCATATTCAGGATGATCATGTTGCGGTACATGTGAGCCGATACCCTGAGCAGATGCTCCTTCCATTCTTCCCACCACTGTTTGTATGACTGAGTAATAAAGAGAGCTAGAATCCAAGCTGACAGATCAATGTCTATCTGGAGCTGAGCTATCCTGATCCACTCGAGTCCACTGGTTATTACTTCTCTCGGTTTCACCTCATCGGCATAACAAAGTTTGATCGGTAGCTGACCAAAAGCCAACTGACGAGCTAATGCCGATGGGTTGTAGAACTCATAGGTCGTGTTGGTGTTCTTTCCGCTGTCGAAGTTGTTTACTGGAATTGCTCTTGGAGTGATAATTGCCATCATCATATCATTGTCCTTGTTAAGAGCATCATCAGCAGGATGGAAAGTGAGTGGAAATCTGGACTCTGGATCTTCATAAGGCATCCAGGCTCGCTGATGTTTGGAAAGGTCGTCATACAATGTTTGAAAAATCGGCCGATCCAGTTCTCGTTGGTACCAGTACCAGGAAGGACTATGACGGCTTCACCATAATATGGGGCAAGCGTGTTGCCGATTCATCATCTGCTAGTTCATAATCCTCGGCGATGTCACGTGGGAACTACTGTCTGAAGAAATCAAACTGAAGGTGTTTGTGCATATGGACGTTGAGCCACATGTCAATAAACCACCAAGGACCTCCTAGGTTGCCGATGGGTTCACCTAGCAGAAATTTCTCGGCTACTTGGTGAAGGAGGTGATAGACACAGCCCAGCAGATATCGGCCAAGGGGGAATCGGTTACCATTAGCTAGTCTTTCTGCTGCCGATAAGTAAACAGAGGTTGGACCTACCGATCAGCCGCAAAAGATAAATTTGTCTAACCACATGTTCAGAAAGATGGTGTGCTCTCTCTAACCAACCGATCCTGTTCACTGAGATTTCTGGATATATCCTGACCAGCCGCCGATGTTGCGGGTTTCTACTTTATGTTCAGCTTTGCAGCCGAAAAATTGGCCATCATTGGCAGTTGCGATGTCCAAGCCAGTGAGCATGGCGAAATCAGCAAGTGTAGGGGAAGCTGGGCCATGACCAAAAATGAAGGCATTAAAAGTATCTGACCAAAACTATGAGGCAGCTATCAATATTGATTCATTCGTTTCCATATCGGCAATGGAAAGCCTGATACATTGGTCTATTTTGTGTTCACCCCAATATACTTCATTCGTTTTGCTAACCCTCAGGAACCAATCTTTCCATCCTTTGGTGGGATTTGGCCAGGATCAGAAAGTATCTTTCTATAGATCTATAGAGAAGTTCTCGGCTCTAAAAGGAATTCTATTGGTTTCTGCATCGATTAGATCGGTGGGATCTAGATTGCCCATTGGACCGAGACATTGGAGGTGGGGTTGTTCAGTAGCGATAACAATTTTCTCACTCAAATCCTGAAGTTTGAAGATCAAAAGAATAGAAAGAAAAGGGGGAGAAGATACTAAGTAAGTAAACTTGCAAAAAGGTTAAGGATTACAGTAAAGGAAAGAGAGGATGGGAATGGATTAACCTCAGGCACGGTGAAGTTGACAGCCATTTCTTCACAAGGAAGAAGTCGAAGACTTGAAGATTCTAGGGGAGGTTCTTTGTTGCCGGAGTTCTTGAGTTCTCCGTCAATGCCGCCGCCAGGAGGTAAATTTGGGAATGGAGGATGGTAAGGTGGAGAAAGAGTGCTGAGGAAGGGAGTATTTATAGGTTGAAGTGAGCAGGGGTATTTTTGACTTATCTCTTTATCGTATCCGTGAAATTCGAGGGTTTTCAGGTGAATATGGTAACTATTCACACGGTAATCAATGGATTGTATAGGTGATTTGACAGCAAGTAATTATGATTTTAGGAGGTATTCCACTATACACGATCTTTTGGTCGGCCCATCGGCAGTCAACCCTAAGAGAACAGTTGCCGATGAGCGTATTTCTATGAGATTTGAATCGGGTGGTTGAGAAATTCAAGGTATTTAATGGAGATCAAAATTAAGGTTGTTTGGATTTGGTAATTAATTGTTACCAGAAGGAAATAATTGTGAAAAGGTCATCATTATCGGAGAGAATTTTGGAGCATTAATGATTTCATACTTCGAAATTGGGGGGCATGTGTTGACACCGTTTTTGGACAAGAATTGTCACAACCAATTTTAAGGATAAAATTGAATGCAAAACCTTATATGTGCCTAGAGATCAATCACACATAAGCCAACAAATTATAGGGAGTATCACCACAAGTGTTTATTACATAACGATATTAACTCAGAGTCTTTACAAATATAAAGCGGAAATAAAAGATAACTCTTGCATGGAAGCTCCATCACATAGGCACGTGAACTGGTTGACCACAAGACTAGAAATCCTCAGGGAAGTACTGGTAGTAGTCATTACCCAAGCCATCTGTTACCCATCCGGGATTTTATCCAAATAAAGAAAATAAACAAGTGTAAGTACACTTCGTACTTAACAAGTGTAACATGGGGTTCATGAGGCTCAAAGACTAGACACTGGTTCAACTGCATGTAGCTTTTAGTTGTCACAATTTTAGCATATAAGTAGCATCAAGTTGTCAAGACCCAAAATAAACTCATGATCAAGTAAAGTGAATAAAGAATAGCATAAACAACATATTAACAATAATAACATTAATGAATTGCCATTAGTGATTATTTATTCTGTATTGGTCCAAGGCCGCTCGTGACCGTCAGCACGGCTGATATATCAGTTTTACACTCTTCAGAGGTTGTACACTTTCACTGTGAGTTGTGATTTACCCTTTCGCCCGAGGTGATCAACCCCTTAGCCCACTCCCAGGGAAGACCGACAGGGTTCAGTATGAAGCCTTTCAAAGGTTCGTCTAACAAGTTACGGCCGCTTGGTTTCGTTAGTCAGTCTATGTGATCCACCCACAGGAATCCACGGTCTGCTATCCCCCATTTGCACCACAAGGGTAACCACTAACAAGCTAGAAAAGGTCCTTATACTGAGCTAAAGCCAGAGCCATGTAGCCCTCACAGTTGTATTGTATGTCCTGGATGGTCAGATACATATAAGTCCTTATGGAGAGAAACTAGAGCACCATAAGATAGCCCAATGCTCTAGCCCTCTTTTCCAAAGTTGCTAAAAAGTCATCTTTTAATGTTTATTGCATATTCCATTAATCAAATTACAAGATCATGGTTTAGTGGAGCACTAGCATAAGCTACC
>Ga0182004_10005535_pt1 | contig 10285 bp, 5 predicted proteins | sample Sormic07211540_1_FD_120479 | JGI IMG/M metagenome (GOLD analysis project Ga0182004, IMG submission 120479) | Endophyte microbial communities from Sorghum bicolor roots, Mead, Nebraska, USA - 072115-40_1 MetaG | ecosystem: Host-associated > Plants > Roots > Unclassified | place: USA: Nebraska...
ACTGGCGGTTCGCAACCCCTTTGTACAGGCGGATTGACGAACCGCCAGTGGCTATAGGCCTGTGGAAATAAAAGTTTCCACAGGCGGTTAACTGAGAACCGCCTGTAGAAATAGATTTCTACAAGCAGTTTAGTTAAAGGTACTCCATATGGGATCATAGTACCCGTAGGTAATCTCTACTGTCTTCATTAATTAAATATACATATATGATAGATCCAATATATCTCTGGCTATTAGACTATTAATTAGTATAGCTTTGTTGCTATGTTATAATTGTTGATCTCCATTCACAAATAATTGACAGCATATGATTTTAATGATATGATATGTTCATGTTTCCATGTTGTAGCGGGTATGCATTCAGGCACGGGTTACCCTTGGATATTTTTACCCTTACAGGTACAGGTATGGAGGGCCTGTTTGGAACAGGTACGATTATTGCTATTTTTTAAAAAAAATTCAGGCACCTAAAATATAGCAAACCCATATTCTTTGAGAAAATAGAAACCCAAACAACTCATAATTTGACGGCAAATATGTGGGTACCCATATTCTTTGATACCATGAAAGATTGATTATGGCTAATGGCTTGTCACTTTCCATTGATTTTTTTTCGAACACGTGCGCTGCACGTGCCTCGTTAAGAAGAAGAGAGTTTAAAGTTACATCCACCGTTCCAAGTGGCGAGGTACCATTGGCACGGCGGGCGACACAAGTTACAAAAGGCGCCGGCTACCACGGCGGAGCGTTGTTGGTTGTACTTTCTAGTCGAAAAGTTGTGCTCCTAAGAGAGATGGGTTGGAGAGAGTGACGACGGTCTAGACGGAGTTGAATATCGTCAAGTCTCGAAACCCCGCTGCCACCCACTCGGTAGCCTCCTCCTTGGTTTTGCGAAGTAGCTGGTCCGGAGTGGAGGAGATTGCATCAAACGTGCGCCTGTTACGTTCTTTCCAAATCATCCAAGCCGTTAGAAGGGTCGCAGAGTCAAACCCTCGGCGAAGCGCGTCCGGTACTTCGTTTCGCGCCTTTAGCCACCAGTCAAGCAAAGTTTCTTGCCCCTGAGGCACCAGCGTTGGGAGACCGGCCCAAAGAAGCACGCCATGCCAGATCTGCCTAGAGAAGGGGCAAGAGAGCAGTAGGTGATCAGCGTGCTCGGCGTGCTGGTCGCAGAGGGTGCAGTCGTCGGTCTGCTGGAGGCCGTGTAGCTTGCGGCGTTCAGCTGTCCACAATCGGCCATGACTCTTCACTCTAAGACTTATCACATTCTAGACTTATCACATTCTAGACTCTCTGTATTCTAATAGAAAATATAAATAGTCTAAACCAAAACGGCCTTCTCTCTCAAAAAAAAAAAACAACTCAAAGTAGGGTTTGAACTTCTCGAAGAAACTTTTGGAGGCGAATACGATGATTTCGATTGTTGATGGTCTAAACTGTAAATGGTTTGACCAGCTCAACGTAGAGTTTGAGTAGTCAAATGATTGATAGAGCACAAATTCTAAAAGCAGGGGAGACTGGATTCTTGGGGACTCTCCTCTTGTGATGGATTCAGTTGTAGTGCTGGCTGGCCTCTGCAAGACCACGCCTGGTGCTGCAACCTCCTACAACCCCTCGATTTCTCGTGGTGAATGAATCATCACCCACCCATCATTCATGAAGATAATCTTGCTGGGATAATATTCTGTATTTTTTCCTTATGTAAATTGTTAGATGGACAGTTTTTCTTTAGCCGTGATAAATTTGTGAACAGTTTTTCTTTAGCCGTGAACAATTTATGACAGGATATGCATTGCATAGTAGGAGTACTGCTGTTGTTTCTGTTGATGCAAACACTGTAAAAGGCACCGATAGTTGCAATTCAGCACACTTACAGGTTTCAGAAATATTCTTTTACAAAAAAATAGGAGAGAGATTTACAGTGCTATCTATTGCGCCATCTTTCTATATATTCACTATGTATCTGCAGCCAGTTGTCAGAAATTACAACGGTGGATACCATCCTATCTTCTGATATTGCATGGTCTCAGTGCAAGCTATGAATTGCATATTACTAGCAAATTTGCTTTGCCCTATCCTTCATGTTCAGATGCTTCCCTACAGAGTATCCTCATCTCACCACTAACTGTGATTCGGATTCGGGGTGCGTTTGACTTTGACTGCACAAAGAAAAACTGGCTTTTTAATCTGCTCACTGACTGGGCAACATGTTTGTTCCAGATGAAACTGCAGGTTCATTGCCACACACAATCATCTTCGGTCAAAGCCTGCTGGTGTGGTGACTGGTGAGGTTCAGTTCCTGACTAACAAAAGCTGAAGAACAATGTAGCTAGGTTCTACTATTTCCCAGTCCAGTAGCTTATGACATTCAGAAATGCAATATTACCTATCTTTGCTGCTCTGCTTTCAAGATTTCGAGGACTGCAAAGGATCCAAGTTGTGCTTCGTCATCAGGTCGTAGTTCATGGATGCTAGCTGAGAGATGTTCTGCACATCACAGAAAAAGAAGGAAAACAAAATTCAGTTATCAAAGACAAGTTTTTTTTAAAAAAATAAAAAAATAAAACATTGGTGTCAACGTTCAGGAAAGAAAACATTGTTCATTATGTTGTTCTGAAACGTTGACAAGCGGCAATGCAACAGGGAATTCTTCAGATAATATAATAGCTTGCCTTGAATGAGAAGTTGCTGAAAGAGTATTTCACCGACAAAGGCGCGCCGAATTCTTCCATGCTGCCACACTCATCACCCTGCTACCAATTAAATTCAAAGTCATGAGATGAGATGAGGATTGGGCGCTGCAAAATTGGCTTGGACGTCTGAACTCTCACAACTCATACAAAAAAAAGGAGCGATCAGTTTATGTATGATACAGTTCAGGACACTTACATCTTCCTCGTAGTCACTATGTGGACTGCTGCCGCAGCTCATGCTGCTAGTCTCGCTCCGGTCGTCGTAATAGTTGCCAGGCGCATTGACTTGCTCGTCGGCGCTGCCCCAGGCATGGCGGCAGGCGAAGTAGCTCGTGTCGTACTCATCATCTGTAGAAGGGATAAATGCAACCTACAAGACAAGAACATGGTTACTTGAGCTGCCTGAATTTCTGCACCGCTAGAATTCATTTTCCCACTCCTCTTATACATAGGTGCCTTTTTTGGTTTTGTTTTGTTCAGGTAATATGTAATTTTATCATTGTTTAGCTATAGAAAAAACTGTTAGTTGTCTCTTGTGAGTATACTAGCTGGTTATATAAAATTGTTCTGAAAATTCAGTCACCTGAAGTATGTCAACTCACTTATATAAAACGTGCTAGTATGCAGTAGTAGAAATAGTTTAGTATAGTAACCTTTTGTCTGGCAATCATGTCCCAGTTGATGCCCTTGAAGAACGGATGAGCCTTTACCTGCTCTAATATCACATTTCAGTTAGTGTCGCGTGCACAAGATTAGGGAGTTCTTACGGAAAGGAGAAATGAGAAGACCAAGAAAAAGGAGTACCTCTCCAGCACCGGTCGCACCTAATCTTTGCACCGGGTTTTCCATCAGCAGCCTAATATGATTCGAAGATGAGTTAAAATGGCAATTTGTAGGTAGCACGTATGAAGACCTAGTGGGCACATGTATGATTGTAAAATTTTTCAGAACCTCATATGTTTTCTGACTTACTTGTCAATCAAATCATATGCTTCAAAACTCATCTCCTCTGGTACTTGTGGCCAAGGTATTTCTCGATTCATTATGTTGTCGAATATTATCTGCAACATACACCCATATTACAACTAAATTTGACCATCAGATCAAAACAGGATTAAGGAACTGAAAATGATTTGTCCACTCAGTTCTGAAAGTTAGTCCACTTGATTGCATACAGAGTTACAGACTCCAAATTCAAATTCATTCCACATTGTGCATAATAACAAACACGAAACTTCCCGACAGGCGATGCGCATACATACTACGTACCTGTGGGTGCTCAGCATTGAAGGGAGGAATCCCCACGAGCAGCTCGAACAGGATGACGCCAACCGACCACCAATCTGCAGTTGGGCCTGCAATGCACGTATTGTCGGAAATCAAACAGGCCATGTCACTGAATCACAAGTCTCACTTATCTGAAGAACCACCACAGAAGCTGACGGACAAGCAGAACAGAAGGCAATGCCGATCGAAGACGAACCGTGGGTCATGCCGAGCAGTATCTCCGGCGCCAGGTAGTCCGGCGTGCCCACCGCCGTCTGCTTCTGCCGCTGCTGCCGCTTCTGCTCCCGGTGCTCCGCGTCCGTCGGCTGGTGGTCGCCGACGAGGACGCTGCTGACGTCCGGGCCTGACAGGTCGTCCGTGCTGTTGATGAGCCCCACTTTGGAGAGCCCGAAATCCGTCAGCTGCATTGCATTTGCATGCATACCATTCGTTCATCCATTCAGTCAGGCCAACAATTCCCCGACGAACATTCACTGACTGGACTGACACCAGCCAATTACCTTGATGTGGCCGTCGCGAGAGAGCAACAGGTTGTCAGGCTTGAGGTCACGGTGGATCACGTTCATGGAATGCAGGTACTCCAACGCAAGAACCTGCTTTGCAGTTGTTGCAGCAAAATGACGAGAGGATGAAGAGGACAATGAAACAAACGGAATTGGCAATGGCGACTGGCGAGAACTCACGAGCTCAGCGATGTATGTCCTGGCCATGTCCTCGTCGAGGCAGCCGAGATTCCTGAGCAGGGAGTAGAGGTCTCCGCCATTGAGGTACTCCATGACAAGGTACAGGTTCTCCCTGCACGTGAAGGAGTAGAAGAAGCGGACCACGAAGGGGTTGCGCGCGGAGATGAGGATGTCGCGCTCCGCCAGGATGCTCTCCACGGCGTTCTTCCGGATCATGTCCGCCTTCCGGAGCACCTTGATGGCGAAGAGGTCGCCGGTGACCCTCTTCTTGGCCAGGAACACGCGGCCGAAGGCGCCGCGGCTGATGGGCTTGATGATCTCGAAGTCCTCGATGGAGGTCCGGTCCTTGAACCTGTTGGCGTTGTTGCCGTTCAGCGTCGTCGTCGTCGTCCGGGAGCTCATCATCGTCACGCCGCCACCGCTCTCCATCATCGGGCCCTCCTCGTCTATCGGGTGCAGGTGCAGGTGCAGCTGCTGGTGGTGGTCCGCCGCCGCGCCACCCATGTCGTCGATCTGCCCGCACAGCTGCATGAACTTCTCCTGCAGCAGCTTGGCGATCCTCCGCCCGAACGTCTCGACGACGAGGGCGTCCACCTTGCGCGTGTCGATCACGGCGTTGAGGTCCTCCAGGTAGGAGCTGAGGTCCTCCAGCGAGTTGTACTCGGAGCTCTTGATGCCCTCGATGCCGCGCGCAATGGCGAGCAGGCTATCGATCTGCTGGAAGTTCTCCAGCTCCGCGAACGCCTTGTGCTTGGTCAGCTGCGACTCGGCGTGGCTCGTCCGCGGCGTCAGCAGCGGCGACTGCGGCAGGCTCCCCGACGCCGGCGTCAGCGCGCCCTCCGAGAAGAGCTCCGACGACGGCACGGTCAGCAGCTGGGACAGCGCGTCGTGGTCGGCGGCGTTGTTGGAGTCTGACTCGGACGACGTGCTCGCCCTGCCGCCGCCAACACCGAGGGAGCCGCCGCCGCCGCCGCCGCGGGTGTCGAAGCAGGCGAGCACGCGGTCGAGCACCTCGGCGACGCGTAGCAGGCGCTGGTCCGCGCTGTGGCCCTTGGCGTCGCAACGGTCGGCGAGCGTGCACACCACGAAGTGGCCCTCGGCGCACGCCATGGGGATCTCGAAGTCGCAGATGCGGCAGATCATCCGGGGCTTGCCGTCCACGATGATCTGCTGCGCCTCCGGGTACCGGGACGGGATCTCTGCCAGGTTCACGGCCGCGTCGCCGCCCAGGCACGCCAGCCCGTCCGGGTGGATGTGGATGCTCGCCGCGTCCACGCGCTCCACGATCTCGTCCACCGTAGTCTTGCCGTGCCGGGTGATGGGCTTCTTCTTCGCCAGGCTATCGTCGCCCACGCCGGCGGCAGCAGTCTTAGCGGCCGTGGCGGCACCCCCGGCGTCACCCGCTCCGGTGCTGCTGATCTTGTTCTTCTCGGCGGGGGAAGGGAGCTTCTTCCACGACGCCATCTTGCCGCTGGGGGAGTGGCCGTCAGCCGCGGCCGATCCGTCCCCGGAGGACGGCGAGAAGATCCTCGCCGGGGAGAAGTCGACGGTGAGCTGCTTGTGCTCCAGCATCCGCCGCCTGATGAGCCGCTCCTTGAGCTCGGTGAGGCTGGATGTGCTCTTGCGGCCGAGGTCCCCGCCGTCGACGTGGATCGGGTAGAGACCGAGGTCGCTGAGCTGGTGCAGGCCGAGCACGTTCCGCCTGTCGTCGTCGTCGACGACGTCGGCGTAGCGGCACCCGCCCACGGCGGCGCCCTTGCGGAACTGCAGCAGGCGGGTGCAGCGCGTGAGGATGAAGAGGATCCGCGTGTGCGCCTGCTTGGGGAGACCCGCGGGGAGCTCCTGCCGGCGGTCGTCGAGGCCCTGCACCACGCCCTCGCAGCGGGTCCACAGCTCCTCGGGGCTCATCTCCGCGCACCGCTGCGCCACCACCAGCAGGTCCTCCAGCGCGACGCGCCAGTCGTCCGGGTGGTGGTCCTCGCCGTCGGCCTCGGCCTCGGCCTCGCCCTCGCGCGCCCGCGCCAGCACGTCGACGAGGTCCCCCGCGAAGATGCCCAGCTCGCTGTCCACCTCCTCCTTGAGGCGGATGAACTTGGTCCGGATGGCGCCGATGAACTCCTCCGGGGCGGTGCTGCCGAGCCCGCCGCCGCGCACCATCTTGCGCATCGCCGGCACGCCGCAACCACCGCAGCCGCCCCACGCGCTCAGCTCGTGCGAGAAGCTCTTCACGTCGGGCGCGCGCTTCCGGCGCCCGCTGGTGGCGCGCAGGATCGCGCGGAACCGCGGCGAGTCCATCTCCCGCCCGCCGCCGTCCACCATCGCCGTCGCCCGCCCACGCGCGCCGCCGCCGCCGCCGCCGTCGTTCTTCTGCGGATCGGATCAGACATATTATAGCATCAACCATCAAGCACGTACGTGGGCGCCGCATTCCATTCCGTTCCTCGACTAAATTACCTCCATGATCGCAATCGCAACGTGCGCGCAGGTCGACAAATTCTTCCTCGCACGCCAGCATTCTTACTCACATGCTTCAAACAAATCGATAAAAATATGATCAATTTTTTATTTTTTTTTTAAAAAAAACAAGACTAAGTAAGCATTTGAACGTGACAGCGACGATTTCTTGAACCATATAGTTTCATAAACTAACAAAACAAGAAAACCAAAGGCACTACAAGAACACTAAGAAGCACTACTATTCGGACGAGTTTTCTTGAACCAATTTGTCCAATTTCTTGAACAAAATGGCAAGGATATGATAGTCATATAACATACCTACCCGATGAAGAAGAAGACGACGCCGATGGATCAAAACTGACCTATGTACGTAGCTACAAAACTAATGGGGATCGGTCGAAGCTTTTTCCATGTAATTTTACCATCATCAGGTGCTAATTTTAACATCAGGTGCATAGTGTTGCCAAGGAGGAACTAAAAAGAGAAGAAGAGGAAGGGATAAAAGAATAGATAGATAGGTGGACCCCACGTGTCAGCCTCCCCCCACCACCAGAAAACGGGCGCCCCTGCCGTGGAGCGGCCTAACGGGTTCCCCGGACGCGCACGCCCCGCGCCCCGCCCTCGTGTCATATTGATGCGAGAGGGGTCCCACTCGTCAGCCGGACAAGTGGCCCGCTAATATATACGGCGGCGCCCCGCGCATGGCGCAACCGCCTCGCCTCCTGATCTCTCTCCCCGGTTCCGCGAATGCGTCTCCTCCCCCGGCCGGCCGCCCGTTCGCTCTCCCCCGCACGAATCTCCAGGTGATGTCGATGCGCCGCGGTCTCTGACTGCGGCGGCGGCGGCGGTCGGGGTCGGGGACGATGGGCGAGGCCTGCGGGGAGCACGCGCGCGACGGCCGGCGCCACGAGCACCACAACCACCAGAAGCAGCGGCGCGGCCACCGGCGGTCGGCATCCGCGTCCGCGCCCGCGTCCACGGGGCGAGGGCTAGGGTCGGCGTCGCCGTCCCCCGCCACGGCTGCGGCGGCGATGGAGGAGGAGCGGCGGCTGCGTCGGTCCCCGCCCGTGGAGGCGCGGCGGGAGCGGGAGCGGCGGCGGGCGCGGGAGCAGCCGCGGTGCGGGGAGGTGGCGGGCGGGACGGCGGCGGAGTGCGCCGCGGTTTGCTGCTGCTTCCCCTGCGCGGTGGTGGAGCTCGTCGTGCTCGCGGCCGTGCGCGTGCCCGCCGCGCTGTGCCGGCGCGCGCTCCGCGCCCGGGCGAGGCGCAGGCGCGCCTCCCGCGCCGCCGCCCAGGCCAAGAAGAAGGAGATGGCGGGGCTCCTCGCGTCGGGCGCCACGTCACCGACCGCGGCGGCCGCCAAGGACATCAACGGCGACGCGCTCGACTTCTGCTACTGGCCCGCGGGCGCGGCGGCGGCCAGGCGCGACGAGCTCGCCGAGGCCGAGGCCGCGGTCTGGGCTAGCTTCCAGGGCGCCGGCTTCTGGCGGAGCCCGTCGCAGCGCGAGGAGAGGAGGTGCTCGTCGCAGCGCGAGGAGAGGAGGTGCTCGTGACCGCCGCCGCCGCCGCCGTCTCTCCATGCCGGTTTCTTGCATTGGACTCGCTCCATCCCGATCCGTCGTCGCATGGCAATGGCATCACCAGCCCAACCAACCAATATAAATCCTCATAGGAAAAAGATGAACTCCTGCGATTGATTAATCGATCGACTGCAGATTGTTGCAGCGGCGACGACCAGTTTTATTACCAGTTGAGATTGCTCGCGTTTTCTTTTTCCGAAGAATTTTTTTGTTTTGATTGTTCGGTGGGAGGAGAATGAAACCATGCATGCATGATTAACCTAGGGAAGGGAAGATCACACGGCCGAACTCTGCTTCTTCTTCTTGTTCTTGATCGTGATTGCTGTGCTCCTGATTTGTTCGTCTTTCTGATTCCTGGGTTGAACGATCGATTGGATTGATACTTTTCTGACGTGGACACGGTCGATCAACATTATAAAGTCGTATGTATATATAAAAGTAAACCAAAACAAAAGCGTGAAGGAATGAATGAAGAAGATAAAGAATTAAAGAGTATGAGAATGTAAACATGAATTTATTTTATGATCCATTACTCGAATTCTGTGGAATGGTTCTTATCTTAACCTCGGTTTGACTTTCTAAAAAGCAACTCCAACTTCAAGAGACTCTTTTATATTCTTCCTTATTTATAAAAATACCCTCCAACAACCTCTTTAATTGATCTCAAAATATAAACATCATTTATTTCATATTTCTCAATAGTCAAAGACGATGGTTCTCTACAATGCGAACAAGATATAAAAAACGGTTGGAGAGAACAAAGATATAAAAGGCAATTTTGACTCTCCAAATGATGATTTAGAGAGTATTTTTTTTTAAAAAAAAACTATTAAAGATGCTCTAACATGCATGCTCAAGATTAAAGAATTGTGAGGTCACTTGAGGTCATCTCGTATTCACCATGGCGATGATGTGTGCACTAGTGCTGGCACGGCTATATATGTCCGCTTCTACTGTCCATGACGGATTAAAAGAAAGTGGCTTGGGCCTGCTTATGAAGGTACGACCTCCTGGGAATTCGAATGACACAAGTAGTACGTAGGAACTAAACATGTTTTTTTTGTGCTTTTACTTATATATATACTTACTTGCAGATCAGTTTCTTTGTCAAATGAAAGAGGAATTTTGTTATTGCACAAACCTACCCAGGACCAGATATGAAAAATGAAAAAAAAGAAGTGTGAGTCAAATCGGTCGCTATACTGTTCCGGTTTGTGTAAAACATGGCCAAATGCATGTTCTTCGACAATGAACCCATGCATAGATAAATAAATCTCGATCTTCATTTTGGTTGGGTACTTGAGCCGAGCCAATATGCATGGGAGCCAAGCCAAAGTTAAGCACAGCCAATAAGATGGTAAGATAGATTCTTTACAATCAAGAAGTTACGATTTTAAACTCTCTTTAATACCCATTCAATCTAAACATCATCGCATCCGAGCAGTAGGATGTAATATTGCAAGACTTTGACATTCATTTTACCCTGTATCCTGTAAAACCCAACTTCATGTGCAACCTATGCAACCACCAATTAAAACCACAAGATCTAGATCCAACGTCTGAGGTTTTTTTCACTTAAATCCTCTCATAT
>Ga0182004_10005536_pt1 | contig 10285 bp, 2 predicted proteins | sample Sormic07211540_1_FD_120479 | JGI IMG/M metagenome (GOLD analysis project Ga0182004, IMG submission 120479) | Endophyte microbial communities from Sorghum bicolor roots, Mead, Nebraska, USA - 072115-40_1 MetaG | ecosystem: Host-associated > Plants > Roots > Unclassified | place: USA: Nebraska...
GCTATATGTGATTTTCATTATATGATTTGTGATGGTCAATTTTGGTGAACACATAACACTTACATGGCAAATCAAATCTATGATGGAAAGCATCCTGCGTGTTAGATGGCTATGACGATCAATCTTGTCATACACTATCGGGCCTAGTCTGGGCTAAATGGACTTCTAGGGACTCCATGACGAACTTAAATGTAAATTTGTGACGGCCTATATCACTTCAACAAATTTATGACGCGAGATACATGACGGTTTTTTCTTTTGTCATGGTAAGTTAACTGTGACGTGTTTTTGACCATCTGTGACCAAAGTAACCATCATGTAAAGCCTTGATTCTTGTAGTGTGTTTGCATGTGTCCCTTTCCTTTGTTGTTTTTTTCAGTAGTGTGATTTTGGCCGGTGGGTGCCGGCGGCATATGTTCGAATCAAGAAGGCACCCAGATTGGTCCTTTATTTAAGTCCTGAAATAATCAATTTGTTACAAGCTACAAATGAAGCGGCACAGTGACCGATGAGCACACCCGCGAAGTATAGCATATTGCTATTTCTGCTGACATATACAGAAAACAATTTGATTTGTTATAGTATATGGGATAATAATAATAATGAAGCTAGCGAGGCCAACATTACATTATTACATAAAAGGAAAAAGGAAAGAAATAAATCAGAATTAATTTGCATATGCAAGTATGCAACAACAGCATTGTATTGAGCATGCTGAGTTGTGCGTGCATGCATGCATGAATGGTTGGTCGACGAGGATGCTAGAGTAAATAAGATGGATGTGAGGACGAGAAGTGAAGCATGGATGCACATGTAATGTATTATTAGGAGAAGGAGGGAGTGCTTTATTAGTGGGTGCAGTGGAAGCCTTTGGGGGCGGTCTTGCCGCAGTGGTTGAGGACGAGGGCGAGGTCGATGGGGAGGTTGAGGTGGATGCCCAGCACGTTGGCCTTGATGGCAGTGCAGAGGCAGACGGCGGCCTCCAGGTCGACGAGGCCGTCCAACAGCGGGCAGCAGGGCTCCGTAGGCGGCAGCCCCACCTTGGCCTTGATGAGGCCCAGCACGTTGGCGCAGACGCCTAGCTTGAGCGCGTCCCGATGGCACCCCACGCCGCCGCCGCTGCTTGGGGCCGCCGGAGGGCATGGCGGTGGAGGCGGCGGCGGAGGGCAGCTGGTGTAGTGCGCCGACGCTTGCAGCGCAAAGCAATTGACTGCGGCGAGCAGCACCACCAGCGCCGCGGCCGCTCCTCTCGACGCCGCCATTATTTATCTTGTATGCTGAGGCTGAGCTGCAGAGGTCGGTGATGTTCACTTATTTATTTTGGGCTGTCCGGGGAGTGGAGTGGAGTGTGGTGTGGTGTGTGTTACATGCCTGCATACATATTTTCGAGAGAGATATACATCTCTATATATATACAGATACAGTACATGAGGGGGGCTCTATGTGTAGGCAGTGGCGCCTGCAGGGGACAAGTACACTGCATCTATGGCATTTGAACTAAGGCCTTGTTTAGTTCTCGGAACCAAAAGTTTTTGACTGTAGTACTTTTGTTTGTACTTAACAATTATTGGACTAATAATTAGGTTCAAAAGATTCGTCTCGTAAAATATAAGTAAACTGTATAATTAAATATTATTTATATATATATTTAATATTTTATGTATGTGTCGTAAGATTCAATGTGACGATGAATTTTGAAAAGTTTTAGATTTTTGGTGGAACTAAACAAGGCCTAACCCAACCAGGAAGGGACACGAGCTGAGGGCCACGTACCACGTGAAATGCTAGGATGCATGGATCGGAGCTCTCGATCAGATCCACGAGGAATGGATCGACCTACGCACTGCCACTGCATGCATTATACATTTTAATTTCATTTTATGCCCACACTGATTCACGGGAAGCAAAGAATCTAGAGGTGTTTTGGATTCATGCATGCCCGTGACCCTACGTGATGACCAATGCAAGTTGCTTGCATGGATAATATATATATTTGGATCGTTGTACTACTGGTTGTCGGCGTCCAAGAACGAACGAGCAAGCAGGCTACCTGGTGATCGATCGTGCTTAGCAGCATAGCACTTGCTTGCATTGGAGTAAACAAACTACTAGCTAGCAGAGTACGTAGCAGTATACCATTTTCTGTTGCCCTTGGTGTTGACCCTCACTCGATCACTCCGTCTGACCCCAGAGTCAAGGTAGGTGCTTTTCCTTTTTTTTTTCCCCTCTTTTTTTTTCAGAGGCCTGCTCTGGATATTCATTCACTGTCTGATGCTGGCAGTGCCTCCTCAATCTCCTTAACTGATGAAATTAAGGTTCAATCTCAAAGAGGGCACAGGCATCTGGCTTAGAAGGCTTGCAATTTAAAGAGAGGGAGCGAGCACCCAACTTGGAGGCTCATATGCAATAAGTCTGGAAGCCTAGAAGATATATTAGGCTTTTGGCCTAGGCATGTTGTGTAGGAGCATTCAACAGGGCCTTGAAGAATCTAGCCCACTCCCTTAGCACTTCTATTATCTCTCCTTTGTTTGAACCCCTTTCTTGAGAATTGGGTGGGGAATCTGGCGCCAACCAGGACATACCAATGTCCTTTGGGCGGGCTAGAGCATTGAAGAAGAGTGTTCTGACCATTCCAATCTAAATGTTCTCTTGTACTATTATTCCTCCCACCTGACCCTACTGTTGATATTTATTACGCACACAGAAGAATCAAAGAGAAATAATCTGCAAGCGCATGGATATCGGTGAGCACTTCACCTTAAATATATTTCTAGAGTATCGTATTTATTTATCCGCAAGGAGAAAACGTGCGATGACTAACCAAGTCTGTGTTTAACCCCTGAGCTGCAAGCAAGGTAACATGATATAAGAGATAGAGAAGACTACTATGGCACCCTAGTTCTAACCTATGGCAAGCTATGTGACCACTGCTCTGGTGGGGGCATTACCGAAGGAAAAGACATAACATAGGATGCTTAACCCTGGCACGCAAATCCTACCAATTCTACTAACAGGAGGAGGCTCTAAAGGATCAACAAGGAAGTCACCCTCGTGACCTACCACCGATCTAGCCAGATAGGGGATATCTACGAGTACCGTACCCGAGCCCAAGCACCATGCTTATACTACAGATGATTACTCCCTAGCGAAGAGAATAAAGTAAACTTGCAAATCAAAAAACAATAATAACAATGTACTTTCTAATATTAGAAGTTGCATTACTGAGAAATCTCATATGCAAGCTCCGAGTTAGGGAGACTTGATCCCATAGCTACAAGCCAGAGAGGAGACACCAATATTCCTCCAACTCTTCCCTCCACTCTATCTCTCTCAATCTAAAAGTAGAACTTTAATCTCACATAGAGACCCCTCTTTGCTAATCCTGACTAGAAATAATGAACTAGGGTTTCAAGGGATGCCTGATCTAGGGGCTAGGGTCCTTGCTTATATAGCACCTTTCGATAAATGTCAGCCGTTGGATCAAACCGGCTTAGATGGACGATTATTAGTGATCTTCAAAGGCGGTGGAGCGTGATCCACAAGTCTACACCTGATTGGTGTAGGGGGAGGGTGGCCGCCCTGTCTCTGTGATAGGTAGGTCCCTCCCTATAAGGGGGTCCTTCCTGAGTCCTCTAGACTCTTCTTTTTCATATGTAGGTGCTTTTTCTCTATGTAAACCTGACATGTGGGTCTTCTATGGTTGTTTTTCAGCTAACACCCTGCAGAAATAGATATTCACCAAAACTCATAGAATTATGTTAGTTATGGTGATTCTTTTTATAACATTTTCTCGGTCAAGTTGACAGTTAAAATTGACACTTATCTACCATCAACACCTACTAGTTTTGTTGTCCCACTATTGCTTGTGCCCCATGTGTTCCTATTGTATGTTAAGTGGCTACTGTAAGACCACAAGTTCTTGTTGATCATTCATGCCTGCCTATTGCGCCTACTGAACTGCATCTGGGTGCCCTTGGCCTGCTTGAGTCTGCTGCTCAGCTACAAGGACCCCTTGATTCTATGGCCCAGCCTCCATAAGGTCCACCTAGTTAACTTTCTAGTCTGCAACAGGTTCAACCAAGTACTGATCCACTGGTCCCCTGGTTTTCATTCTATTCCGGGTTCATCAACTCCTCTAAGTCCATTAATTCTTCTTCATGAACTTGCATCATAGGCAAGTGCTGAGATATCTGGATTTTAGGTTCAACCTCAGCAACCACCTCATCTTGTTGAACTAGAGGGTAATTTGTTGAACATCCTCTTACACCTCTCCCTGAGTATGGTTGATTATCATTTCAAGGGGGTCATCAACTGCAAGAGCCTCATGCAAGTCCTGGAGCATGGCCATGGGGGCCATGTTTAGGTCCACCTGTTGCTGCAAGGCTAGAAACTCTTTTGTCCATGCATCCTAACCAAGTTGGGGACCCTACTGCTCCTAGATGTTCTAACCAATTCCCTGGCCCACAATGTTCTCCTCGGCGTGTGCTACAACCGGGGCAAGGACATATTGTCCCAACCGAAAGAAGTCAAATAGAGGAGGACCATCATTGGGAGGTTGTGGCACTTGCTCTTCATCTAGTGGCCCACGTCCAAGGTGCTCAAGATCTTGCACTAGACTATCCATCAGAGAACACCAAGAAGTGAGAGATTGTTTTAAGGTCTATCACCCTAGCTCTAATAATCAACCTTGCTAAGTTTTTAGGATCCTTGTACCAGGTAATAGTTTTAGCAAAAGGGCCAATGATAGTATCAATAAACTCATCATCTTAATAATCTTCAGGCAGACCCAACAACATCAGCTAACACTCATGATTGAAAGTGACCTGCCTCCAGTTTCTACCCTAGTTATGCCTCACAAAGGTGAACAACACTCCCCCATAAGAATGTGGGCTCCTAATCACAAAGCGATACCTACCATACTCATGCTTAAAATGAATGAAAGCTTGACCTAGATGCGTAGATTGCACCTCCATAATCGGAACCCTCCTATTTGCGCAAAACTCCCTGATCACCTTATCAACAACCAGGAAGTGCAAGGCATTACTAGGTAGTGGCTCGATGGTGACAATGGCGAAGTCCTCATTTCTTGCTCGAGGACTCTGTCCAGCAATGGTCCTCACCATCATCGGTCAGCTAGGAATGTTCTGGATGTGCATTCCCCTTGGTCAGAATGGGAAAGGATCCGCGCGCTGGTAAGCCATGGTGGGGTGATTGGAGCTGCTCGGAGGGGGGAGCTGAGCTTGTGGCAATGGTGGCTACCTTGCTTTGGCAGACTGAGGTTTTCTTAGGTTGGCACTATTACCGCTAGTGGGTGAGTTATTATAGGAAGATGAAGCGGCATCAACCTCGGCTGCCATCGTACCAGTTCTAAGCTCAATCTCTATTTGGTGGACCATTGTGGGGGCTGCCCCATCCGTCATAGTGAATTGTTGTACTAGTTGGTCACTGATTGGCAGGCAAGGGTTGTCATGGCAATGTTTTTAGCCACAAACAAATGTATAGCACAAACAACTAATGCCCTTCTTCTGAGTGACAAATTTATCTATCACTCTGAACCTTTAATATGAAAAAAATGATTAGGTGGGTAGAATTAAGCATAGCACAAAGGCAAAACATAGGCATTGCAAGTTTAGTAGGCATCAAAGCATGGCATGGATTGTTTGGATCAGATAGCGTCTATAGGCATTTACATACAGAGAACTAAAACTCAAGAATAAATTGGAACGGTTGGTCACCGGCAACCTTTGCATGTTTACTGAATCCGAACAATTAGAACATGGCACATACCAGATTCAATTTCCTGAAGAACAGAAAATTGCTAGGAGGGTAAGCTAAACCAGCATCGAACTTAATATATTACGTTTCATGCAGAACAAAGCACGGTTAGTAAATGACACAATCAAAGTCGGACGATGGTTCAATATTACGCCCATTGGTACAAATCCTTACCATTCCGGAATGACTTAAGAAGATTATGAGTGGACCCATTGGACGCAGCATATATACTGTATTTTTCTTAACAACTCTCATATCTACATGTGTACGTGTCGTAGGTAAATGGCAAAGTGAGGTTGTTGCCAATCCCGAAGCTTTTTACCTGTATGCCATTATAAAAGATTGACCAAACCAGGAGACCACTAAAAAGTTGTTTCGCACCGCTGTGCCCAACTTCATCTTCGACTATACCCGTGTGCCATTCTGTTCTCATTCCGTTTGTTTTGTAACGTTTAAGAGGTCTGAGATGTGGGTCCTAGGTAGGAAAATGTCCTTCTTGCCCTTCCAGTCCATACCACACGCTGCCGTGCTCGTGCTGCTCTCCCTGGCCGCGGACGTCGCGGGCCCGCCGACGTGGATGCGCTCCCAGTGCTCTGTGGCGCGGCAAGCGAGGCCATGCTCGTGCTGGGGCTCTCGGAGCTGCACTGGCGCTGCAGACGCTGCGGCTCCTGCTCACTGACTGCGCCCGGAAGGCGGCGTGCGCTCGGTGCTCGGCTGATGGCGCGGTTCGCAACACGAAAAAAAAACAAGGCTTAAGCAGACAGAGAGAAGAAAGGTATTGTAATCGTATGATCCTGTCAGGACGGAATGTGTTGCATTTTAAGGTCTTGTTTAGTTCCCAAAAATTTTGCAAAATTTTTCAGATTCCCCGTCACATCAAGTCTCTAGACCTATGCATGGAGTATTAAATATAGATGAAAATAAAAACTAATTGCACAGTTTGGTCGGAATTGGCGAGACGAACCTTTTGAGCCTAGTTAGTCTATAATTAAACAATATTTATCAAATATAAACAAAAATGCTACTATTCCTATTTTGCAAAATTTTTTGGAACTAAACAATACCTAGAAACCTTTCGAGCAGGCGCAGGAGGACGCACAGCCCAGAATCTGCACGGATCACGGGGCCTCTATTCGAGTACCTGTTTTGTTTGTTTCTTTGGCGTAGCAACATAAAAAAACAAAAAAATTGTCATATTGTGATTCATTTAGATATACTGGAAAGCTTTTTTTTTCTCTTCTTCCTATGTACTCCCTGCGTCCCAAAAAGAGTATCGTTTTAGGATTTTAGACATCTTATTTGACCATTCGTCTTATTCAAAATTTTTACATAAATATTATATATTTTGTTAAGACTTATTTTATTATTAGAGATACTTTATCCATGATTAATTTATTTTATAATTTACATAAAATTTTTTAATAAGACGAACGGTCAAACACGATATCGAAAAGTAAAAAAACATCACTCTTTTTGAGACGGATGGAGTATAGATCATGCAGAAATCAGTGATGGAAGCTTTTAATCTAAACTGCCCTACATCTTTCTCAAGTATAGTGAGTGATAGATACAGGTCATAGTGCGAGGTGTAACGTACGTCGATACCACTGTAGTTGTTGGCACTACTTCTAGGCAGGAATTAAAAGTCGTGACATTGATCACTAAGGTGCGGCGTAACTTGTCGAAAAAAGACAGCAGGTGCCGCATCAGACGGGATGTCTTGCCAATTTCAGTGCCAGACACCGCCTGTACGCTGCGTGCAATATGCAGGGAACGGCAGAGCCTAGAGCATTTACCTGCATATGCACATACAGAGAACGGTAGAGCCTCACCTAACTTTCAGAGCACCCAGATTAAGGCCTTATTTAGTTTAAAAAAATTTACAAAATTTTTCAGATTTTTCATCCAATCGAAACTTTAGACGCATGTATGGAGCATTAAATATAGACGAAAATAAAAACTAATTACATAGTTCACTCATAATTTGTGAGACGAATCTTTTGAACCTAGTTAATTCATGATTAGACAATATTTGTCAACTACAAACAAAATTGGTATCGTGTCCATTTTGCAAAAAAAATGATAAACAAGGTCTAATATGGTCTTTTTTTTGTTTTGTCACACAAGGGAAAAAAATCACTGAGATAATTAATTAATTTGACTAAGCACCAGAGAGAAGGAAAAAAACTGGCAGACACTGGCACAGGGGAAAAGAAGATTTTGTTGTCGAGACCAATTGGCCCAAGGGCATTCAAGTCAAATGCCAGACCACTTAACTGCCGTTAGACTTCAAAATGGACGGAATGACATACGGATATAGCCGAAGATGAAGTTGGGCACAGCTGTGCGAAACAACTTTTTAATGGCCTGCTGGTTTGGTCAATCTTTTATAATGGCATACAGTTAAAATCCTCCCAATCCCATTCCCATTGGATGGATCGCACGCCGGCCCATTGGATTTTACGCTCATCGACTTTGCTGGCAGAGAGCTCATCATCAATTGTGAAAGAAACAAACAAAGGTACGTATGCAGCTACCTCACATAAGTATATTATCATGCATACGTACTATCGCCATCCATTGCTGTACGTTGCTAAGACTACTAAGAGGTCGGGTCCCTTGTTAGCTTGTCTGTTGACGGCACGGCACGGCACGGCAGGACTCCTATAAATAAGAGAAGATGCATGGTGGAGGAGGCTCATCTACGTGCTAGCTAGCTAGCTAGGTGTGTCCTCGATACTCTGCTACTCCACTCGACGTACGTAGCCGCCGCAGTCACTCACCAGTCAGTATATCGACGATCATCATATCATATACATATACTCGATCATATATATCACTGCTATACATACAGATACAGATCGACGACAGATCCAAAGAGAGCGATCGAGAGATATGGCGGATCATGATGCGTCGTCGGTTCCGCAGACCGCGGCGGAGGGCAAGCTGACGACGACGACGACGATGATGGACGCGTGGGACTACAAGGGGCGCCCCGCCGTCCGCGGCTCCTCCGGCGGGTGGTCGTCCGCCGCCATGATCCTGGTGGTGGAGCTGAACGAGCGTCTGACGACGCTGGGCGTGGGCGTGAACCTGGTGACGTACCTGATGGACACCATGCACCTGGGCGGCGCCGCGTCTGCCAACGCTGTGACCAACTTCCTGGGCGCGTCCTTCATGCTCTGCCTCCTGGGTGGCTTCGTCGCCGACACCTACCTCGGGAGGTACCTCACCATCGCCATCTTCACGGCAGTCCAAGCCGTGGGCATGTGCGTCCTCACCGTGTCCACGGCGGCACCAGGGCTCCGGCCGCCGGCGTGCGCTGACCCCACTGGCCCCAACCACTGCGTGGAGCCCAGCGGGACGCAGCTGGGCGTGCTGTACCTGGCCCTCTACCTCACGGCGCTGGGCACCGGCGGTCTCAAGTCCAGCGTCTCCGGGTTCGGCTCCGACCAGTTCGACGAGTCGGACGGCGGCGAGCGGCGGAGCATGGCGCGCTTCTTCAGCTGGTTCTTCTTCTTCATCAGCATCGGCTCGCTGCTGGCCGTGACGGTGCTGGTGTACGTGCAGGACCACCTGGGCCGCCGCTGGGGCTACGGCGCCTGCGTCGTCGCCATCCTGGTCGGCCTGCTGCTCTTCCTGGCCGGCACACCCAGGTACCGGTTCAAGAAGCTGGTGGGGAGCCCGCTGACGCAGATCGCGGCGGTGACGGCGGCGGCGTGGAGGAAGCGAGCGATGCCGCTGCCGTCGGACCCGGCAATGCTGTACGACGTGGATGACGCGGTGGCCGCCGGAGAGGACGTCAAGGGAAAGCACAAGATGCCGCGCACCAAGCAGTGCAGGTAATTAATTAATTAATACAGTAACTACTACTAATATTGTACAGTATTGAGTATATAAGTAGAACGTACCAGAATGGACCGGCCTGTAGTAACTACGTAGATCGATAGATACCGTATTGCATTGGTGGAAACGACGACGACGACGACGACGACCAAATTGCATTGGTGGAATGGAATGGAATGGAATGCAATGCAATCATGCATCGTGCGCGCCGTTTGTGTGCGTGTCTGCTTCTGCTGACATATGCTTTGCATAGATGAACACAATAATACGGGATGCGAATATTTTGGGTACGGACGGGAATTATATAGAAATGCAACGCAAAGCTGGTCAGGTCCAGACGATGAGATCGATATAAATTCAGGAGATCGAGTTGGATGCGAATATTTTGGGTACATACCATACCATATAGTGTATATCATATATACGCGATCGATGAGATGAGGCTGATGACATGCATCACTGCCGTCCGAATGTCCCGATTACGAATTACCGGATGAGATGAGATGAGATGAGATGAGATGAGGCGGATCAGTCAAACATACTAGCAGTACATCCAGAATTGATCAAGACGACTATGCACTTTTGACACTAAAACCAAAAACAATCGCACACTCCGATCCATATGTATTTTGCCGCAATTGCACACTATATATATATATATATA
>Ga0182004_10005537_pt1 | contig 10284 bp, 15 predicted proteins | sample Sormic07211540_1_FD_120479 | JGI IMG/M metagenome (GOLD analysis project Ga0182004, IMG submission 120479) | Endophyte microbial communities from Sorghum bicolor roots, Mead, Nebraska, USA - 072115-40_1 MetaG | ecosystem: Host-associated > Plants > Roots > Unclassified | place: USA: Nebraska...
CAATCACATATTTACATGGAATGACATGGCTCAAGATAGATGATGATCATGATATGCTTTGAGTAGATGATGATGCTCATGCTATGCACATGATTAATGCAACCATAACACTGGGGTGTTACATATAGGTGCAGGTCGAACATCCTCTGTGGTGTCTAGATTCCATGAGCCTCCCCGACAGGACAGTACATCATCCTTACCAATGTTAGAATGAGAGTGCAGTTGTAGTCTTCTCTATACATCACTCACATTGAGTCACATAGTTTGTAGCCTAAAGGTTAGTAGTAATAGACTGGTTTAGTCAGATGCACGCTTTCTCCTAGTGGTAAAAATATAAATACAATACTTTGGATAACATCCCGGGTGAAGTGCTCACCGATATCTGTGCGCTTGAGGATTAATTCTGATTGTGTTACCAAATATCAATAGTAGGCAGAGGAGAAACCAGGACTGGAGCGGTGGTCAGTGTCTTTTTCAGGCTGTCGAGGGCTTCCTTAGCCTCGGGAGTCCAAGAGAAACGTTCAGCTTCCTTCAGGAGCCGGTACAGCGGCAACGCCTTTTCTCCTATCCTTAAAATGAAATGGCTCAGCGCCACTAGGCAACCCGTAATTTTCTGCACGCCCATAACGTCTCGAATCGGGCACATCCTTGCGACGGCCGAGAATTTTTTGGGGTTAGCCTCGATGCCTCGTTGGGAGACGATGTAACCCAAGAGCATGTCTCGAGGTACAACGAAGACACATTTCTCAGGTTTAAGCTTGATTCTGTTAGCGCGTAAATAGCTAAAGGCGATCTCAAGGTCCTAAATTAGGTCGCCTTGTTTCTTTGATTTGACGACGATGTCTTCGACGTATGCCTCGACCGTCGACCCTATGTGTTCACCGAACATGTGGAGCATGCATCGCTGGTATTTTGCCCTAGCGTTTTGAAGCCCGAAGGGCATGGTTACGTAACAATACATCCCAAAAGGCTTGATAAAAGATGTCACGAGCTGGTCGGACTCTTTCATCTTTATTTGATGGTAGCCGGAATATGCATCAAGGAATAAAAGGGTCTCACATCCCACGGTAGAATCAAGAATTTGGTCGATGCGTGGTAAAGGAAAAGGAACTTTTGGACATGCTTTATTCAAACTCGTATAATCGACACACATCCTCATTTTCCCATTCTTTTTCTTAACTAATATAGGATTTGCTAACCAGTCCGGCTGTCAAAAGCTTGGGGATCTCCTCGGCAATGATCTTGCGTTTCTCCTCGTCGAAGCGACGCAATCGTTGCTTCACTGGCTTGGAACCGGCTCAAATCTCCAAGGAGTGCTTGGCGACTTCCCTCGGTATGCCAGGCATGTCCGAAGGACTCCATGCAAACATATCGGCGTTTGCACGGAGAAAGTCAACGAGCACGGCTTCCTGTTTGGGGTCGAGGCCAGCGATGATCGTCAGCGCTTTGTCGTTGGAGCCGTTGGGGTCGAGCGGGAATTTCTTTGTGCCCTCCGCTGGTTCGAAGCCGCCCGCATGACGTTTGGGCTCTGGAGCCTCGGCGGCGAGGGCCTCAAGCTTCGAGGCAAGTTCTGCGGAGCTCTCGATGGCTTCTCCGTACTCGATGCACTCGATGTCACACTCGTACGCGTGCTCATAAGAGGAGCTGACGGTGATGACTCCTTTAGGCCGAGGTATTTTCAGCTTTAGGTGGGTGCAATCGGGGATAGCCATGAACTTGGCATATCCTAGTCGTCCGATGATGGCGTAGTACATCCCACGAAATGCCACCACTTCGAAGGTGAGAGTTTCCTTCCTGAAGTTGGCGGTTGTGCCGAAACACACCGGCAGGTCGATTCGACCTACTAGCAATGCCTTCTTTCCTGGCACGACGCCATGGAAACCGCCCGCGCTTGGTTGGAGCTGCGCCCTCTCGATGCCAAGGAGGTCGAGGGTTTCGAGGTAAATGATGTTCAGGATACTACCGCAGTCCATCAGGACCTTCGAGAGCATGGTGCTGACGATGATAGGGTCGACGACAAGCGAGAAGATGCCGGGAGCGACCACCCTGTCGGGGTGGTCATCGCGGTTGAAGGTGATGGGGGTGTTCGACCAGTTGAGGTACTGGGGTACCGCCATCCTTGCCGCAAAGACCTCGCGGCACTCCCTCTTGCGCTGCCTCGTGGTGAGCTATGTCGAGGGTCCACCGTAGATCAAGTAGCAGTCGTGGACGGCAGGGAAGCCTTCATCTTCAATGTTTCCCTCCTTATCTTCACTCTTGTCTTTCCTTTGGTCGTCCTTCTTCAGTCCCAGGCTGTTGAAGTACTTTTTTAGCATGCGACAGTCCTCGAGCTTGTGATTCGCCCCTCCCTTGTGATAAGGGCAGGGCTCCTTGAGCATTTTGTCAAAGACGGCCCCCTCTGGTGGACCTCGAGGCTTTTTGCACTCTACGACAGCGACGAAGTCGTCATCGAGAGCCTCTCGCTTGAATGGTCGTGCTTTCTTCTTCTTCTTTCCTTTCTTAGACCCTCTGCTGGGGCCCTCGTCGTCGTCCACTGGTGCCTTCGCATTGCTCCCTTCGTGGCTGAAGAAAGCACTGACCGCTTCTTCACCCGTAGCGTAGTTTGCCACCATATCCATTAGTTCGTCGACGGTCTGAGGCCGGTTTCGACCCAGTTCCCGTACCACGTCTTTGTACGTGGTGCCTGAGACAAAGGACAAGATGACGTTGTGGTCGGGGATGTTCGGGAGCTCAGTGCGCTGCTTGCACTTGCTGATTTCTCAGTGCGCTGCTTGCACTTGCTGATTTCTGCTTGCACTTGTCGAGCGTACTCTCGGAGAGTTTCTCCTGATTTCTGCTTGCACTTGCTGAGGCCCCATGTGTTGCCGGGGCGTATGTAGGTCCCGTTGAAATTGCCTTCGAACACCTGGACCAAATCGGTCCAGTCGTGGATCTGATTGGCAGGGAGTTCCTCGAGCCATCTGCAAGTGGTGTCGGAGAGGAAGAGCAGTAATTGGCAGATGATGGATCGATCATCTCCTCGAGCACCTCCCAACTGGCATGCTAGCTCGAAGTCCACCAGCCATTGTTTCGGCTTGGTTTCGCCGTTTGTACTTGGCGATGCTGGTCGGGGGCCAAAATGGGTTTGGCAGCGGCGTGTTGCAGATCGCTCCACTGAAGACTCGAGGGCCCGGTGGTTCTAGTGCCATTCGGTCTTCATCATTGTTGTATCGTCCGCCGCGGTGGGCGCTGTAGCCGCGCTCCTCTGCATCCCCATGCTGGCGGTGACGATGCTCGTTGATGTCGTGTCGAGTGTCATACTGCCGTCGATCGTCGACGAGGCGCTTCTAGACGGGTGCCGTTATCCTATCTCGAGGGCATGGTCCTTGTTAATAGACACCTCCATCTCGATTCGGGCTGGCTTGACGCGTTTTTCTGTGGCTACCCCTCATCGTCGAGAGGCTGAGCTCTCGGCTTGCTGAGTGGCCGCCACGTGAAGCAGAGTCTGTACCTCGTCTCGAATGCGCCATGCCTGAGTATTTGAATGCTCAGGCATGTTACGCAGCAGCATGGTCGCTGCCACGATATTCTGGCCTGCCCGAGGGAAGCGGCTAACAAGAGGCTCTAGCTCATTGTCTCTGACGATCTGTCGATACACCTCTCGAGCAGGACCGCGCGCGCCTCCACCGTGCGGATTCGGTTGGTCCTGCTCGAGGGCTCGCTCAAGTTGGGCGAGGCGTTCGTGATCTTCGTCGAGCTTGGCCTTGAGCTCCCATAATTGTGCAAGCTGTGCAGCTTTGTCGTCCTGTGTTGGGGGGTCGACCTGTCCGTCATTCCCAGGTGTCCTGGGATCTTCCCTTGCTATGGGGACTCGGCCGCCGGCAACAACATCTTGCGTGTCGTCAGTGGTTGCTACTTACCCGTCGATGTTGAAGCATTCCCTCGTAGGGTCATAGCTATCGGATTTGGAGTCAGGATCTTGCTTAGCGGTGTAGAAGCATCCGCGCCCCTCCTCCGCCAGCCGCTGCCTGAGAGAGGTGATGGTGTACCGCTCGGGTCCTAGGTGTCGGAGGCTCCGTACTTGGGAAAAATCCGGCAACTTGGCCGCCTGCTGGGCTTGTTGCTGCGTCTGATCATCGCACGGGAGGACCAGTGGTCGCTCCATGTATGTCTTGGCATCTGGGCATATCGACCTGGCGAGCGACGTCACGACATTGTCTAGGCCGAATAGGTGCGCTTTCCTGGAGGCGAACAACCCGTGCGGTAGCAGCGTCGTCGAGGGCGAGAATACGCGAGGTGCACTATTGTCTAACGTTGTTGTGTGGCCGTCCTGACGCCTGACTGTCATACTCGTGGCCTCAGCGTGTGGGGCCGTCGGCTCCTGCACAACCGTTTGCCTTGACCGAGGCGACGACTTTAGAGCGGCTGAGGAGCGGTGGTGGTGCTATCCACTCCTCTTCTTGGGTAGGGAGGCGTGGTGGCGACCTCGTCTCCGAGCTTTTGATCGTGTGGTCGTGATGCGAACCCCTCCCGGTCCTTTGATCGAGAGCAGGATCATGTCTTAGCCAGAGCCGGTGGACATGAACTCAAGGCTCCCGAACCAAATCAACATGGAGCGTGGGATCGGTGAGACGAGAGTGTCCATCTAGAAGCAGATGGGAATTCGTTGGAAAACACGCAGGGCCCCTACCTGGCGCGCCAACTGTCGGTGTTTGACCCCGGGGAGTAACACCAATGAGTGAATTTGTGTGTGTGCGGCCTTTTCCAGATGGTGATGCAAGAGTGACAAAGAACTATCCTGGTTTGGCCAAGAGAAGGCCCTACGTCCAGAGGGGGGGAAGATCTTCTATTATCTTGCAGCTAAGTGCTTGTACAGGGGTGAATACAGGCAAACATTGCTAAGGATTCTAAGTCCTGGTGGTGGTGTATGGAAGGTTATTCTACGTGTAGTGTCTCCTTGCCCGTATCTCTTCCTCGGTGTCCCCTTTTATAGTTCCAAGGGGAGACCTGGATTACAAGTCGTAGGCAACAAAATAGGGTTCGATAGGGGCATGGCGCGCTGACCTACTCGAGGCCTCCGTACCGGCGTGGCTTCGAGCCGTCTTGTTATTGGGTACTTTGGTGATGATTGCGCGTGCTTTTGGGTTTGGCCCTTGTACATTGTCTCCGATTGGCTTATTCGCGAGCGTGCCTGTACGTCGTGGCTGTGGTCACATCCAGGGTGGTTGAAGTGCTGACTTTCATCGACTGACCCTTCACTAGGAAGGAACGTATTTGCTCGAGGGTCCAGTACTGCATATGGCTTCGTTGAGAGGTGTGCTGACTCTCGGTGCCTCGAGGGACACCGTGATGTGACGTCTCGACTGTCACACTATGCTTGGTTGTACACTTTCTTATCTAGGGGATAAAGCTGCGAAAAGTGGGGATTAGACGGGTGCTTGTTCCCTATCATGTTTCCCATGACTGTCGGGTTAGGTGAGAGCATGGCAGGCGCATTAAATGCCCTGGCTCCCATACCCGCGACAGGCGGCGGACGGTGCCTTTGCGCTCGAGGCCTCTCGATTCGCCCGAGCCACTTCCATATTTGACGGTTGTTGTTTAGTCGAGCCTATGTTGATTTGCACAACCTTATTTCCGTGTTCAAGGCTATGGTCGACATCGAGCTTTAGTGATCATGCGTGTAAGCGAGGGCGTCGAGTTTGGGCCTCGACTTATGTACGGGTCCTTTCATTATGAGCGTCGGTTGAGATACCCCTTACTGACACCCTCGATAGTAGCCCCCGAGTCTCTACTCGAGCGCTTGTGCTCGAGTAGAGGCTCTTCCGTTGGACAAGTTTTCATGGGGTCGCGTGAGCGACCCCTGCGGGGGTAGCCCCCGAGTCTTTGGAGGAGTCTTGGGCTTCTTCAAAGGCTATACTGCTTTTTCCGATGAGTTCGCTCCCGATCCCCCCTTTCTCCGAAAGACGTTCGTTGTGGAAGAGGGGCTTTGAGCCTTCGCTGACCAGTTTCGCCTTTTCGAGGTTGGGGTTGCGACGTGCTTTCGGTGGAGCGAGCATCATCACCCCAAGATAAGCTCCTATCGGGTAATCCAAGTGAGAACCCATGCCCCATTCGAGGGGGTTGGCTGCAGCCCAGAGGCGTTCTCATTAAAGCGAGGTCAGTGCGGTCGGGGTTACTGGTCTCGTTCGATAGACTCCAGCGGCTCGCTGCCTCCCTCCGTGGGGATTCCTCTCAACCCCCTCACCCCTGCCTTGTATTCTCCCAGCGAGTTCTCGAGGCACGCCTCGTTTTCATCCACTCGCGGGGTGTCCCTAACTCTGGTACTCGAGGGTGACCGTCAAACCCGTCCGGTGGGCCGGTCCGTGCTCCCTCGAGGTTCTTATGGCGGCGCACGCCTATTTTACCTTGCTGTGGAAGGAAGAGCCGTGGCGGTTTGTTTTCTCACCCGTTGGGTGCGCCTTTTTAAGAGGGTGCCATTGCAGCACTGTGCCGTTGTGGAATTCGTAGCGTCCTGTCAGGGGGAGTAACAAGACCGTTATGCGGCGCATTTACTAGGGAGGTTACCGCATTTGCCGGATCTGCCCGTTGGGGTTGGACGTCTATAAATATTGCCAAATCTCGTGGCCGCTACCCCTTCTACTTTCTGCCATTGTTCTCGCCTTTGCTCTCCTTGCCTTCTTGACGCGCACACACCCTCGAGCACACAACAGCAGAGCCACTTTTCTTCTTCCGCCAAGATGCCGGTGAGAGTTGTTGCCGCCGAGGATTGGTGTCCGTCGTCCATGACGGACCATCGGTTGTTGGATCTAGAGAAGGAGGGGCTCCTGCGCCCCCGCACTTCTTTGTCGCGGCCAGAGTGGATCGTGCCGCGCGGTGGACCACCGGGAGCCGAGACTGCCTATGGGGTACGTGGTCTCTTTCGCCAAGTTTCATCACCACGGCCTCGGCTTTCCCCCAAGCCGCTTTATGAGGGCGCTTTGCCATCACTACGAGGTGGAGCTCTAGCACTTTTTGCCAAAAGCCATCACTACTGCGGCGATTTTGCCGTGGTGTGTTAATGCTACTTGGGGATGATGCCACACTGGGACCTATGGCTCCATCTTTACCGGGGTGAGCTCTTCCGCGCCCCTGGTGGGTCACAGGGGTGAGGAAGCCGGTGCGGGCCAGCTGCATCAACCTAGTGCAGAAGACCGGCTAGGCAGAGGAACCTCGAGAGTACATCTAGATTGGGCTGACGCCGAACCACGCCAAATGGGATTCCCAGTGGTTCTACCTCTGCAACGACGATGACCTCTTCCCTGCCTACATTGGATGCTTGATCTCGGAGCGCTCGGAGCACTGGAACTACGGCGTTGTCAAGACCCTTCAGTCGCGACTCCGCCCCATCCTCGACGTCTTGAAGACGCTGCGTGAGAAAGGTCTGACCACTACACTTGTTCTCTCTGCTATCCATCATTGACGGGTACTCCCGTTGATGTCTCGACCACTGAGAATGGACGAGATGGGTCTCGGTGTCTCATCTTGAGACCACGAGGCATGCCGGATGTCCAACGAGGCGCCTACGGACGACGAGGTTGCCGCCAGGGTCAGGGCGGCTGTCGCTGGCGATTTCAAGCCCGAGCACGTCAACAGCTTCCCCATGTAGCCCGAGGAAGGCTACTGCAACCTGGTGAGTTCTTTTTATCGCTATTACTCGGTTTTCGACTTATCCGATCCTCTCCGAGATTTATGTTTGCTTGGACAGGGGTCGATTGATGCTCGGTCCTCAAGGCCTCCGGTAAAGGAGGATGACGTCGATCGTGAGAGGAGGTGCGAGTCCATAGAAAAGCAAAAGTCTGCAAAGGACTTGCAGAAGAAAAAAGAAAAGAAGAAGAACCTTGAGCGGCAAGCACTCAAGAAACACCACGCGAAGTCGAGGCAAAAGGGGAGTACGAGGAGGACTCTCCTAACGAGGACGATGGGAACGAGGGCGATGACGATAGTGATGACTCCGACGGGATGGCAGCTCGCCTCGATAGAATCTTTGAGGACCCGCCACGTGCCGACTTCGATATCTCGCGGGCGGGGGCTACCAAGAAGTCATCAGGCGGTGCCCGCAACGAGCAACAAAAGGAGGCGTCGCCGCGCTGCTCTCGTGCCGAGACTCCTCCTGCGCCCGTGCGGGGCCGAGCCACATCCCAACCGCAAGCCCCTCTAGCGTCCGGACCGGGCCACCGGGTAAAGACCCTGGCGATGGGGGCATTGACCCGCGGCCGCGCCGCCGTGGCGGCTTCAAATTAGTGGGAAGGAGGTCGTGGGAGCACTAGCCCCGATACTCACCAGGTGGGAGGTGTGGAGCCGAGGCCCGCGCCTACATAGGAGAAGCCCGGGGTCTCGACGCGGGGTGGCTCAAGGCTGGCTGGTCGAGGGACCGGTAGGCGGGTTGTTCTTCCCGTGGGGTAAGATTTACACGTTGTAATTTTTGTTTCCGACGTCTCGCGCACCTGTTGGTTTTTGTTTCTCTTAAGCTATTCCCCCTTTTTCTAGGTTAAAGAGGCCATTGGAACAGGCCCAACCCTCCATGTCCAAGAAGCTTAAGGTGGGGGCGATCTCCAGGGGCTCAGGTGAGTAACTTATTCCTCTTTTCATGGTTCTAGAGTCGGATTGATCTAGCGCTAAGTCTCTTCATCACTGACCCATTGCCTTGGGGTGTGCATAGGTTCCTCCGACCCTCGACCATCTGATGATACCGAGGGGACCCCGCCTCGATCGTCCGAGGGAGGCGACGTCTCTGGGACCATCTTGCCATCATCCAGGCCGGTTGAGACGCCTCACCCCCAGGGCCAGGAGGGAGCCCCCGAGCCTCCCCTGTCCGGGGGTATGGGTGACCCCATCACCATCAGCGATGGGTCCGGTGGCGATCCACTTTCGAAGGACGCTCTCACTATGGACAAGGAGGTCGAGGCTGCTCCCGTTGGGAAACGGACACCGTGGCCCATCGGGCTCCACTCCGTCGAGGAGAGGAGGAAATTGGAAGAGGAAGAACGTAAGGGAGGAGAGGAACAAAAAGAAGAACAGAGCTGCTTGCTGGGGGGACTACCGCAAGAGGCGCAGGCGCAACAGCTGCAGCAGGAGCAGCAGCAGCAGCTACAGGAAGAGCAGCCACAGCTGCAATGGGGGGAGTGGCTCGAAGAGTAGTTGGAACAGTGCCGGCAGCAAGAGCTGCAAGAGCTTCAACGGTAGCAGCAGTAGAGTCAACAGCTGGAAGAACTGCTCGACAACTGCGAAGCCCGTGTCGGCCCGAGTCGCTGCCGTCGCAAAGGCCCGAGACTAGGGAAGAGGGACTGTCGGTCTATGGTCCACCAACCCCCGCGTGGCTCCGTCCAGGGGGCCAGCCTCCATCCCGGCCGAGCCTGGGCAGGAAGACGGTGTAGTGGCGCTTGCTTGTGCCATGCGTACACCAGCGGATCCCCAGTCTGAGATTAAGGGCACGATCTATGGTATCGAGGGGATTGCTCCTGGGTTTCTTTGAGACCGGCGGCCGTGGGTGGATCTTAGTACCATCGGGGATGACGAGGCTGGGACCTCACGCGGAGGCGATACTGGCGAGACCGGGACATGGAGGTCGGTAGACGCCGACGGGCGGTTCCCTTCCCCCGTCAATCTGTTCCTGCGCCACGGGGGGTTGCTCGAGACCATTCAAGAGCTCATCTAGGGCATCAAAGCGCGCACAGAAGAGGAGACGGAGAACTGGGGCCCTAGGAGGATCCGCCTTTGAGCCTCTACCTATCCGTAGGAGCCCAATATTATGATGGATGACCGAAAGGAGGCGGAGAAGTGGGAGCACCTCGAGGAGCTTTGTCTCTGGATGAAGCACGTTGTGGGACTTATGTCTAACATCGTTAACGACGGGCTTGGCCAGGCATATTTTGTAAGTATGTTTGGACCTTAGCTACTTGGGTGCTTAGTCTCGTATTCTTGTTGTTTGATTATCTGCTTGTAGGATGTAAAGGAGACCTCCCGCCTAAAGTCGGGCTTTATCCATGCGACGAGAGGTTGTTGGGAGCAGCTCCCTGTTGACGGTCCTTAAGTACTAAAATTAATAATCAAATAAACATGAAAAAGGATCAATATGAAACAAAAATCTAGAATTAGGGTTTTATCTGACAGAATTCCATGAGCTTTGGTGTTTATCTATTTCTATAGGGAGTTATCAGAAAATATGGAGAGAAGGCCCACATGTCATGTTTACAACGAGATAATTACGTGCCGCGCAATTTTCCTCAATCTAGAAGGATCCAGAAGCCACGGGAACGAACGGGAAGC
>Ga0182004_10005538_pt1 | contig 10283 bp, 10 predicted proteins | sample Sormic07211540_1_FD_120479 | JGI IMG/M metagenome (GOLD analysis project Ga0182004, IMG submission 120479) | Endophyte microbial communities from Sorghum bicolor roots, Mead, Nebraska, USA - 072115-40_1 MetaG | ecosystem: Host-associated > Plants > Roots > Unclassified | place: USA: Nebraska...
AATTGGCGAACTAAAATGATGAACAATTGAGTGTCTTGTCCTCTTGGCTAGCTGTGCGAGCTCATGGCGACATTTTTACATTCTCTCTTAGTGTGGATGACACGCTCAAAACCACATAGTACATCAGGATTCTCAGCTACCTCTGTCCTAACTCTGCATGCACGTCTGACATAAAAAATATCGTTATTCCCTAAAAACATACATAGATAATCCTTATTCACCATAAAATCGGTCATCAGCCATAAAAAATATTTACTTAAGATAACTCTCAGAATCGAGGAATAAAGAGAGTATTTATTAGATGAGACACTCATGGTTGAAAGCAAAATTTCTTAATGAGATCGCCGTGGATGACAATCCAAATAAGTGACAAGGGAGAGGGCCCAAGCCCCGGGGATTTTTTTTTATTTTTAGCCTTTTTTAAAACTATTTTAAATTTGACACCTAAAATTATTTTTTTAAATCTAACCTTTTGGCTGCGTCACCATACATAGCGTGACTCTTGCACTCTGCCACGCTATGCATGATCGCACGGCAGAGCCGCTGACGTGTCGTGTGACCGGTCGTGCATGGCTGACGTGGCAGGATTTGTGGCGCCACATGCCACATATCTTGGCGCGACAGAGCCACTGCGGGCTGTTGTGCGTGGTGAGTGTGTTGAATGTAGGGGTAGATGTATACGGTTCCAAAATAATTATTGTTTATGCTTCCTAAGAAATAAATTTGATTAAAATATACATTATAAAATATTAATATTTATATTATATAAGCATTATTAGAAAGATATTTTAATCTAGTTTTTTAACAAATTAATTTAAAGATACAAATATTATATGTATCTTTTATAAATTGAGTCAAACATTTGGTATGGAAAAAACAGCAGTTAATTTATGATGTTAATTTGTGATGGAGAGAGTACTAAGGCACATGGAGTCCCTTGTGGTCTTTTCTCTGTCCCTAAATTTTTGTCGTTACGATTTTTGTGGAAACCACTTTGACTCAATTGATAGAAAATACGTATAATATACGTAAAAATTATTAATATTTATAATACAAAATTGTAATATTAATAATTTATAATATATATTTTAACTAAATTTATTTCTTAGGAAGCATAAACGACAATTATTTTGGGACGGAATACATTCAACCCTACACCCAACACACTCACTCACGCACAGCAGCTCGCGCCATAGATCTTGGCACGGCAGTGCCACGCCCTGGCATGTGGCGCGACAGGTCCTGCCACGTCAGCCATGCACGATTAGTAACGCGCCATGTCACCGGCTCTGCCGCGCCACGATGCATGCCACGGTAGAGTGCAAGAGCCACGTCGTGTATGGTGGCGCGACCAAAAAATTAGATTTAAAAAATAATAATTTTAGATGTTAAATTTAAAAATAGTTTTTTAAAAAAGGCTAAAAATAAAAAACGCCGCCGAGGGCAAGAGTCTAATGAATATGAGAATTTGTAGATATGTTGCATGCATCCTAAGGTAATCACAATATGTAGAACACTTGTCCTATATTTTAGGTGTCTAAATTTTAGCATGATTTGAGGCATCCACTAGTATAGGGAAGGGCTTTAGCCCCGGACTGTAAGGGCCTTTAGTCCCGGCTACGGAACCGGGGCTAAGGTTTCGGGACTAAATGTCCCACCTTTAGTCCCGGTTGGTAACACAAATCGGGAATAAAAGGTGCGCCAGGGTGTGCTACCTGGCCTCCACTTTTAGTTCCGGTTGTTGGTACCAACTGGGACTAAAGACTTTATTCTTTTTTCTTTTCATTTGGTTTTGGTTTACAATTATGTTATTATTATTTTCGAATGCGTATTGTTTGATGGTAGTTTATGGAACGCGTACCTATAATTTATATAATTTAAAGCATTACATATAAATATACTATAAAACACTATATATATATGTATTATATGTATCTATAGGTCCATAATATAATATTTATACATATGCTTCACGGACAAAGTATTTATAACATAATTTATCTCCGCCACTTAAGCATCATACAAATGATCATCGTGATTTGGTTTCATTGGCTCCTGAGGGTTGAAGTAGCACTCGTCGCCATGATTCAGTACTTGGTCGTTAAGAAATCCTACGATTGTCTCCTCAATTCCTTTTAAGCGCACCGCATCCAACACCTGCTAAAGGCTGGGCTTTTGTCCCGGTTGGGGAGACCAACCGGGACTAAAGGCTGGGCTTTTGTCCCGGTTGGGGAGACCAACCAGGGCTAAAGGTCCCTTCTGCCAATCTCTGACACCATAGCCGTTGGGTAGGAGACTTTTAGTCCCGGTTGGTCTCAACAACCGGGACTAAATATATTTTTGTCCCGGACGCTGATTGGACCGAGATTATTCTTCATTTTGGGCAAGTGACCAAAGGCCTGTTCTGTAGTAGTGAACACACTTCTATCACCAACTAGTACACGTAAATTGTCACTTTTATGATTTGTTATTTATCTTTGTGTCATAACCTATTAAATATGTGTCCTTGTCTACATATAGAAATAATTATTAATTATCTTTGTGTCAACACAAATTAGATTTTGTTGGGTTTTTGGTCTTGTCTAACTGGTTATTTATTCTCGGTATCGAAAATTGCAGGTTGCTCCTACAGAAATTGCATTGAACAAAATATGCAACTTTAGTATAAAATATATACAATATCCATTACCTGAAAGAAAACTAATAGCAAATCCCTATTTAGAATTATTCCTAATCCTTTGTTTTACAGCTCTTGCTCTAAGGACACATGCCATACGATGAGAGGACATATAACATGTGAAACAAACATTATCATGTGTTGTTCGATCCGTAGATGCACATTGCGGTTGCTTGAGACATTCATATGGCTATGCTGCATTGTTTTGGACTTCATATGGCAATGCTGCATTGTTTTGGACTGCTAATTAGTTACCAGTTAAAATATTATGTACAAAGTTTATCTAGTAATATGTTGAACCATTTATCCAAGCAAAACCTAGGATTTATCATCTTCCAAAGTTCAATAAGCATACAGAAGGGGATAATAATTGACCCTGAAAGTTTAATTGCATTGACTGTGCGTAACATCATTTTTCTTGCATGACTGAATGGACTAGCAGGTTTAAGTTCGTGTGGATTCTATGGTTTAAGTAGATAGTAGTTAGGGTAAATAAAATGAAATGAAATAAAATACACGACAGCAGAAAGAAAAGGTAATATTTAGGATAAAAATGGGCCTTTCCACGTTACTTGCGTTTCTATATCTATAAATATATAATGTACTCCCTCAAACTAATTTTGTGTCCTCACGTCAAATGCTAGTGACTTCCTAGATGGAGTAATATATAATGGAGGGCACTAATGCGCGACGGGTCGTGCGACCCTTGCTTCCTCCTCACGCCGCCTCCTCCCCTGCTCCTTCCCCCTCCGCGCATGCCTCCTCCGCTGCCACCTCCGTTGCTGTCGAGCCTATCCTCCTCCTCATCCTCGACCCTGACACTACCGTTGTTCCTTCTCCTCCTCACCCCGTCGCCGATCATCGCTCCGCCGTGGGCGCCAGAGCTCACTGGAGTTTCAGCTAACCCTAGCACATGCGGCGGCCACCTTCTTTCCCTCCACCTCTGACCACAGCGAGCTCTAGCAGCGGCAACCTCCCTTCAGCCATGGTGCCCGCCCCTCCTTGGCCCAGCTGCCACCACCACTACTAGGCCTCCTAAGCCACTCGACCTCCTTCTCCATCGTCTGCCCTGCCTGCCTCCCCGACTAGGCCCTTCTATGCTCGTTGGAGTTGGAGTTGGAGGCCATTGTAACCCTAGTGCCACCATCTTCTTTTGCCTCCAGTGTGGGCGTGAGCGTAGTCAGGCACAAAAACAGCAGGGAGAGAGAGACGCGCGGTACAAAGTCATGCTACAATATAGTACTCCTACTCAACAGAACTGATGAGAAAGGAAGAATTTGGATGCATACCTCCTTCGGCAGCTAGCTACATGTCCGAGATTATATATATAGATGAAACGCTGCCCTAAATTGAAGTGCGCGCGAGAGTCCGAGGAGAGAGACAGACGAAGAATGGAAGTAGCTAGCTACCCATGCTAGCTAGTCCGTGGCGAACCTGCAACACAAGTCGATCGGTTCCGTTTCTTATCGAGCTCATCGCAAAACTTTGCTTTAGTAGCCCGTGGTTCGGTGCTTTTCCAAAACGCTAAAGCAAAAAATTAAAGCGTGGTTCTTTTCTTGGGGCAGGATAAAGGATAAAGATGGTGGTACAACCTTCTTCCTCCTGCCAAAGTATATTGTTAGCTAGGTATATAGTTTGACGCAATGACGGCTAGCTCCAAGCCTCCAAGTAGAATCCATCCAGCGTTCACCAAGCAATTTATAACGAGTTCCGTTTGAGACAATTTGCTGAACCAAGACTGCTGCTTCAGCGATAATAGTTTGCTCTATGTTCGAGTTATCACTTTTTTTAGATAATGGATATAAATATCCGACCTCTACATCTAAAAGATATACGCAACCAATTATTACAAGTTTTCGAAACAAAATAAAAGAGCAATCCATGGTCTTGAACAATGACCAGGATACTAGAGCAAAGTGTATAAATATTTCTATCCTTTATTTGAAATGTCTAAGGCAATAATTTTCAACTTTTTGCTTATCGTCGAAAGAATGGCTTTAGCTTGCTCATCATGCTACAGCGGGGCCCAGAAGCGTAGCCAGAATGCTATCCTGAAAATAACCTGCATAATAGAGTTAGTTTTGAGTGTGTTAAAAATAACATCATTCCGGCATCACCAGATAGCCCAACAAATGGCAGCAACCCCAATCCAAATCAAACTTCTCATCCTCTTATTTTGATTGCGAAGCCAAGTACCAAACATATGGTTAATAGATCTTGGTTGGGTTAAATTAGTAGCAAAGAAAATAATGCTCTAAATTGTTTTGGTTAAAGGGCAATCGATGAATAAGTGTTGGATAGTCTCATTCATATTGCAGAAGATACATTTCTAATCCCCTTTGCAGTTTCTCCATGCGAGGTTGTCTTTGTTTAGAACAACACCCTTTTGAAGAAACCAAAGGAAAATTTTTATCTTTAGAGGAATTTTCAGTTTCCAAAGTTTCATACACTGCTGCACGTTGGAGCATTAGCACCGGTCGGAAAGGGCCTGTCGCCCCGGTTCTCGAGCCGGTGCTGCCCTTCCGGGACTAAAGGCCCACCCTTTAGTCCCGGTTCAGGGAACTGAGGCTAAAGCCCCCCTTTAACACCGGTTGGTTATACCAACCGGTTTTAAAGGGTCCTGCCAGGGCTGCCACGTTGCAGGACCCTTTAACACCGGTTGGTATTACCAAGCGGTGTTAAAGGGGTCTTTTTTCTTTTTTTCGGTTCATTTCTTCGGTTTTGTTTATTGTTTATATATAATAATAGGTTTGTCAATACATATTTTATACTGATATAATAATATATATATTACACACATATTAAGCATAAATGTTATTATAGGCTTAGCTTTATAACTAAGCTTTGCCTATAATAAAACGAATAGGCCACATCAATAATTAAATAGATGGATATATAAAAAGCTTATATATAGTTTTATAAGGACAAAATGCGTAACACATATATACATAGAGTTTTTTCTCCGAAGAATCTCTAAAACCAATACAATTGATCATCGTTGTTTGGAATAAGAGTTTCATTGTCGTTGAAGTAAAACTCGCCGTTTGGATTGCTCACTTGCTCGCCGAGGAATCCTGCTATCATCTTTTGAATAGCTTTGATGCGGTCTTTTTTCTTGACCTTTTCCCTCAACCATTCCGTCTTCAATTTGAAATAAAATAAAAAAGGTATTAGTTATCTAAGTTATTCAATATAATTCAGGAGATAATAAAAAGAGACATGTAACGTACTCTGAGTGTTGAGTGTCTCTGTGGGTGTTTGATTGACGTGTACCATCAAGAATTTGAACACGTAATATCCACATAGGTTGTTCCTCTCTTCTTGTCTTAAACACCACTGTATGCTATATAAAAAAGATTCACGACCACGACAATAAGAAAGCTAAAAGTTAGCGAAAGTTTGCTAGCTAGTAAAACTTACTTGTGGATGAATTATATTAAGCGGCGATTTACAACCAATGAGATGTTCACGGTCAATAAATCTTTCTCAAACCCTACACACAGCCATTGTGGATCGTCAACTAATAATTGTAGTGTCATATCATGATATTCTTTTAGCTGAGATCGACATTACGTACCTTTGAATAATGTTTACATTTGTTGGTAATTTTCTTACGGTTTTCTCATTGAGTCATAGATTATCAATGGGTTCTTGGGAATTTCAATGACCATGAGTATCCAGTGAAAGTTATTTACACATATATATAGTCAGGCCTATAACTATATAAAACCTGAATCGAGTAATAATAAGTAAAATAAAATGTGCATGCACTTAATAACTATATAACTCACTCGAAGTTGTAGGGGAAGAGTATTTTTTTCTTTTTCTTTTTGGTTCACGAAGAACCTCATAAGATTGGTGCAGACTTCTGTCTCATGAGATGCTATCCACACTGCCTGCGGAGCCTTGAAAATAATATAAGAGTCAACGAACCCAATACTATTGTCATTTTTGCTTCTGAGCTCTCTCATTTGGTGCCTGCATATATACATACAAATCTTAAGTGTGTAAGGATTATATACATATAATTAAACAAGGTAGAAGTTTAATAAAAAAGAAAGAAATACTTTTAGACAAAAGCAGCTGACGAGAGATTTGTCGAGAGCGTCGAGGTGACATAATTGATGCAATTCTTCTAACTGGACGTATATGAGGTCTTATCCATGGAAGTAGTGATGTTGTCGAATACGAATAGAAATCCAATTATCTCCCCTTTTAGACGCCTCCATGCACCACTTGTTTATTACAAACATTTGTGTGCCGAGCTCATATAAATGCTGAGGGTTCATTAGACTTCTGCCCAGTTCATATCTTGCCCTCTATTGATCAACTACCTCAGTCTTTTCAAATGTGTGACGTCCAGCAATGGCGGCAATGTCTTCAATATTTAGACCACTCTGTCCAAAGTAATGTTGTTGACACCATTTTTTGACATGTATCTGGAAATTTAATAGAACTAGAATCGGCAGGCGAAAAAGCGACGACTGACTGACAAAGGAGTTATCGATGGGTTATGCTGCCGATGATAAAGGAGCAGGATATGACCAAGTCTAGGAATAATGGTTGATCTGTGCCAATGGCTGATGTTAACAGTTGCCGATGCCGATGGAGGATGATGTGCCGATGATAGTGGAGGAAGGCGTAGGAATCGTCGGGAAGATGGTGGTAGTGTGCCGATCGCCTAGGATAGAAAAGTTAATGATTTCCATAGTTATTATAGTTATTAGAGTTTGTTTTGTATACGGATTTCGTTTAGTTTGGAATTAGAATCCTAGTCGTACCTGTTGGTAACTCTTTAGGATAGGGTATAAATATAGACCTAGTGGCAATGTAAGAGACAAAACACAATCAATCAAACACAAGTTTTTACATCTATTCCAGCATCTACTTTTCGACGACTTCGTCAACTCGTTTATTTTCCTTTTACTTACGAGTTCTTAGGAATTAATCAAGACAAACTCGGCGAGTTCTCAAGTTCCGCATGAATACCTCTTGGCCGTGGCTTCCGGGCCTATCGCTGTTGTCGGGACCAAAGTATTCGAGTTATCACCTTTGTTGGTTGTAAGGTCAAATTGGCTGGCACGCCTTAACTTTGAATTGGGTATTAGCCCTTTGTGTTTGTAGATCTACTTTTGCATCAACACATCTTTTGGCACGCCTAGTGGGACAGATTTATCATCAAGATCAACATGTCTACTACTGAGCTCGACGCAGATAACGTCATCGCTGTGACAGAAGCTGATCTCAGGAATGAGCAGAAGTAGGCTATGGCAAGGGCTATGGAGGAATAGAAGCAACTCTGCTTGAAATCCTTCAGCATCAACAGGAGCGGTGAAGTAATCCAGAAGCCAGAGTTGCCGATGCCTCAACAAATCACTTTTGAAGCCAATCCTAGTAAATTACAAGACATGGTTGATAATGCTATTAACCGTGCTTGGATCAACCAATCCAGTGTGCTTTCCAATACTGTTTTCAACACTGTGGCTAGAACTTTCAAAGAAGGACAGGCACCACCTTTATACATGGGCCCTGCTTATCATCAGCCAGGATTATCATCGGTTACAGCTCCATCGGCTCCTCCGGCCGTTGCGGGTACAGAAGCTACTTCTCCTCCAAGCACAATAGGGATGACTAATGGGCAATCTACACCGATGAGGACTAATCCAGCAACATCAGAAGGACGGGTTCAACTCACCACAGATCTATCAACATCGGCAATGTCTGGATCTGTATTCCAGGATTGTCAAGTTGCTCCCAATTGGTAGAGATATGGAATGCCTCTAGACTTTTTTGCGAATAGTTCATGAACTTTTCAAGTGGCTGACGTGACAGGCAAGGCTCCTATGACATCGGCACCTCCAGTATCGCTGATGACTTAGAATCCTCAATATTCTACAACCACTACTGCAAGACCTATTACTGGAAACTTTCAGATACCAACATTCCAGATGCCCAACACATCAGCGGATCCACTGCCGACGCACCAAAGGTTTATGACTCAGATAGGGTATGTTAACCCAATGATGACACCCAACTATCAGCCATCGGCAGGACCTACACTAATGATTGTTAACAATGGGTGGACATGGCAGTTTGTCTTTCCACAAATGGCTCAATAGAATCATCAGGCTACGGGATTCCAGCAGGGACAGGTGCAGCTTGGTTTTCCGAATCAAGGACCAATCCACTAGCCGATGAATCTTGCTTAGCAAATCGGTGGCCAACAGGCAGTGGCAAATGCTATGTTCCCTAGAGATCATGCACCTCAAGGGCACGTGGAAGCTTATCAGCACGCGCCAGAACATCAACCTATACATCGGCAGGATGTCGATGCCTATTGGGCTGATAAGATAGCAGAAGATATGAGAGATCAATTCGGGATAAAACCAAAAGTCAATACTTACTCTTATCGGACACCAAACCCTCCTGCATACAATTTGATCTCACTTCCAAATCGATACAAGATGCCAGATTTCACAAAATTCTCTGGACAAGATGACACGTCGACAATGGAACATGTTAATCGGTTCATCATCCAGTGTGGAGAAGCCGCCAACAGAGATGAGTTAAGAGTTCGCTTATTCTCATCATCCTTATCCGGATCGGCCTTTACTTGGTTCATTTCATTGCCTCCAAACTCAGTAATTACTTGGGTCGATCTAGAGAAGCAGTTTCATAAGTACTTCTTTTCTGGAGTTCATGAGAAGGTCAGGCTGAGGCAACGCAATGATGAATCGGTTGAAAGTTATGTGTAGAGATTGTGGGATGTTGTTGACGGTCCTTAAGTACCAAATATAATCATCAAATAAATAAAAAAAGGATCCAAATGCAACCAACACCCAGACTTCGGGTTTTATCTGACAGAATTCCAAGAGTTTTGGTGTTTGTCTATTTCTACAGGGGGTTATCAGAAAATATGAAGGAAAGGCCCACATGTCAGGTTTACATAGAGATATTAATGTGCCGCGCAATTTTCCTCAATCTAAAAGATTCTAGAAGCCGAAACGAACGGGAGGCCGAGCGGGCCCGGGGGCAGGGTGCCCGCCCTGCTACAGGGACCAATCAGGTCCTGCCTCGTGGATTATGCTCCACTGACCTAAAGGATTAAGGAAAACCGTGTGATTAAGGTCGGTTTGATCCGACGACCCATGTTCATTTGGAGGGGCTATATAAGCAGGCCCCCTGGCCCCTGGAGGAGAGCAACCCCATTATTCATTAGCATATTTTCTAGAGAGGATTCAGAGAGAGGTCCCTCTAGGGTTCCAACCTCATAGAGCTTAGCATCCAATGTGAGATTAGAATTAGTTCTTCTAGATTGAGAGAGATAGAGTGGAGGTGTAGATCGGAGGAAGCCCGGCCTGACGGTGTCTACTCCGAGGTTGTACCTGCGGGATCAAGTCTCCTAACCCGAGGCTTGCTCCTAGGATTCTTCAGTATTTCGACTTCTAAATTCTAGTAAGTTCTTTGTTCCTATTGTTCTCTAGTTTATGAGTTTACTTTAATCTCTTCCGGTAGAGTTTAGAGTAATCATTGCTAGCGTAAACATGGTGTTTGGGCTAGGGTACTCATAGATATCCCCTGTCTAGCCGGACCGTGGTAGTAGCGA
>Ga0182004_10005539_pt1 | contig 10283 bp, 10 predicted proteins | sample Sormic07211540_1_FD_120479 | JGI IMG/M metagenome (GOLD analysis project Ga0182004, IMG submission 120479) | Endophyte microbial communities from Sorghum bicolor roots, Mead, Nebraska, USA - 072115-40_1 MetaG | ecosystem: Host-associated > Plants > Roots > Unclassified | place: USA: Nebraska...
CACAGTTGCCATCTACTATATCCATACTCATTTCTTTAAACTATGCATGATTTTATTTTAATTTTTGTCTATTCTCTATATTCATTGTTGCAAACTATTATAAACACAATATTTTCTAAAGAAGAGTAATTAAAAAGACACTAATAATAAAATTCTATACTTGTCTTGTTTTAACCATGAAAAATATAATGGATACAATCTAGCAATAAAAAAATATCAAGTCAATTTGACGAACTCTGTGCTCAAAATCTTTATACATGCTCAAACTAACAAGTCTAGCAATCAAGTCGATTTGATGAACCCTATTAATTAAATTCCTTTTATGATCTCAATTATATATAGAAGAAAGATTAAAAAGACACTATAATTATTTAATTTATAGCAAACCATGAAATATTATATATATGGTTGCTAAATTAAGCTATGGATACTAATTTAAGCCATGAATTCAAAATAACAAGTAAATTTTAGCTCAAAGTGGTGGACAAAATCACAAGGACAAAAACAACATTAAAATGACATGGGAGGATGAAGCTTGTTACCTCTAAATATGAAGAGTTGATGACGGAGTCGAAGAAGATCACCAACGGGAGCCGGAGACAAAGAAGAAGCAAGAACAAGCAATGGCAAGCAAGAAGAGAGGGAATAAAACTCACTAAATTTGGAATGGGCTCGGTCATGAGGAGAAAGAAGGGAGAAAGATATAACCTGTGCACCTTTAGTCTCGACTGGAAGTAAATCGGGGACTAAAAAGAGACCATTTAGTCCTGGAGCAAGCCACCAACCGGGCCTAAAGTTTTAGTCCCACCTGGTGGGACCAACCAGGACTAAAGTCCCCCATTTAGTCCTGGCCCATAACATGAGCCGAGACTAGAGGGCCCCTGCCCCGATAGCTCTGCGCAGTAGCCGTTGGGCGGGACCCTATAGTCCTGGGCCGTGTTACGGAACGGGACTAAAGGTTTCTTTAGTCCTAGGGACCAAAACTGCCGAGACTATAGGCAATTTTGGTACTGCACATGCTCGTCGTGGTCGGGGCTCGCCGCCTAAGCTCACGATCAGAGTAGCACCGGTGTTGTGCGTGATCGAAGCAGCATTGGGGAGGGGCAGGGTCGCGGTGGTGCTCGTGGTTGGCGTTCGGGCCTCCCAGTGTTGGGACGGGACTAGAGAACATGGCTAGGGCTCCGACGAGCGCGATGGTCATGGATGGGGCTTTAGTGGGTGACAGTCGTGGGCAGTGCTCTGATGGGCGTGATGGCCACGAGTCGGGCTTCTACGAGCGTGACTGCTGCAAGAAGGATTCTAGTGGCTAGGCGTGAGGGATGTAGAAAAGGACGGGATGAAGACGCGAAACAGAACTCATCAAAATGTTATTTTTGTAATCAGTGGCAGTAGTGAGAAATTTCCCTCAACTCCACTAAACCTAGATTTGGTGGAGCACCCCTTGAAGTGCTCATTTTTGTGAATCTGGGGGCAGAAAACTGGTGGAGCAGATCTGATGGGGCCATGATTCCTAATCTTCTATCAGGTAGATGATAATTATGGTTTTAATCAGAGCATGACACACCAATCCGGCTTTAAATTGAAAGACCTGAACCCTGCAATCTTATCACCACAACTCTTCTAGTTCTCAATTGTGTCACCAATTGGTTGACCTTCCCACGAAGGCTAATCCTTACCTACAAAACAAAGAATGAAAGCAAGAACTCAGAAGAATGTAGCCCAATAGTTGAGACAACTGTAGATGAATGATTAAGTTCTCAAAGTGGGGTCTCATGAACAGATGAACGACAACTGTCAATGAACAGAATGATCTAATCAAAACCCTAAAACTCAATGATGGTGGCAGAGTATGATTATAAAGGTCTTAGGGTCATCACCTACCTTGGATGCGTCCACCTAATGGGCTCAAAGACGATACACGGCCCATTCAACCAAAAACAGTGACACAACACCGAGATAGATTCTGGACACTGATTTTTTTGACAATTTCTATTGATTCCAAAAGTCCTTTGACATGAGACCAGTTGTATTGTCTTCCTTATCAAATTAGCTTTCCAACCAATTATGGATCCTCAAAAATGGAGTCTGGATGTGTCCGTGTGACTAGTGTTATGGCAGACTGGTAACTGGAGAACGAGGCAGATATATATCTATGTGTGTGTGTGTGTTCATGTATATAATTCTACCTAGTCACATAAAATGATAGATTAATACCCATATTGCTTCTAGCTCAGTTGCTAGGGATAATAGTCTAGTATAATGCTAAGAGGTATAGGTTAATAAAAGGTGGCTACTATATTTAGTGATATACATTTAATTTATACCAACAGGTAGCTTCCTCACAAGTTTCCCAGATGAGCCAATAATCCCCTAAAGATGTGCGGATATGAGAATCTTCCAACAGGGATAGTTGATCCCATAAAAACGGTGGTTTTCGGAAACCACGCTCCATGTCGTCTTCGTGGATCATGGACTGATTAAGGTGGAATGATCCTTAACCGGCTCTAATACCAATTGAAGGACCAAAAACGACAACTAGAGGAGGGTGAATGGGAGCCTCAAATTTCTTTCGAAACTTTCGATCGTTGTCTTAAAATCACCGCCACACAGGAAACAAACACCGTGAAGTCCTTGTTGATGCTAGATAAGTATCATTTTTAAACCGTCAACATAACATGAGAAAGTACTAAAATATGATTACCATCTAGATATAGGGGTTACACTGATAGAATTCCATGAGTTTTGGTGATTATCTATTTCTGTAGGGGGTTATCAGAAAAAGAACCAAATGAGGTCCATATATCAGATTTGCATAAAGAATACCACATCCAACATAAAAGAATACTCTAGAAGACTCAATGAGGTGACCCTATGAAGTTGGGGCCACCTGGCAGCCAGCCAGTGGCGCCCGCCCATAGGGCAGTGGCGCCCGCCCTCCCCCTCAGCGAATGAGGATCAACCTCGTGGATCCTACCTCCACTGATCTTGAGGATCAATAATAATCATCCATTTAGGTCGGTTTGGTTCGAGGGCTATGGTGTATCCTAGGGGGCTATATATTTAGGGCCCCTAGCCTTTGGAGAAACCCTAATTCATCCTAATTCATTTAGAGAAATCATCTTCAACTCCAAAGAAGCCCTAGAGCCACCTCAATTAGAGCTCTATAGTTTAGTAGCATAGCTACATAGAATTAGATATAGAGGGAGTCAAGCTTACCTTGGAAAGTTCGAATCTGTCAGAGTTCTTGGTAATTTTTTTCTACTTCATTGTAATATTCATCATTGTTCTTATTACTATGAATAGTACTTTATTCTATTCTACTATATCAAAAATGACTTTGCTCTATTTGATTATGTGCTCAATTATATTGTTCTTAGTTTACTATGATTATATGCTTAGCATAGTTGGACTAGAATTATGTTAATGCATAGGATCGTAAAACACTTGCTCATTAGATTGATGGGTAAGCGGTAAATATTGTGTAGGCATGGTGCCTAGTCCTTATTCCTCTGCAATTACACCCTATATTCTAGATTGTGAGGTAGATCACGGAAGTGACAGTCCTGTTGAGTCCTTCATAGTCCACCTCCCAGGTATAGGACTAGTAGAACACCACTAATATAGGGAAGAGATTGCTTTGTTCTTCATCTTCCTTGGTAATATCACTATGCATAGATGTAACCTTTTTCTGCCATGATTGCTAGGTGTAATTGCACTAGTCATTGTATGCTTTGACCTTATAGTTAGAATAACTTAGGATTTTTTCTTGTAGATCATCCTAGTTCCATGCTAGTGTTTTAAACTTAGAGTACTCTAATGAGATGATTATCATTATTTTATGTAGCTATGTGCTCTCATTTATCATTTGTCACTTACCATTCATTTATATATGTTATTTATTATGTGACACTTACCCTATATGAGAAGATAGATAAAGACATGGTTAAGCTCTAAATTATGACATGCAGTGCTTATTGCTCATTATCCCACACATTCCCTTTCCAGTGGTAAAAATATAAATAACAATACGTGGATTACTCCCGATTAAAATGCTAGGATGGTATTTTTTGTGCGCTTGCAAAATCCTTCTTATTTTAGTTACACTTATCATATACCATATGCATTTGTTGGCACTATTGTTCAGGATATAGTTCTACTCTATCTTTGATGATTGCGCTAAGAAATGTCAATAGTCCTCGACCAAAAATATAGGATGGATGTTCCCTAGGAACATAGTGGGACACCACAAACATTTCTTGAATCGAAGGAAGAAAAATAAGATACTCAACTCCTGTTGAGAAGAAGCAAGTTCCTAAATCTAAAATTCCCAAGCCAACTCATGACAGAGTACCTAGATAAGTTTCTTGGAATAGTTGAAACCATCGCAAAAGATGAAACGCGAAATGGAGGTCAAACGACCAAAAATGAGCTGCTAAACTGAGTGCAGTCATTCAATACCAAACACGTGTGATATGAATATCGGACATGTCTAATATGAATATATCCACCAATTTTCAGCTCCAAACACGAAATTTTGAAATATCAGACACGTCCGGTATTCACATCGAACATGTCCAGTATGCATGAGCAGATTTTAGAAAAAATCAATTTCATGCCCAAAACTCGACCAAATCAAGTCGGATTGACTTGAAACTTTGCAAAGAGGTTTACGACATATTTGGTAGGGTACTCCAAGAAGATGATCGCCCAATTTTAATCCAATCAATAGAAAATCTCAAAAACATGAAAATAACAGTGTTCTTACCCTAGACCATGATTTGTCCTAATCTATTGGTTCACAAGGATTCAATCAAATTCTTCTAGTAGAGAAGATCAACTCACATCATAGATCAAGCCAAAGCAAATGAAACTAATCAAAATGGTCTCAAAACGACAAAGCAGGCCACACAAGAAAGGGGCAAAGAGGAACTCACGAAGAACATGAAGAACACAAGACTTATCTTCTAAAGTCGAGTCTTGATAGACACAAGTTGGTTAGGGCGACCTTTCCCACTGCTTAGAACGAGTTTTACATAATTCTTAAATTGTGGACTTCTTTCACTCAAGAACCCTAAGAGGGCTAAGGAGGATGACAGAAAATGAAAAAATGGGAGAGGTGTGGGAGATGGGTGCTTCCTCATCCTATTGGGCTATTACACATTCCTGGTTTTGCCCCTAGATATTTTGAGTCCCACCTAACCTGAGGGTGTAATGGTCCAATCCTAGGAAATCGTAATCTGATGGCCACCATGTCCTTCATGAGCTAGCTTCGCCTCGACGCAAACTCCTCGATGCCGCCATGTGCTATCCGTTCCTCCTTGAAACCTCCACCCAAGTTCTGAGACCCAAATCCATAAAACCGGCCACCAATGGTTTTGAGGCCCAAACCACCAAACCATCTGCAAGTAGCATACTCTGTACACGTCCCTCGCCACTCGACGTGTGTCACAACCATCCTTGATTGGCTAGCCACCAAGTCCTCGTGAGCCTCGCTCGACTCACACGTCCACCGTCGTGATTCGGTAAACATGGTCACTCCCATGTACACTTACACTTGTCAATGTCCTAGATGTCACCACTAGTGCTGGTTACTTAGCCTCCTGATCCCTCAGTCCAAGTCTCACATCCACCCTTCACCGCTCTAGGTCCATTGGTACAATACGTATCTAATTGACTTTCTCCTCTTCACCGACCACCGACTCTGAGCTCCACCTTGTACACCACAAGTCAAGAGACATGTCGCACACCTGACTCACGTCAAGGCAAGTAACATACTTAACCTAGGTCATAAATCACATTGACAATCACTCATCACAAATCGAACCACAAGATCATATATCAACCTTATGTTTGTATACATATTAGAGTAAACCTCAAGTAATTTCCTAGCTCCACAAGATGTTGCAGGGAAAATATACTCAAGCACAATCATCTAAACTAAACTCTTATCGGAGATGGATAACTTTTAATAAACCTTTCTAAACACTCCAATGGTATTCCCTTGAACAAGTTGTGGGAAGTGGGAAGGGAATCTTCCTCCCATAAATTAGGGTTTCTCTTCCTATAGCAGTGCTGCCGTAGGCCAAACAATCTCACGTCGATACTGACATGATCCTTGCATCCATCCATGGTTCCTAGACTGCTGATCCCTCGGGACATGGCTAGGAACCCTAAGCAAAGTCCTACATGGCGAACCATGAGGAGAAAGCAAAGGGTAATGAAGTTCCTGGCGAACAAAATGTTGTCGTGGGGCTGGAAAAAACATCTAGAAGATACGAACCTACAAGGGGAAGAAGAGGAGAATCTTGATTCTCTAGTGAGCTCAAGAATTTAGTGAAGGGGACACATTGGTTAGCCCTATTTAGGGTTTACACAACAAAGCTTTTCAGTTACACGGCTCTTTTTAATGCAATGAGGAACGCTTGGACAGCGGCAAAAGAAGTGACTTTCAAGGCTCGAGAGCCGAATCTATTTGTGGTTCAATTCCATTGCTTAGGGGATTGGTCAAGAGTAATGGAGGGGAGGCCATGGTTGTTCAGAGGTGCTGCTGTTGTCATGGAGGAATATGATGAATTTCCGATGTCAAGGCATTCAAGCTAGATAGAATCCCTGTCTGGGCACAAATCCAAGGTATGCTAGAAGGCCTAATGAAGAAGGAGTTGGCTGAAAAGGTGGCAAAAAAGGTAGGAGACCTAATCACGGTTGTTGTGATTGATGGCAAGATAAACTCTACTCTGTATCTCAGAGTTAGAGTTTTGTTAGAACTTAAAAAACCTTTGGTGCTGATGGTTCCTATCATGTTAAAAGAGAGAATGAAATATTTGGTGCAATATGAGAAGGTTCCTAGTTTCTGCTTTTTCTGTGGTTGCATGGGACATGAAGTTGTTGAATGTGGAGATGGTGTCCATCCTAAAGAAAGCTACGAATGCGGGGATTGGCTACGAGTACCATTTACTGCCCTTATTCTTGGAATAGATGATTGAGGAGGAGTGGTAGAGGGAGAGGAAGAGGCCATGGTAGAGGTGCAGGCCACGGAGATGGCTTTGAGGATGATTCTTTTACAATGGATGTTCCTATGGATGAGGATGTACAAGATCAAGATGGCGATCAAAATATGCACGCTGCTCTAGAAATTGAAGGAGGTGAGGGCATGCAACTAACGTAAGCCCATTGCAAGAGCAAGAAAAGAAGAGGCCAAGAACGTTAGAACAAGGAAAGAAAGTTGAACTAGAAAACCCCAATGTGAGATCGGCACTCTCCTTTGAGGAGAGTGGCCGGGCACAATGAAACTCTTACCTTGGAACTGCTAGGGGCTCTCGAGCAGTTCGCTCACTTTTGGAGGTTCGGAGGTGAATAAATCCGGATGTGTTGTTTCTGTCTGAAACACATCTGGACAATGCAAAGGTAGAAAAAGGTGAGAAGGCATGCTGGTTTTGATCAAATGATTGTTTATGGAAGTGATGGAAGAAGGGGCGCCTATTACTAATGTGGAATAATGAGACTAGTATCAGAGTGCAAGGAGTGACAAAAAAAACTACATTGATGTAGTTGTAGAGGAAGATGGAGGGTGGAGGTTCACTAGTATATATGGTGAACCAGAGTGGAATCAAAAAGAAGTAACGGGCAATTAAAGGGGATACTCCAGTACCATGGCTACTAATGGGTAATTTTAATGATATCCTATATAATTCAGAGAAAGAAGGAGGAAGGCCAATAACAGAATGACAGCTACAAGCTTTTCATGATGTGTTGTCTGAGTGTGGGTTTAATGACATGGGACTCATTGGTGATATGTATACTTGGAAAAGAGGTCCAATAATAGAAAGACTGGACAGAGCTGTTGCAAATCTGCAGTGGTCAGATATGTTCCACCAGTCCACTCTTATAAATAGCGAGAGTACGAGATCGGATCATAGACCGATTATTATGGATACTCATTATCTTGCACCAACCCAAGGAGGTAGAAGCAAGAAACATTTTGAGGCAAGATGGTTGCAGGAGGATACAGTGGAGATGATTAAAACTGCATGGGCGAGGGTGAAGGCCCAGGGTGAAGGGCCATCTTTTTTGGAGAAGGTGAATGATGTCCATGAGGAGCTACATAAATGGGAGAGAGAAGTACTAAAAGTGCCTGCAAAGAGAATATCAAAATTGAAGAGGGAATTAGAAAGACTTAAAAGGGGACCAATGACTGATGCTAATACAGAATCCTAGAAAGAGATTATGGTTAAATTGGAACTTATGTTAGAATAGAAGGAAATCCATTGGTTCCAAAGAGCTAGAGCAAATTGGCTAAAGCAAGGTGACAGGAACACAAGTTTCTTTCATAATTTTTGCAACAAAAAGGAGAAAGACAAACACAATTAAGGGTCTAATGGATGACAATGGGACAAGGCAGGAAGATGGAGAAGCTATGTGTAATATAGTGCAAAATTATTTTGTGAATTTGTTTACCTCAGAAGTGGGCGATCTGGATCCTATTGTCCTAGCAGATGTCCAACGATCTGTCACACAAGATATGAACAGTGGACTGTTGGCACCATTCACCTACGAGGAGGTCAAAAAAGCTTTGCTCCATATAGGCAATTTTAAGGCGCCAGGGCCAGATGGTATGCATGCCGTATTTTATAAAATTTTTTGGGAGCTCTTGGGAGATGATTTGGTGAAGGAGGTGCTAGAAGCGGTGAACTTGGCAAAGATACCAGAGGGGTGGAATGATACTACAATTGTTCTGATCCCTAAGGTAAACAACCCAACAATGACCTCCCAATTTCGACCAATAAGCCAGTGCAATGTGCTATACAAAGTTATACAAAAAATGCTCTCAAACTGGCTTAGATTTATTCGGTCAGATGTTATCACTGATCATCAAAGTGCATTCATGCCAGGGAGACTCATAACTGACAACATCCTTCTAGCTTATGAAAGTATTCATACTATCAAAAAGAAAAAAGGCAAAAAGTGGTTATGCGCGGTGAAGCTGGATATGCATAAGGCAAATGATAGAGTGGAATGCGGTTTCTTGGAGAAGATCATGCTGAAAATGGGATTTGATAGAAGGTGGGTAAAGTTAATTATGGCCTGTGTAAAATCTATGTAATATAAGGTCAGAGTAAATTCAATGGAGACAGAAACTTTCTGCCCAACAAGAGGATTGAGGCAAGGGGATCTGTTGTCTCCCTATCTGTTCCTAATGGTTACTGTAGGTTTATCAAGCTTACTGAGGGGTGCAGAAAGTAGAGGGGAACTGCAGGGAGTTCGGATTTGTAGGGATGCACCAGTGGTCTCACACTTGTTTGCAGATGACTCCCTGATACTGATGAAAGGTGACAAGGAAAATGCAGATGTTTTAAAGAATTTACTTGATAGATACTGCACAAATTCGGGGCAAAAAATCAGTGATGCAAAATCTAGCATTTTCTTTAGTGCTAATACAGATGTTGAAGTTAAAGTGGAGGTATGTGAGGCACTGAACATTCTGACCGAGTCACTAAATGATAAGTACCTGGGCTTCCTGCCTTAGTTGGAGCAGATCGTAGTGACTGCTTCCAGTATTTGGTTGATAAGGTCCAGGGCAAAACAAAAGGTTGGAAGGAGAAGCTGCTAAGTATGGGAGGTAAAGAAATCCTAATAAAATATATTGCTCAAGTCGTGCCTGTATTTGCAATGATGGTGTTTAAAATCCCAAAAAACATTTGCAAAGGGATATTTGACGCCATATCTCAATTTTGGTGGGGTGATGACGAGGACCACAAAAGGATCCACTGGAAAGCTTGGTGGAAGCTCTGTATTCCAAAGAATATGGGTGGCATGGGATTCAGAGATATTGAAGCGTTTAACAAGGCTCTTTTGGCAAAGCAAGTTTGGAGATTGTTATTAGAACCAAACTCTTTATGCGCTAGAGCACTAAGAGCAAGATATTATCTAGATGGGAAACCATTGAATGCAAGATTGAAGAGCGGGAGCTTGTACACTTGGCAAAGTATTTTAGCAGGATTGGATTGTTATAGAAGAGGATATATTTGGTGAGTTGGGGACAGAACAAAGATCAACATATGGGAGGATCACTCGATTCCATCTAGCCATAACATGAAAATACAAATGCCAAGGGGTAATAATCTGATCACCATGGTGGATGAGCTCACTATCTCCAACAATCATCACCCAAAATACAAGACCCATTTGTCCTTTAGGTAGCGCTACAGGTAAAAGGTTCCATACCTATTTTTAGTCTTCTCCAACAACAAGACCTAAAAGACAACACTCTCTGCAAATGGGTCTCG
>Ga0182004_10005540_pt1 | contig 10283 bp, 7 predicted proteins | sample Sormic07211540_1_FD_120479 | JGI IMG/M metagenome (GOLD analysis project Ga0182004, IMG submission 120479) | Endophyte microbial communities from Sorghum bicolor roots, Mead, Nebraska, USA - 072115-40_1 MetaG | ecosystem: Host-associated > Plants > Roots > Unclassified | place: USA: Nebraska...
ACAAGAATCAGTTTTGTTTCGAGCAACTATTGGGCACAAGTTTCCTGCTATTGACCCAGGACGCTGTTTTCAGTTGGCAATTGGTTGGTAACATCACTGGAGTGTCCTTGCACCAATCCCAGCGCTCCCTGCTCCTATTGTGGCCGCAGCTTCTCGTGAATCCCTACAGTAGCCCACTCAAGAATTGCGTGTCATGTTGACATAGCCATATGCCCTGACGACTTTAAGTGGCCTTAGCCAACCGACAAGATAAAGTCAAAGGGCACCATAGATCTATTGTCTTTTGACATGAGCCAAATTGCTTGTGCACACCACAATTCTTACAACTTCCTTTTACATGCAACCTGCATCGATTTCAAGATACCAAAGCAACCACACATTAAACCATTGACCCTTCACTGCATAGAAAGAGAAAAACAAGTATTTCATAAGCCAATGCCTCTTTGTCAAGCAACACATCAACAAATCATTCATGTAAGATAATGAAAACAAGTGGGGGCGATAGGATAGCATGCAGTTCTCATAGATTTTCCTTTTCTTCTACTAGGTCAACTATAAGAATAGTCACACCACTATAGCATGAGTGGTGATGCAATGATTGTTTAGTTGATGTGCACGAAGAATTTATTGACAGACTACAAAGATACACAACTATGGAAATAACTGGTATTCAAGTACAGAGAAGTTCATTTAACTCCAATAAAATGCCTAATATAAAATTGCAAATCACTATTCATATGAAATGAAGTTGAGAATAACCAACCGGTCATTGCAAATGTTATAAGCTTTAGCTGAAGGAGGACACATAGATGGAGGCTGGTAAGACCTCTCATTCTGGTGCGATGTGTTGTATGGAGGAAAGATTTTGGTCCTGCCCCAAATCTTCCTCCAGGTGCAAGTGTGGGGTATGGCTTTTTATCACGATCATGGTCTCTAGAAACTTTCCACATCAAATAGAAGAATGGTCATTTCATGGTTCATGTGCTATGCTGTAATAGCTAACTAGTTATAGTGGAATCTTATACACTTGTAATAGGATATTACTGTTTGGCCTCCAAAAATAACTGTTACTACATCCAAAATCAGGAAACAAATGCTTTTGAAAAGCCACAGCAATGCAAGCGGAGCTTACTGTACTTTATCTGCACTTATCTTCCATTCCAATACAGTCTATCTTTAAAGAGGAAATTGTTAGTGGTTCATGTTTAATCCCTATACGCATATCCAGCTCAACCTATATAAAAAAAAAAAACTTTCCATAGGCATTTGAGAACAGCGTAGCTGGTTCATCTTGTAGTTGATTTGCTATACTGTGGCAACATGGGAGCACCATATGCTTCAATGTCTGTTTACAATAATTTATAATTTTGCAGGCTCCACCATGCCAGGTACTAAAATGACATTACATTTGTATAAAAAAAATTATGTGATGAATCCAGTTTCAGTAATCCTTCATTTATTTCAAGGCAATCACTACAAAACACAACATTTTTACTGCTTCAGTATTGTTATCGGTATAGAGGATATCAGGATGAGTAGGAGTAACATAATGCTACTTCAGAGAGCTAATAAAGCCTAAGAATAACATAATGGCCGCAGATTTATTTTCAGTTAAGCAAGGAAGAAGCTGCTCCAATTGAGGTGCTATATGTAAGGCGTTTCAAGGCTAGACATGCAAACACTTTCAAATGGGTTTTCTTTTAGTTACATATGCATAAACCAACATTGATGATTATACACATTTGTTGGTGTAGAGCATCCTGTAATAAGGATCTAGCAACAAATGCCGACAATACCTATTTGAACAAGAATATATGAAATCATGTGTCACAGCCAGTGAAGAATTAAGTGTCAGATAGACCCTTGGCAGGCTGATCAAAGGATTGAGCAAACATGCAGCCAAATCTTACTGTTCCATTTACAATAAAGTCAACAATACGTGGTAAGAATGTAACTACCTAATACAAATCAAATTAAGGCAGAAAAAGATAAATCAGATTGTTACTGCAACTTTGCACATTTGCTAAACAGTAAAACCAACACTAGTTTTCCTTTACCTATATTTCTATTTATTTCAAGAACCATGGTACTATAAGTCAATGGTCAAACTTAAAACATACTCCCTCCGTCCCAAAAAGACTGACGTTTTTTACTTTTAGAAATCATGTTTGACCGTTCGTCTTATTTAAAATTTTTATGTAAATTATAAAATAAATAAATCATTAGTAAAGTATCTCTAATGATAAAATAGGTCTTAACAAAATATATAATAGTTATGTAAAAATTTTGAATAAGACGGATGATCAAACAAGATATCTGAAATTCTAAAACGACACTCTTTTTGGGACGGAGGGAGTATCTACTGCAATATTCACCAGATTTCATGAGCTTGTGTATTAAAGGTAGTGAGCCAGGTGGAACTGCCAATCCTATTAGTCATTGGTCAGATCAGTATATATCTTAATTTGTCCAAGGTTAATTTGATCAAAATCACCAAACATGAAAGTAGGAACCAAAAGGAGAGTTTTACTGTACAAAACATGATAGTTGAGATTTGTAGTGGCACTGGGGAAAGTTAGACCTAGGTTACATGACGAACCAAAAAAGAAAATTTTCCACCTTTCAGGTATGGCTTTGTATGTACAATACAAATGATTGGTAAACGGATTTGTATTTCAGATCAAAACTTTAAATCAAGATTTTTTGATCTTCCCTTGTTACATAATGATTCAGGGATGGTAATTGACAGCAAACTCCTGTCAGAGTGAAATAAAACCTCATGCACGTTTGATCAGTCCTCTTACTTTGCATATTTTCTTCTTGAAACAAATGGACCGAAGGAAGCCCAAGAAAGGAAGATAAGCTGGATGGTGCGGCCTTAGTTTATGTCTTCGCTTTTCTGCAAAAGCAATAATAATTTAGACTTGTTTAGAAGATAGATATAATATCAACTTATTTTTTGTTGTCTACAGAATCAAATCCTTTCCACGAAAGGAGATGATAAACCCTCTCCGAAAGGAGGTCTATTTTAATTTTAATCTATAACAAAATATGTAAACGAGGCAAGGAACAAGGAGTATCCTTCTGATTGTTTTTCCCTTATAAAAGAAAGATGACATAAACCCCATTGTATCATCTCAAGAAACTAAAGAATTAACAGAGAAAAAAAAAGGTATGCAACACAAACGGCAGTATGCACCGTAAATAAATGAAACAATTCTGAATATTAAAGAGTAGAAAGATTAGGAGTGTTCCATTTTTTTTAAAAAAAAAATAGAGTAGTCAAGGCATCATATCTTACCTGATCTGACTGTGGACATCCCAGCCTTACCACTTGGATAAGGAAATTTTTGAAGTAGCTCATGCGTTTTAGCAATACTTTTATCCAAAGAAGCACTTATGTCCTTAAAATTCTGTTCTTTCAGCTCATCACTTTCACAGCTTGCACCAGTGCTTCTTGTATGAATAGTTGAGCTGATCTCCTGACCATGGGACGTAGGTTCCACTGAAATAGATGTTCTTGTTTTTGTGTCAACGGATTCTGCTTCATTTTCCACAGTTTGTACTATGTTTTCATTCCTACTTTGCTCTACTTTTCCCTCCATAACTTTCTGCTGAATTATAACATCCCTGCATAATTCATGACTTGAGTAAAATGAAAGATCGGATGGTGCCTTGTCATCCACCCCACATGGGGGGCACTTCAGTGGTTCTGAAGTACCTCTGCAAGCCTCATTATCAGCTTGCATTACATTAGACCTGTCTGAATCCTTGTCCTCAGGCCAAACATCAGCACCAGAAGAAATTTCATGAACCTCACTCACACCAGAGGTGCAATCAGTGTGATATTTCATATAAGACTTATCATTGGCTAGGATTTCACTAGAGTGACTTGGCCCCTGATCCTCAAGACTAGTACCAGAAAGCTCTATGCCATGCGGAAGAGCAGAACATGCTAGCTTTGTACTAGTATCAGAGGTTGAAGGAATATTGTCACCGACAACGAGTTTTGGCCTACATGATTCTATTGTATCTGCTTCCATTGCATCCTGCATAAATTCAACATGCTTGGCGATAATTTTTGGATCAGCAAAACAACCTGTACCAGGCTGCACAAAAGGATTCACAAAAACTTCATTGTTTTCGGCCTTCTCAAGTATAGCATTCTGATAATTGAAAGATACTGGCAAGATAGATTGGCCACAATCTGTCAGGACTTCAGTTCTGTCAACTTGTAGCGTCTCTTCTTGAGTTTCGGATGGGATTTGATCTTGATCACTCAGTTGTTCTGACAGTTTAGCAAAGACAGACACATCAGGATTGTGAGGTTTTTCGTGTGACCCTTCTATTACAACACATATGGGTGAACCAGGAAGTTCATCAAAGTTGGAAGAAGGTTCCAGCTGATTTGCTCCTACTTCAGATGATACAGAATTCCAACCAATCCAATCAGCAAGCTTGAATTTTGTTGAAGTCAATTCTTCATTTGGTAATAGTCTGTCAACTCTAATTGTTTCTTTGTAGAAATGTTTCTTCCTCATAGCCTTCAAAACAAGTGACCTGGCAATGAGAAAATGGCACAAAATCGCATCACAATTCAAGCAACATTTGCTGTCATTTTAAAGGAAATCTGAAACTAAATAAAACAAAAGGCTGCTATATTTTAACAGCAAAAGATGCTCTTTGCACAGGGTTACTGCACAAGCCAAAACTAACCCAATCAGTAGCGGAAATTGACAGAATGGCTGGCTACCATGCATGATTTCTGAGACAAGGGGCTTGCCAAATGAATAGCTCACCTGCAGTTTGTGGACATAGCAGCTTTTGCTCGGTCAATGGGAATGCCAAGTAAATAAGCAGATAGGTTGATGACATCGTAGGGGCCTCTGATCTGGGAAGCAGTATGAGCAGCGCTTGAGATGATGAGATTTTTTCCTTTGGTCCAGTCCACCAAAAGCTGAAAACAGAATGTACTATTATAGATAGATATTAAAAGTTGTATGTGACATATGGTGTCTGAAAATAGGTGATTTTCTCAAGAGAGCAAGGCGTTATCACAGAGGGAAAAACAATGTTGGGTCAATGCGTAGGAGTAGAATAACATTGACCTTGACTTCAGCAATGAGGTTCCTCTTGGCATTGGCGTCAGTAGAAATGAGTGCGGAGTAGGCGATCTCGAAATGCAGCCCCTTTTGCAGGGCAAGCTTGAGCATGGGGGCCTTGATGCGGAAGGGCAGCTTACCATGGGAAGAGAAATCGATGGAGATGAGATCAAGGTGCTGGGCTGAGAGGGGTGCCTGACAGAGGTGATCGAATGCGGCCTGGGTGAGGGGGCGGGCTGCGACGAGGTCGTAGGTGCGGAGGAGGCGGGAGGCGGAGGGGGCGAGCGCGGAAGCGGTGGCTGCAGCGGAATCGAGGGAGAGGGTGATTCGGGTGTACTGGCGGAAGGGCTCGGAGGCGGGGGAGGCGAGGCGGCGGCGATGGAGAGCGGCGGAGGATGGGAGCGGGAGCGAGGAGAGGGGCGCGAAAGGCTCGGTGAGGCAGCGGTGGGAATCGGCGAGGAGGCCTCGGTGGGGGTGGTCGAGAGCGACGGCGGCGTAGCCGAGCTCGAGAGCGCGCGCCGTGGCGGCTAAGAGTTGGAGGCGGGAGGAGGAAGAGGAGTTGGAGTTGGAGTTGCCATTGGCGCCGTCACCGGAGGAGGAGAAGGAGGACGAGAGGAGGCTGAGATCGTAGAAGAGGAGCGGCGCCGCCATCCCCCGCCTTAACGAACAAGAAACTGCGGCGCGGAAAGGCCAGCCAAGGAGAAGCAACAAGGGACCAAGGAAGAAGACGAGACGAGTCTCCGTCGGCCCAAAAGCCCATTAACAACCACTAGGAGTAGGAGGAAGCAGGCCAGGCCCATTAGGTACATTTTGTTTTGGGAAAAACTCCGTCTCGTCAACTAATACGTTTCTCAAATAAAAAAAAATGGTCAACTAATACATTATTACATGAGTTCGATTTTCCACTTATTTGGGAAACTTCCACTAAAAATCATTTTTAGGAAACAGGATGTTTAGACTCCCCAACTCTTAAAACCTTTGTGAGTGGTTTTAAAAATGGTTTCCAATGATTTAGCATATGATAGTCGTCTTACATGGCGCCACGTAGGTGACAACAAAGATAAATTAGACTTTCACGATATTCGAGGCAATCAATTAGATTATTAAAATAAGTATAGAAATCTTTTTAAAAAAATTATCAAAATATTATTTGAAAATATATATCCATTTAATAATACAGAATCTAATTTAATGCTACAAAATTCATAAAAAAATTGAATTCCCTTTGGGCCTCTTCATTTAGAGGTCTATTTTTTGTGGGATAATAATTAAAGTGGGGATCCTTCCTAGTTTACTTCAAAAGGAAAACATCACCGGAACATGAAAATTGTTAATTAGTTCATTATATGTTGGTACCCTATCTTCGCACACACACAACCTATTGAAATTAGCTTTGTCTAAAGAATCGAACCGACATATATTTTTTTCTCGACTGTACCATGACACATACACAATCAATCTAACATATCTATCTCACTAAAGAACAAGCAAGCTCAACTAACCAAACATGGGGTTTGATTGCTAACAAAATGATCACATTGCATAGACACTCCCCACCCAAATCAACACACAACCCTGTCTGTCCCACTGCTGATTGTTGAACCTCCCTCTCTTCCACCTTCAACTTCTATGTCCAATTGACAAAGGGAGCATCCTTTTGTGTTGCCTCATGGGCAATGCTTTGCAAAGATAATCGTTGTACATTAGACCTTTTTCTTTAGGAAATGTATATTTTTTTTACTTCTCTGCTTGAAGCCAAGGTGTTAACAAATTGATTGTTGATTAATCTCTCAGCGTAACTCACAAACATAAGTTGTTTTTGGTATTGACAAAGCACACAAAGTGAAAAGTTTTTAGTAGCTAATTACTTGTATAAAATATAATATTATTGATAATGCAAACAAGAATTACATATTTCTTCATAGTCAGTCTATTAATAACAACACTGACTTGGGTCGACAATCTGACTGTTGTTGCAGCTAGGTCCGATAGCATGTGTCTAAATATTCAACGTGACAGGTGGTAAAGTTCAATACAGGCAACCATACTAACTTTGAATTGATCGTGCCACGATTAAGAATTAAGCGGAGACTAGCTCTGACTAGCTAGGTCAGTGTAATGGCAGCTAGCATAGCACTGTCAGTGGTATGAAAAAAAATTAAAGAGCAGTGCGTACCGGGTCAAACAATGCAAACTGACGGAGACACGATCAGGACAAGCAAAATGTGCTGGGCAGGCTGCAATCCCCATGTGTATATATTTTTTTGATTTTTGTCGTACACACGCTATCATTCTTGGCAAATAGAGGGAGCCTAGGAGCGATCGATCGAGGAGCCGTCGATCGCCTTCGCCTGTTGTTGCAGCTGGGTCGCCGGCCGGGTCCGTGTCCACCGATGCCTCGCGCCTTCTCCTCCTCCTCCCCATCGCGCTCGCCGCCACGCCAACGCCATGCCCTCCCTCCGCCGCCGCACCACCGCCGCACGCTCTCCTCCACGCTTGTCGAGGAGAGCGTTGCTGATGCTGCCGCGCTCGTCAAAAAGTGGCACCCCGACGTACCATGCTCCCTCTTCCTCCACGACGCCGCCGGTCAAGCGGAGGAGGAGGAGGCCCATGGCTTCCTGCGCGCCGCCGCCGAGCTCCACCGAGCCATGCTCTTCTTCGCCGCCGACACCACCAACCCCAGCTCCCAGAGCGGCCACGGCCTCGTCCAGGCGCAGGCGCTGCTCCAGACCGCTATGCGCAGGCTCCAACGCGAGCTCCAGTTCCTACTCGACAAGCACGACGAAAGCCAACAACAAGCGGCCGGTGCCAGCAGCAGCAGTATATTACGCGCAGTCGCTAAGGCCATGATGGCCGCCGGCTACGGCAAGGAGTGCATTTCCATCTTCAAGTCCCACCGTCGCACGGCTCTGGCCACCAATCTGCAGCGTCTGCTCGGCTTCTCACCTCCAGCTGCTACTGCTAGTGGTAGCAACTCTTCGTCGTCGCTCTTCCACAAGCTCACCTGGGAGCAGATCGACGGCAAGATCATACCGTCGTGGATCGCCACCGCCACCGTCGCCTTCACCTCCCTCTTCACCGGGGAGAAAGACCTCTGCGACACGGTCTTTGCCCGCGACGACGCGGCTGTTGGTGAGGCCGTGTTCGCGGCCATCGCAAACGACCAGGCCATGAGCGTCCTCGCCGTCGCGGAGGCCGCGGTGGCAAGAGCAAGGCGCGCCCCTGAGCGCCTGTTCCGGGTGCTCGACGTCCATGACGCGCTCACCGAGGTCCTGCCGGCGCTCTTGTCCGTTTTTGGGGACAACGCCGAGGTCGCCACCAGGGCCGCCGCTGTGGTCGCCAAGGTCGGCGAGGCTGCGCGTGCGACCCTGAGCAGCTTCGAGGCGGCAATCCACAAGGAGCCGTCCAAGGCCACCGTGGCCGGAGGCGCCGTGCACCCACTGACCCGCTACGTGATGAACTACCTCGTCTTCCTCGCCGACTACCAGGAGGGCCTTGCTCTTATCTACGAGCAAGCTGATGCAGCAGGCGCGGAGTCAGTTTCGGTTGTCGCCTCCGGCAACGTTGTTTCGCCGGAACATTATTCGTCTTCGTCGTCGAGCATGTCGTCGTTTTACAGCTACAGCTACCGCCCGATCCACCGGCTGGTGTCGGTTCTGCTGGGCAAGCTGGACGCCAAGGCCGGGTGCTACAAGGAGGTGGCGCTGAGCTACCTCTTCCTGGCGAACAACAGCAAGTACGTGGCCAACAAGGTGGCCGGCAGCGGCAGGCTGCAGGGGGTCCTTGGGGAGGAGTGGGCGGAGGTGCAGAGCGCCAAGGCACGGGCGCACGTGGATGTGTACGTGCGCGCGGCGTGGAGCAAGGTGATGTCCGCCATGCCGCAGGAGCCGCCTGAGGTTGTGGAGGCGGCGGTGTTGGAAGCGGTGGGCATGCAGGATCAGTGGGTGGCGGCGGACGAGGTGATGGGCGCGGCGTTGAGGGCGGCGGCCACAGCGGCGGTGGTGCCCAAGTACAGGATGTTCTACCGGCGGTACGGCGCTGCAGTGCGGCTGACGCCGGGCGACGTGGTCACCATGATCGCCGCACTATTTGGCGGTCCATGGCATCAGACCGCGGTGGCAGAGCCGCTGCAACGCCATCTTCAGGATCCAAAATCAAACACAAAACCAAGGAGACCGCAGCAGCTGTTCGCCTCACAGATCGAGAAATCATCAGCATGTACCTAACTGAATATATATAAATATAGAGAATTCATTGTATTGTATCATTCCTTTTCGTTTTCCCCCAATCACATGTTGTTAACTTTGGGCAGCATTAGGGCATACACAATGCAAGACTTTATCACAGAGTCCAAGACACTTAATTACATATTATTTATGATATTTTGCTGATGTGACAGCATATTTATCATAGTTTTAAATATCCCGCTATAGCTGCCGCTATAGCCCGCTATAGCCTTTTGAGGCAGAGTGCCGCTATTTGTGTTCATGTACAATTTAGCCGTTATATTCGGCTATAGCCCGATTTAGCTCCGCTATTAGCTGTTTTAGACATGAACCGCTAAACGTCTTAGCCCGCTATTTAAAACATTGATATTTATTAAAGAAAGATGTAGAAAAAATAAGACTCCAAGTCCACATTGTTCGAGGTAATAAATAACTTTAGACTCTATGATAGAGTCTGCATTGTGAGTGCCCTTAGCAATAACATTAATTATTAATTCAAGCTGAGTAAGTGTCTCATTTGATCACATTGGACTACATATGTATCACCCACCTGTAACATGAAAATTAAGTTTTCTTTTGGTTAAGCAGAATAGTTGTCCTCCACAAATGATGGAGCTCAATGGTACGTAATAATACCAAAAAAAGAGTGAATGGTCACTAGCTCCAACTTAGCAGAATAGTTTTTTTTTTAAAAAAAAGCTGATGATGGATTAGGCCTTGTTTACTTCTACCAAAAAACCTAAAAATTCTCAAGATTTTCCGTCACATCAAATCTTTAGACGCATGCATGAAGTATTAAATATAAACGAAAATAAAAACTGTGGGGGTATAAACCCCTATACCCTCGTGGGCCTATATGGGCCGCACCGTCAGAGGTGGCTCGGCCCACAAGATGAAGACGTGCGGTGCACGACTGGTCGGCGTGCACCGCAAGGCTACAAGATATTGTACCAAA
>Ga0182004_10005541_pt1 | contig 10282 bp, 8 predicted proteins | sample Sormic07211540_1_FD_120479 | JGI IMG/M metagenome (GOLD analysis project Ga0182004, IMG submission 120479) | Endophyte microbial communities from Sorghum bicolor roots, Mead, Nebraska, USA - 072115-40_1 MetaG | ecosystem: Host-associated > Plants > Roots > Unclassified | place: USA: Nebraska...
ACCCGCATCTGAGAGGAATATTCCACCCTGGAGCCAACCCAACCCTCCCATCCTCCAACCAAACAGCCACGAGAATGGGTTCGCTCCGACCCAGCTCGCTCCGCTCTCCAACCAAACACACGGCTACAGAAGCGGATATATTTGTTATAAACCACCCCTGGCCTCGACATTTTTAGAAGTCCTGTTTTTTTTGGCAAACTTTGATCAGCAACTGATCCAAAATATATATGGTTTTGGTTGCACATACTACCATTGGATAACTTTGTAAACAAAAGTAGTACCATTAGATTTGTTTTGCATATACTCTCTGGGTCCAAAAAGGTTGCAACTCTCAGTTGCCAAGGAGGAATTGGACAGATAGGTAAAAGATGCATGTGCCCCTTACATCACCAACTCGGAGTCTCTCTTAGTTTATCCCTCCACGCTCATGTCGCACAGGAACCTGAGCATCTCTCTGTGCTAGCCTAGACCCGTATAGTTGCATTCTTTCTTGGACAAAGCTTCAAGTGTAGAATGGCATACTTTTGTGGACAGAGGGAGTAGTATTACAAGGGATTAATCTTGTGGTTCTTTTCTTTTTGTTATTATTATGTGCTGCAATTGAAAGTTTAATTCCAATTCTCAGTTACCATTAAACCACAAATTGGATCTTATATTTTGAAATTGAATTTCAATAGAAATGGTTACAGGAATAACCCCTGAGCTAAGTAGACAATTTATTCCAACGTTGAGCGAAGTAGCTAATTAGTATGGGTATATCTTGTGATGTGATGTAAATTATGAGACAGGTGGCCTATTTGCAGTGCTTTAGTGGGTGTATTGGTTGTGTATTTGGTCAAACCAGACGCGCCCCTGCGGTCGACGAAGCTTTGAGTTGGCGGTGCTCATAGCCCTGGATAGGCTCATGGCCATTTGGAGGTTGGCCGGCAGTAGGAGCTCCACATCGGAGGCTAGCTGCCAGACCACCTGTGAACAGGTCTATCTTGTGCTGTGTAGTGAGCTCACAGCAAGAAAATGGGTCTGGTAGTCCATTGATCCAGAGCGCTGCAGGGCTTTGAGTTCGCCGAGAGAGTTGGAGTTGATGGGTGACACAAAGTGCAGGTTGACGAAGTTGGCGAAGCGCAGACACGAGATGAGACCAAAATCCCACTACATTTGGCAATACAATTCGTAGAGGTGCCGTCTAGATGGAGAGATGCCATGTAGACCTCTCCAAGGCGTGGTGGCCGCGGAAGTTGTTGCACTTGTTCAACCATGTCAGGGGATCGAACTCACCGTTGAAACAGGGAAAGTTGATCTTCGGGGAACATGGATGAGCGTAGGTATCGGGGAAAGTTGATCTTCAGGGAACATGGATGACCGTAGGTATCGTCGTGGCCATGGCAGTTGTCATGACTGAAATGATCGTCGCGCCCTTAGGGGCCATTGTGGCCATAGGGGCCTTTGGCTGGGGAAGTAGTCGCGACAGAAGCGGCAATCATGAGGATCGCCACAGTCAAAGTAGATGTCGCCGTGGCTGTAGTGCTGGTGTCACGGTCGTGGAAGGAGTCATGGCTGTGGTCATCGTCATCGCCACCATCGTGGCTGCCACTGGTGCCCAGAGGTCTCAGTGAGGCCCCCCTCGATACGTGACTGGAACTTCTTAGTCCATGCAATGTGGGCATGTTGCTCGATGTCCCAGTGCTGGTTTTTGGTACCAAATTGATATGGCGCAGGTGGGGAGGTTTGCGCAAGGGAGAGTAGAGTAGTAGCTGGAATTGAGAAGATGAACACAGTTGGTAACGAGGCTGGTCTAGGGTGTCTGTGGTGGCGAGGTAAGAGTCCTCTGGCGCCATCGTCGAAGGAAACTCCATGCCCCTGCAGGAGGTTTATTCTTTCTTCAATAATCCTGATTATAGATCTAAGGTGCCCTTTAAGTTTAGGTGCACTTGCCTAACAATAATAAAACATCTCCTATAAGGCTATAATCTCTCCCTGAAAGCCTCTTTCGAAAACTAACCCAGCCCCTTAGTCGCCAGGCTTGGTGGGCGCCTAGGACGGCGCCTGTATTGTCGACCCACATAGGATTTGACAACACTATCTTTGTCCCATTAGTTCTGAGGTCTGGCATGTGAAAAGTAAAAATATATGCTCTTCTAACTGTGATTTTCTAGAAATACTTTATGTGCATAAAAAGTAAAAATAGAAGATTTAGGTACTGCATTGCAATGAGAGGATGATTTTGATGTCCAAAGTAAAAATAGAAGATTTTAGGCGCTGTATTGCAATGAGAGGATGATTTTGATATCCGTGCGTTAGGAAATGCGCCAAATGCAGTAGGGGTCAAGTAAATGAGTATATGCACCAAAAGATTGCAGCTATTTAGTGTTGATGTCAGTTATTAAGTATTATTGCTGACATGTGTAGTTTAGGAAATGTGCCAAATGTACAGTAGGGCTCAAGTAAAAGAGTATATGCACCAAAAGATTGCAGCTATTTAGTGTTGATGTCAGTTATTGTTGCTGACATGTGAAGTTTAGAACATCTCAGTTGTCAACCTTCCCATCAATCCGAAAAGTAGAAACCTAATAGCTTGTGAAACCAAATGTGTAACACTTGGATTTCTGTTGTGGCCAACGTATCTTACTGCATCAATTTTGATGTTTTTCTACACTAACATTTTTCATCTTGATTACCAGAAAGATTTAGTTGGATGTGCACATGACATACTTGCTGCAAGGAGGATAACTGCTGTCTCTTCTTTGTGGACTTCTTGTTATGCTTCTGGACCTGGAGCAAGTTCAGAATCTGCCACTACTTCTGTTAATAACAAATCATATGGTGGAACGATTCAAAGGTCCGATGATGTCACAGTGAGATCAGACGATATCACAGTGGACAGTACAGTTACCAAAAAACATACTGTCAGGTTTTCTCTGCATAACAGGGACACTGATAGGAACACAGCTGACAGTTCCACATCAACAATATCATACAAACGGAAGTTGGATGATGGGGAATCACTTGCATTCAAGAGTCTTCCCGGAACACCAGCTACTGCCTTACTGGAGTCACGGGATGTAGAAAAGAAGCCAATAGATAAAAAGGTTCTACATCTTTTATGGTTGATTTTGCATTTGTATTTGCACAATTTTATGAAGTGTTCGCATTTCACCTTATCCTCATCGATTCTGATGCTTCACATTACATTGCAGCGTAGGGAAATATATCAAAATGAGCTTGTCATGGCTACTTCTCACCAAGCTTTGTTGAAGAACAAGAGCCCTCCAGAGAGATATGTTTACACTCGCCGTAGCTCCATGTCTAAAAGGAAGCAATGTAGTCAGCATGTAGTTGAAGGACCTGGTGGATGACAGCAGACGAAGTAGCATCTTGGTGGCTTCTTCTTGGGATGTTTGGAGAGTATTCTTGGAAGCTCGATGCACAAAAGCACAAAGCAAATACAGCAAGCGGGGCTGGCCATTAATCATGACGGAGCCACAGGGGCAGGCATGGCTGCACTGAAATTGGAAATTTGATGCATTGGGCTCTTTGAAGATTTGACCCATTGAGCCCATGTCATCGTGGAGGCCAACATGCGTGAATTCATTCACTAATTTAGTTAAGGGCAGGGTTTGTGAAATGCGCCCTATTGCTAGTGTGGTGTCTTCACATTAATTATCTGGAAGAAGGAAATCGCTTAAATTATGCCCGGCGAAAGAAAGTGGATAGACATATTGCTAACTGGCGCCTACCAATAGGCCCTCCGCACATGAATTACCATGTTTAGGAGTTGTAGCTATGTACTAACAAAACTGCATGTTTTGTTGTTGTGTGGCTTACATCTGTTCTGACTTGTGAAATGAACCCTCGATGAGTCGTAGGGCATTTCATGTTTGTACAGGCATGTAGGTTTAGCCTCCTGCTATGTAGTTAACTTCATAAGCATCATCTTGTAGCCTTATGTGGTTAACCAGATATTTGATTTATTAGTTAATTTAGTGAACCAAGAGCTGCCTTGTGTCCATATGGGTTGTGACTACAGGTGGTTCTTATTGTATCCATATCTGTTATTAGCATGAAAGCTGTTTGTTGCCGACCTCGGCGCCTAACCTCTTAAGCAGTATCTTTAACCTCGTAAACAGTATCTTATTTTTAACAAAATACCATGCTTGTTTTGTGAATACTTCTGTAATATCACACTGTAATAATATGTATATTCGACCTCAGAAGTCTGCTTATGTTTTGTGAATGGCGCATGTCATTTATTTATTACTTCTTTCATGATGCCTGATGCGAATGTGGAGCAATTGTGTGGGGCTTTGTTTACTTCTAAATTTTTTTGCAAAATAAGAATAGTAGCACTTTCGTTTGTATTTGACAAATATTGTTCAATTATGGACAAACTAGGTTCAATAGATTCGTCTCGTCAATTCCGACCAAACTGTGCAATTAATTTTTATTTTTATCTATATTTAATACTTCATGCATACGTCTAAAGATTCGATGTGACGGAGAATCTGAAAAATTTTGTAATTTTTTTGGGAAACTAAACAAGGCCTATGTCCAGAAGGTGCAATGTTAGGCCTCTCATTGGATGGGAGAATTGGATCTTTTTAAACTACTCCCTCAACTCTAAATTATAAGTTGTAACCTACCTTAATTGTTTGTGTGATATTGACATGAAGATCATAGTAACTAGTACATGGTAGGTGGCTTGTATTTGGTAAAATAGAACTAGAGCAAAATCGCTTTATCACCATTTATTGTCTCACTTTGCTCAGGCTATTCACCTCTGGTCATCCTCACATTTCAGTCGGTTGAAACGTGAGCAGTGAACAACCCAAAAAGCTACGCACAAAAGCGCCTCTCCTCCCTGACCCACGGGTCCTATGCACCAAGTCACTGGCGACAACGAGCCAGAGCGGCTGCTGCATCATGACTCCCTCTCTCCGCATTCCTGGAGACGAGCGGCCCCTGGAGACGAGCGGCCCATGGGGGCAGCTATCCGCACGGGAGGCAAAAATTTGCTTTTCAGTCGTTTTTTTTAGGAAAGAAGATATTATATATGATAATTAGGTACTCCCTCCGTCTTTAAATACTGCTATTTCTAGCAGATTTCAGACAGATTAGTGTGGCAAACAAAAGACTATTTTACCCTCAATTAATTTAAGTTCCACCATTTAATCATGCACGTTAAGCCATGGTTCTCTGGTTCCAACTAGTTGCATTTAATGCCAACTAAACTGATTCAAACAATTACCATGCGCCAAAGTACTACTCCCTAGAAGAAATTAAATAGGCTGGTGGACCACTGAAGTTCCGAGGAGAATTAAATGGACTGGTGGACTGAGTATGCTAGTAGAAATAGCAGTATTTGTGGACAAAATTTTCTCCTAGAAATAACAGTATTTAGGGACGGAGGGAGTACATCAAACATGTTATAGGCATTTTAGATTACAAAATAGTATCTACGCTGTGAAAAGTACAACTCAAAACCTAATCTGTTAGATGCTTTGCCGTATGGATGACCGCACAGCCAAACCTGGTTTGTGAATAAATGCCTAACGAACGACGACCAATATTCCAATAGGCGGAATTAAGGAACTTCTTCCGTCTGGTATCGTCCTTCTTTTTTCTGCCACCGAAGAGTGAGGAAGACTAATCTAAAAATTATTTTTCCTAGTCCTTCATTGTGGCTAGATCTAACCACAATAAAACGGAGAAGAGACTATAGAAAATTATTCCATGGTGGCGACATCATCTCCGCCTTGATGCCCACCGTCCGGAATCAAAAGTCTCTATGTCGTCATGTCGATGAAGATGCTGACGCCAAAGTTGTCGCTCTCATCTTCAACACAGCCGCCATGGAAAAGACGATTTCACCTCCTTCACTGTCGCCGGAGAGGAGAAGATAAAACTTCAATACCATGAAATTTGGCATGGAGAAACACTAACCCTAGACTCAGATCTACTAAAGAAAATTTATTAAAAACAATGGATCCTCACTCCCTTCAACCTCCAGCGAGATACCGGAGGGGAAGGGAGGGAGACCAGCGACGTTGGACAACGAGAGCGGCGGCGGCGGCAGCGGCGCTAGGACAGTAGTCAAGAGAGATAGATAGCACAGAAAAAGAGTTTACCATTTTCACTCGGGCTTTGGAGAGGCTCCTCTCTCTCTCTCTCACACAGTCAACAGTTACAAACTGGTCTCCACTCCCCACACATGCATGCAAAGCGACAGGCCCAACAAAGCAACACGTACACAACAACAACACCTTAACGCTCCACGCTCCAACGGAATTTTCAATTTGGACCGCATACATTTCTTATTAGACAGGCCATTCCAATAGAAAACACTTGTCTAAAAAAATTAGCATTGCGAACAAGATTTTTTTTCTTAGCACTTCATGCCCAAAACAAGGTTATCTCTTCCTAAGATCACGAAAGGCTCTTCACAAGTAATTTTTCCGAAGCTTTCTCATGCATCTCACCACGTCACTAAGTGCAAAGTATATACAAATGAGACTATACCTTTGTCTTGAGTTCATTTTGTTTTTCTCTTTCCTTTTTTCCAAGTTGAAGCGCTTACCACCATCTTTTGGCCATCTCCATCACCATGAGTGCCATCAAGCTCCACCTTGGTGTGAACCAACCTTACTTCAATCACAACACTTAGAGAGCAGGTTTAGTCCATAATGGTTTCATCAATTATTCAAAACCAAACTAGAGCTTTACCCGTATACCTAAAGTTTAGCCCCCCCCCCACTTTTAGCCCTCCTTGTTGAGATCCATGAGGGTTAAAAGGTGACTAAAAGAGGTGGACTAAACTTTAGACCCATGGATCCAAACAAGGCCTAACTTTTTTTCTGAACATAAACATAACGCTCCGGTATGCCTAAGGTTGACAAGCTTGACTATTTTAACACACAAAAGAGTTTTGCAACCTAGATTTTAACCCTACTCTAGCATGACAATCCTTAGAATAAATTACAAAATGCAAAGAGAGCGTTAGGAAACTTAATTTTTTCCACAGATATCAAAGTTTCAATACTCTTCACTAGTCCTCATTGAAGCATCTAGATAATTTTTTTTCTTGAGTAGAATAATATTCCTGGTTCACTAGTTGTTGTTTCGTGTATAGCACAAAAAATTCACATTCACTTGAAATTGTCACAAAGAGAGAGTTTTTTTCTAATTCAAGAGAAAAGTGTTATAGCTTTACGAGGAAAAAATTCAGGTTCTTGCAATTGCTCTAGGTTTATAGTGTAAATGGTTTCTAGCTTCGAAATTGTTCAACCTTAATAAAATGTGTAAAATTGTTCAATTTACTTATCTACAATTTATTAAGTAAATATTATTATTGTTCTCTTGTTTGAAACCAGTATCCTACAAGCTACCGGAAGTGTCCCATGCAGAGAATAAACGGAATCAATCAAGAAGATAAAAGATAAAAAAGGTAGAGAAAGAAATAAATAAGAAAACAATTTCAAAGAAAAAAAACGTGAAAAGGGACGGCCCAAGAGAAGGCCCGTGCAGGTACGCTCCCCTGGGCCCAACAACCCCGGACCGGGCTGTACGTCGCATGCCCCCATCACGGTTCACCCCGCGTGCGCTCTCTCTGCCTCTCTCTCTCTCCCTCCCACCCCTCTCTCTTCTCCGACGACTGGGTGGGCTACCCCTGCCGACGGCGCCTACGCCGCCGCCCTACGCCAGGTGCCGAGACCTTCGTCGGTATCTTCGCCGGAAACGAGCACCTACCAGGTATTCCCACCCCTTCTCTTCCCTTCCTGCTGTGCGAAACCGAGCACCCAAACCCTAACTTAAATCTATTTGGCTATTTGATGTCTACTAGCTTCGAACTTTTTGCAAAAATTATCGGGGTGTACATGTCCCTTTTCTGGGTCTGCTCCTGGTGCTGATACTAATAGTAGCAGCTACTAGCCGCTACTGTCTACAGTATTTTCTTCAATGATGAACATGTGAAGAATAAATTGAGAAATAACATGGGGGAATAGGGGATCACACTTGAACAATTGTTTGGTCCCATTTGTTGAGGGACATTTCCTTTGCTAGCTACGGATAGTGATAATAATCAGTCTTCCAAGCAATGGATCAGGATGTTAAAGTTATATTGTAATTTCATTGAATATTTTGTCATTCCCATTATTTTACGCATGCCTGAACAGTTTACATCATTATCGATATTGTGAGTTTTTGTTTTCTGAACTGAACATTTTGTTTTGGCTTGGGAAATCGGGACACCCAATTGAAAGATCCTGGCTCCAGGCACCTGCATCATGGAGACGTGTCTACAGTGGTTCTATGTTTTATTGGATTGATGTTTGGATCTGTAGCACCTGAGTGCATTAGGTCTTTTCTTGAATTCAGTGTCTAAGAATAATATCTTGATTCTTGAAAAGTATTCTGAACTTCTTCAACTATCTGTTTTCCTGGGTGTTCTATTCTTTTTCTTTGGGTATCCTATTTTCACAAAATCCTGCTGCCTTGTTTTTGAGTGTGGCCGTGTGGGTCTGGGGTTCATGTCGCGGTGGTACTTTCATAACATTCTTTTTACCTGTTGAATTTCTGCTGCTCACTAATAAAGGTGAAAGCACAGCTGGGCTTGTAGTTGTAGGGGCTCAGGAGATGGTGAAAGAAGCAGTCCACGTGACAACATAAGAGAGTGCTAGATGGAGCTATTGGCATCGGATACAGGTGCTATTTAGCAATGGGAAGAAAAATAATGATAGGTGGGTAAACCCAGCCAGGGGGAGTGGTATGCATGCTATTTGGCCTTTTTTCTTATCTGAGAGTGAACTGTTCTCAAACAGTCATATGATTGTCAATTAGTTGATAGAATTGTGATAGATTGGATATAGTTTCTCAGTTGCAAAGCAGTTTGTAGGCACGACGAGAGAGCTGTGCTCACAACTGTGATTGGGCTTCAATTCCTCTTTTTACTAACATACATGTCTATAGCTTCATTCCTAACTTGAAAGGTTATTTTTCAACACTGGATTTCATCTTGCGAGGTTGACCTGTAGAGATTGATTCCTTCATGGAACAATCCATGTTCAAACGAAGGTGTCCCATGTGTATCCATAGCCTTTCCTGTTTTGAGAATATCATATTTCTTCGTAGTATGTGCGCCCTTTATGATCCATCACCTGTTCCTGGATAAGTAGGTTTTCTACCAATCAAATACAATCAACCTAGAATCGGCAGCTGAGAGTGGTGCACCCTGCTTTTGTCCTCTCCCCATGTCGTCACCTTATGAGCAGCCAAATTTCATGCTTCTTCCAGATCCTTCATGTCTCCCGACTCCTGATTGAGCTTTTGAAGGTAGATATTGCCTAGTAGGGCTGATAGTAGTACACTGGAGACCATAAGAAAAGGTAGACTGAAGCTATAACAGAGGTATACCATGGCAGATAATTTACAGTTTTCTTACTATCTATTACAGTCTTCATAACAAAGAATCAGTCAATGTTCAAGTGGAGCGAATGTTCACAATTCAATATGCTTTGCCCTGTGGTGCTGTCTGGTACTTCATCTGGATTATACACCAACTCTGTTCACTGATAGTGTTACTGGCTCTTTTCCGTCATTTCTTGAAAGCAGATCGCACTCACTGCTTCGCGCCTAGTTAGGGCGTCCGCAATGGTACTAGCTACGTAGTTAGCTTGTGTGGAGGTGAGAGACAAGAGCGAAGACTATTTTATACATGTTTATTTTTTATGTATTATTGGACCCATATGTCACTCTCTCATATTCTTGGACTACGTGAAATAGATAGGCTATTTGCTTGTTGCAAGTGACTACTCTCTCTCTCTCTTACCTTTTATCTGTCCACGTCATAATAGCTAGCCAAATAGCTAACCATTGGGGACGCCCTTAGGCTTTGAAATACTAGGAACAGATCTTCCGAAATCAATGTTGTACTCAATCCTCTCTGGCTGGATAGGGGGATCGTATTAAGCAGAGTATTCAGAGGCTAAGGTTAGTGGAAGCGTTGAAGAGATAGAAAGCATGGGGTCCTTTCATCTTTGTTGATACTTTCACAGTATACCAGTGGATACTGGATAGTGCCATCCAGGGAGTAGGCCGATGAAAGGTCTGGCAACAAAACATCTTGGTTCATAGGAACCAACGACCTCACCACTGCAAAGCGGAAGTCAAATGATTTGGATTCAGACAGGCTGTCTCGACAGTAAGAAATCAAGAAGCCGAAGCAATGCAATCTGTTTGGGGCTTTGGGGAAACCAAAAACGAACTCTGTTTACGTTTTTCATAGATGGAT
>Ga0182004_10005542_pt1 | contig 10281 bp, 6 predicted proteins | sample Sormic07211540_1_FD_120479 | JGI IMG/M metagenome (GOLD analysis project Ga0182004, IMG submission 120479) | Endophyte microbial communities from Sorghum bicolor roots, Mead, Nebraska, USA - 072115-40_1 MetaG | ecosystem: Host-associated > Plants > Roots > Unclassified | place: USA: Nebraska...
ATAGTGTATATATATATATATATATATATATATATATATATATATATATATATATATATATATATATATATATATATATATATACACACTACACACATTTTTACTAGGCTCTAATGTCCTTCATATATGAAGATATTCTATTTAGTTTACTAACATGTGAAAGAAAACTAGCATAACTACGGCACATGTGTTGTCTTACTAAGGATGTGGACACAAACCTAAACAATGACAAACAACTTGCATATATATAGAACTGTTATCATGTAGCTGGCTAAAAATTAACTTATTGTGTAGTCATTTTGAGTTATGGTAATTATTATATTAATTTATAAGATTATAGTAACTCTTTACTAAGTGATTAACTATAATGTTATGGTAAATATTCCCATGTGTTATAATAACCCAACTATCGTAAACATGTATAGATATTATCATAAATTAGTATATAAAATTATCATAAATGGAGGTGGCTATAGAATAACTTATTTTATAATATATACATACACACATCTAAGGACAAAAATGGGACGGAAATATTCCGAACCGACTGTTTTTATTTCTATATTATGATACTATTTCCGCATTTTGTCAAACATAAAAATTTATCAGTTTTAGTTGGTTTCACAACCATTCTCAACCATTTTTTATAATCTTTAATTCCTAAAATATAGAAATATTGTGAATCGACTACGTTTGTTTTATATATTGTAATTCTGTTTTCGACCGTTTTCATTCTTATATACATCATCGCAATACTTCTGTTCTAGAGCTATGTTCCTACCAGCATCAAATGAACTACATCTATGTGGGGTCCTTGTCTTCCCAATATATATTAGACTGTTCAAATAACTATTCCTCTGAATATGAAGGAAACTATACTTGCCCTAGCATAGATGGTAGTGTCGACAATATCCTATCGAGATGAGAGGCAGCAGGAAAAAGCAAGCCACTCATAGTGTTTCCTCTTGCATGGTGGATACTTGAGATGGAACACATCCCATTTCCCATGCACTAGAATTGGTCTTCAACAATCAACATAGTCACCTAGATGATAAAAACGACAATGTAGCCATGTACACAGATAACAGGCACCAGTGCTCAACCCCTTTGGTTGACAAAGCGCAGACCAGATTTTGAAAGTTGAGTCTCACGGGCACCGATGGATTGGCATTCTTGTTCAATAGCACTGCCAGAGTTCTTAGTTGTGTTGCTATTGATCATCTGGAGGGTTCCACGAGATTTAGTGGCATTTTCTACTGGGATGCGGAAGCCTACATGGGCTGAGAAGCAAGAATGTGTATGAAATTGCTGTAAGATCAATGACAGGCATAGTGTCATATTAATTTATTGCAGTTATAAAACCATATGAGAAATCATACTGAGTAGCTGATGTGGATTCTCGTCCAAGTGTGGTTTCCAAAAGGTTTTACACTCTGCGTTCCAGATATAAATGAATGACGGTTTTTGCTAGACATGTTGTAAATGATAAATGGAGCTATCACTATATCTTTACACTGGCTCAAAAAGATTACTACTCTACAAACACAGTAGAAGAAAAAAGCGCTCAGTCAGAGAAGCCATCACCAATGGAAAATGGATTGCTGACATTGCACACCTGAACCATAGCTTTGCTAGATGAGTTCCTCAAACTATGGAACATGATTGATTTGGCCAGTTTAATTTTCTAGGATGACGAGCATGACTCCATTTCTTGGAACCTTGAGAGCTCAGGTTATTAGTTCTCTACAAGATCAGCCTGCACTATACAATTTTCTGGGCACACACTATCCTCTTTCCCATCTCTGATTTGGGAAGTTTGAGCCCCTCCCAAGTGCAAGTTCTTCCTCTAGTTACTCCTACAAGACAAGCTATGGACTGCAGCAAGACTACAATGGCGTGGCTAGGAGAACAACTACATCTGTGCCCTAAGCTTCAGGAACCTGGAGACTGCTCAACACCTTTTTTTTTTCGAATGCCCCTATGCCAGAACTGTGTGGGACTCAGTAGCTGACTGGTGCTCTTGTAAAAAACTGAGTTAACGTTCATCTGGATGGGAAGGCCAGGGGGATTTGAAGGACTGATTTGCCCAAACAAAAAAAACCGGCGACAGTAGGGGTCATACAATGTCAATTATTCTAACCCTCTGGTGCCTATGGGATCCAAAGAAACAGATTCATTTTCAGAGGACAAGAGAGACCACCGTCCGACGTCTTGAGGGAGATCAAAGGCACAGCACGCTGCTGGCCCTTAGCTCGACCCTAGGCAGCTGATCCACCAACACAGTTGTTTTTTTTGGTAGTGAGTAGTCCCTTTTCTGTTTCCTTGCTCCATGCAGCCTAGGCTGTTATAGGGGAGTGCTTCTCGTGAGTGTATGTTACTTTTCTGCTTCCTCCTTATTATTGATCAAAACCGGAATTTTCTGGATCTTTCAAAAAAAAATTACTTTGTGTTACACACAACACCAACACTTTCACTAGTCTAAATGATGGAATTATGGAACTTCAAATGGATTATGACTGAATCCACGCCAAGTACACCTATTAAATTGAACAATATGGTTAGTCTACATACATGTCTTAGCAAAATTTTGTTTTCCAGAAGTCTACATCTCGTCTTAGCTTTCTTTCTCCTGTTTTTCTTTGTTTCTAGCGCTCAATCAGCCATGCATATGCACCTCGCATGCAACTGCACCGCGCCAGACGTGGTAACAGCACTTTTAGCGGCATTAAATGGAAAGGTTACACGAAAGCTGAACGGTAGCTGTTGCATTGATTATATGGTCATGACTAAATGGAGATCAATCATGGTTGAGCCTCTCCTTGGTCACTGTGCATGAGGCTTACTATACAACGTACACTTTTGGATGGACATAGTATAATCATATAGGCCATCAAAACAGGGCCTCAATATTCTACACAAACACTTAACTCATTGAAGACATCTGAATGATACTAGCATAAATACAGCAAATCTGTTGTCTTAACTACTAAGTGAGAACACACTCCTAAGCGAGGACCAACGACTTATATATATACACATCATATCATTGGAGCCAACACTGGTATTCTGGAGCTCCATTCCTATAAACTCTGTGTTGTCCTTTTCCTCTGTCCTAACATACATAAGACTAGTCAAATAACTATTCCTCTAAATCAAATATGAAGGAAACTACACCTGTACTGTCTATGATGCTAGGCGGGATATAACATCCTACATCCTATGGAGATGAGAGGCAGCAGGAAAAGGAAAATCCTTGTTGTAGGTGCTGTGTCTCAATTGTGAAAACCTGTGATGGAACATTGATGCTCCAAAGTCAGTGGACCTATAGTTGGCGAAGCAAATTTAGCCATCAAGGCATATAGCATCTGCTCCTCGTGGTCAACCAATTTAACCCCTGAGCCCACACAAGATTTTCCCAACTCCAGTTGTGCCAGTTCTGATTGAGTGTGACAGGGAATGTGCCCCTTGCCTGTCAGTGGCCGTGCACTAAGACAAACGAGGGAGCAAGCGAGTGGGCTCACCAGCTCATCAGTTGTTTACTGTCACGTGCTGGATCATTGTAAAGGACTGGGTGCATTTTCTAGTGCAATGAGGTTGGGCCTGAGAAGCAGGAGGCTGTTCAGATTTCTTTGGCAGCAATACTCTGCAGCCTTGGAGGAGAATGGATCTTGCTCGAGATAAATCCTCGAAACGTGATTAATTGTGGAAGAAATGAGAAGGAAAGCACCATCAGGGAGGGAGGGAGAATACAACCGAGAATATTCATCTGAATGTGAAACATACTAGACTTGTCCTAGCATTGTTGGTCATCTGGACAACATCGTATCGAGATGAGACGTAGCAGGAAAAAGCCAGACATTGATCCCATTGCTTTGTCAACGGCAGAAACATGAGATGGAACATATTGTTTGCCTTCTTCAGAGTGAAAACACAAATACTGCTTTGTAGGCTGGTACCAGGCAGTCATATAGTCGACCCCCTTGATTCAAAGTGTGCAGACCAGGTTCTCCAACTCTAGTTGCATGATCACCCAATTGATTGGCCATTTGGTTCTCCAACTCTAGTCACATGTTCTACTGTCAGGATGGCACTTGATGATCAGGGAGAGCAAGAGAGCGGGCCCAGGTGTTTTCTATCATTTACTGGAGTACTTTTGATGTTACTGACATCTTAATTACACTTTTCATTGAAGCATATCCATTTGAATCTAGAAAAGTCTTAGCTGACAGAAAATGTGTCAAGGCCAGGCTTGCTGCCTGTAACAAATTCATTGTTCAATAACAGGGAAAGATTCCCACGTCTGAGATGCGAGATTGTTGTCATGCCTTGCATATAGTTGATATTAACACCCATATATTAAGGAGTAGGGTCCAATGTCCTCTACTCAATTATGAAGGTCAAATAATTCGTCTATTGACATGTGAAACAAACTAGCATATATAGAGCTCATATGCTGTCTTAATATGGTGCAGTACGTTGGTTGGCTGGAACAAGGGCAATCAAGGTCCAAAAACATGGACATATATACACGCAAACATCATCCCAGCAGTGCTGTTCTAGAGCTCCTACATCTGATGCATTACACATCTACGTGCTGTTGTTGTCTTCCACTGAACATATATATATAAGGAGCCTTCTAGTATTTGTTCCTCTCTATATGAAGGAAACTAGACTTCTCCTGGCATTGATGTGGTTTTCTGAACAATCTCCTATAGAGAATTAGAGATGAGAGGCAACAGGAAAAGTCCAATGGAGGAAACCTGAGATGGAACATCTGCTCTCCTATTAGCTGGAGTGACTCTACGTGGTGGTCAATGACACGATGAAAAAGAAAATGCAGCCATGTAGATTGCAGGTACCAGCAGCCCGTGGTTGAGCCATTTGACCCGTGAATGCAAACGAGATCCTCTAACTCTAGTCGCACGGGGTCGGATTGACTAGCTATCTGGTGTGGTAGCACAATGCCATTGCATGTTGGCTACGTGCCTATTCTGTCCACCTGCTCGTGGCTGAGAATGCGTGTGTATGGACTATTGTGGCAGCCCGCAACAGTTAGTCTGCAAGAGCTTGACGGAGAGCTACCTGCGGCCACCAAATTCTTGATGCATGCCTATATAAGAGTTAAAGTCATGCTGGACTGCCAGAAACGCCTGGCATTTCTGGGTTGAATTATAGATACTTCTGACACAAAAATGATAATGCTATCGGTGATCTTACAAAACTTATTTCGTTTAGTGGACTATTTCTTTATTGCATTACATGGTAGCAACATGTATATACAGGATATACATGATTCCTATGTTCCTTTATGTGGTGCTACAGAACAGAGAGAATGAAGCAGATAGAAAAGAAACAGTGTAGCACAAGGATAGCTTAAAATTAGTGTTAAAAAAACTCGTGCTCCACCACAAAAAAATAACCAACTGAAAGCATGTCTTGTCAGTTGCATCAAAGAACATTCTAGAGCTTGGCCTTGGGTTTAAAGATCAGGGGATGATTTTTCTAGCTAAATTAAGGTTAAGTTGGGAGTTCATGCCATGTTTGGTTCGAGGCCTAGACAACATGGCTAGCTAAAAGTGACCGCTAGAATTGGTAGTTGATTTTTGAAGGTCTGGTTCAAAACCTATGTCTAAGATTGCTAATAATAACAACATGATACCATAAATATACTTTTTGGTTGTACACAACAAAGTACTCCTCCAACGCCCCATCCTGGCCCACAAGGCGATTCGGCATGAAGGCTTCCCTACCACTTCCTCTTCTCTGCCACTAGAGTGGCTCAATAGGAGGCCAGTGCCGGCAAGGAATGGGATGGTGCGCCGGGGACAATGGCAGCAGTGGTGGCCCTCGGCAGGAGCAATGGTGCTAGATCTAACATTGATCATGCCAGATCCAATGTACCCCAATTTAGCGAGGGGGGGAGAGAAATGAACCATCTCTTAGGAACATACCAGCTTTGCTAATGCCTCCATTCTAATTATTAATTATTGCATGGTATTTTTGATTAATTACATTTTTTCTAACAAGTGTCGACATGGAACATTTGTACAAATTCCTATCTTGGACCAAGCTAATCCATCATCATTAGATGTTTCATCAATGTGATATACGAAATTAAAGGTACTGAAGCTAATAGGGTTGAAAATGGTTAAAAAGAAACATAAGTTGATTCTCATCCATATTTTTAAATAGAGAAGACATAAGAAAGATATCGCTGCCAAAAAATAGATAACTTGTATCAAGGGATCATCCAAAGCAAAAAAAACAATCCAATAAAAAAATACCAACATTATATGTAATCAAAAAAGGATAGTAAAGGAAGTGTTAGAATCACAAACTGAGCCAGCTCAGTTGGTTAGGTTCTTTACGGTAAAACCTGTCCACCTTGGGTTAAGTGCTCGACTTGGCACATGTACTCATATTTTCCTCGATTTATTATTTAACGGCATTGTGATTTTACTAGCAGGTAACGTTCTTGATATCTACCGGTGCCGTCTTTCGAAGGTGGTCTGAGGGGTAGAGTTTGCATGCATGTGTTTATGGGGTCTGTGTCACCGTGTGTGTGCATTGTAAGCATTTGTACTGTATAATTTGCAAAAGAAATGTTAGACTCTAGGGATATGAGGTACGGTGTAACACTAGGACAATTAATAGTGTAGGGTTGTGAATGAGTAGGCTTGCATACCTTGATTGGACCAGCTAACTTGATTGGTATATGTCATTCTAGTTACAATCCCATGCATGAACCGAAGTCCTACAGAGTCGTACGTCATTTGAGACAAAGTAATCTGCTTGCTGCCATTCAGTACCTATCATTTTTCGTCCAAGCTTTGTGCCTGAGAGGTGTGTGGTGCTGAGATTTATCGATTATCTGTGGATGGGTCGCTAGGAGACATTATGATCTAGTGGTGCAGAATTAGGGATAACATGGTTCGCGTGGCCACGCCGTCGCGTAATAACTTTTGCGAATAATAATAGATGATCACAGGAAAAATTATTGGACATTAGAGTTTTGAGTTTTTAAAGTCTTTTAAGTCTCATAATATACTATTGGTAAACACACACATGCTTAGTCAAAAACTCCATTCTCCATGGATAGGTTTTACCTTTTGGTACACAACATGCTGCCATATGCTCAGGTGGTTCCTCTAACTTCTTGTGATCTTACAAAAATAGCTCTATGAGGAGGCAGTAACATCTCTATACTATTATGATCAAAGTAAACTTAACAACTTTTCAGATCTCGTTCACTAGAAGTTCTCTTCCCATTGCCACTCATTCTCATTGTAAACTTTGGACTTCCAATCATATATAACAAGCAATATGCTCAGATGTATGAGACTGTAGTCTAGTGGAATCAATGAAAAAATGCAACGGACTCTATTCTTTTCCTTGCTACATGCATGCATATGAACACAGATTAAACATTACAAAGACAAAAATATAGAGGTTGAGACACTGGCGAAGTAGTAATATATAAAAGTTGAGGGAGGCAGAAACAGGACAGGAAGCTGTAATAGTTTGCACGAAGCAATAGAAGTTGTTTGTTTCTGTTCAGGTGATTAGTTCCGCCATAAATATTTGAGTGTAGACATAATAACCATGTACTATGTCTTTCCAGTTTGCACGAAGCAATAGAAGTTGTTTGTGTCTGCTAAATATGCAAAACTGAACTCCATGCGTGATCCATAGACGAGTTTTTGAGCTTGCCTGGTGTTTTTCTCCATATTTTTTTGAGAGCACGTCCCCGACGTGTTTTTCATTAAGCAGGTAAAGAGTTTACAACCTCTGGTAACACCAAGGTTACCAAGCAAACCAGCACAGAGTGAAACCCAAAACGAAACTCAAACCCAGGTGTAGCAGCAAGGCTAAAGCTAGCGCGCAGACTAGCACCAACAGGAGGCATTACATGAACGATAACAGCAGCCCAAGCCTATTGTTGCCGGCCAGACACCATTGCGTGGCTTCAACTTCGATTGCGTCGGCTAACTGAAGAACGTTCATAGCTTCACCGTTGAAGGTTCTCGCATTTCTTTCCTTCCAAAGCATCCACCCCATCAGCAAGAAGAAGGAATCGAACCCTTGTCGCAGTGTCTTGGGAACCAACTTCCTTGACGACAACCACCAGCCGATTGCCGTCTCATCCTCCACTGGGACGCTAATGTGCAGGTGCAGTTTCAAGATCCAGACGTGCCAAGCTTGTCTGGCCAAACAGCAGCCGCAAAGCAGGTGGTCCATTGTTTTCGGCGCTTGGTCGCAAATGACACAGGTATTGGACTGCTGCAAGCCATGCCGGAAACGCCGATCCGCTGTCCAACAACGCTCATGGACGACTAGCCAGAAGAAGAAGCGTACCTTCGGTGGCGCGACCGTCTTCCAGATGAGCTTGGCACCGAGCAACGGTGTAGAGCCAAAGAACATCGCTCCATAGGCCGATGCTGTATGCAAAGAGAATACGAGTACAAACCTCCTTTTTCGCTAGGTTGAACAAGGGAAGGCATAATGAGGAAAAGTTTACCATAGGAATGAGTGGTGTTGGGAGAGGAAACAACCCAGTAGTGCAACTTGCGAGAAGTATCCAGACATTCAAGTTTGCATTTGACCAATGGCCAGCAAGGGCGCAAGATTGGAATGGAACGGTTGTAAACAACCTTCAGTTTGCAGTCCATTGATTAACCTGCCACTGGGTGGTGCCTCGACTAGATTTGAACTGGGGTGGGACATGTTGCTCTTGATTTGATGCAAATGTGTTGGGCTGTGCATATGATCTAGGTGGGTGATTAGATTTGAACATAGTTAATGGGGATTCTATATTGCATCTCATAAGCAAGAATAGTGTCACATCACGCTGATAAATGCTTGTATAAGCTAAGATTTATGTTGTATATTTAGAATGTCTTGAACAAAACTAAAACATTTGTAGCAAATATACTCTCTATGTGATTCATATATGCTCATGAAACAAGAATAAATTTAGAACATCATGTCAGGCCCAATAGATGACATGTCGAACAACAAGTTTGTAGCTTGTCCGCATCCATTACTTCTTTCAATTTGTCAGTAACAAAACCTTCATTACTGGAAAGCTGAAATTCCCTGATGGTGCAACTGATGGTGCAACTACCGTCAGGGAAATTGAAAACACCGCCAGGAAAATATAAATTTAATTTTCCTGATGGTGCACCGTCAAGGAATAACCATCAAGTCTAGCTCGACAGGGAAATTAAACAATGTATATATGATGGTGAACCTTCAGGGAAATTAACTTTTGTTTGCCTGACGATGAAGAACCGATAGGACAATTAGAAACTGTCAGGGAAAAGTTATTTTCTCTGTCAGTTAGAACCTACAAAAAACTGTAAACCGCTGACAGAGAAAACAATTTCCTTGTCGGTTTAAAGCCGACGGGATATAGGAACATTACCCTGCCAATGGTCAAACCGTCAAAAAAAATATTTTTTCCTTGACATATGGGAACTCATGTCTCTTTTCCAATTGACAGAGGTGCAAAAGGGATGTGACTTCCCCGTGTGTTTTTGCTGCTCACCTATTTTTTTAATCACATCCACATGGAATTTTGTCTCCTAGCAGACTAGCTAGTCGCTAGGCACACTTGGATGGTATTTGAGAATTTTTGACAATTTCACTTATGCTGTGCATGTCCCTTAAATTCAGGAATGCATATTCTTCTTGGAACTGGTTTCTAGATTTTTTTTGTTTGGGTTTATTGATGTCAGTCTTGATAGATAAATTAATCTTATTAAGACAGGGGGTATTGCAAGCTATGTATTGATGTCTTAAATGGGACGTGTTTATTAATTACCTATGTAACTTATAGGAGATGCTCATTTGCTAGTTTATGAGGTTCAAATGCAGTTAAGTACATGATTTCGGTGTAAAAGTTTGTTTTGGTAAAAAAAGAAGTACAAGTACCCACATCCTCCCTCAGAACAGACAGTGGTATATTGTTATCGGGAACCTAGCTGACCCTCGAGTTAACAATCCATTGAAGGAAAATGGAGAAATAATTACTTTTGGTTACACTTAACTAATAATTTCACTTATTATTGAAGCGTATCGACAAGCCACATTTGGAATTTAGAAACTTCATAACAAACTGTTCAACATATGATTTTTTTCCCATGTTCCAGATTTGAGCTAATTGTCGTGCCATGCACATAGTAAATATTCTACACACAATTTAACACACACATACACACACACACACACACACACCCCTGATCCTTGGAATGAATCGCGCCCGAGGCTAAGTTTCGAGAG
>Ga0182004_10005543_pt1 | contig 10281 bp, 14 predicted proteins | sample Sormic07211540_1_FD_120479 | JGI IMG/M metagenome (GOLD analysis project Ga0182004, IMG submission 120479) | Endophyte microbial communities from Sorghum bicolor roots, Mead, Nebraska, USA - 072115-40_1 MetaG | ecosystem: Host-associated > Plants > Roots > Unclassified | place: USA: Nebraska...
AAACTATATCCCTCTTTTTACTTCCATAATGTGACCTGGCCCCACGTTCTCCATATATATCTGATATATGATCCGGATTCATAACCCCATACTCATAGAATTCGGTAGGGGGTCCAATTTCAAAAAGATGATACGAAATCCGATTTCAAGATGTGTTAAGTTCTATGCAAATGCAATGGAGTCTGATTGACGTGCTGAGTTACGTTTACTAGTAACGAAACCGAAAAACATATCCAGGATTTGTTAGAACATCACGGGAACCAGGCGAATGCGTCTCTGATTTATTGTATATTATTTATAATATAATAATTCACTGGCCAGTCCATTGCAGGATCGAATGCGTCTCTGGTTCATTGTTGTTTCGCAAGGCTCGATGGGCCTGCCTCTCTCTTCACGGGCCTCCGGCACCATCAGCTGGGTAGCTGAGACCTGTAGATGTCATGGCACAACGACGTCGGCAGCAGGGGGCAGAGCCGCAGGGAGAAGGCGTACCGCGTCGGCGGCAGCAGGTACTGCTCGTGCACGCACGGCGACCAGCTGTCGTCGCCGCCCAGCCCCATGTGCCTGTGGTCAAGATGCACCTGCAAAACAAACACGAGCACGAGCCGAGCCATCACTCCCCGACCCGACCACTCAAAAAAGAAAACACATGGCTTCCCAATCCCACCTCGATGTCGTCCCCCTTCACCAGCCTGTGGACGTGCGTCGCCCTGTCGAGCTCCGCGGCGCCGTAGTAGCTGGCGCTCACCTGCATCGGCGGGGAGCCGCCGTGCGCCGACGCGTACAGGCCGAGCCCGCCGCCGTCGCGGAGCGCCACCCACCTGACGTCCGCCCGCCCGCCGCACTCCACGGGGGCAATGTACGGCACGTGCAGCTCCTCCACGCTGCTCTCGTACACGCCGACGTGCGCCGCCGCCTTGCGGTCCGGGTAGCACTCGAAGGGGCCCCGCCCGTACCAAGTGACGTGGCTCAGGGACCTCTCGGCGCTGAACACGACGCCTACCCGGGGAAGGGGAGGGAGGTCGGCCTTGGGGTTCACCTCGTAGTCGAGAACCACGTCGCCTGACTCGTGGATCCGGCAGACCATCTTCACCCGGAAGAGAATGGACTCGGAGGCTTCGTCGTCAGGCTTCGGCAAGTGCCCGGGAACGCCGTAGTAGACGGTGGAGAACTCCACGGTGTTGTCCGGCGATTCCTTGATAGAGAACTGACTGCTGTGGAACGAGACGTTGTCGAGGAAGGCTTCTCTCCATCGCGAAGCGTATGGCTTGGTGAAGAAACCTCCTTTGTCGTTGTCAGTTGGTGCGCGCCAAAAGCATGGGAGTATCCCCTTGCTCATAAGCTCAACGTCGTTGACCTGTTGTTCGCAATAGCATCATTAGCTTTATTAGTCCACTTGATTTACACTTGCCTATTTACTACTTTTTGGCATGTATGGACAGCATGTTTCAGCTCCCCATGAACATTCTACATACCTTCCAGCTGTCGATTGTTCCCAATTGACTGTTTACTTTAATTTTCCATGCATTATTCTTGCAGATGGTTACACTATCACCAATGCGTTCACAGACCAAAGGGCTGCTGGAGAATGCTATCACCTGAAGATTATACTAAGCTGTAAGACATTGAGGAAGAAACCAGAGTAAAATAGTACTAGCCTGTGTGAGAATGAAGACGAAACAGGAGCAAAATAGTACTCCATCCATCTCAAATTATAAGTCATTCCAAGAATCTTGAAGAGTCAAAGCATCTCAACTTTGACCAAATTTATATGATAACATAATAACATTTATGATACTAAGTATCATTAGGTTCTTCATTAGTTATATTTTCACAGTAATATCTATTTGATGTCATAAATCATTCTAATTTTTTCTATAATGTTGGTCAAACTTTGAGTATTAAGCTGTAAGACAATGAGGATGAAACAGGAGTAAAGTAGTAAACAAGATCAGGCTGAGAAAACATACGTTGGGGACAAAGACATTTTTCTGAGGCAAACACAGTTGTGCTGAAGCCAAGAGATGACCGGCTTTAGCCCATCGTGTTTCATGCCTCTGTTTCACATTTACAGACAAAAATACTTCTTTTGCTGCACAAGCACTCCAAAGGGCAAACCATGGTGATAATTCCATGTTGATGAGATGACTAGTTTGCGGTGCCAAAGTTGGAACATTCAAAGGACCAGAGCCCAAGATGCAACCATCTCCATGAAGAACCCAACTGAAGTCCAAAGATTCTGTTGTCTCAAAAAAGTGTCCATTTTCAATCTGTGTGATAATAACGGAACTATTAGAGGCACAAAGCACATAAGAAAATAACATGATGACTAACAAACATCAACTAGAGGTTACCTTAAGCATGTTTTCTGCTGATGATATTTTGATAGGCTGGTGAAGGTATTTAACTTCTGCAACCAGAATCAATTTGGTCAGCCAAGTTTGGCATACAATGACTTTGGAGAAAAAGATATTAGTTTAACAAATTGATACATAAGACAAACATTTTTCCCTAGTATTTCCGGTTACCATGAACAGCTGGGTGAATCGTCCGATCAGGCCACACAATGCCATTGAGGCAAAAATTGGAGTCATTTGGAGTATCTCCAAAGTCACCACCATATGCCCAAAATTTAGATCCATCTGAGTCCTCCTTCAGTAAACCCTGAAACAAAAAAAAAAGGAAAAGGATAGTGGTCAGAAACAAACGATGGTGTAAGAAAATAAACAAAATTCGTCAATGATACATTTTACAGCATTTCACTTGTAGGCTGTAGCAATGTACTAGATTAGCTTGACAAGATTTTTAGGCAATGATGAAAGTTAAAGAAGTCAGCTTGTTATAATCCTTTTCTACTCTATCCACTCATCAAAGAAGCAGGTCATAAATCATAACTTAACCCAACCAGTGAGACACATAAGAAAGTCCTAGAGGCTTATAGAAACTAGAATCACACAAATGTCAAGAGTGGATGAAAGTAAATAGGTGATACCTCATCAACCCAGTCCCATATAAAACCTCCTTGGAGTCCAAAAGTGTTGTCTATGGCCATCCAATACGCATCAATATTCCCATTACTGTTTCCCATAGCATGTGAATATCTTGAAAGCAAAAGGAAAAGTATTTTAATCAAAATCATATGAATACAGACAAAGGGAATCAAGTTATTAATATGTGAGGTCATGATTAGCATACTCGCAAAGAATTAGAGGCCTTGTTTCAGATGGATCTTTTGCTATCTTAACAATATCCCAGACACGCATATACATGGGGCACACAATATCTGTGGATGATGTTCTGGAACCACCTCCCTCATAATGAAGGAGTCTTGTTGGATCCCTTCCACGAATCCACCCTAGATGAATGTTACCATTAGATAAGATACAGAAAAAATAAACTGACAGGTAAGAATGTTTTACCAGACATGGAAACATGATTAGGTCCATATGAAGATTCATTTCCTAGGGACCAAACAATAATGCATGCATGATTCTTATCTCTCTCCACCATGCTAACAACACGATCAAGCATTGCATTTGCCCAGATAGGTTCTAGTGTAGGATGCTTGAAAGTGCTAGAATCATCAAAACCATGTGTCTCAATGTTGGCTTCATCTATGACATAAAGACCAAAGATGTCACATAACTCATACCACCTCGGGTGCTGTGGGTAATGGCTATTTCTAACAGCATTGATATTGTTTTGCTTCATCAAAATCACATCCTGTCACAAATAGATAGATTGTAAGAATCTGAACCTGGGCAGATGATTAAATCAAACCAAAGAGATGATATGTTAAAACTTAAAATGTTCTCCAATATGAGAGGAAGATATCGACCTCAATCATGCATGCTTCTAAATTTGTCTTTCCAAGGCGTGGATGGTGCTCATGTCTGTTGACACCTCTTAGTACAACAGGACATCCATTGACAAGCATTTGCTTGTGTGCCAGGACCACATTACGAATGCCCACTTGGCATGACTCACAATCAATAAGCTTCCCATTGGCATCTTTAAGGAGAACAACAAGAGTGTATAAGTTGGGCTGTTACAAGAGGAAGAATAGTTAAAGACATAGCTTTTATACAGTTGAACTGTAACAGTACCCTGGGGTTATTATATCTCTTACATGCTCACTAGACCAAAGTTTTGGATTTTCTATTTTTCCACCAAGAACATAACCATGAAAACCACGACAAGGGCTTCCAGTTGGGTTTGGCTTCGGTTTCAAATTGACTGCATTAGCATATGAAAGACCAGCATCTATACTGATAGATAGTCCAGAGTTATCAAAGAGTGTTGCTTCAATAGACAAAGTTGGGACATGCTCCCGGTCTTTCTTGTGTGAGTCAATCTCCACGTCGACCTGACATACTAAATAACATTAGAAGTGAACTAAATTACATAGCAATATCAGATTAAATAATTCCTTGACTTGTGCAAAATCAGCAATTACAATACCTATATTTTGCCATATGAGGGAAAAAAACAGGAAATGGCAAATGAGTTCCCCTAGAAAATGTGTTGCCTGTTGTTTGGTGTTGAAAAGATGGGGCATAAAAAGCTATAGCAATCGAAGCAAGCACGAAAGCTGGATAAGCACATAATGATTATCTGTTGCGATAACAGCATAAGATTCTAAATGTATCTACAAGTCCTTTGGTGGTTGGTTAATTGATTAATCATGTGGTTCTGAGTAACAGATATCAGTTATTACTGTAAAAAATGTTTGAACTTTGAAGGTTATATTAACATTCCTACCCAAAAGAAAGAAGGAAGAAAGGTAAGAAATAGTCTTCAATCATCTTCATTAGTTTTTCCCGGAACATGTGTGTCATGAATAAAATCATCTCCACTAAGGCACTAACCAATTCGCAAAACCGGATAACCCTGCCAAGATTGGGACTAGAGTTACCTCAATATCAGCTAAACTGAAATTATCATCCAAGGTTGCTTTGAAGAAGTAATCTGTGATAAAAATCTGCAAAGAACATTTGAGCACTTCATAACGCAAGAATTTTGGAGACACCAGAATAATTTCTTTAAGAAAAGGAATGGAGAAAACAAATAAAAATGTAATGCAGTGTATAATCTCAACAAGTTAGTACATCCCCCTTTTAAATAAAACAATGCAGCTCATGATTCAATTCTGCCTAGTTATTATGCCATATCTTGACAAACTCATGACATCAGGCACCTAATTCAAGTTTAAATGAGGTCATATTAAAAGCAAATATGAACCTTAAAGATCCCCAGTTTTTAGAAGATGCAAAATAATAGCTAGAAATTCATTAAGTGCCATGTAAGAAACAAGGAGTAACCTGTGGCTTTGATAGTAGGAGCACATCCCTGTGAATACCAGACAGCCTCCAGTGATCCTGATCTTCAAGATAAGAACCATCACTCCACCTCATAACTTGAACAGCAAGAACATTTTCCTTGTCCGAATCACAAGGATGGCAGCAATCGGTAACTTCAAACTCAGCAGGAAGCCTGCTGTCCTGGCTGCATTGGTACAATGGTACATCAAGCAACGCTCAATCAAACAAACAATTCATTACAAATCTATAATTACTAAATAAAATAGGTCAAACCAGATAGAGCACTATAATAAAACTTTATGTATAATTAAAAATCCTCAAGAATTTTCTTGTCTCAAAAGTGTCCGAAAATGAATAAAAAATACAAACAGCAGGTAGCCAGCAGCCCAACACTCCTAAATCACAACCAAAATGTTTAAGCTATCATGTTTCCAGGTGCAATTTTTTTAAAGCTTTGTTTATATAGAAAACAGAATTTTATAAATCTAAGCATTTGAAAAAACAATTCACAGCAGGAAAACATGTTTATAAGGTTGGGAACTGGGAAGAACCTTCGCTTTTTTCAAATAGAAAGTGAAAGATGTTAAATGGAAACTAAAATGCTGAAAAGATCTATACGTATAAACTTTTTGGATACCACACAACAGACAATTCGTGGTTGCAGATAATCGTATATTCCACTTTCTTATATACAGAAACCTTTTAAGGGTAGTACAGAAAAATTATGAGTCAGATACCGAAACAGTGATAACAATGACAGGCTTCACAGCATCCATTGGCAGTAAATAGGTGGACGGGGGATTATTTTGCCATCAACATTGTTAACTTGATAAGTTATTTGTACTGTAAATTGCAGATTAAAATAGAGTGCAACGAAAGAAAGTCAAAGCATTTTGCGGTTTTTCATACCTATACCCAATTGGTACTCCATTTACCCAAGCAAAAAATGCAGAATCAACAGCTTCAAAGTGCAGCAAGATCCTCCGACCTATCAGAAATCATAATCAGCACAAAATTGTGCAAAATGGATAACAGGGAATGTCAGGGACAACAGTAAGAGCTACATCCATTTAAATGTCAGAGACAAAGTTGTTATCCATGTCAAAGAATGTAAGAAGTTCAGAAAATGTCATAAGACGCATCCCAGGAGACATTAAAGGAATAACATAGCAAAAGGGGAAAAGAAAATAAATAAAAACATGTATATGTAACCAGCACAGAGCAGTTTGTCCAAGGAGATAGCCAGCTATGCAATAATCATGCCTCGCCCAAACTTGTCAAGAATCGCACAAACATTGTGAAACCAATGCAGAACTTCAGAACAGGTCTGCTACTGTCAGCGATTCCTTTTCAAGTTCATGAACCACATATCTTCTCGAACAAGACAAATATTCGATATAATGACAACGTCATCCAAATCATCATCGCAGGAGGGAGGGAGAGAGAAAAGAAAGGAGGAATAGAAGGATTAAGAACAAAGAACAGAATTGGGTGGCAATTAGCACCAACATACCATGATTGCTGTACAGAAAAGAAAGATTGCAAAATATTATGTAAATAGCATACCTTTCCACTCTTTTGGGATGTGAAAAACTGTCCTGTAACAACCCGTGGGATTATCAGCCGGCACAAATGGTGGGTTCAATGGGAAAGGATAAGTCATATTTGTGTAGATTGGACGGTCAAACCCATGCATTTGCCAATTTGAGGGAACTGCAAGCAAGTAGGACTCACTTGAGAATAATTTTCAAATGATGTGCAAGAGAACATGCTAAACAACAAGCACCTTCTCAGCTAAAAAGCATGTTGAAAAGGCAGAAGGAAGTTGTAGCACCGTGCCTGGCAAAGCCGCCCAATTTGAATCATCAAAATGAGTATCATAGAATCTCTCTGGAACACTTTCCACCGAAGGAGACAGAAGGAATTTCCAGTATCCACTTAGAGATTTGGCGTATGGTAAGCCCTTGGACCAAAAAACAGCACTTTCCAGAGCACCGCGAACCGCATCATCGTTCCAGACAGCAGTGTCAGAATTGAGGTAGTTCACATTCCTCCGTTCATGCCAATACTTCAGGGCTCCTATGGATATAGGAAAGAAAAGAAAACAAACCAATCAAACAATTTGGATACAGGAAAGACAAAATTGGCTATTGGGAGAGTGCATTAGACCTTACCTTCCAGCGTGTCCTGTGAGCGCAATGGCACATGCGCCTCACGCTTTCTCCACTTGAAGAATGACGGGTCCTCCCAAGTTTTATGTGAAGAGCTCGAAGGAGGAAACATGGCACTAGCATAAGCTAAAGCCATTATGGGCAAACAGGAGCACCTCTTTCCTCAAACCAGCTGTACAAGACACATGTCCTGGAAAAAAAACGTGGAATTGCCATCTCATCAGAACAGACGAACTGTATGTAGCATGACTTGGAGTATGCAAACTGGATAATTGATTTTAGGATTTCGTGCCACTATGCTGGAGCTCTGAAGTCTGAACAAACTACAGTGGTGCTATTATAAATCCCACAGCTGCTGCCGCAGCGCTAACAACTGGCCGAAGGAAATACACTTCAGGATGGTCTGTAAAATGTCATTTTCTCTAATACTAATTCCCTGTGGAGCACGCTTACTCACTCTGTATGGCTGCATCTGCATCTGCAGCTAGGAAGTAAGCTCATCTGGAGTCCAGAACGTCGCTCATCCCAACCTCGTTTCCACTTCGCTGCTCCGAGCACCCGTCAATGGCTTCCACGCAACCCACTCCCCACTAAACGAAGCGCTCCGCAGTCCACAGCAGCCGTCCCCCTGCGGCCGCAGCCCTCCCCGAGATGGAACGGCCACCATAGCCGTGACCTACGACTAGGAGGAAATGGAAACCTAACCTCAAAACTTCGGTTCCTTCCCAGATCGTGGCAAGAGGATGGTCCGAAGAACCGAACCGAGATCCATCCTTAGACCCCGACAAAGACATTACGAGGCAAGCGATCGCATTCTATGCGGTGCGAGATGGGATCCGTGTCGTACCTGCAAGCTGCAGCCGGCGCCTGCAAGGCAGGAAGCGATCGATCGACGGTCCGCTGCCGGTGGAGTGGGGTTCGGATTTACTCGAAGTGGGATTACTAAATGGTGCCACGATGATGAGTGTATGCTTGGTCACGCAAGATTTCGCAATCGCATTATTTGTTTTCCCTAGAAAAAGACGAGACTCGCTTATATAATATAAACTACATAAAAACAAGCAAAATGATGATGATTAGATATTATTATTATTATTATTCGCTATGGCATCGCACGAACAGACGAACTCTTGTGGTGGTTGTGATTGTGACTGGAAACTGAATAAATAAACTATGCCCAGAACATGAAAGCAATGGGTTGGAGGATAATTGGACGGAATAATTAGTGATCCCGACGAGCGAGCGACGACTGACAGAGCATAGCAGAGCAGGGCTTCTAGTCCGAGCGACGCGCGAGGGTTCTTACCGGAGCAACGGAAGACAGCGGATCAGCAGCAAGTAGGTAGGGGATTCCGCGATCGAGGAACGAACTGGGTGTAGTGTAGTGTAGTGAATCCTCACCGGCGGAATTGGGTTGCGGAGCGGAGTGGAGAAGTTGGACACTTGGATTGGGATTAAAGTGGAACAGGGCGGTCGTCGGAGCAACCGCAAAGTGACTGACTGTGACTCTCCTCCCAATCTGTTGTCGCATCGGGAGAGACGGAGAGTCCAGGACGCCACATGTGCTCGGGCGCAGATGGGCCTGCACTAGACATGGGCCGGGCCGCTTGCCTGGGGGAGGATTTGCTGGCTTGGGCTGGATCAGTTGAGGCCTGGTTTCCAATAGGTCCGGTAGGACGAGAGGAGGACCTTTCTGTCACATCATATTGCCGTAAGTCAGGCAGGCCTTGCTGGGCCTTCCGTAACTGTGGCACAAGTTCCCGCTTGAGGCCCGGGGCTCAGTGGATGGACATGGACCATCAACATCAAGCGAGCTACAGACCTCAGGGGGTACATATGACAGGTGGGACAGCATGTTAATTTTGTTTTTGGCACTTGTGACTTAAGCCAAAACCGGCCTGAAATATATGTATTATATTACTCATTCATCAAATTATAAGGTGTTTTGAGTTTTTAAATACAAAAAATGTTTTTTCAATATATTTACACATCGTGTATATCTAAGTGCATACAAAAATTATTGTATCTAGAAAAAAAAAACAAAATATCTTATAATTTGAATGGAGAGAGTAACACTCATCGGTGTGAAAAAAAAAATCACTATGTTTGTTAAGAGATCCTAAAAATTACGATATTGAGCAAAAAGGAAAAATATTAAGCAAAGGGCGTAACAAAAAAACGGAGGGGGTAAAACTAAGCAACAACTTTGATGGTTACAATTAGGACCTGTGTGTTTCCCTTGCTAAATTTTAGTCAACTAACTCTTAGGTGACTAGTGCACTAAACTATTTTAGCTCCTTTTTAGTCAGTAGCTAAAATTTAATAGGAGGAAGCAAACAGACCCCGTACTCTACTCGTTTTAGGGATTCATAACCGAAGTTTGTCACCTTGCTCCTTGCATGTCTCATTATTAACGTGCCTTTTGCTTCTCGTAAGAGCCTACGGGGGCCATGTGCTGTATTCCGTACTTCAGTAACCTCAAGATTTAGCAGCCGAATCATTCGTAGACGACGCTTGTACACATTTAAACATCTGCGTGTCCGGTGCTTTCTTTGATTGTGAAAAAAAAAAGGGTAAAATCCCATTGTCCGGTGGTGGCAGCTGTGTGTCCCCACCCCAGCCGAAAAGACGGAGCAGAAAAAGGCCGAAACGACAAGCGTGGTACGCCAAATCTTGGAAGCAGTTGCCTGCCTCCCGGCCCGGCCATGCAATAGCAATAGCATCCTCCTCCACCTCCAGTCCACTCCGATCCGCCGGCAGCAAGACTGTCATGACAAGCAAGCAAGCAA
>Ga0182004_10005544_pt1 | contig 10280 bp, 6 predicted proteins | sample Sormic07211540_1_FD_120479 | JGI IMG/M metagenome (GOLD analysis project Ga0182004, IMG submission 120479) | Endophyte microbial communities from Sorghum bicolor roots, Mead, Nebraska, USA - 072115-40_1 MetaG | ecosystem: Host-associated > Plants > Roots > Unclassified | place: USA: Nebraska...
ACCAGACGAGTCGTCAACATTAGCATTTCCCGATGAAGGATATCCTCCGACGCTTCAGGCGTCGGAGGTTCCTTAGGTGAAGGATAACCTCCGACGCTACCAGGGGGAAGGATGAAGCTGTTCTCCAACATGGATGATGTAGCGAGACTAATTATTATGGTAATACATTAAATTGACATGGATGTCAAATGCTAAACAAATGTTTCCACAGCATGTGGCAGTGACAAGAGACTCTGCTCCACTATTGTACTGTCCCAAGCGCACCAAGGTCACTTGCGTTTACTTTCTCATTATGACCAGCTGGAAGATCAGATTCAGAGGTCCAGTCCACTTGTCACCTCTCGGTACCTCTCACTACACGTCGGCCAGTACCTTATCCCGGGCTAGGTGAGACACCGCCATGCCTAAGTGGGAACTAGCATGAGGCCAACTGAATATTTTTTTTTTGAAGAAACAACTGAATATTCGTAGTCACCATTCTTTGTGTCTGATTTTTTCCCCCTTCAAATCCAGCGTGACTATTCTAGTTCACATACTGCCATGAATGTACCAATTCAAGCTTTTGAACACGCTGTTGTTCAAAGTATACCCATATGGACTGATTCAGTGAACGACCTAATTAAACATTTCTTTTCAGTGCAATTAACTAAACTAGTTAGTCATGATGGCAAGTAAATACTCAACTGTTTTTTCCTTATTATGGTTTGTACGTAGAAAACTAGCTTAGCTAGAGATCATTGTTTGGAGTACATGAGCGTCATCCATGGACACATGTTAGTACATGGAGTGCTCAGATCGAACTTGCAAAGATCTTATATATTTGAACGTTGAAATCTGTCTTCGTTGCCTACCACTACCTGTGCATGTCAATTTAGAATCAGTCGCCGTCTAATTACTAGTCACGGTCCTGTGTCTTCGGAGAGGAATAAGAAATCAGTATGGTCGTCACACATACACAAACACAATGAACTTTGCCTGATCTGAGGACTGAGAGGGGACACACGCCACAGGGCGTACGTTTGGCTTGGGGTTTTGGGTCGGTCTATTGTATTCTTATTTTGCGTATATATAATGCACAACAAGTTCGATCCAACCACAGGGATATGAACATGATACTGATTTCTAATAAAAATAAATATTCCTTATAAAAGTTAACCAATATTGCGCTCTCACATAACGATAATACTAAGACAGTCATTTTGTTCTAATAAGCTAAGTATATATAATTATTGTCTTTGAAATGATAGGAGATATGCACTTCTCATTTTTTTTTAATTAAAGAAGATGTTCCGCTGTCTGTTTCAAGACAATTATATATCTAAATGTCAAATTGTTGCAAGATATATAAGCCACACCATGCACAGGAATTTGCTCCACACACATTATTGTAGTATTCCAAGCAGAGACACAGGTTACCAATTTTCCATCTATTGTTTCTCATGATTAGGATTAGGTACATTAATTGATGAATGATGATTATTTTACAACTCACTATACACGTCCCTTTGATCATCTCACGGTTGAGTTTATGACACCTTAGTGGTAGCATGCTACCCTCCGTCTTACAAAATGAAATTGTAGTTCCGTCTTTACTCAAATAATCTAACATTTGATCAACATTACAGCAATATTTATTATATAAAATAGGTACATTATAAACATGTATATATCTCATGAAGAATCTATTAATGTCAATTTGTTATGACGATATTGTCACTTTTATAATTTGATCAAATTCAAAACAGTTTGATTCGGTACTAACGGTAGAATTGCATTCTTTTTAAAACGGAGGTAGTAATTAGAACGCGCTAATTCATTGAATATATATATGATAGAGTATACCTAATGAATCAACGTGTCTAATAGACCGCCATGTGTATCGTGGGTGGCCTTGCCTCCCAAGTTTTGTATTTTTATATAAATTGTCCTAGGGCTTAATTAGTGCAATACATCCATCTGTTATACTATTCTCCCTCTTAATATAAATAGTCACTCTTCATTCACGAATTAGATTATTATTCTCCCACAAAGGGATGTCATATAGTCTAGCTATACTTTCCCGGAAATACTATGAACTTATCAGTTGAAAACTAAGACTTTCCGTTGTCGAAAGGCCTAGTCTGATCAGGCATGCATCACCAGGGACGACTTCTGGCCACCTGGCACCCCTGCTTTCAAATAGTAAACGCATACAAGCTAGTTAGTCTCTAGTCATTATGGACACCTGTAATCCTACTATTAGTATTTTTGTTATTATCAGGAAGCCATATTTTAGACTATATTCTACCGGCCGTGCTACCAGCGTAATGACCAAAATAAATTAGTTCCGTGCAATGCACGACTCCAAACGTGACTCCGGCAGCAGCTTCTGTTCATCTCTACTTCTCGTAAAATGCTGTGGCTAGCGGCCGCATGTACGCGCACGTTGACGTTTCTGTGTTGTTGATATCGTCCAATTGCCTATGCAAAGGTCAAAGTGTCAAGCAGTTACGTATACATATTAGACCAACATGCATGCTGACATATTAGACCATATATATGCAACATGCTGTTGTGTTCAAATAAAAAAAGCAGTTGAATTTTGGTCGCAATCCATACAAAATTAAAGACGATCTCTTTTCTATGATAACGACGTTGCTGTTAACTCTCTATATATCTCGTCTCCTTTGCGAGAGAGATTATTAGTATCGTTATACTCTACGTGTGGCTACATGCATGCTAGCTAGTTATTATTCTCTAGCGATTCGTTTGGTTGGAGGCAAAATTAAGTGATTTAATTTCTCCTCTGTTGGTGAGAAGAGAAATAATTAATTAAAGCAGCAGTCCGGCCCATAAAAAAAATATTTGAATAAAGAATGAATATATATACCTTCAGTTGGAGTATAATCTCATATGCATCATCATGCTATTATAAGATGTTCTGAGCCCAAAATTACACGAAGAACTAACTATATCTGAGATGTTAGGCAAAGACTCCACGCATTTTTGCACGGATGAATTAATCTCCTAATCACAGATTCTGAACAACTAGCTAGCTAGGAGTAGTAGCTAGAAAGAAGGAATGCAAGCAATATATGTTCTCTCTAGCTAACTACATACATATATACATGTGTTAGTTTTATTGACGCCGCCTATGATTGAATCAACAAATAGTCTAACTTGATCGATCAGCATGGATAATCCCACTACTTTATATCGGTGGACGCCGTCGTCGGGCATGCATGCAATGCATGCATCAGTTGATGGAGGCGCCACCCCGCGCGGCTAGCTAGTTTACGGCGGGTGGCCGGGAGCTCGCCAGCCGCCGCCCCAGCTAGTGTTTATCAGCGGCACGATCCGTTGGGAGCTTGGCAGTTGTGGTTGTTGCCGCCCGGCCCTTGTAGCACCTGCATGATCATCTCCAGCCAGCCGTCGTCTGCTGTCGCCACCGCCGGCGCCACCGCCATCAGCAACGGCCTCACCGCGACCACCATGTTGCAGCACTGCATCAGCACGACGGCCACCAGCACCGCGCTCATCGCCATCGTCGCCACCGCGGATGCCATATCGATCAATATCAGTCCCTTATTACGATGCCTCTCGAATGGTTGTCGGAAGAGCTAGAGACAAAGGTAGTGTCCTTCTTATAGGTTTTTAGGCTGCTAACTAGTTCCATTAACCGCCAAAAAAGTATGGCGGCGGACCAGGTCCATTCTTCAATTCAGTTTGTACTTTTACTTACGCGTTTGATTAGATTTTGATTCCTGGCTAATCATCAAGCGCAAGCACCTACGTACGCACGGCGCGCCTTATTTGCGTGTTTTTTCAGCGCTCGTTCAATTTCCATTTCACAAAAGTTGAAATAATCCATCCATAAAAAATGGAAGTCGATCAGGTATACCATGTGGCATGAACGTAGTATGTACTGTGTGGACGACGACCCTACTTCAAACCGTAACATCCCAAGAAAAAGAGGGTTATTATTATTTGTGTGAACTGTTTTCGCATGACAAAGATTAGGTCCAATGCTAATTACTTACAAACTACGTACTTACACCTTACTGCACGTCCCATGATAAGGGTCACGTCACGTGCCTTTGACTTTGACATCTTAGTGGTTATTAGCTGCAAGCTTGCTCGACGACGACAACTAAGTATTCTTCATTTCTGAATTAGGATCCCACGCACAATGGAATAACATTGCGTTGCGTGTACTTAAAAGGAGAATGCCATGAAGTTATTATCAATTTAAATTGTAGAGACCTTTTTCTTTTCAAAGCATGTAGTCCAGCAGGTAGATAAATGCGACCAACTGTCCAGATAGAATAAACTTATAATGTCACAGTTAATTTTTTAAAAAGAAAACAAAACCAGGATTCATTCTAAGAAAGAACTAGCTGAACTAATAACTATGCAGGAAATATATCCTAAAAAGACAAAGAAAAGAGACATCTCAAATAAGTGCACAACTCGTATTTTGATAAGTCAAACATTTTCAAGTTTGAATGAATGTTTAACTATCATTTGTTTATAAACTGAATTTTTAATTTGAATTTGAATAGGTGTTCAATAAAGTAGTAAAGCTGATAATGGGGTAAAGGCGCAGAAGTTGATTGTCAGGCAAAATATGTTGCTGGTCATGACTCATGACTCGTGACTCACGAGGGGTATAGCTCAATTGTGTCTGAACAATTTTACGCGGCATGAGTGTCAAGCATCAACGTTGTGTCTGTTGCAATGCAGTCAGAGTCAAACAAACGTGTCTAAACAAATTAACATATATGCAAGATTCAGAGTAGTATGTTGTGATCGCACGTAGACTTCGTTTTATTTCCTCCAAAGACCAAGCGTACGTACGTGTAAGGTCATTCACAATGGAGACTCTATTATAGAGTCTAAAGTTATTTATTACATCGAACAATATGGATTTAGAGTCTAAATAAGAATTAGAGTCTTATTTCTTCTACCTCTTTCTTTAATAAATATGCTGCAACATCAGCAAAATACTATAAATAATATGTAATTAATTGTCTTGGACTCTGTGATAGAGTCTTGCATTGTGAGTGCCCTAATGGTCAAAGTGTTAGTTGATGAGAAGTACTTATATATAAAAGCAGGGTTTACCAAAGAAATATATAGTATGTATGAAGTGATTTAATTTCCTGTTGATCTATAATACTAGTAATATATACTATGAATTTGCGAACCTTCAGTTTGCGAACCTCACTCTTTATTAGCTCGATCTGGAACCCAAAACCACACACTTGTGCGTTTTTGCACTGAGTTAACTACAAAATTACATCAGGTTAATTGACGCCCAACTCTATAATGAAAAGGCAGAGCACCCCCTAAAAAAACGTTAATTGACGCCTATATATACATAAAAAATCGATGGAGCATGCATGCATGCAGTTGATGATCGACTGATGGAGGAGTCGGGAGGCTTGCCGCCCCGGCCGGCCGACCGGCTAGCTAGCTAGCTTATCAGGGGCACGATCCGTTGGGAGCTTGGCAGCCGGTGTTGTTGCCGCCCGGCCCGCCTAGCACCTGCATGATGAGCCCCAGCCAGCTGCTGCTACCGGCGGCGGCCCCTCCGGCCACTACCGCCGGCGTTTCCAGCAACGGTCTTGCCGTGACGATCATGTTGCAGTATTGCATCAGCACGACGGCCACCAGCACCGCCCTCGCCATTGTCGCCGCTGCAGCTGCCATATATACTTGCCGTACGTCGACCGATCAAATTAGTTCTGCGATTGCAGACGTAGAAGTTTGCTTCAGTACCTACGTCGATGGGACGATCGATATAGGTAGGAGAACTTGTCTCTCTCGAATAATGGTTGGTTGGTTGGGAGACAAGATCATGCATATGAGTTCCTTTTATAGCTTCGTCGTTACCCAGCTTTAAGCTATAGCACCGACCGGGTCTATTCTTCGCCTTGTACTTTTATAAACATCTGAATTTGAATTTGAGATTTACCGGTCGAGGACAATGCTGCTGCATATGCGTCGTCATCAACTAATAACGGCGCCAACAACGTACGCGGCCGGGGGCGGGGGCGCCATCGCTACGCGGTTTTCTTTCAGCGCTCGGTCAAGTTGAATTTCAATTCACAAGGTTGAAAATCCGTCCATCAATCAAACCAAGCTGCTGACATGCATACTAACCCGCCCAAAAAGGAAGTCCCATGTTCCCTCTCTCCGACCAGGACTAAAAATTGCTCCACTTTAAGGATGTCATATCCATAACAAATAAGTAGAAAAAAGGAACTAAAGTATAATATAACTATACCTATTTACAAATTAGCCACCAACTATATATGATGGAGAATTAATTAAAACAATAATTAATAACCCAAAAATTGCTAGAGCTGTCCTACTCTTTGTTGCTTTGCGAAAATGGAGCATCAAGGATATTTTTTTTGTTTTTGTTTTTGTTTTTGTGACAAGAAGAGTATGGTATGAAGGACACTTGTTTTTTTTTTTTTACGAATCTGGAGGGACTGAGGCTCCTACAGTAAATTATTAAAACAGAACCAAGAGATCGAGTACATCAAACAACAAGAAGGGAAGATTTATAACAACGAAAGCAGCAGCTACGAAAGCTCCAAGAAAGAAAGAAAGAAAATAGCCGAAGAAGACTGTCTATTCTAGCCTTTGAATCCATGAAAGCAAAAGGTCTTCCAGTCCTGGCTTTACTCTATGCCGCAAGAGCTTGAGTTCCTTGAAGAAGACTCACCTAACATCCAACAGATTGAACCTTTTTCCTCTGAAAATAAGACTATTTCTAGCTGTCCAAAGCACCTAACAAAAAAAATTGTGGTCTCCATAAAAAATTGAGAGTTTAATTGAACTCTAACTAGAGAGACCAAATCAGGAAAGCTGCTGTTCAGTGGAATTTCAACATTGATGGAATCTCCGGGCAAAAGGGCAATCTGCAAAAAGATGACTCACAGATTCTTTTAAAAGGCTAATACAGTGAACATAAGAATAGTTGTCCAGATGCATATTTCTTCTTCTGAGAATATGAAGGACACTTGTGTATACTGTGTACTTAACATGATTGCGATTAAGTCTGCTATTTATGTTAATATTATTTATATACACCTCCTGTGCGCGCCTACCTAGTGTGTATCTTTGACACCATCTGCTGTGCATAAGCATAACAACTGAACTAGAATCCAACAATTACCCAAAAAACCACTTTTTAGAGAATCACCGGAGCATTATATTAGCCATGAGCAAGGTTTTAGTCATCATCTATGGTAGCTCGCAACACCGGTGCCTACCTAGCGTGTTGATCGTCCGCTTTTTTTGTTACCCAAAAAAGACTATAGGATCCAACAAGTTAAGAAAGAGTACTTAGAGCCAGTTCTAGTGCTAGTTACTAGTTGAGGCTAAAAAGTAGTCTTTTAACTAGAGTTGGCTATGTACTTGAATAAGAACTAGTTGAAGGTTTGGCTAGAAAGTTATCCCACCTATATTAGCACTCCTGTTTGGGTACGCTAGGACTAATTTTTAGCAAGTTAACAATTTGTCCCTTATAATGTCATGAATTTACCAATTCACAATTTAGACTTTTTTTGTTCAAAGCACGTAGTCAAGTACTTACACAAGGCCAGCTTCTCCAAACAGTAAATGCATGTAATACTTGCGTCGAAGCCCTCACTACTATAAGAATGAAGACAGAGGCGGTTGAATTTCCACCCATCTATATAGTCTCTATTAGGTCCAACCAACCTAGTTGTCTTTAGAAATATATTTTCAAAGGCCGTTGAAAATGTATTTACAGAGGTGGCTAAAATTGTATTTGTAGAGGCAACTGATGAAAATGTATTTGAGATCCTTGACTTGAAACCAATGGAAAGAGGCCACTTGTCACCACAAGCAACTCGACTGAGAGTAAGCTACTTCATGCATTTCTGCTCTCACCTCTCAAGTTGAATGCCTTGGATCTTCTTAATAGTACAACCAAAGAAAAAACGAGAAGACATAATGCACAATACTAATGTCCCCATGATCGCAGTCTTCATTTGCTCTAATGTGTCCTTAGCCTCACGTTCATCTCTTGTCTCATACACAATAGACACCAAGTCTTATTTACATGATATAATTAATATTCTATTCATTTTGTTAGCATGATGTAATTAGACCCATGTTAGTGAATGTGATTAGGCCCATGCGGTAGGCTTGTACGCCACCATAGCTGCCTATATGTAATCCTCTGTACTCATACAAGGAACACGATCAATCATTCACAACTTACATGGTATCAAAGAGCGGTTACGATCCGCTAATTCCGCTTCCGCAACCCTAACTCGCGCGCGCCGCCGAGCTGCTCGCCGTTCCCTGGCCGCCGTTCACCACGCCCAGAACGTCGCCGACCCGCTCGCCGCGTCCTCGATTGCCCCGACCCCTGGTCCGGTCGCTGATCCACCCTCGCGTCGCGATCTCGCGTGCGCAGCCACCCCGCCGTCGCGCGATCTCGCGTGCGCGGCCACCCCGTCCCGTCGCGGTCTCCCGCGCGCGGACGTCCAGCCGCCTCGCGCTCTCACGTGTGCGGCCGCCCCGCCGTCTCCATGGCGGGAGATGACTCCGAGACTGCCGCAGCGGCGGACAAAGAAGCCGAAGCTCGCCGCCTCGCCGAGGAACGCGCCGAAGCTGCGCGCCGTGCCGAGGAGGCACGCCTCCGCGCCGATGCCCTGGACAAGTACGAGGCCAGCCATGAGGCTGTCTGGGCGCAGGCCACTGCTGTCGTCAACGTCAAAGTGATGATCCCCATCATCCTCGACAAGGCCACCGGCACGTACACCAAGTGGCGCGGCTTGTTTCTCACTGTGCTCGGCAAGTATGCCCTGGCACCGCACGTCCTCGACGACGAAGGCCTCCCTGACCGTCCCGTATGGGTCCAGGTGGACTGCGTCGTGCTGTCTTGGATCTTCGGCACCGTCTCCAGCGATCTCCAACAGTCGCTCATGATCCGGCAACGCCGCGCGCGTGAGGCGTGGTGCTATCTCGAGGATGAATTCCTTGGCCAGAAGGAGTCACGTGCCCTCCTCCTGGAGACGCAATTCCGCAACCTCCGTCATGACTCCATGACGGTCACCGACTACTGCCGCAAACTGGAGACCATGGCTGCCTCTCTTGCCGAGTTCGGTGATCCTATTGGTGACCGCCAGCTGGTGCTCACCCTTCTTTGCGGGCTCAACGGCAAGTTCCGCCACATGGTGTCTATCCTCAAGATGCATCGCCCGTTTCCGTCCTTCGCCGACGCTCGCACACATTTGCTACTTGAGGAGATCGACATCGACGCTCGCCCACCGTCTCCGCCTCCGGCCCTCATCGCCAACACGCCGCCGGCGCCTGCTGCTCCACGCCAAGGGGCCGCGGCGCCCTCTGCTCATGCCCGTCCTCCCAGCCACCAGCAAGGCGCTCAGCCTGGTGGTCAGCAAGGTGGTCAGCGCAGCCGTCGGCGCGGCAGGGGCGGGCGCGGCTAGGGTCCGGGCCACCAGCACCAGCAGCAGACACCGCCTCAGCCTGGCCTGAGTCGTGCGCCTCCTGGCTTCACACACCCCTGGGCTGGCACCCTGCAGATGTGGCCGAACGGCTGCCAGCCGCCCCCACCGCCGGCGTTCACCACCAGCACCCCTCAGTATGGTGCCCCCTTCAGTGGCACACCCAGCGGCGGTATCGGGCCCTACGGCAGAGGTCCCAACGTCATGTTCTACGGCGCCGGCGCCGGCGCTGGCTACCCCTACGGCTACGGGGGCAGCATGCCCTCGACATCGGCGTTCCAGGGAACGCCGTATCACTCGGTCCCTTGGAACCCCACGCACGGCGGCGCTTGGAACCAGGAGTCCTTGGTGCAGAACTTCAACATGATGGCACTCAACCCTCCGGCTCAGGCGGAGTGGTACGCCGACTCTGGTGCTGGATCACACATGTCTGCGGACGCTGGTATACTCTCCACCACCTCCCCGCCCAATTTATCCACACCTTCATCTATCATTGTGGGCAATGGCGCTTTACTTCCTGTCACATCACAGCCATCGGATCCCGTATTTTTTCTTTTCCACATCGTAATCTAGTTCTTAATAATGTTTTGGTCTCTCCACATATCATTAAGAACTTGATTTCCATTTGTCGCTTCACCATCGACAATAATTGTTCTATTGAATTTCATCCGTTTGGTCTTTCTGTGAAGGATTTACAAACCAGGAACGTGATCGCCAGGTGCAATAGCTCTGGCGACCTCTACCCGTTCTTCCCACCAGCCACCAGCGCCACTGCACTCCTCGCTGCAC
>Ga0182004_10005545_pt1 | contig 10277 bp, 15 predicted proteins | sample Sormic07211540_1_FD_120479 | JGI IMG/M metagenome (GOLD analysis project Ga0182004, IMG submission 120479) | Endophyte microbial communities from Sorghum bicolor roots, Mead, Nebraska, USA - 072115-40_1 MetaG | ecosystem: Host-associated > Plants > Roots > Unclassified | place: USA: Nebraska...
AAAAAAACGTGACCTAAAGCAATCTATCTTTTGTAATACCCCTTTTGGTAGTTCAAAGAAAGACATCATAAACATCGGTAGGCTTGAAAGCACCGAGTTTATGAGTACTAACCTGCCACCAGACGTGAGCATTTTGCCTTTCCATCCACTAAGGCGTTTCTCGATTCGTTGTTCAATGATTTTCCAGTCTTGACGCCTGGGATGTCCTAAGTGCTGGCGCCACAGCTCCATGGTTGGTGCAGTGGTGACCAGAGCTTGGGGGGAAGAGGACGCCAATGGATAGAGCTCTCCATTGTTGTTACATCGGAGAATCTCCACCCGCGTTGGAAGATCCTTAACAGAGAAACCAAACGGATCAAATTCAATAGACACATTATTATCGTGAGTCAGTGAACGGACAGATATGAGGTTCTTGACAAGAGATGGTGACACCAGAATATTATCAAGGTAAAGAGGTGCTCGGGTTGTGGCAATTTGGGCACGCGCGCGGTGAGTGACCGGCAGCGTGTCACCATTGCCAATGATGATTGGTGTGGGAGTATGAACTGGCTGAAGAGCAGAGAGGTTACCAGCGTTGGAGGACATGTGTGACGAGGCGCCGGTGTCGAAGTACCATTCGGCGCTCTGTGGTCTAGATGGTGGAACGCCGGAGTTCACCAGCGCAGCGAGCATGGCCTGGTGGTTCCAGACGTTGTTCGGCTGGGCACCGAGATTGGGTGGAGCAGCGCCGTGGAACGCCAGAGGAGCAGTGTGGAACGCCTGGTTGGCCTCCGTGCCTGGCCGCGGTCCGAGAACGCCCGACGCAGGAACACGGAAAGGCATTTGCCAGGCCTAAACCATGCCCGTCCAGGGGATTGGGCCAGGCTCACCGGGCTGCCAGGCAGGAGGTCTAGGGCCGGGAGGTCCACCACGACCACGCCCGCGTCTGCGGCCACTGTGATTGTAGTCGCCGTGGTTCAGCGCGCCATTGCCGTGGCGCGTACGGCTAGTCGAACGGGAAGCCCTGGAGTTCCCATCGCCCGAGGAGGTAGCCACAGGCCAAGACCTAGTGTTCGGGGCACCGCCGGTGCTCGATCCGCCGGCTCCAAAGCCTGCGCTGGCCATGAGTGCGTGCTGGGCAACAGACTTCGCGTGCTCCACATCGTACTGTTCCTCCAACAGCAGATAGGAGCGCACAGAGAGGAAGGTGTGCGGCGGCTACTGGGCAGTGATGACCGGAACAGCATGGCGGTACTTGGTGGAGAGGCCGCGAAGCATGTTCAGGACCTGGGACGTCTCGCGCACCGGCTGGCCGACATCCCGAAGAACGTCGGCGAGCTGCTTCAGTTTGCCGGTGTAGGTTGTGATGTCCATGTTGCCTTGGACGAGGGAGCGGATCGAGGAACATGCACAATCGCGCGAACATCCTTCGAGATCGTGTTGTAGATCCAGCTAAGGATGCATTGATCGAGCATGGCCCAATTGGGATCACGATGATTTGCAGAAGTGGGCGATGTGGAGAGGTGGTCGGTGAGGCTGAATTTCCCGACGACAGCATCGAAGAAGCACCGCCACTCGGCATAGTTGGATTCTTGGAGATCGAGTTTGACCAGAACGTGGTGACGAATGTTCATGGTCTAGAGAACGGTGGCTAGGGGAGTAGGGAGCACGACCGCATCGGTGAAGAAAGCGACGTCACCGTCGGTGGCAGAATTAGACAAGGAGTGGGAGTCAACGTCGACGTCACCGTCGAACAAGGGGTTGAGATCCATAGTGGAGAGGGTTGGCAACGGAAGTTGGGGAATGCCGGTGGCTGGAGCGTGAGGGATGCAACAGCGGCGGCGATTGGCAGAAAGAAGAAAACCTAGACAGCTGATACCATGTAAACAAGAAGAATGCGAGCCAACAACAATTTACATTGGCATGTGCGGCTCATATATATGGATTACAGGAGTGAAGGAGTGGCTCACCACGCAAGGCACCGCATGGTGACCACGATTACCAACAGTCATGCACAACGTGCTGTTACAATAGTAAGACCAGGTCTATCCTAAACATACTCGTTAACAATTGAGCCTCCCGTCCCATGGGCTCACCGGCGTCCTGTCGCCTACCGAAACCTATCATCCTTGATGACTCTTGACCTGAGCTCCAATAAAATCAGCGGGAACATCCCCGCCAGCCTCAGTCGTCTGCATCGCCTCTATACGCTCAACTTGACTCGCAATGCCTTCTCTGGGCCGCTCCCTGCCAACTTGAGCACTTGCACCAGCCTAACGATTAAGACATTAATTAGTGTCATCTATGCATTTTGTTGATATGGCAAGGTAGTTATTGAAGAGAGAGCAAAAATCATAGAAACTGAATTTAAGTTAGAAATCATGTCTATACGAGATCCAAGACACGAAGTGTTATGATTGGTTGAGAATAGAGAGAAATTGAATGTGATTAGATGAAAAATTATTCTATAGAAACTATCCACTGGAACCGTAGTTTCTAGCATTAGGACTGCTCTCATAGTTTCTATAGACATTAATTATAGTATCACTTAAGCATTTGCTGATGTAGCAAGGTAGTTATTGAAGAGAGAGAGCAAAAATCATAAAAACCGAGTCTAAGTTAGAAATCCATGACATGAAGTGATATAATTAATTGAGAATGGAGAGAGAATAAATATGATTGGATAAAACACTATTCTATAGAAACTACCCATTGGAACCATGGTTACTATATATAGTATGTATATAAATTAATATATAGATATAGAAATACATGTAGTTTCTAGACTGCTCTTATGGTCATCAGCTTCAACAATATCAGCGGCAACATGTGTCGCGAGCTTGGTCACAACTTGAAGCATATCAAGATGCTCAGCCTGCACCACAACAACCTTACAGGACGCATCTCGGGGTCGCTGAGCCTCGCATTCAACCAGCTCGAGGCAAGTTCAGAGCGTCTGATGTCCAAAACCTAAACATCTCTATATGTGATTGCTCAAAACTTTCTCAAATTTTTAGCACTACCTTCACATGCGATGACAAGAGACCTCGTCAAGTTTCGTCAATTTTAGACTTCGTTTGGATTTTATATAATTCAAAAACACTTTCTTCGCACGTAACTCGTCATGTTACGACACCAAGAGGGTCGTAATTTCATGCGAGGTCCTGGATACGGCCTCAACATGCTCCGAACATCACCAATACCATTTTTGGAATAAAAAAATGCATTATTCCATGTACCTACAGTTCAAATTTAGAGTTGTCAAAAAAATTCAAAAAAACAAAATATACTAAAAACTCAAAATTGTCCCAACTTTTGAATTTGAAATGTATTTACTGTAGCAAGGCACCAGAAAAAACTTGGAAGAAAAAAACAAAAGAAATTTCTTTGCCTAGTGCCTGAGCTGGCACTAGGCAAAGAGCCTTTGCCGAGTGTCAATCCTAGAGGCACTCGGCAAAGAACATTTAAAAAAAATTAAAAGCCCTTTGTCGAGTGCCACTGGGCCTGGCACTCGGCAAAGGTGAGTAACCTAAAGGCCGGCCCAAGTCCCCTACCTACACTCCTCTCTCTCTCTCTCTCGTTAGCCCAACTCCCCCAGCCGTGCCCGCACCGCCACCCACTGCTCCCCACCTCGGCCTGCACCCCCCGCCCCTGCCCGCGCAACCCCGTCCCTACCCGCACCGCCCACCGCCGCTAGCCCTTTCTCCACGGCCGGCCAGCAGCCGGATCTCACCCCGACCGAGCTCCCACCCCCCGCCCCTGCCCCTACCGTGCCCCCCCGGTCCCTGCCCGCGCCCACCTCTACCGACCACCGCCGCTGTCCCTTCCTCCACGGCCAGCCGGCGGCCGGATCTTGCCCCGACTAAGCTCTCCCGCCCCGGCCTGCGCCCCTCCCCTCCCCGTCCCGACCCACACCCGCCGCCACCCCTCCCTCCACGAGGAGCCTACCGGCGCTAGCCCCGGCCCAAGCTCCCCCGGCCCTGCAGATAGGAGAAGAGGAAGGAGAAAGGAGAAAGATAAGAAGAAGGAGGAGAAGGGAGGAAGAAGAGGAGGAAGAAGAAGGGAGAAAGAGGAGGAAGAAGAAGGAAGAAAGAGAAGGGGAGGAGGAGGAAGAGGAAGGTGCCAAGCCGACGTCCCGTCGATCCTCATTGCTGCGGTGATCCCTTTCTCCATCGTCAGTCCTCGCTTCGCCGCCGCCAAGGTAAGCCCTATCTTCTAGTGTTAGTAGTAGTAGTAGTTGTAGTAGATAGTAGTTGTTAGTAGTAGTTGTTGTTAGTAGTAGTAGTTGTAGTTAAGTTTAGTAAATATGTGGTTGTTGGCCTTCGTGCCATATTTTTTGCAGGTTTTTGGAACCTCTCCGTGCAAGGGAAGTGCTGCCGCAATTTTGAGTGGATACTAACCGTTTTTGCCCTTTTTGTAGGAGGAGGACCCATGGGAGGTACTCGGTGACCCCGATCATCTTTGTGGGCCCTACCTGCCTCTGTGCTGCCACCCTAGGTATAAATCTCCTCTCTTCTTTGTAGTTGTCGTAAGTAGATGTCGTCAATGAGTTAGGCGTCTTCTATCCAAAAGGGATACACGGTCGTTGGTATGTGGATCAGTGCATATCTGCGACTGTATCTCTTTCAGATTGTCCACATTTTTTGGACAGCCCACGGATGCGTAGAGGGGTTAGCTTCCATGTTCCGCCCCCGTCCGAGTCAGAGTTTGGGTAGCACCTCCCCATTCTTCTCTAGATACACACTCTCCCTGTCGGGACGTGTATCGAGAGAACAGTGGAGGGGTTCTACCGAAATTTTGTCTCGGATGGGAGCGTAGCATGGAAGCTAACCTCATCTACGCATCCTTGGGTGGGATTAGGACCTATCCTTCACCTATTAGATGGTAGGAATGCCTTGTAGATGCAAGCGGTGGTCTAATTACTCGCTTACATTGGCGCATGGCAGAGGATGGCTAACCATGAGTGGATGTACACGGGCTTCGCAAGTAAGAACTCTGAATGGGTTAGGGGGGACCAGTGCTTTCCTAGAGCATGCATTTGGCCCAGCTGCTAAAGAGTCAAGTCAGATGCTATGTCCCTACAACAAGTGTAAGAACAAGAAAAAGAAAGACTAGCATCACGTGTACAAAGATCTTTTCGTGAACAGATACGTTCCAAACTATACTCGCTGGATCCACCACGGTGAACCGCATCCTATGTGGGCAGAGGTGGTGAGAGCCCTCCTCAAGGAGTATGATGCAGATGCCGGGATGGTAGACATGCTGGTAGACTTTTCTAAAGCGCGGTTCAGTGAAGGAATGGAGGAAGATCTAGACAAAATCACAAAGGCGTACTACACCATGATGGAGGCCGCACAACAGCCCCTTCACGAGTACAGTACGACTTCGCAACTAGATGACATTTCACGCCTGATAGGGTTGAAGTCGCAACTGGGCATTAGTCGAGAAGGCTTTGATCTCATGTTGGTAGTTGTCGGCACACTGCTTCCAAAGGAGCACTTCTTGCCGAAGAACATGTACGAGTCATAGAAGCTCCTTCGTGCACTTAAGATGTCGTATGAGGGGATCCAAGCTTGTAAGAAGGGGTGCATCCTATTCAAGGGAGACCATAAGAAAGCAACACATTGTCCAAAGTGCAAAGCCTCTAGGTTTGTGGAGGTAGAAGGCAGTGATGGCAAGAAGAGACAGTCTAAGATCCTCTAGATGGTCATACGACACCTTCCTTTCATACAGAGGCTCCAACGGTTGTACATGACAGAAGAGTCCACGAAACAAATGACATGGCACAAGAATGGCAAATGATATAGTGACAAGATGTAGCACCCAATGGATGGTGATGCATGGAAGCACTTTGGTAACATGAATCCTGACAAGGTTGTGGAGGCTCATAATGTACGCGTAGCGCTGGCAACAGATGGGTTCAACCCGTTTGGAATGATGGCGGCCCCGTACACTTGTTGGCCCATGTTTGTGATCCCCCTCAATCTTCCCCCGGCGTCATGTTTGAACCCAGGAACATGTTCTTGACACTGATAATACCTGGACATCCGAGCAACAATATGGGTGTGTTCATGCAGCCAGTGTGGGATTAATTGCAAAAAGCTTGGGAAGAGGGGGTGTTGACGTACGACCGAGCTACAAAGAGAAACTTCACAATGCATGTGTGGTACCAGTATTCAATGCATGACTTCCTAGCGTATGGCTTATTCAACGCATGGTGTGTTCACAGGAAGTTCCCTTGCCCAACATGCAAGGCAGATGTGATGTTCACCTGGCTGGCCAAGAGTGGCAAGTATTTTTCTTTCAACCAACATCGTCAATTCCTACTTGAGGACCATGAATTGAGACAAGATGAAAAGCACTTCACAAAAGGTGTTCAAGTCACTGACCCCATTCCTCAGGTTAAGAGCCCTGCCGACGTCCTTGTCGAGATAGAGGCTCTTGATGAAAAGAATGGTGGCTTTAAAGGATATGGTACCGAGCACATGTGGACTCATATATCGGGCTTGAGTAGGCTCCCCTACTACAAAGACCTTCTTCTTCCACACAACATTGATGTAATGCACATAGAAAAGAATATCACCGAGGCACTCTGGGCAACACTCATGGACATTGGTAAGAAGTCAAAGGACAATGTTAAGGCTAGACTGGACATTGAAACGATTTGCGATAGACCAAAGCTAGTGATGAAGACCCCTATGGCAGGAAAGAGATGGAAAAGGGCCCAACCGATTACATCCTAAAAAGGGGAGATATGAAGGAAGTACTGAAGTGGATCAAGGAAGTACCGAAGTTCCCTGATGGGTATGCAGCAAATCTGAGTAGGAGAGTGAACTTGGAGACTATGAAAGTATTAGGGATGAAGAGTCATGACTTCCACATATGGATTGAGCGAATCCTTCCTGCGATGACCTGGAGATACCTCCCCGAGCCAGTGTGGTGCATCCTAGCAGAGTTGAGCTTTTTCTTCTGCCAACTTTGTGCCAAAGAGTTATCTCGGGACGTTTGTCTTGACCTATAGAAGGCTACACCTCTATTGCTCTACAAGTTGGAGATGATATTTCCACCCGGCTTCTTCCTGGCGATGCAACATCTGATTTTGCACCTACCATGCGAGGCACGGTTGGGGGCCCGTGTAGGTCTGTTGGTGCTATCCAATCAAGAGGTGTCTAAAGCTTCTTCGAAAAAGTGTAGAAATAAAGCCAAAATTGAGGCTTTAGTGGTTGAGGCATTCATTCTAGAGGAGGTGTCGACATTCACACAGGCGTACTATACTAAGAAACTTCCCAGCATGCACAATCCAACCTCTTGTTACAACATCGACGAGAATTCATCGAACCTAAGCCTTTCAAAGGGGATCTCGGAAGAGAAAGCATAGGGCCCAACAAGTTCTTGACCCATGATGAGTGGCGCACTATCCTGATCTACTTGTTGTTGAACCTTGAGGAATGCATTCTTTATGAGAAGTAAGTTCTCTATGAGCTTGTTACATATACCGTCACTATCATCCACCTATCGATTCGACCCCCTTGTCTCTTGTTTTTCTAGGGAATATATTAATGAACAATGGAGAGGCAATAGGGAACCTACTGAGCAAGAAGAAGACCATCTTCTCAGACATGGTTTGCTCGATTTTCATTCGCTGGTTCTATACAATGGTATCATCCAACTAACCTTGTTACGACTTTGAGATTCCACTTTGCTCCTAGGAGCGAGTAATCTAATGATCTACCTATCCTAACCTTGCAGGCTCGCATGGATGCAGAAATGATTGATAAATTGAAACAGGTGGGCAGTGGCTTCGCACGTAGGGTCAGGACATTCAACATTTATGATGTGAATGGCTATCGATTTCGCACAAGGAAGTATGAAGAGAATCGAGGCAACCTAAAAACCATGTGCTATGGAGTTCGTATGCCCGGCACGGATGGGAAGGAGTATTATGGCATAGTCAAAGAGATATACGAGCTCAGCTTTGGAGGAGACCAAGGTTTTAAGCCAGTGGTATTCAAATGCCATTGCTCCGATCCTGATGTCACCAGAAAGGACCCTACGATTGGGCAAGTCAATGTTCGACAGGATTCCAAGTATGAAGGAAAGGATGTCTATATTGTGGCTAACAGAGACACCACACAAGTTTATTACTTCTCATGGGCATGCCAAAAAGACAAGAATCTTGTGGGTTGGAGCCTTGTGCAGTTGGTTTCGCCGCGCGGTAAAGCGGCTGTCCCAAAAGATGATGATTACAACTTTGACCCAAAGATAGATGAGTTTTATCAACCTGAGGGGCTAGAAGGGAGTTTGCAGATAGACATTCTTTCGCTGATGGGCATGGAAGTAGACGACGACATCGATGAGGACGAGGGTGATGAGGTGCAGGATGCTGAGGACTTACGAATCCTTGAGCAATGGAAGATGGAGCACGATAGAGTTGTTGAGAACGATGTAGAGCAAGATGATGAGGACGATGGAGATGATGAGGACGATAGAGATGATGAGGATGATGTAGAGCTCGACAGTATTGATAGTGATGATGACAGTAGTGATGACGAGGACACGCCAGCCATATTGCCATTCATGGAGATAATTTTTAATTCATGTTATACTATATTGTTGTTATTATTATTACCTAGCAATTATGTTTCTTTACAAGTACTTGTCATTTATTTATTTATTCTATATGTTTTAATCTTTGTCATTGCAGGCACTCGACAAAATGCCAGGCGGAAGGAAGCGGCCACAACGAAAGGTTCGCTCCCAGCACATTGCTCCCCAACGACCCTGAGGAGGACGCGGGCGCCGACGAGGAGGAGGCGGCCAGCGATGAGTCGCTACACATGGAGCCCTCGACCAGTAGGGGTGGGAGGCCCCCTAGCAAACGTCGCTCGTCGATAGGAGGCTATTTGAGGAGGAGGCGGTGATGACTAGAGGAGGCGACGACGACGACAGGGGCGATGGGGGCGAGCCGACACTAGGCGAGTCGTCTTCCTCAGCTTCGAGCAAGCCCTACCAGCGTGGGCCCTCGTCGCTCCCTGACCCACGGCCGCTCCCTGGCCGCTACCCTATGATTCGACCCGTGGGTGACAAGTAAGTAACCATTGTTGATTTCATTACTTGTTCGTATGACATGTTGAAAATCGAACTGCAGACTAACAATTGTTGTTAATGACTCATGCAGGGTCTAGCCGTTCGTGAGCGGCAAGAAAGGTGCATGCCATATTAATGGTATCCAGGGCCTACTCATTAAGGAGTACTACCCTGGCTTGGTCACCATCAAGGGTGAGGAGCAGCCGCCCATGTCATGGGAGCACTTCTATGCCATTGAGGACTCCAGCGGCGAGACGCTGGCAGATAAGATCAAGAGGGAGTTCTGGGTAAGTCTTTCCATCACACCGCATTTCTCAATACTATTCATTCGATGGGCATTCTTGAAACAATGAAGTGATGTTTGGTGTGTGTGTGTGTGTGTGCAGGACTTCTACAAGTTGGAGGAGGGGCACTCGGCAAAGAGGGCGGATCCGGTAGTGGTTGTTGAGATCATGGATGCTCTGGAATATCTTCATAGTCACTACCAGCCACTAGTCATCCACTGTGATCTCAAACCAACACGAACATCCTTCTTGCTGAAGACATGAATAATGCCCGAGTTGGAGATTTTAGCATATCTAGAATCATTGCAAAAAGTGAAACTAAAATTCTACAAATTTCAGTACCACAGTTGGTATAAGAGGCTCCATTGGCTACATTGTTGTTGGTAAATCACGCTTTGATATTGTTCATCAACCAGCAAGGTTATGGAAGCAGGGGCGTTATCAACATAATGCAAGCTTGTGTTATCCTTCACAATATGATAGTGGAAGATGAGAATGAAGGAATCAACTAGAGAAGCATTGGATTTGAATGCGAATCCAAGTGCAACGATAGTGCTTCCACTTGAAGTGCATACAAGCGACACGTACTTCATAGAAACTCTGCTATTAGAGCTCGATCAACACATAGTGTCGGCGTTTTCCCCCCGGGGGGTCACACCAACGAGTAAATTTGTATGCGTGCTCCCTTTCCCAGATCGTGATGCAAGAAGACACAGAGATTTATCCTGGTTCGGGCAAGAGAAGGCCCTACTTCCAGCGAGGGGGGAGAAGTTTGTATTATCTTGCACCTAAGTGCTTGTACAAGGGCGAATACAAGCGTTGTATGGAGTGTATGTGTGCTACTGCGTATGGGTGTAGTGGTATATATTGTGTTCTATTCCTGAGTCCCTCCTTTTATAGTTCCAAGGAGAGACCCAGGGTACATGT
>Ga0182004_10005546_pt1 | contig 10277 bp, 4 predicted proteins | sample Sormic07211540_1_FD_120479 | JGI IMG/M metagenome (GOLD analysis project Ga0182004, IMG submission 120479) | Endophyte microbial communities from Sorghum bicolor roots, Mead, Nebraska, USA - 072115-40_1 MetaG | ecosystem: Host-associated > Plants > Roots > Unclassified | place: USA: Nebraska...
CGCGTGTAGTTACTCTCATCTATGTATCTCTAGATTTAAGGTGTATATGACCGGATGAAATGTATATAGACAAAGTATATGATCATACTAGACCATCTAGAGTGATATGTATGTTAAGTATGTATACATACATAGAGTATATGGTTATACTTATTGTATATAATATAGTAGTGGCATTTTAGTAATATATTTAAAATATAATTTTTTTTAAAAAAATTCGCGTGGTAAGATCTAGAGTACCTTAATATTTGAGTATATAAACATACTCAAACTGATAGACAAGTATGAATACATACACAATGTAGTTTATTGAAGATGAGAGTAACTACACGTACGTGTACAAAGAAATTTCTCTCTCTCTATATATATATCATCAGATAGATAACAGCGAAATAAAGGAGAAGAGTGACCCCATTCTAAAAAAATAAATGAGAAGAGTGCACTAACTCATGCCAAATGTGATATATTTTCCCAAAGCACGGATAGGATGCAAGAAAAAGGACATTAGAGAGGAGTGAAATGACAGCGATGGGCACACTCCCTAGATAAATGGAGAAAACTTAACTTGCGTGGGGCGTGATGTGTTTTCTTTGTTTCTTTTTCTTTCTTTCTTTTTTTGGACGGGTGTGATGTGTTAGTTTTGCCGTTATCTGATAAGGTGATTCCGATTGAAGTGTTTTAAAACAAAGCCATTTAGGACCATTGACACACACAATAGCTACTTGAGCTATTGTGAGCTTTTTTTTTTGCCAAGCATTTTTCTAAAATAGTTTTATGAGTGAATCTATTTTTTTTCTTCTCTCACAATGACATGAGTTAAGATGAAGCTAGAAAATGTAGTTTATCCTAACTCTCTCCCCCATTTCTTTCTTTCATTGAAACTGTTTTGCTAAATAACTTTTTCAAAACAACTCAGCTTTTTTTAGAAAGTTGCTCAAAAAATTCTTTTAAAAAACAACTTCACTAGTAAAGCTAAGCTGTGTTAAAGTCAAACAGGGTCTTAGTGATCTTAGTTGCAACAATAGTACAGGCCATACCAAAAGTTAGGTCTTGTTTAGATGTAAATTTTATTTGGATTTTTATACTGTAGCATTTTCGTTTGCATTTGACAAAACATTGTTCAATCATGGACTAACTAGGCTTAAAAAATTCGTCTCACAATTTATAGGTAAACTATAAAATTAGTTATTTTTTATCTATATTTAATATTTTATGCATGTGCCGAAAGATTCGATATAATAAAGAATCTTATAAATTTTTAGATTTTTGAGTGCATCTAAACAGGCCCTTAATGGTCTAATAATAAGAATGTAGTTTTTCAGAAATCTCTAGGAATGAACGGATGCCCCCAGTTCAAGATGGGTGTCTCCTGAAACGCAAGCCGAACAAAGCTTTACTCAACGCGCCCCTCAATTTTTAGAACCATTTTGTTTTTCCACATTGAGTGGTTTTACTGATGTGGCACCATGTTAGTAGAGGGTGAATCAGACTAAGTTAAAAGTTCATAGAGGTAAATTAGGCTAGAAATATTTTAAAAACATCCACAAATACAATGCAATTAAAAAAACTAAAATCAGGTTTAATCTTAGAATTCATACAAAATTTGTTTCTCGAAAAATATGAAACTAATTTATTTTTCTAAAATCATGCTCTATCTTATATGCCTAGCTTTTTTTGCTAAGAGGTAAATTAGATTTTTGTTTTCCAAAATTTTACACTTCCTACCTTGGGCTGGGCTTAGAAGACTCCATAAAAAAACAAAGAAAAAAATCTCTCTCTTAACTTTCATGAAAGTTCGTTTTTGCTCCCTCAACTCTAAAATCGGATAAATCACCTCCCTCAACTTTTTAAACCGTGCATTTTATCTCCCTGGAGCGGTTTCGAATGCAATTTTGCTAAAATAGAAAATTCAATTTTGTTGAACTTCACATAAGTAGATCTACACAATGAACATATAATATGGTATGCTTTAGTATAAAATTTCTGCTATAGAGGTTCACTGTAGTAAAACTGCCTTCGAAACCGCTCCAGAGAAGTAAAATGCACGGTTTGAAAAGTTGAGGGAGGTGATTTGCTCGGTTTTAGAATTAAGAGAGGAAAAGCAGACTTTCGTGAAAGTTGAAGAGAAAAAGTAGACTTTTTTTTAAAAAAAAAAGCAACTCAGTTGATCCAATCATCGCATAGGTAGGCCGTAGGAAGCCCGTGAAGGCGTACGCGCCTACTGTGCACCGTTACCTCGTCGGAGGCGGAAAACATTCTCGCCACCCGCCGCCGTGCGACGCCGCCGTATCCCGTAGGTAACCCAACCCACCTTCTCACCGCGAGAGCCGAGGTAGCCGTGGCGAGATGTCCATCCCAACTCATCTCCCTCCCCGCACCCAATCTCCATTCCACTCGCCTGCCTCTGCCGCTGCCGCTGCCGCCGCCGCGCGCCTGACGGCCGAATTGGCTCCACCGCGCTACCAGGACGCCGACCGGCTTCTTTCGCTTCGACCAGGCGATACATTGGTACCCCCCACCACTTTCTATTTCGCTGAATGCAGGATGTACACCCATACTAGGTACCCTTTTTTCCCCATACGAGTGAATTCAAAGCATTATACCGCATCAGCAGCCCTTTAGTGGCTGAAATAGCTGCACTGAAAATTTTGTCGTATGGTTGGGGTTCTGATTATTATGAATGTCAGTCCAAAATCTGAGAATTTCCGTTCAGGTGCATATTTAAGGCTAAGCAATTGTACAAGTGTGGACGAGGGACTTAGGAGTGCTAGTTGTGTGCTTTGCTAATACTTTTTGTTAGGCTTCTCAGCTAATAAGCATATATAGTTATGTACTTATGTGAGATTAGAAATAGCAGGCGTGAGTGTGTTTAGTTGATGAAGATCCTGTTTAACTTTAGCGCATCCTAAATGGTTTTAGGATGTGCACCTGAAAACCATAAGCTGATACTTGAAAAGATAGCTTGTGCTCAATTGATTGTTTTCTGTGTTTTTTTTTTCTTGTCTGCATCTGTTCTGCCACCATGGATTTAGGAATTTACTAATATTTGAGGCATAAATATTTCAAATACACAATTCACAGAAGAATTAGATGAAATAAAGGCTAGTGTAATAATTTTGAATCCACAAATCAATAGAGAATAAGATGAAATAATACCTAATGTACATCTTATCTGAGATTTCCTGGCTGTTGCACAACTACAATACATATCCAACAGTTAAATCAAGAAACTATATGCTTGACACACTTAGGTGTGCTAATAGAACAATGGGAAGAAAAACACCCCACTGTCACAGAAATTTCAATCGCCCGCTGGACCATCTTGTGTTTTCATTATCAACAGCAACAAAGCTTATAGTCCCAAGCAAGTTGGGATAGGCTAGAATAGATATCTCTTGCAGGTTGATCTAAGTAATACATCATGTGAATGGGGCAGCAAATTTGTAAGTACTGCTGTGTTCTCATGCAAAAAACTCAGTGCTGGTTGCCTCCTTGTTGCAAACTGACCAATCCGAAGTATGTTCCAGAGGTACCCTTAGCCATAAGGGATGCATGTGTGCCCTTCTCCACAACAATTCCTTTCTCAAGCACAGTGATCTGGTCACAGTTCTGGATTGTGCTGAGCCTGTGCGCCACCACAATACTTGTCCTGCCAACCATCACTCGGTCCAATGCCTCTTGTACCACCTTCTCTGACTGGCTGTCCAGTGCACTTGTAGCTTCATCCAGTAGCAAGATAGCAGGGTTCTTTAGGATGGCACGGGCAATTGCAATGCGTTGTTTTTGGCCTCCTGAAAGCTGTACACCCCTCTCACCACACCATGTATCATATCCATCCTTGAGGTTGCTAATGAAGTCATGTGCATTCGCAGACCTTGCAGCATTCTCAATTTCTGCTTCAGTTGCTGTTTCTGTACCATACACAATATTTTCTCTTATTGTACCTGCAAATAGTGTTGGTTCCTGGCTGACTAATCCAATGTGTCGTCGCAGGCCTCTGAGATTGTATGTTTTGATGTCTTTACCATCGATCTTCACTACCCCCCTAAGTGGGTCATAGAACCTCTCTATAAGCCCAATGATAGTCGACTTGCCAGAACCACTTTGCCCAACAAGGGCTGTTGACTTGCCTGGTTGGATGCTCAAGGAGAAACCTTTGAATATAATCACATCTGGCCTTGATGGGTATGCAAAGTCAACTCCTCTGATGTCAACCTCACCTTTTAGCCTCTCTGGTTTGTATCCCTCAGGGTTGTCAGGGTCAATTTCTGTTTCCCTGTCAAGAACAGCAAACACTGAAGCTACTGCATCAGCACCCTTAGCAAGGTCTGTTGTCATGCTACCTGCATCTGCAATCACACGCCCTGTGCTTACTAGTATCATGAAGGTCTGGAAGAGTGCCTTTGAAGTTATGTGATGCTCAGCCACGAGCTTGCCACCATACCAGAAATCAAGGGCCCATGTGCATGTCATGAGGCTCATGGAGGTGCCAAGGCCCAGTCCTGCAAACCATGACTGTCGGATGCTTTCCTTGCGTGGCCCATCTTGTGCTTGGTCAAAGAGGCGTAGGATGCGCTCCTGCGATGAGAAAGCAGTGATGGTGCGTAGATTGGAGACGGCCTCAGCTGCTAGCCTGCTACTTTCAGATTGTGCCTGTATTGATTTCGTGGACATGCTCTTCAGTAAGACACGGCGAGTATAAAAGCAAAGAATGATAAGGGGTTGCACTGCTATCATGACAAGGGCCAAACGCCAAGCGATCACCAGACCCATAGTGCAGGCTGTGAGAACTGCAGAAACTGTCTGGATCACTAGAGCCATTCGATCACCCACAAGAGACCGCACCTGCCAAAAGAAGTATATGAATTGTCAGGTACTGTTTTCTATAATTTTGATAAGCTTATCTTTGTTTCGTATACTTACGACGTTGGCATCCTTGGCAAGTTGTGAGCATATGGCACCACTGGAGTTCTCATCACGGTCAAACCATCCAATCTCAAAAGTAAGGATTTTTGCAAGCATCTGTTCTCTCACTCTCTTGGTGAGGTATTCCCCCATGGCACCGAAGTTGTAATGTTGACCAATATTGATCAAGAATGAGAGCACTGCAAGAGCAACAAAGATGAGTGTGTAGGTCCTTGTTTTGTCCTTGATCTCATTATGGTCTGCCAAGAAGTAGATTGAGATCATGCTGCCCATGGCATATGAATATGCAGGCTGTATGCCTCCAAACACAATTGCACTGAAACTTCCCATCAGAGCCTGCTTCCACTCTGGTGCATTAAGCATCAGTAACCTTCTGAATGAAGGGACAGGAAGCTTTGGCTTCTCGGTAATGTTATCATTTTCTGCGTCACCCATTGACCGTCCTGAGCTTGACCTGCTAGCTGCAGAGAACCTCCTGCTCATGCTGTGGCTGCTAGATTGCCCTGCAGCAGATGTACTTCCAGTTCCACCAACCTGATTGGCCTCTCTTGAATCTCTGGTCTGCTGAAGGCGGACAAGAGATGTGTAGAGGCCATTCTCATTGGCAATGAGCTCATCATGGGATCCCAGCTCCTTGACCTCACCATATTGCATCACAGCAATCATGTCAGCATTCCGGATTGTGGAGAGCCGATGTGCAACGACAATGGTTGTCCTGCCCACAGAAGCCAGGTCAAGTGCCTCTTGCACAACACGCTCTGACTCTGTGTCCAATGCACTTGTGGCTTCATCAAGGAGGAGGATCTTGGGTGACTTAAGGATAGCTCTGGCAATAGCAATCCTCTGCTTCTGTCCTCCAGACATTTGGACACCACGCTCACCCACCTGTTTACAACATCTAATTCATATAAGGAAGCATTCTAGTCCCATGTTTGTTGATTTACACAATATCAACATATTTGTGCTCTCCTTATCTATCAATTCTATCGACAAAATCACAATCAAAGTTTTCTTTGGTAGAGTCTTAAACTTAGATTCATTGTATCAACTGTTGTTTGTATGACCCTCCTTTTTCCATTTCAGAATTTGTTGAAGATTAACTATGAAAATCAACATGTATGTACAATCTATCCGATGACATGCTGCTTGATGGCATCCTTCTAGCTTCTAGCTTCTAGTGATGCTGTGGGAGTAGGACTTCCTTTTGAATTCTACAGCTAGTTTCTTTTGAATGCTGTAGCTTAATAGTCTACTGTTTAAAAGGGTTATCCTGTTCTTCTCTTAAAAAATTTACCTTCCATAAGTTGTCTAGAAAACTTACAAAAGAATCTATCATTGGAAGGCAAAGGCTTTGTTTCTAGAGGATGGTCAGATTGCCCAACTATAGTGATGAGATGGGGCATACTGGTAGACCTGCTAGATTTCCTTGTTTTTCTTTGTGAACATGTTGATAATTCTTGTGTATATACATATAGTTGGTGATGGTATTGAGGCCACTACACTGCTACATTCCTATCAACGTTTTGTCCTCTCAGACTCAAATCTCACGCTTTCGTGTAATGTCATATTATGTTATCCCCAACAAGCTTGCTTTTGTAACTGATTGAAGCTCTCTCAGTGGCAAACAAAGTTCACCACTGATGGGAATAGACCTATCGAATCAAAACTGTTGCCCGTGATTTCTCAGTATACTTTGGTGCTCACATTATACTACAGTATTTCTAAAGTGTTTCTGTTGTCGTTCTGCAGTAGTGACTCTTTCATTTAAACCGGTTTGTTCTGAAGTCAGGTAGCAAGATTACTATGGAAAATATTGTTCTCGAAAAAATACAAGGCAATGTTTATGCACATCAGATGTTTGAGCCATTTGCAGATACATAATTTTATTCTCGGAGCTAACTCACCCTATTGTTTCTGTTATCTTCACTAAGGTCACTCAGTCCGTTGACTCATAGTCTCATACAAGCTGTTCAAGGCCAACATAATTGTAGCTGAGTGCAGATAATAGTCATTTCTGAAGCAAACTGATGTGATAAGGTGAATTGAAGGCAAGTGCAAGTTTTCAAGATTTTTCTTTGATATCTATCCATATTGATAATTGAAATGGATGTTTAGTTATCTGGTAAGTAACATTAATATCACAATTACAAGGACATAACTTTGTATTTTCAGGTTGAAAATCCCATTTACCTGTCTTCCAAACGTGTAGTTAACCTTCTATATTGTTTGAGCTGACCATCCTTAATCAAACAAATGCCAAACTGAGGACTGAAGTCAACCAGTAGTGAAATAAGTTATTACTCTCCTATTCCTGTGGATGCTAATATGAAATGCCATTACTAGTTACCCTAAAAATGTTACAGTTTAAGTCATACTGGCCACTCTCTAATTCAAGATACATGGATGCTACTTGTGCATTATTTATAGGAAATTAACCATGTGCATTGAGAATTGTCATGGTTTACAGTACTGATTGTAGGCACAGCTTAGCTATACTTGTACCGCTAAAATAGAGCTGTTTCTCACTATCTAGGACACTTTCCTGTGGTCTTTTCATGAGTGCATGCTTATGAACAATGGAAATGAAAGTTCAGTGGCAAAGTGGTCCTTTATTGTTGTCAAACTCACAATAATACAGGTATGAAGTGGTGAAATACTCAAATGGTAGGATATTTTGGGTACCTATCAGGTCATCTTGTTAGAGTTTTGCCCACATCAAAGTCTAATGTGCGCTAATATTCAGTGCCCCACATCAGGTTTGCACACAGTAGAATTTGCTTGTGGTGGGGCCGTGGGGGTCTGGCCACGAAAGAAACATTTCAGGTTTACATGTTTGCCACTGAGTTTGATTTCATTAGAGGGATCTTCCATTATTAGCTGAGGATGGCATCTTCATGAAGTCCCACGTTAGGATGGCTAGGGCGCTAGGCAGCCCGAAAAGTACCCTTTTCCCACCTTCTGTAATTAGTATCTTTCAAATCACAGTTTGTGATAGTGGCAACGATCTGGGAAAAAAAAATCTCCTTTCCTGAATCATTTTAACTTTTTTTTTTAAAACATATTAGCCTCATGGTGGAAGCACTTGTGCCACTACAGACATACTTGCACGGGCACTTTCTTCTGTCAATCTCTGCCTCACGTATTGCTGTCAAAATTATTATTGCGTGACAGGACCTCAGTGAAATCCTGTTCGCTGGGAAAGTTGGCACACCCAAAACTGTTGGCTGGCAACCCTTTTCCAGGTTACTAGATTTGCAAAAAGGTTCTGGCTATTTGTCTTCTGCGTCCACCAACCACGGAGACTCACACACTGAGTGGTGGGCTAACCATTCTCCCTTTCCCAATTTGGGGTCGCCACTCAATCCTCTATGATTCCTAGGTCCTACCATAAGCAATCTTGGAAAGCGTGTCCTCTCATCCCTCAACATTTGAAGAAGGATTTTAATTGAAGTGGTGTACATAGCAGCCTTAGATATACTGGCACGGCAGCTAGGAATACAGGGTTCAGCTACTATTCTCTAGTGGAAAGGATGGAATTTATAGTAGAGATGTGGATGTATGCTCAACCGGCAATGAGAGATCTTCTGGCCAAAGCAACCGGCACTCTGAGGAAATATGCTGAAACCACAACGAGGACTATGACTGCCCACTACAGGCAATTTGCTAGGTTTCAGGTATTTCTGTGGTTGCCTGTATTTCCATCTTTAATTCTTTTTCTTTCTGTTATGTTATATATTCAATGTAGATGATGTAGTGACACAATGGGGCGCCTATATGTTGCATCTTCAATTTTTCCTAATTTGTTAGATGTCAATTTTTGAGCCTGAGTGGGTGGTTGGGTACTTTGGTTTCTTCACTAAATGGCTATAGTGCTGTGTATCCACTCACTTTTGCGTAACTAAGCCCTCTTCTATTTCAACAGTTCCAGTACTGTAATTTTACTCTTTACTAAAAAGCTGCCAAGCTGGAGATACTTGGGCTGTCCGACATGTACCTACTTTGACATGCTACAGGTTAGTGCTCCTCCTATCATCCAGACAGGCCAGAATATGAATAAACTTAATTTGATCTTGGTGCTTAAATAATTATTGATACAACCATGTACGTTCTAACTCATTTCCGGTTCCACCAAGAGATTCATTTTGTTGAACTGATTATTTTCACTGTGATAGTTCAACAATTTTCAGTGGGCAGAGATTTCCTTTCCTGGGAACTCAGTGCAGAGAGCACTCAGATTTCTTTGAAGGCACAGCAGGCAGGACCCAATGACCCATCATGTCCTGAGCCAGCGATGCGGCGCCTAGCAAGCCAGCAGCTATATAGCTAGCCAGCACTAGGATAAACTGATGGAGTAGTGGACTAAGGTAGTGTTGCTTCCTGATAATGGGGAGTAGTACTATACTAGAAACAAAAGCTGCTGCTTCCAAAGCAAACCTTTACTCCCAGCCTACCTTTGTTTCAAATTTTCTATTTCTTTGAATAATTAGAAGTTCCTTTGGATCAGCATGAAAATGTTGCACAATTGACGAAAGACTAAAATAGTGGAGGAGTTAGTGCCGAGTTGGGATCCCAAAGCCACATGTACTGGTCACCTAACCATGCTGAATTTGTTTGTTGGGGCATGTTTGTTTCAGTTTAGTTCTTGAAGCAGTTTAGCCTTCGACTGCCTGGCCCTTTCTAGTATTTTCGAATGTTGTGAGCAATTGTTATGCCTTTCTGACTTTTGAGTTGTTTCCCATGTCAGCTTTACCCCACTTTCACAAATTGATCCAGAACTTTTTTTTTAAAAAAAAGGAGAAAAGAATATCATGATTACTCTTTTCACTAAAATTTGGAATACTCCGTAGTCCGCACTATGCGGTGCACCTAAACACGTCAGTACTTCCATAAAAAAATATGGAAAAATTAGAGCATAAATTCCATGCGATATTTAGGCATTGTTTGTACTAGTGTGCACGAAAAAGCAAGCATCATCTCTTTTGGGGAGGAAAACTTGACAGTGACTTCCAAGGGTAAGAAAAGCGTAGCGAACAAAACAACTGCATGCATTTCTCGTCCAAAAAAAAAACAATACAATTGCATGCATACGCCAGTTGCAAAAGTGGTGTGGTAAATAGGTAGCTTGCCTGCGTGTCGTAGCCCTGCGGCAGCTGGGAGATGAAGTTGTGGGCGTTGGCCGCCTTCGCCGCCGCGACGACCTCCTCCTCCGTGGCGTCCTCCTTGCCGAACAGGATGTTCTCCCGGATCGACGTCGCGAACAGCGCCGGCTCCTGGCTGACGAGCCCCATCTGCGCGCGCAGCCACTTGAGCCGCAGCCGCCGGATGTCCACGCCGTCCAGGGTCACCTCCCC
>Ga0182004_10005547_pt1 | contig 10275 bp, 8 predicted proteins | sample Sormic07211540_1_FD_120479 | JGI IMG/M metagenome (GOLD analysis project Ga0182004, IMG submission 120479) | Endophyte microbial communities from Sorghum bicolor roots, Mead, Nebraska, USA - 072115-40_1 MetaG | ecosystem: Host-associated > Plants > Roots > Unclassified | place: USA: Nebraska...
ACTATTGGGCTGGTTTTGTCTCGTTTCCCAAAATAAATAGAAGCCGATAATAAATATAAAAAGAATACTGAACCCAAAATGAGATAGAAGCTAATAAATATAAGGAAAAACTTAAGATAAATCAGAAACCGGTGAAACAAGAAAAGGCCCAAAACGAATTAGAACCTAATAAAACTTCAATTTAAAAAATAGCTATTTGTTAACCAAGAGCTAGCTCCTACTCCTAGCATGATAACCTGGTGGATACCAAGAGCTATTTGTTAACCAGCTAAAAATTAGCTAAAATTAACCATATTTCATCCAAACAACACGTTTGTAGGCAAGCTAATTTTTTGACCAAGCCTCCAATTAGTTGTTAGCCAACTAGGTAGCCAATCTTACCTATAAAAAAAAACTAGCTAATCTTAGCTGATTTGAACTATTTTTTAACCTAACTTCAACTAGTAATTACTCCTAGCTGATCTAAATAGACCTAGCAAAAACAGCACTCGATACATGTATTATATTAGCTGAAGATGACGTGTAGATCAGCATTCAACAAAACTTAGTAGAGAGAAATATGATTCATTATATCCAGAAAGTAACCGGGTAAAGTAGCACCCCTCATTGAGCAATGTATCTCCAAATCTTGTACCATTCAAGAATTTGCGACAAAGCACAACCAAAATTCATTTGTGGTAGCCATTCAAAATTTGCAGCTCCGCTCATCTCAAAAGGTCCGTCAGTTTTTACACCCATACAAGGATTGCATTTCTGTCATTGGGCCAGCATGTAAGTATGCGTACTAGATGGTAAGTGTTTATATATGATAACTACAAAATCTGTAAGAAGCAAAGCTCGCTATGTGGATCTTTTAAATCCAGAAAAGAATGAAGACACTGCAGTTCAATAGTTCACGAACCCAATAAGCGAACAACAGCTCTGCACATCTGACATCTCATCGGGTTGCCTTCAAGGTGAGGGCTTGTCATTTCAGTGGTAGAATCCACGCTTGAATCTTGTTGTATCCAGTCTCTGCTAAGATAGTACAACAGCCAGACGGCACTAGAGTCTCCAGGTGGGAAGTTTATATGTATAATCATGTGAAAAATGTGACAACATCTCTTGTATATCCCCTAACTATTAACATGCGTGGGACATTCTCTACAAGCAAATCCATGTACTCCATGTAGAAATATGAAGGATGATTTAATGGTGGTGGTGGAAGGCTCACAAGAACTACAGCTGCCATTCTGGAGTACCTGAGTATCGTGGAGTTCAACTTGAACATTGTGTAAAGGAATTTATCAACCTTCTGTTCATTCACAACAACTTGCCTCCCATTCTCCATTAGTGGCTGCCTTTCTCTTTGAGCAGTTTCCTTCATCTCGTCAAGGTATGTTCTAATCCTTTGCTGTGCACTTGTGTAAGCCTCATGAGAGTTATCCTGCTGAGCACCGCTACTGCTGCTCTCCATGTGTGACTCCCATGATTTCATAGTGACAACAATGACCTCAGCTTGCATCCTAAGATCATACAAGAACTTTTTGACATCAGCCTTCAGCTCCTCTGCGTCAGTATCCTCTTCAGATATGCAGAAGACTTGGATCTTACAGCTCTCAAAACTCTCCTTTGTCAGCAGGAGCTGAGACAGAAGAAGCATCAATCCTCCATCTCTTACAATCCAGTAGAGGTCAATAGTCCCATACTGTCGCTGGTACTCATTAGGCCACTCATCGAGTCCCTTCACAATGACTACTGCCTTGTTAGCAATAATGCAATCATTTATTATGCTGACAAATGTTGACGGTATCTGTGTCAAATTCTCACGCCGCCAGATCTCAGGGTACCGCATCACAACAATGTTTGGCTTCAAATTTCCTAGGCCCATTGTCTGCACAATGCTACGGAAGCCATCAGACATAGTAGGAGCTACAATGATCTCCGCAACACCCTCACAGCGTTTGTAGTCAATGTAAGCATCCAGTTGGTGGCAGGCAGTCTTTGCATCCTCAGCTAGTTCATGGTAATCACCATCAATTATCGAGACAAAAATGGACATACCACGACCCTTCTTCTTCATACAATTAGCGAAGTCTGCAAGTTTTGGATGACAAGGAACATTTTCCGGAAGTTTACCCCATGGACGGCAGAATATCAGAGGAATGGGGTACCAATTCTTAGGATGCACTTGGTTTGCTGCAGAAAGGACCAAAAGTTACAAAATTGTGAAGTATGAAGTATGATTATGTATTTGCAAAGCAGATAGTCAGTCATACCTCCAAGTGATCTGAGACTTCGGAGTGCCAATTGGAAGTATGCACTCTTGAACCCATCTCCCCAGTCTCCAGCCTTCCCTTTTATGCTCACATAGTAATAGATGAGGCTTGCAAGGGCAAGGGAGACAACAGTGAAAGACCAGGAGATCAGAAACATAATCACTGAAATTGATACAAAGATTCATGTCAGCACTTATAATTATAAATGCATTTATGGCTGTTTCAATTAGATATTTGCTATTGTAAAACATGATAAATAATACTTGAGTATAGTTAAAGATAAGGTGGTTAGATTAAAAACAATAGAAGTGGACAAAGTCTCAAACCAAGGACCTAGCTCAAGTATCAACTGTTCATGCTGAAGATCGTGATAAACAAATAAAATGGTAAAAGTATTAGGAACCATACCAACACAGAGCAATGCCCCAACAAGTGAAAGGCTCCAATGGTGAAATTTCCATCTAGGGCGCCAGCTAGGAGCATCCAGGAGGTCAAGCAGAAAGCATGACAGGTTCACGCCGGCATAGCACAGAAGGAAAAACATTGTGATAGTGGGTGTAATCAAATCCAAGTTTCCAATAACAACGCAGCAAATACAGATGAAAGCCGTGAATAAAGTGGCCGCATGCGGCTCGGATCCCTCAGAAACTTTGAAGTAATTAAGAACTGGAAGAATGTCATCATTCGCAATTGCTGCAAGCAACCTTGGAGCCCCAGTCAAACTCTGCAGTGCTGCACCTAAGGTTGACAGAATAATACCAATGTAAATCACTGCAGGAGCAGGCCAAGCCACCGTAGCAGTAAGAAGCCTGCAAGTGGTTAAGGATATTTATGAGATAACCGCACAAGCAAGAAGACACTGTAACAGCTGGCATAAGCCTTATGGGACTACATAAAAAAATAAGCAACTGGAGACTACAGTAATGCTAAGGATGTTGTTCTAAGACAATAACCGATAAGGTAAAAATAAAGCAAACACTTAGTTAAGGTCATACAAAGCAAAACAGAGTATTGTTAGCCATTAAGACTATCTACCACAATAATATGAACATAGATCTTATAAAGTACTCCTCCATCCCAAATTATAAGTTATTCCAAGAATCTTGGAGAGGTAAAGGATCTCAAGTTAGATCAAATTTATATGATAAGATAATAATATTTATGATACCAACTAAGTATCATTAGATTCTTCATTAATTATATTTTCATAGTATATCTATTTGATGTTATAAATCTTTGTAATTCTCTCTATAATTTTAGTCAAACTTAGATGCTTTCACTCTCCAAGATTCTTGGAATGACTTATAATTTGGAATGGAGGGAGTAGATTAGCAACAGACCATCTGCTGGCATTTATTCACAGTAGCTCCAGATGCACAATAGTAATCATAGAGCATTCTGATTGTAAAATTATGGAGCATGTATCCTAAACAAGATCTATACAACAGTAACCAACAATTTGCTAACAAAAAAAAAAAGTTTATGTCCACTTCAGAGACAATCGGAAGCAAGTGAAGGATGCAAGTAAAGTAAGAACATGAATCACTTTCTCTACTGTTAGGAAACTTAAAACCAACGAGACAATAATTATGTCTTTGGCCATAAAATCATGTTGGTCATTAGCCATATAATCATGTTGGCTTGAATTTGATGAAAGAACTAGCACATATGCTCTAATGGCGTCATGAACTATAAAGCCACATTTATTAAGCCCTTAAAACATTTATCAGCAATTGACACAAGAACTTGTATGCAGTACTAAAAAGCAGATACCTATCAGTTAGAAGCTCCTCCCGTGTGGCCAAGGCTCCAAATAGAAGCACAGAGAACAGGTACATAGCAGTTGTTGTAAGAGTTGCAGATAATGTGCCGATTGGTATTGAACGCTGTGTATCTTTCAGTGAAGCAGATCGGTTTGAGCCAGCCATAATTCCAGTGACTGCTGGGAAAAATAGACCTACCAAAGCACTGAAAATCGATACAAAAAAATATTTGTAAGCACAATAAACTTTCACATACACAAGGAAATGTGCAAACCGCCGTGCATTTAAAAAATGCAGCAAAAGGGTCACGCCCCTAATAGCTTGGAAATCTCTAAACCTTGTCACAGTTAATCATCTAGTTCAAACAGGCTTTGAATATATGGCAGATGGAATTCACTAAACAAGTGGATATGATAGGGTGAGCTTTTTTCTGGTAATAAACAATCCTGCCATTCTGTTTAACCTATTAATTTTTGTAGTTCTGAGCAATTAGTGTCAATTTTGACGGACCATGGTTCCTAAAAATGTGCCACCAGGCCCTGTAGTTACCAGGAAACAGGACAAACCATGTGATAAATCATAAAGAATTTGCAATCTCAAATGATTGCATCAGTTAGACAATTACAGAGATAATTCAGAACTTCATGAATTTATTGGAGTCTAACAAGTTTGCATACCCACATTGCAATAGATGTTTCTAAAAGGAAATAAAAATGTTTTGTGAGAAAAACACATGTCCAGCCATTTATACACCTTTGCAAGAAATCACCTAATATGGGATCTTTTTTGCACTCAAGATGACTATTTTCTTCATTAGGAACAGAACACTGTTACAGACCAACCACATTCACATTCAACACCATGATGGCACAGTACTGTATCCACAGGGTGCTTAAGAATGCAGGTTAAGACCTCAGCTCTTCACAACCAAAACCAGGCTATGCAACAGGACAATGGCACAAAGGCACAGAGGTGTGCATAGGATGATTGAATAGCAAAGGAATCTCTCTGCATAGGCAGTATAAACCAGGGGGTGGGTGGCATATTTAGTCCAGCTGGAGGAATTCGATCAACATATTGGTTCCAAATGTTGGCCTCTGTCTAAATTACAGCAACATTGAAGAGAAGGATCGGTGCCACTGCCAATATTGCTCAAAGTTTATCCAAACTCTAGGAGAGCATGCTGAAGTTACTTGCATATTTTTTTATGGATAAAGAAGATTTTTCAATTTTGACATAGGAAAAACTTACTTGAAATCCCAATATATTGATCCACTTGGATCAGGAACACCAGCATTGTTTGTTCGTTGATAGTCTTCACCCCAATTGTCTTTCAACGTGGTTATACTCAACCCAGTGATTCCCTCTACATTAGTAAAATTCAGCACATGGAGATGACAACATAATCTGAAAGTAAAAAATGAGGGTACGTACTTGGAGCATTATGCCTTGGTGCAATGAAGACACCAAGATAGATGCACAGCAAAGAAAACAGGACTGGTATTAAGAAAGCAGGTGCAACCTTGTTGATGATTTTGACACCACCAAACACAATAAAACACAGCAGTATGGTCACAATAACACCATACACTTGAAGATCATGCAAGCTGGGTGTAGATATAGTTGACGTGCCAGCAGTTTCTGTACCATTCACTAATGTATTGTTGACAACTGTTACACTCTCTGCGTTTTGAAACAGGTACAGATTAGTCCACACAAAAATCAGAAACAGGTACAAGTTAGTCCTACCAAAAGTCAGAATCAGAATTAGAAGTTATGTAAAGCAATTAATATAGCTTTCATCGCTTCTTTTATTTATCCCCATCAACCTAACTAGCTAACTTTGCTCACTGTTGCATGTCATCAGTGATCGATGGAGAAGGGCTTGGTCATGACTGTGAAATAGGCTCTTTTGTGACTGCTATGACAGATGGGCAACCACCAATATACTTGCTTTCATGCATGCACCTAACAGAAAAAATATGGTGCTAAATCATACATGACAGTATGCATGCATCTTTTATATAAGTGTCTTTTCAAGTAACCCCATCATTTCTTCCATAAAACGCATCCTGTCTACACAACAATTAAGGTGCTTATAACATCAGGAATACAGGCACCAGGAAATGAACATTACGTCCTTGTGCTAATGTCTTAAAAAGAAGAGAGAATAGTGTATGAATATCCAATAAAGATGGAGAAAGGATCACTGAAACAAAAATGGTGTGGCACCCAAGGGGGCTGGAAACCCTCTCTATTTCAGCCGTTGCATGTGATTGCCCCCGTCAACTTCAACAAAAGACAGGTTATCGGTGGCACAGTAAAAAAAAATATTTACAGCAGATAGAACTGGTTGTATATCAGATTTCTATGTAGTAGCAGATGATGTAGTGCTGCAGATTGGTGTATACCTGATTTTTTTAATATAACTTTGTATTCCAGAAGATCACTTTGTGCTTTAATTAATGTATTAAAAAAGCTCCACTTTATGGCTTACATATTATTGGGCCTTACGAAATTATATGTTCCTTATAGCCATCATGCTATCTATATATGGAATGCAGGTACCATGTTGTGCAACTGAAAATTATGGAACTATACCATGAGTAGTTCAACAGGGAAGAATGAAATCCATACAATAACATAAACACATCATTTTGATTCACAGAAGTTATACAAGTACATATTTCTTTTTTTTTACTGGACTGTCCAGCCGTCTGCTGCTGTTAGTATCTGTTTGAGCAGCTTTTCAGAATTCAATCCACAGTGTGGATAAGCAGGGTGCCAAATGCATACTCATCACTGAAATTGCATGCCTGCCTTATATTTTGGCGATGAGGGAATATTAAATAACATAATACATGATTACCATCTCATAAAATGCAATTGTGTGAATACAGATGCTCCATATGTCCAAAGTACTAAAGCACACAAACCACACTTGAAATACACGTAAGTAGACCAAAATTCTATTCACAACCTAAGCATACTGATTCAAACAATTTGTAACTTACTTTGGAAAAGTCCAGCAGAAGGAACAGCATCAAGAAAGGTTTCTACAGCCCCAAGCACATACCTGAAAATGGTCAAATAAGTTTCTAAGGCGCAGATGAGAGACACTCCTACCAACAAGTAGCAAATTATTCAAACCCTATATTATTTGAGGTTTATCAAACATAATTCCTGTACTCTTCTGTCATGGACACACTTTAGATGGCCCTGATCCCAAGTAAGCAGGACCATGCTCATGCCCGGCGGCCATGCCAAAAGGGCAGGGATAGAGAAGGGATTGGGACTCTTGATCTATTTCTTGCTTACAACCAAAACAGACACATTCCCAATCTATATATAGATGAGATGACTTTACCTTTAAGAACCTATCTCTAAAATTAACGAAATACTCTTTCCATCCCAGAATATAGATAAAACTAGTTTTGGCATTCACATAGGTGCTATAAGCAGTCTACTGCCAAAAATACCCATCCTATCTCCCGTGTTCACAAACTAATTTGGCAACATGAAAAAACAAATCGCTGCCATGCATGTGTGGGATGCACATTTCCTTTTTTTTTAATTTGGCAACAAGAAAATTAAATTGGAAGGAACCACTGCCATGCACAGACGCTGGCAAACATGCAACTCACTTGCCCATGCAGTGGGACAGTTAATGAAGGGCAAAATCAGACCTTTTATTGCTCTCCTTAATCTGTCTGAGAAAGTCTAAAACCAGCTACATTATGGGATGGAGGGAGTACATAACAGCTCAAGCCAATCTAATCTAATCTCCAACAAAACTAACTCATCCTTGGCCTGGTGTTAACAGTACGTCAGTACCTAGCGTGAACAGTACGCGCCGGCTTTCGGGGAGGCGGTTAGGCACTGCTCTTTCTTATGGGCCCTAATGGGCTGGATATGGCATCTTCACATTGTTCCTAATCAGTTTCGCATCTAGAAACCATACTAGTGTTCAATCACAGAGTTGCGTGGATCTTTATAAAATACCCAACAGGTGGAGCTACCCTGCATTCCAATCGTTGACTGGCGAAGGTACAACAACAAGAATAAAGACTTTTTAGTCCTAAACAACTTGGGGTAGGCTAGAGATGGAATCCAAAAAAAGTCAAAAGGGAAGATAAATAAAAGGTAAAAAGAGGTATTAGTAGCAGTGAAAATAGTACATGCGGACTAATAGACTTGGTCATGGTTTGGACATGTGGGTTCCTGATTTCCACATGCTCTTATCCAAAGATAATTCTTTTGGTGTATTCCAATATTCAAGTCTATTTACTGCCACCTCCCATGTCAGGCTGGGTTTCATCTCCAAAAGATTGGCTGGCTTTTTTACATTGGCTCACCAGCCTGTCACACCCCCTTCCTCTATGTTGAAACAAAATGAGCCATAACAGTTCACTACTTTATATTCTTTTACTCACTACATACTAATACAGTAATACATACTATTTATCACATGCTGACTAGAAGAGGAGTTCATGATGATAGCTACGTAGCAGGTGCAGAAAGGGTGCATTAACATCATAATAGCATTGCATCAGAAAATTGAAAACGAAAACCTCAATTAATGGCTGTACTGTAATGCTGCACACTTACATGGATCCAGCCACTGCATTCCCAAGGAAGAAGCATAATCCTATACTAACTCCAACTTCAGGACCAAGTGCACGGCCTATAAGATAATATGGCCCACCACCCTATAGGTCATTCAAAATGCAAGTCAGTTTGTCAGTGTTGGTTTGTTTTGGTTGAACACTAGAACAACAAAAAATGAGATCTCGAAGTACTTTGTCCCAGCATTGAAGACAATCAAAAAGTGTGAACATACCAGCCTAAAAACTGTCAAATATTGTGCAAATATTTAACATACCTTCATAGCTCCATTCGTTGCAATGGCACTTAATGATATCGAGGTTAAAAATGTGCATGCACCACAAAATGAAACTAACACAAGCGACTGCCATACACCGGCCATACCTACAATCCTACAGAAAGGACGAAAAGTGTTGGTCAAGTTTATCTAATAAGTATTTGTTAGTTTTTTTTTATCAGTAATGTATGAGGCAGTAAAGAGAGACAGGCATCACAGTGAAACACCACTTATACCTGATTTGAACAATAGGAGGATAAAAAGAGACTAATACAGTAATAAGTCAAATTTCAAGTACTGATACTTATTTACAGTTTTACTTCAATATTCTTTTATTTGGTTCTAATATAACACAAGGGCAGCAACATCTGTATGATCAAGAGCATTTTCAGAAAATAAAAAATAGAAACAATGTACTGAGGCCATAACAAAAGTGTATGTAATACCTTACCAGGTAAAACGGATATAATAAATGATTCCCAAGATATTCTGCAAGCATGGAACAAAGACACCCATCATGGTGCCGAACTTAGGTCCACTTTGCTGTCCAAAAAATAAAAGTAAACTCATCAGCGATATAGGTATACCACTTCTACAATTTCATAAATCAAAATGGAATGGAATGGAATCTGGTCACTAAAACCAACAAGAATGAATAAAGTTTAAACTTAACAACCACTGGAGATCAGACATGCATGAACCAAATGATATTCCAAACAAACTAAAATGAACCCAGCTATCTCTGCTTAAGTGAATATTCACATGCATCAAACAAAATAGGGGTACTATGAAATGAGTCAATTTTTCATCCTAAACTTCACGAGACACAGAAACATACACCCAACATACTGTAAGATCACTATAATCGCTAATTCTTAGTTTTTATTTATTTTCTAAAAGCAGAGTGAGGAATTTTCAAACAAGTGGCAGAAAATGTTGAAATGGAAGAAAACCTTGGGGCGCCCAATGGTAATTGCAACATCCTCACCATCCCTAGGACTTGAAGGGGCCTGAATCTGCTCTCCTGTCATGCTGCTCAGGTTCAATCAGATGATGATGTCATAAGTAGAATCAACAGTTCAAACGATCTTCAGGGTGCATAAGCTAAACACTGGTAAAACTCAGCTTCATGATAAAAAAACAAACATAAAGTTTTAGTCAAGTTAACAACAGTAAGAAAAATAGAATGATTGACCCTACCTCTTAAGGCTCAATATATTTACAAGGGAATGAAAACCAAAGAGCTCTAGCTTTGAATCCCCTTGAGATCCACTGGATGTATCATGATCATCAGGAGAACCTTCCCGAATACTTGGATCAATAGTTAGATTAGCATCAGGCTTCATGTTCCTATATCAAACATAAAAGAGTG
>Ga0182004_10005548_pt1 | contig 10275 bp, 6 predicted proteins | sample Sormic07211540_1_FD_120479 | JGI IMG/M metagenome (GOLD analysis project Ga0182004, IMG submission 120479) | Endophyte microbial communities from Sorghum bicolor roots, Mead, Nebraska, USA - 072115-40_1 MetaG | ecosystem: Host-associated > Plants > Roots > Unclassified | place: USA: Nebraska...
CAACAACAAAAGTGCAGCAGCAAATAAATATAAGTTTTGTTTAGCCACAGCCCACACCTACACTGGAATTATTAGTTTTAGTATTAGTAGCAGGGTTATCCTCCTATATATGGAGAACAAGTGGTAGATGCTTGCATATATAGATAGGCCAGGCCAGATGAGTGGCCTAGCTAGCTTGCCCAAATGATGGCTGCAGAATTGAGAAACAACCGGAAAGATATACGTAAAGTGTCGGTCGGTCAGTTGAGTCGGGCATGCAGTGCAGTCATGTAACCACCACGCAACAACCCAGCTGCACACGCGAGCGACACATGCATGCCCCGAGAGCCTAGCACAGCTCACTCCCACTCCCACTACCTCCCCCGGCCCTCCAGAAAGAAAAGAAAAGAAAAGAAAAACAGTGTGTGGCCGGTGGTTACTACCCGGAATCATATCATTAGCAACGTAACCGCCGTGGTCATCGATGGATGTCTCACGAGCGACGCAAGTCGGCAGGTAGAGATCGAGGCCGGCCGGCCGGGATCCATCGTCGTCCATGATGATGATGACGGATTGACGACGGCCGGGGGGAGGAGGAGTGCGATGAGAGGAACGCACGAACGACCAACACCAACAGGCGGTGGCGCGGTGGCTCTGCCGGTCGGTCCATAGCATCCATGTTTCCGTCCCTGTTTTTACAAACGAAAATTAAAACAAAAAACTTACATATCTAACGTGGAAACACAACTATTCGTATTTTTGGAACGTAGATGTTTTCTAAAATGTAGAAACGAAAACATGAATCACGTTCGTGTTTTCCACTTGGGGAGCCACCGTCCGGCCACCCCGGACGGCCGGCCGGGCTCCTCGCCAAAAATTAAAAGAAAATTTTCTTTATTCATATAAGTTTTTTGTAATTTTATAGTTAAATATTTTGTTAGTAAAATTGTTCAGATTTCTAAAAGCTTCTGACTTCGCCACTGTGATGCTAAAGGCCGGCCCCGGCCCCCGAGAGCTCATGCTGATCGATATCATGACAAAACGGGCGGTAGGTGAAGGGTCCCTCGTGTTGATCCCTTCTTCGTTTTCGTGGGCAGCGTGCGCCACGTCCGCACGCAAGGCAACAAACCCTAACTGAACCTAGCTAATTGATCGATCGATCCGCGCCAGCTAACGACTACTGTACAAACTACAACTACTAATCGGCTTTCATTAGTCGACGATAATATTTTCACCCACGTAACGTACTAGGATGGTGACCCAAATTATTATTAGGTGGGTTATATATTTATATATGTGGACACAGGTTAATATTCAACGCGCGGGCATGAGGAAGACGTGCGTGCACGGGCAAGTTTTTCTTTCTTACCATGGCCTTGTTTAGATGCGAAAAGATTTTGGATTTCGCTACTGTAGTACTTTCTTTTGTTTGTGGTAAATATTGTTCAATCATAGACTAACTAGGATCAAAAGATTCGTTTCGCGATTTACAGTTAAACTGTGTAATTAGTTTTTATTTTCACCTATATTTAATGCTTCATGCATGTGCCGAAAGATTTGATGTGACAGAAAATCTTGAAAACTTTTTGGTTTTTGGGTGAACTAAACAAGGCCATGTTTCATGTCGTTGGGTTTCTTCACTAATTAAATTAAACCTTTTTCCCCTTCTTCTCTTCTTACGATAATAAGAAAATTAAAGATCGATAAAGCTCCTCGATTTGTCTTTTTTTTTATGAAGACCTTGTTTAGTTTTGAAAAAATTTAAAGATTCCCCGTTGAATCTTACGACACATGTATAGAACATTAAATATAAAAAAACAAAAACTAATTGCATAATTTGCCTGTAAATTGCGATATAAATCTTTTGAACTTAGTTAGTCCATAATTAGATAATATTTGTCAAATAAAAACAAAAGTGCTATAGTGTCAAAAACCCCAAATTTTGAGAACTGAACAAGGCCGAAGTAAATGGTCTTTATGCCAAGAGATCCTGACAAAACCCTAGAATTCAAGCTCCTCAATTTGAGCAGAGCAGGTCTGTGACTTGCATTATGATAGAACGTCCTAACGGCTAACTGTTGAAGATTACATACACTCAATTATATATTTAGTGTCAGAAAAAGACAAGTGTCCTAGTTACTATATCGATCATAGAGTACCAACACAAATACGTAATGCATGTCATAACGCACCAGCGATAAATAACTAATCGTGACAGACAGATCGACTCAACGGTTGGAACTAATGTAAGTAATTAACATCTCTCTCTCTCTAAAATGTGAAAGATTAACCCGTAGTTAAGCAATCTTATCAGAGAGATGTGAGCGACCGAGGAGATAGAAATTATGGCCTTGTTTAGTCCACTCCAAAATTAAAAAACTTTTCAAGATTCCCTATCACATCGAATCTTCTGACACATGCATATAGCCTTGTTTAGTTCACTTCAAAATTCAAAAACTTTTCAAGATTCCTTATCACATCGAATCTTTCGACACATGTATGAAACACTAAATATAGACGAAAATAAAAACTAATTGTATAGTTTGACTGTATTTTACGAGACGAATTTTTTGAGCCTATTTAATTCATAGTTAAATAATAATTGTCAAAATAAAAATAAAAATACTATATCAAGATTCAAAAACTTTTTCTCAACTAAACCAGACCTCTATATGGACGGCAGGCGGAGAGGCACCTGCGTGCTGCGGTCCCGTGACAGCAACATGGGTTGGGTTAGCTAATTGCATTTGCAACGGGCCCTGTTTTCCTTGCAATTTTAAAAAATGTTTGCACGATGTGATCCCCCGACCAACCGGCTATAGACTGGTGACTGGGCCAAACTGTTACGTGTACATCATCGCACGCTGCTACAGTGCGCGATTGGTGCGACGAATTATGGAGGGGGTTCATCAGGTTGTGGCCAAATAATCCCTGATTTTATTTTCCACTCTGCTTGACTTTGCTCGTGCATTAAAACGAACGGTAGCTGAGATGATATCGCTCGCTGCCTTCAAGTTCAGCTAGCCTTGTTTATATATTCTAGTTGCAGCTGAATATATAGAAGAAGAATAATTGCTTTTTGCTAGTACACTACCGCGCATTTAATTTAATCTGTTTTCGGTGCGGCCCTTGCTACTTCTAATCATATAGTATTATATCTATATATGTTATCATCACCAATTATAAGCATATATATATATTTCGTCATGTCTAGAGCCTCTTTGAAACGCAGATATTTTCATACAATTGTACACAAAATTTATAGGAATCAATTTCTTTTACTGAAGAAACACAAAATTTAGAAAGAAAAAAAATCCCACATTTCATAGCGGCCGTGCTAGCTAGGGAATCCTAGTGTCGTTGCTACCATGTGTGTTGAGTGTCTAGTTGTTGGTGGGGAAATTGAAATAGGAACAACTTATTAGACGAAATTGTAGCTCTGTTTCTGATTGTTCAGTCGCCGTCCCTGTAGTTCTGCCCCCCTCCTGATAGCTGGACACAGACGGTGTCAGTTAGACTGTCAAGACTCACTAATCTCATATGCACTGGCGAGATGGAGAGGGCATTAGGTGTTTGCAAAGTATTCACCGGACAAGTAGCCGCTCTGTCTACAGCCACACGCTCTCTCACAAGGACTGCCGACACTTTGCCCTTATCGCAAATCCTCTCTAGTCTCTAGCTCCTCAATCATCAGAGTGTGGACTACTACTACTATATAATACGCTGTTCTTAATAGTAGTCCTGTAATACTATATATAATGTTGCTTTGGAAGATGGTGACATTCAACCTGCACTATGAACTAAGCAGGTTTTCTTATGCCATCCGCCCATCCCTAGTGGTAACCACTAGCAAAGAGAGCCAATTCTTCGATCGTTTCTTTTCTTTATTAAAAAAAACAAACATTAAGTTGTTCTTGGACCTCTCATCTGGTACGTACACACAACTATTTATCAGATTCAGATCCAAAGCATTACTAGAAGATGGTACTGATCCCGAGATGAGCATGAGCAGTACGACCCCCCATCACATTCAGGTCACCAAGCTATAAAGGAGAAACTCCACAAACTCACATTGTACAAAATAACTGTTTATAGTCCATCCATATTAATTATTGTTCAGTACTGATCTGAATTAATTCTTAAACTCCAAAAACTTATCCAATAATCCGGTGCTCATTCTGAGGCTGGATTTTTTTTTTCAGAACAATGGCAGTGGCACACAGGCTGTAGTGGACCCTGAAGCACGCCTGGAAGCAAGGCACCCCGAAGCAAAGCTGCTCTGTCGATTTCCTTTCCCCCGGTTAAAGCTTGAGAGAGGACGACTGCGCGCACATGTGTTGCCACATGCTTTGCTGCATCTATCACCCCAAACAAACATGTGATCCATATATATCCTCCTCTCCATAAGCTTGAGCAACTGTGCATTTGTTCTCCAGCATGTCGCATGTATAGACAGATCTGAAGGACGCAAATGCAGCAGTAGTCAGTAGGGCAGGAATGTGCAAATGGAGGTGTGCTTTTGGTGAGGAGACAGCAAAGTCGTGCTGCTCATCCTCTGCTGTCAAACGGCGATTAATTAATCTAATGTAATCTACTAGCTGCTACTACCTCAATATTATTCTTCTGACTAGACTAAAAGCGTGTGGCGAATGATGAAAGCGTGGCTTGCTCAGAGCTCAGAAGGTTCCATTCGTTCTTTCAACTGTCAGACAGTGATTACAGTGCCATAAATAATCTTGCAGAGCGGATGGAATTGTTTAATCTCGGTTAGTGTGAGTGGCGCGTCAATGATTGGAATATTATGCACGGATGGCCAGCTTGTGTAGAAAGAGAATCTGCTGGTTTTCTTTAACGCAAATAGCTACAGGTACTGACATGTTGTTACCCACACCTATTTTTTTATGTTACAATAAGATGAAGAAATATAAGGGAAGATTCTGTCGGCATATGCCATATATAATTTATGCTGAAGTTATACCAATATACTTATACTCTTATAAGAGAACAACTTCCCCCATAGAAAAACTAATTTTCACCAACCAAAGTGGGGCTTGTTATGGTATTATTGAGCAGTCACACTTTTCTTTCCCATGATAGTTGAGATTTTTCCCCTTGATGATGGAATAATTTTATCAATTCAAGATCTTTACATCGAGTCATGCAATCTACAATAAAAAGCCTAGCAATCTAATAACAATCAATCCTGAGAGACTGACCAATCAACGACCATGGGGGCTCGGGGTACACCAGCAGATTCAGGGCTCCCCATGGGAGTTTTTGAGGATCTCTGCAATTTGAGGATTTGAATAGGGACCTATTGTTTTTCCTCTCATCCCTCAAATTGTGAATAGGCCCTGTTTAGGATCCTTGCTAGAGTTGCTCTAATGTTGATGGAGTGCCCAAGGCTACTAGAAGGTAGACCAGGTGATTATACACTCCATCTACCCTCTCAAATGCATATTGATTATCCAAGGCACATGATAGAAGTTAGGGTTCATCTATGTGTGAGTTAAGCCCTATTAGAGATTGAGAGCTTGATTAGTTGTACCCTAGTAAGCTTGGTGTGTCAGAGCACTTGAGGTCTTGGTGTTTTTTGGGGCGACATCAACTTTCTGAGTTTGGTGTGGAGTGATGGTGACTTGGTGTGCAGAGGACAAGGAGACCCCTTTCTTCGTGGAGAAGCTCCATAGTGGATGATGCCAGAGTGTGTGGGAAAGTCAGGTGGCAATGGTGAGCATTTGTGGCTTGCATCATTTGCCTTGGTTGTGGAAATATTTTATGGTAAGCTCAATGTCATGACTAGGGGGAAGGCTTCATAACCGAAGCGTACATTGGTTGAGCTCTAGCATGAACTAAGGGTTGCAGTTTGTCAACTGATACTATGAGATATCCTGTTCTCTAGGAGTTTACCCTCTCTTGACTTGCTCTTATCATATTTAAACTTATTTTTGTGCTTCTTTTGTGTGGCCTTTACCTTTTCTAAATTAGCATATGATAGTTGATAGAATTAACTTTAAGTTGCAAAACTCATTGTTAGTTTGGGTAGGCAGAGACCACTTTTGAAAAAAAAACTCTAAGGACTACATCATGCTAGTTAATTAGTTTACACATGTGTTTTTTTCTAGTGATGTCAAAGTAAAACCTTGGGATAAGTTTCTAATAGACCCAAATTCACCAGGCCTACTCTTTATCTCACCTCAATTTAGGACACATCTGTTTCTTTCATAGGAAAATGCGACATATCGGTCCAGTGATATATAGCTTAAGGGGTGTAATCTTCTAGTCCGTGTGTAGTTGTAGGGATGAAAACAATAGGGGACAGTCGAGAAAACCATCTAACCATTTTTTTATTTCATATTTCTTCATGGAAACGGAAATGGAATCATGAATGCTTGTTGGGAAAACAGACAGAAATTTCGAGATATCGGGAACTATAATACGATCTAATACACACGTCAATGACAATAAAATATAGTGAATTAAACTAGAAACAATGACGCATGTAACCTTTGAAGTGTGCTACTCAACAAAATAGAAAGAAATGTACATGATAGATATGCACCAACGTAAAGTAGATTGGTTGCTACTAGATAGAGCTATAATCCATATATAGAAGCCATAAATACATGCACAATAGTAGTGATATAATTTGGTTGATACAAGAAGTGCATAGATCGTTAGTCCCTTCGTCTCACAAAAAAAGCACTATGAAATTCGTGCTAGTCAAAAATTTTAAGTTTAACTAGATATATAGAAAATATTAATAATATCTGTATCTCTCGATCTATCTAACGGCTAATTATATACTAAAAATATTATTTTTTATATAATTGGCAAAAGTTATAAATATTTGATTTCTCGAGAAGTGAGAATAACACTTTCTATGGGACAGAGAGAGTACAAGTAAAAATTGCACGTGCACATGATGGCAATAACAATAATTGGATTTTTTTTTATAAAATATTGTGTTATCACAAACAAAAGAGCAAATCAAATATATAAACAATAACAAAAAAGAAGCTCAGAGTGTAGCAGTATAGCATACCTTCCTTTCTCAATAGCTTTTTTTAGATCTCCCGTAGTAGCAACTTTTTGTTAGGAGATCCAGTAGTAGCAGATAGCAGCAAGCATGTGTCAAAGGCCCAAGTAGGTGAGGCCCAATAATAATCATGAGTGAGGCACATTCAACTTGGGCCTAGTTTAGTTTTTTTTTTACAAATTTTGCAAAATTTTCAGATTCTATATTATATTGAATTTTGTGGCATATGCATGGAGCATTAAATATAAATTAAAAAATAATTAATTACACAGTTTGCCTAGTTCATGATTGGACAATATTTATCAAATACAATTGAAAGTGCTACAATATCTATTTTCTAAATTTTTTTTAACTAAACAAGGCATCGGGATACCAAGGAGGCAGGGAGGCAATGAGCTCGCTGGCTGGAGGCTGGAGCTACGGATCCGATCGGGTGCCGGGTGGCGAAAAATGCGGCATATGCGGTAATTAAAAGAGGAATTCAATTGCCGTTTCCAAACATCTCCAACTGTTTGGCAAAATTCGTTTTCCAGATTTTATTATTTAACAACTCCTAAAATAATATGTAAAGAAAAAAATTATTTCCAATAGTTTGACAAATTTCATTTTAAAAATGTAAAAACCTGCTAACGAAACGAATAGCCCTGCTAAGCAAACGAAGAGCCTAGCTAAGCACGAGGAGAAAAACCGATGCCAAGCGCAGAGTCCGCGCGTATATTTACACGCTAGACAGGGAGATATAGGGAATTGGGATGCCAAACTGTTGGAGATGATTTTTTCTCATTTTACTAAAAAAATTATAGATGAAAAGTTATTTGACAAACTGTTTGGGCCATGTTTTACGTTCTCGTATTCCACATTCTATGATCATCCACGTTCCGATATTGAGAATATTTATGTTCGTATCATTCTATGTTATAAAATAACATCCCAAGTTCTCATTCTTGTTCTATATTCCCGTTTTCTCGTGGAACATGACTCTAAGGTCTAAACACATATGTAAAGAGAATTAAATATATAAGAAAGAGATGGCAAGGTTCCATTGTGTATCCAAACGGGATGTGGATTCCAAATTGAAGGGTCGAAAATGAAATTGAGGCCCCTTCACAGTAAAAAAAACTTGGTAGTAGGATGCCGATCGAACCTCCTCCATTTAGCCATAGATTCATTTTTTTTATTTTGACAATGTCGCATTTTCGTTTGTATTTAATAATTAGTGTACAACTATAGACTAATTAGGCTCAAAAGATTTATCTCGTAAATTAGAGGCAAGATGTGCAATTAGTTATTTTTTATCTATATTTAGTGCTCTATGTATGTGCCGCAAGATTTGATGTGATGGAGAATTTTATTTTTTTTGGATTTTGGGTGAACTAAACAAGGCCTAAGTCAAGTCTTTTTATTATAAGGACTTATTTTGTTTTTTCAAAAATTTTCAAGATTCCCCATCACATCGAATCTTTGAAGCATGAATGAAACATTAAATATAAATAAAAAATAACTAATTGTATGTTTACCTGTAATTTGCAAGACAAATCTTTTAAATGACAGCAGCAGAACAAGCAATAGAACCTAAAAATACTAAAATAGCCGAATCTAAAAATTTTCGCGAACTAAATAAAACCTAACTGTTACTACTCACGGTCCTGAGTCCTGACAACTACATAAGTGACAGCAGCAGCAGAACAAGCAGGCCGCCCCGTCAGTACCCGAAGGCCCAATACACTGGTGACCAGCCCAATGTGGCAGTTGTATCTAGTACTTACAGCGTCCTCAACTCAATAACAATTTACAAAATAGCTAGTTAGATGAGCTTTAGAATAATATAATAACAAAATATTATATTTGAGAGCTATGTGAGCTATAAGAGAGTTATTTCTTAAAGATTGTGCTAGACTATCTATTTTGATCTTTCTCCTTAGATTTCTTCATAGACTATATCCATTTGGGAATCATGGGGAACGCCATTAAGAGAAGAGAGCTGCGATGGAGTATCATGAGCATTGCAACAGAATTGATTCCTAAGCACTCTCGCCAATGCTTGCGTCTCTGTTCCTCTTTCTTCGTTCCCATTGCATCTCTCTGCTAAACATATACGTCGGCAAAGAGAATTCCTGAGCCTCAAACATATATAAGTTGCAGTAACCTTCCATTTAAAATTGACATTTTTTATTTCTCATCACGGAGGAATAAGTCCATTCGAGATGAAATCTTGCTAAACCTACGACGCAAGTAATCGTGCATCAGGATTTGGTAAGAAGTTATAATACCGTATCTCACACATCACATGACATTTGTGCCCCAGTTTTTTAACCTCAAGGTCTCTGACCGTTGATTATAATATATAATACAGTATCATCCATCTAGTTCTCTGTCAAACCAGAGATGATTATTAACTGCAACTGGCCTATCTTGTTATCCCTCTTGTGTTATATATGGTCTGCTGCAAGAATATCGATCATTCATTCCTCCCTCATTCCCTGTAGTCACCGTACCGGCTGCAGATCAGATTGACCCGGCCGGCCTGCTGTGCAGCCAACCAAACACAAGAGCACGTCGCTCGATCTCTACTACCGTTTCCTCCTATATATATAATGTTTCTTCTTCTTCTTCTTCTTCTTCTTCTTCTTCTTCTTCTTCTTCTTCCCTGTTCGCTTGCAGCACTGCCTGCTATCCCCCCAGGTAGCTTGTGTTTTGTGCCGCAGGAAGAAGCAGGCAAGAGGAAATAAAGTAGAGGAGGATGGACGCCGATGATGCTGAGCTTGGAGTTGGAGATGAGTCGCTGGTGATTATGTTCACGGTGACCGCTTCTGGGCTTTTGGTCATCATCGGCACAGGGATTCTTCTCAGAATCAGAACCCGGCGCAGCATCGTTTCTGCGCTTGTGTGCGGTGTTCTTGCGGCGTTCTGGGCGTGGGGCTTGATCAGGGTAAAGAGGCTGAGCTTCTGGCTCCAGCGCAATGGCTGCTCCGACCAAACCTTCCCGTTGATGCCAATACATTTGTTCGAGATCGTGTCATCTCTGATGCTGCTTCTAATACTCGTGTTTCGTAATCATAGGAGACCTGGTCGAGCCAACTTGCAAGCAGGTGCGTGTGTGTATGTATAAACTATATATTATATTGTAATCCATGCATATACATACATACATACATACATACATACATACATACATACATACATACATACATACATACATACATACATACATACATACATACATACATACATACATACATACATACATACATACATAC
>Ga0182004_10005549_pt1 | contig 10275 bp, 4 predicted proteins | sample Sormic07211540_1_FD_120479 | JGI IMG/M metagenome (GOLD analysis project Ga0182004, IMG submission 120479) | Endophyte microbial communities from Sorghum bicolor roots, Mead, Nebraska, USA - 072115-40_1 MetaG | ecosystem: Host-associated > Plants > Roots > Unclassified | place: USA: Nebraska...
AACACTCTGCAGAGGTTGTACATCTTTACCCATGAGTCATGATTTACCCTTTCGCCCGAGGTCGCGAGTCTCTTAACCCCCTTCCTAGGGAGGTCGGCAGGGATCACTATGAAGCCTTTCAAAGGTTTCGTCTAACAAGTTAGGGCCATTAGATTCACTCGGCAGGCAGATATAGAGCCCCCCTTCGATGGCACAAACCCGCAACCTACACACACGGATAGAGGCCACACTATACCCAACGTGTCTAGTCATTCTTACGCCATTTAAGGTAACCGTTAACAAGTTAGAAAAAGATCATCATACTGAGCTAAAGCTAGAGCTATTATAGCCCTCATCGTTGCACTGTTATCTCGGGTGATCACGTACAGACAAATCATCAAGTTGCTAAAAAGTCATTTTTATTGTTTATTACTTAACATTAATCTAGTCACAGGATCACGGGTCACAGAAATAAAATCCAAATATTATACTTGCCTTAATCCAAATGCTCTTGTTGATCCTGCTGGTCTTACTAGTTGTCCAAGCTCTGATCTTGATCACTAAAAACTGCTCTCCGTCTAAACTTGATCATCGATCACCAACACAAACAATCGGAGACAACATACACGAAGCAAACAAGGCTACAATTAGAACAGTACACCAATCATATAAAAAAAGTATGAAAAGTTTATAAAAGGATTCTACGCATCCCTACAATCTCACAAACGTAAAGATCACGAAAATCGGAGTTAAAACGAAGAAGATATGGATTTTCTAAGATTTTATGTAGAAAAGAAATTAATTAATTAAAGTCATGAAATTAAAAAGTTTCAAACTGAGTAAAAAATTTTACTAACATGTAGATCTTGTGATTATGAATCTAACACAATTTGAACGGGTCAAATCGGAGTTAAAATGAGTGTTTTATGAGCAAATTACTTCCAGTGGCAATTTTGTAATTAACCGAAAACGTATTTTAAATCAAACTAACAGGAATACGCTTTTGAAAACTGAAAGCGTACTGCGTAAACCGCCAGGGACCACGGAGCAAATACCGAAAAGTTTCAGGGACTCTTTATGAAGAATTTCAACGAAGGGGTATCCTCCTTTCTGGGGCGTTTATCTTCGATCCAACGGTCACGATCTAATCCACAGGAAGCCAGGCGGCGGGCCGGCCGACTTTCTAGTCTCCGGCGCAGTGGCGCCATTGCCGCCACCGCGGAGCTTGACGGCGCTCGCTGTTTTAGTGTTCCTGGGCACCAAACGGCAATCCGAGACCACGGGGAGGAGGAGAAGCACCTCCCGAACTCATCAGAATAGGTTACTCAAGGCGAAGAGGAGTAGAGAGGGCTTGCCACGGTGGAGGTTTTCGGCGAGATCCAAAACCAAGATGGAGAGCGCAACTAGGGCTTTTTTCGGCGTACGTACTAACCAAAGGGGCGCGGGTGATTCACCGAGGCTTATAAAAGAGCTTGATGGTCGATCAAGGCAGCAAATCCCGTGGTAATCGGGATTGGACTCGGTCCTGGTGAGAGTCCTGCTTGGCCACGCGGGGAAGAAAGGTTGGGGCGCTGACACGCGGGCCCGGGATGTCAGCGAACAGAGAGAGAAGGGGAGGGAAAGGCGCTCGGCTGGGCTGTTGGGCCGAAGCAAGCTGGGCCGCGGGAAAAGAAGGAGCAGGACTTCAGGCCGAAATTCCGAATTTCCAGGGAGAGGTGAGGGTTTTCTTTTCTTTCTCTCTTTTTTTTCTTTTCTTTTCTTTATTTCAAAGCCAATTCAAAAACAATTTGAAAATCACTTTGAATTATTTTTGAACTTTAGTCAAACCACTTATGTCAACAAAAATTAATGCAAAAAGCATGAATGCACAACAAGTTGCTAAGTCCTATGATTAATTTTATTTAAATGAAAATATTATTTTCCTATGTTTCATGAGCACAAAAATACAAATTAAATTAAATTCTCCTATTTTTAAATACTTGCAAACTTTAGGGTGTTACATGAAGGATGACATTCTGTGCTGGATTGGAAACTTCAATCCTAAAGTGATGATCTCAGACATCTATGAAATTTAGTGATTGTATTAGGATTTTTTTGTTCTTTCATATTATTCCAGAGAAACTGGGATTTAAAAAAATTAAAAAAATGGATCACAGATAAAAAGATTCAGCCATAAAGTTCAAAAACTTGTTGGGTTCTGCAATTTTGGTATAAGTTTATTTCATCCGAATCTATTTGAAAAGTTATAATTTATTTGATTCTCTATAATTCTCTAGGATAAACTATATGTATTTTGTGCGTGAAGTGAATCAGGAGAAGCTACTTTTCCACATCTCAACCTCCTAACTCATTAAAAAAAACTTTTTTATAGTGATTCAGTAAAGAATCACTTCTCAGTAAAAAAAAAGCTGCTTAACAAAACTTCTCGTGGATTCAGCCTGAAAGCTGGAAGTTGCTCTGGAGCTCTGCCAAACTGGCCTTGATAATCTTTGGGTCCAGAGCGCAAGAAATAGTAGTATGAATGGGCGTAAAATAAAATTCCTCCTATCAACGGTCAGTAGGCCATCGGCAGAAATTAATACAGGCAAATCTGATACCAAGCTGCCAGAGCAAATATATCTATAGCAATTACGTGCTGCCAGTTTTAGCACTAGAAATTTTGGTGTGACTTTATATCTATCCTCTCCAGCGCAGAACTAGAGCCCATGGGCCATGTATATAAACACCACCCCCCGCGCCCCCCATCACGCACTCCAATCCTGAGAGCTCAGACAGCAAACGCCCTCAGAGAGCCCCATGCATCTCGTGTGAGGTAAGCAACATCTTTTCATTTCTGACTTTCTTAGGAGGAACTCGTCTTTTCATCTCTGAATATTCTATTCAGATTGAATCATTGCATGAATTAGAAGATATATAGAGATATATATCTAGCCTTAGCTTCTTCGTTTAGATAGATAGAGAAGAGAGATTATATCTCGGTTTGTGAGTCATAGGCTGCACAAGATCTTCCTTTTGATTACTTTGATTAATTTCTCACGGTTAGTTTGTGTATGGCAGCCATCGTAGCATATATATAGCACATAGATCTATCCATCGGTTTCCATATTGTTCATCTCTGATTATTCTGTTCAGCATCTCCCGCACACAGGAGAGAGGAAAAATTAAAAAGAAGCAATATACGTCTTGGATTTTTAGTTTGGTATATATCTTTTGCAGAAGATCAGGGATCGGAGTGTGCAGAGCAGGCACTGCTTGATGATCCAAAGGTATGCCGAGACGACCTAGATCTATTGTCTATACTTACATACATGCTCTTCCATTCCATTTCATGATACGGCCGGTATAGATCTTAAGCAGAGCCTGCTGGTCGTTTAGTTTCTCATATATATGTTTTATTATCTATTGTGTACTTGAAATGCGATCTTTCTGAGTTTATGTTGTTCCTTCATAGGATGGTAAAGCAGGTTGCGTCGCTTGTTCGTTCTTTTCTCTAGCTAGCTATACTGCTATGTACCATCTGAAATATTTCTTGGGATACTGTGTAGAATTCCGTTTTGCTTGGTTGTAGACACACGACATGAAATCCAGTATATAGGTATACAGTTGTTTGTAATAATAAGATCCAGTCTCTAGCTCACGCTTAAGAAAAATACAGAAATTATATGTGTTTAGCAAGTCCAATCCTTTCTTTAGGTATGATCTTATATAGTATTCAATCCATCTCAAATTATAAGATGTTTTACTTTTTAACAATAAGTTTGACCACTTGTCTTATTCATAAATTTGTGCAAAATATCACTTCTTTTGTTGTGGCTTAGTTTATTAATAAAACTTCTTCAAGAATGACTTAATTTTGACTATATTTAGAGTAGTATATATATAATATAAGGCTTTTCTCCACTGTATATCTAGGGCTTTTGGGGAGACCAAGACTTCCTCTAGTTTTCCCTATTTGCTGTTGAGAACTTGGATCATGATAAATCTGAATTCTTTTGTAGAAGATCAGGGATCGGAGTGTGCAGGGCAGGCACTGCTTGAGGATCCAAAGGTATACCGAGACGACCTAGATCTATTGTCTATACTTACATACATGCTCATTCCATTTCATGATACGGTATAGATCTTAAGCAGCCTGCTGGTCGTTTAGTTTCTCATATGTTTTATTATCTATTTGTGTACTTGAAATGCGATCTTTCTGAGTTTATGATGTTCCTTCATAGGATGGTAAAGAATGTTGTGTCGCTTGTTCGTTCTTTTCTCTAGCTATACTGCTATGTACCACCTGAAATATTTCTTGGAATACTGTGTAGAATTCCGTTTTGCTTGGTTTTAAACACACGACATGAAATCCAGTATATAGTTATACAGTTGTCTGTAATAATAAGGTCCGGTCTCTAGCTCACGCTTAAGAAAAATACAGAAATTATATGTGTTTAGCAGGTCCAATCCTATCTTTAGGTACTAGCTTATATAATACCTCAATCCATCCCAAATTATAAGATGTTTGACTTTTTTAACACTAAGTTTGACCACTTGTCTTATTCACAAAATTAGGCAAAACATCACTTCTTTTGTTGTGGCTTGGTTCATTAATAAAACTTCTTCAAGACTTAAATTTGACTATGTTTGGAGTAGTATATAGAATTATAGATAATGGCTTTTCTCCACTGTATATCTAGGGCTTTTGGGGATTTCCCCTATTTGCTGTTGTGAACTTGGATCATGATAAATCTGAAATCTTTGTCAGGGGATGACAAATTAACAAGATCACCTGCAATTCTCTCATTAAAGTCATGTTGTAGTGTACATTTCCTTTTGTTTACTTTAATTTCTCATGATTTGTTTGTTTCACCCCATTTTGCAGTCACCATGGCTCCGGGAAATCTGGATAACAAGGGCAAGGGCAAGGCTGTGCTGAATGATGATGATGATATCTCTGCGCCAACAATGCCGGTGGAGGCGATTGGCTCCTCAGGAGGACAGCCAGCGAGGTCGTCGGCTCAGGCCATTCCTCCAGCTGCGGCGATGGCAGCGCCGCCGTTGATCCATCGTGGATCCCAGTCCCAGCAACTTGACAAGAGCCTCATCGTCCTCATCAAATGCGTCATGCAGCAGTGCGTGACGGGGATGGAGGCAGCGAACACCGAGGCGGCGAACAGTGCTCTGGTCGCCCTGTCGTCCGCCTCATCCCTCGACGGCGACCCCATCCAGCGCCTGACGTCCGCCTTCGCCGAGGCGCTCGCACGGCGCGCGCTAGCGTTGCTGCAGGGCCTGTCCTGGTCGGTCCAGGGGCAGCTCCGCACGCCTCCGTCGCCGGCGTACGCCGGCGTGGCGCGCCAGTGGTTCCACTCGCTGAACCCGCTCCTCCGCGGCGCCAGCTTGGCCGCCAACCACGGCATCGTCAGGGCGGTGGAGGGCGAGCAGGTGGTGCACGTCGTGGACCTCGGCGGCGCCAACCCAAGGCAGTGGATCGAGCTGCTCCGCCTCCTCGCGGGGCGCCCCGGCGGCGCGCCGTCGTCGCTGCGCCTGACCATCGTCAGCGAGCACGCCTTCTTCCTGAGCTGCGCCACCGAGCTGCTCACCGCGGAGGCCGCGCGCCTGCACCTCTCCTTGGCGGTCCACACGGTGCAAGCCCACATCGACAACTTCTCGGCGACCGTGCTCGCGTCCCTCGGCGTGCAGCGCGGGCCGGCGCTGGTGCTGTCGTCGACGCTGCAGCTCCACCGCCTGATCGCCGACACGGCCGTCGTCAGGCACGCGGACCGGGAGCACGAGACGATGACCAGGGCGGACGTGCTCCTCCGCCTGCTCCGCGACCTGTCCCCGAAGGTGCTGGTGCTGACGGAGCAGGAGGCGGACCACAACAACGGCGAGGGGCGCGGCGCGGGGGCGCTCTGGGACCGCGTCAACAACGCCTTCGACTACTACGCGGTGCTGTTCAACGAGCTGGAGGTCTCCGGCGTGCCGCGCGGGTCGCTGGACCGCGCCGTCGTGGAGCGGCTGCACCTCCGGGAGGAGATCATGGACATCGTCGCCCGTGACGGCGCGGCGCGGCGGGAGCGGCACGAGAAGATGCAGCGCTGGGTGCCGCGGATGGCAGCGGCTGGGTTCCAGCCCGTGCCGGTGACCATGGACGGGTTCAGGGAGGCGACGAGGCTAGACCGCCGGCGGTCGACGTCGGACGCTGACAGGCAAAGGCCGCTGTATCGGGTGACCGCGGTGAAGGAGATGGGGTGCTTCTACGTGCACTCGTGCTCGGCCCCTATGTTCTCGGTTTCGTTTTGGCAGCCGGCGCCGCCCCGCGACGATCAGCAGTGAAGGAATTCAATGAATGATGATGCGCCAGCCGCGCCACCGCCAACCCATGCATGCATGGATTTGGATACAGACCGCAGATCCTTATTATTAGCTTAATTTGTCATGGACTCATGCATGCTTTCTCTAGTTAATTTCGTTTCATTTCATCGATCTCCTTTATTTGGTTTGATCATCAGCTGAGACTTAATTGTTTGAACTATAGTTGTGTTTGTGCTATGCATGCTTAATATTTTATTTCTACTACCTGTCTACTGTGTTGTTGTCATTGTCAATTTTATTGCATGAATTGAATTAAAGAAGGGACTAGTTATTAGCATCCAAAGCTAGTGGCTTGCGTGCGACCCCTTTAGTTGGTGTTTCCAAAGTTGAGCTTCATGTTTACATTTTTTTTAATGCTTTATTTCTGCAAAACTATAGTATATATGCTTATTATACAGCTTTTGTTTCTAGCACTTCACTTTTGATACGGCTGCTGAAATGGCCGCACACCACATTGAAGTTTGCCGGCACAACTTCAACTGATTATTATATTTGGTCATCGATATTATAAAAAATACTTAGATTTATGGGATAAAATTAGTATTATTAGATTTATTATAAAATATATTTTTATAAGATGCTTATTTTATATATTGTAGGTGTTGTTACTTTTTTCTATAAAGTTAGTCCAATTTAAAAAAGCTTGACTGGCGCATATTTTAGAAATTAATTATTTCGTGGACGGAGACAGTATTTACACAGAAATTTAGTTAGTTTCATACTCCCTCCATTTTTTTAGATTCATACTCCCTCCATCTCGAAAAAGATAGGCTACGAATCTGGACACTAGACTACGAATCTAGACAAGTGCTTGTCCAGGGGAGCATGTACACTACTGTTACAAATAAAAAGTTTTCACAATTAAACCACAAGTCTCGCTACTAGAAGAAAAAGGTCACAACGATGACATACACACTATACATACTACTACTGGAGAAGAGAACCTCTCAACACAATCGGTTCTAAACTCGTGGTACTGGTTTTAAAACTGGTAGCCATGTGTCAACTGACATTCTGACAACTACGAGTGATATGTATTTAAAAATATCAGGACTCAAAACATGACACCAACTGATAGTGGTACTTTGGAGCGTCACACACTACTAGTTTTCCTCAACATTTGGGAGTGTTCCCAACAAAACATCACACAATTAGTTGTTGCAACCAACATGTTAGAGCACTCCCAATGCAGAAATTATCCGTTAGTTTCTATACCATAAGACACCACCCATGGACACTATACATTCCAATGCAGTATTTTGTAATAGAGTCTAAAAAAATCAAACCAATCATCTCGGCTCATTCCGTCGGATCATGTGCGGGGCAAGTTCTGTGTGGCCACACGAAACTGAAGCTTTCTCATCTCCTTGCTGCTCGTGAAGGTCTGAAGGAGGACAGGATTTGGCGCATGGGATCTGAAGACACAGGAAAGAAACCACGCTACCCTCCCCATCGCTGCAGAGACTGGTTTCTTTCGTCTCAAATCTCGCCTAGACGTCGTTTCCACATAAGACGTTGTTTCTTCATTTTTTTCCCTCTCTCTTCAATAAATAATCTGCCACATCAACAAATTGCTTACATGGCAGTACAATTAATAGCTATACAAACTACCATAGTTTCTGCATTGGGAGTGCCCTTATAGATTTAAATTCATTATTTTAGAATTGCATTCAAATTTACAATACGTACACTAAACATTGTAGTCCACAATTCATTCATGAAACATTGTTATCCACTATTGGTTCCTTCTATGCACACTAGTTGTAATCAACCGCTACAAGCACAAGGATAGTTGTGTATCCTCCAAGTCATCTATCGTCTTCATCATACTCCATTGAGCTAGTACTCGGGGATACAATGCTCATGCCACCAGCCGGGAAGGTCAGCTTTTCTTAACTTTAACCAACTATATATATAAAAAATATTAATATTTAGTGTACCGAATTAGTATCATTAGATAGTTAAATATATTATCATAATAAATTTATTTAGAGATATAAATATTGCACGCATTTTTCTATAAATCTGATCAAAGTTGAGAAAGTTTGACCTACACGCATCCTATAACCTCTTTTATTCTAGGATGGAGGGACCGAGGGAGTATACCAACACAGGTGTCATCCTTATCTTGCCCTCTTCCTCCTAAACTAGACCAACACTATGTTCTATAGTGGTAGCCCATATAATGCAATGTGGAAGGTCAAGTCTTCTTCCTCCCCCTCTACATGAAATACGATGAAGTTGCGTTTTAGCAATTCCATATCCTCCACCTCCTACTACTCTGACAAAAATTGTTACTCTATTTGGATAAGGGAGGGACTAGAGCAGTACCTTGTTGAAGTCCATTTTGGTGGGAAGAAAGGGCGGACCCAACACTAGGGCAGCTAGGGACATGGCCCTAGTCGTGGCCCAAATAAGTAGGGAGTGACTCTACAGTTTTTTTGCCCATTAGCCCAACAAGGAGTTAGCGAAGCTAGGCAATAGGGCAGCGTCACAATGTGTTCGTTCGACTCTATAACCTTGCTCGCTCTCGCTCACATCTCATCATCGCATGTTTCCATTCCTACTACTAGGCTAGGGGCATCACCATCGCTCCTTGCCTCCCTCTGCTCTGCGCTCCGCCTCTCTCCCTCTCTGTTTCGTCCTCTACGGCTCGTGGGTCTAGCCTGTGCAACTACCAACTATGATGTTTCACCCTTGGTGACTCGGTCAGTCGCCTACTGATCGCCCGCCATCCCCAGCGGACCGACCAGCTGTAGCCCTGGTTTGCATTTGGTTTTCCTTTTTCCAATTTCAGTTTCAATCCTTTGCACTTTGTATTTTGTAGTGTTTCGATTCTAGTTACATTCTAAAATTACAGCGTACAAGATGGAGAGAATTAGGTAAAATTTGTGTTTCGGTTTTTGACCACTAAAATTTGGCCCTAGTCTTGGACAAATCCTGGATCTGTCACTGGTGGGAAGGAGGAATAATATTCACATTAGTGGTGGTGGCAGAGCGAGAGGTTAGAGGATATATATGGGGAATGTGATGGCCGGTGGGTTCCAATAAGGCAATGACGGGGGTGGGGAATGGAGCTTTCTTTGTAGTGGCTTGGTGGGAATGTATTGGGAGCTATGCATATCGGGCAAAGCATTTAATCAATTAACAGTGGTATGTGGAAACTATGCATGATACTAATGTAAAACATGATGAACAAGATTCCATAGATAATTGTTTCAAAGCATTCCTCATTGCACCTCTAAATGGATGGCTCACACAATTACTTATAAGTAAAACCAAGACAAATAGTTATCTGGGCCATGAAGGTTGTCTCAAACTATCAAAGATAACTCAACTAGAAGAGATTTGTTACATAATAAAATTTATCCCACACGATTGTTGTTGCCAACCATGAAAAAGAAACTCCTCTAATGGTTCTAAAAAATTGTGACAAACAAGATATCCTCAAAGAGAATTTTCTAAGCATGCAGTGGTGTCTGGTACTATGCAGCAAAGGTTTTTCTAGTATTCCAAATATAGGTCAAAATAACTTCAGATTTATTGCATGAAATAGTTATTGTGAAAGTAAGATACCGCTAGTTATTCTTTGTTTCATTTGTTTTATGTATGTCACATTGTTAATTTAATTGTATGCATCAACTATACTGGACTTTCGCATAAAATGAACGATGATGGAAATAAGGCTGTATGTGAAAGGAACTAGGAGGACTCGATATGACCCAAGAGGGGAGGAGGTAAATTGAATCAGTCGAAAAAGAACTATGTATCAAGAAGTATACCTATATGTTTCTCTAGTGTCTCTATTTACCCAACCGAGATTTGTAACATGTAGCCAAGACTAATGTACACTAGAAAAGATGTTAACTGTTGCCAACTAACCCAATACCAAATCCTATATCACCAAATAATCTAGAAAGTACCCTCCTCCATTCGGTG